>Ga0256410_1000019_pt1 | contig 386725 bp, 340 predicted proteins | sample PhyWR1_FD_185983 | JGI IMG/M metagenome (GOLD analysis project Ga0256410, IMG submission 185983) | Leaf surface microbial communities from wheat plants in UC Gill Tract Community Farm, Albany, California, United States - DLSL W.R1 | ecosystem: Host-associated > Plants > Phyllosphere >...
TGAAAAAGTCCTTTGGTAAACCTAATTTGTTCTCTTCCATTTCTTGTAATTAAAGTTCTGAATTTCTTTAATCACAATACGAATGACCTACATCTTTTTTTACTTACACAAAATTCAAGACACTACCTTTTTATGGCAGCAAATGATGAGAAAAGTCCTGTGACTGCGAAGCATCGAATGCTTATATAAGCTGCCTATTCATTAAAAAAGACGTGATAAAATCTGTAAATGACCTGTTCTTTAAATGCATCGGGAAGATTTATTTGAAACTTTTCTTCGAAAATTTTTAAATCTGACTCGCTGAGCTGTTTTTCTGTCTGTTCAATTTCCATATTGTTTACCGGTTTGGAGCATTGAGATTATGCTTCTGTCAATACTTTTCAGTTTTTACAAGCTTACCTTGTTCATTGTATGTATTCCATTCGCCAGTTCTATTGTAATTTTCAAAGTTTCCTTCTTCTCTTATTTTACCATTTTCGTAATAGTATTTTGCCGCCCCAGTAAGTTCCCCATTTTTATAATTTACAATCCGCTCTAATGCTTTATTTTCATAATAGCCTCGCCATTCGCCAACTTCTTTTCCCTTTTCATATTTCCCAATTGATACTAGTTGTCCATTTCTATATGATTTATAATCACCGTTTTTTTCGCCGTCTTTGTAATTTAAAACATCTTCTAATTGTCCATCCTCAAAGTAAGTTTTCCATTCTCCATCTCGAATATCATTCTTATGCCTACCAGTAAATTTTAATTTCCCATTCTCATAAAATTCTTCGGCCATACCTTCAAATTTTCCATCCCGTATTTCATATCTTAATCCAATCTTCCCATTTTTCTCATAATATCTTTCCCACTTGGTTACTTTTTCATTCTCGTCTAGATATTGTATTTCATGCACTTTTCCATTGTCATAAAATGTTTTGAGTTCTTTTGGATTTGAAATAATCGTTGAATCGTTTTTGCCTTTTTTCTCTTGTCCGTTGCAGGAAACGAAAAACAGTAAAACTGCTAAATGTGATATTAGTTTTTTCATTTGGTCTTTGTAATTTTAATTTCTATAGTTTCTTATACACCCTTATTCTTAAGCTTCTGACTTGCCTGCACATGGAGTATCAAACGTGTTGCAAAATCTTTAAATGAAGATTGTGCATTTGGCATCTGGGTTTCTAAAAAACTTTCTGATTCTCCCTCCCTATTTATTTTAATCAGCTTGCCGTTCTGATCATAGTAAAAGATGAAATTTTCAGGATAGTGATCAGTTTCCTCCTGATCCTCAAACATGATTACTGAAAAGTTCACCTTTATGACTGATTGATTTCCGCTAATCTGTTTCGCATCGTATGTCAGTGCGCATCCGGAACCACAACTGATTACGAAAGAGCTGTCCTGCATTTTGCCTATAACCTCTGGCTTTTTTGGAGAATTTTCCGATTGACTTTGCTTATAAACAACATCCTGTTCTGTTTTACTGCTTTCTTGATTGCATCCCAGAGAGATGGCCATTATAGCGATTGCTATAGTGTTTTGTAATTTCATGCCAATCGTTTTAAAATAATAAACGTTAATCGTAATAGACTCTTTGCTTCGTAAACATAAATCACTGCGCTTTTGTTGTCAATTAAAACAACCATTATGGAATGCAGTCCTGAATGCATCCTGTTATAAACTATCAAATATGAAGCTGGCATATCCCCTTATATTCTTTATCGCCTTATCTTTTGGATGTCAAAACAAGACAGAGAAGAAAGTCAATTTAACTCCTGTCTCGAATACACGTTTCCCGAATACACTTGTCAACAAGAAATTTACAACGGAAAAATTGATTGGGCTTACGCACGATGAGTCAGACTATGTGCTGTCAAATTATCGGCTCATTGATACATCGATGGCAGCTGAATGGGCCGGAAATACAATTAAATTTATTGATTCCACACATTTCGTCAGTGCCTATCAGGCCTGGTGTGGAAATGACTGCTTTAGGAGTGTTTTTGGAAGATACCAATTTATTGATAGCCTAAAAGTGCGTTTCATCACTGATAGTATCACCCGGTCTGGTGAATGCGAGGCACCGACTGTTTATGGCGGAAAACCTCCTCTGGATCTATACATTGTAGAAAGACCTGATGGGAGCTTACAACTGAATCATCGGGATGATCAAAGTCATAAGCATTAGTTGCTCTTCAAGGGCAGGCTGTTTACAACAGCTCATTTATCATATTTTTTACTTTGTCCCTTCCGGGAAAGGCAGAAAATTTATTGATGAGCAGGCCCTTCTTGTTATATAACAGATATGACGGGATGTATTCAAACTCAAAATGTTCCATAATATACTTCCACTGGCCATCATTCAAGTAGTAATGTTCACTGCCTATCGTCTTTATTTTATCTTCCCATAGCTTTCGGGGTGAGGATGTATTCGTCAGATAGACAAACACGACCTCCTTATCCTTTAGTTCCCCTTTTGCGCGCCTGAATTCCTGCATGGCATTTAAGCAAGGAGTACACCATGTTGCCCACAAATCAACTAAAACAACCTTGTCTTTGTGCTTGGCAATGATTGTTTCCATAACCTTATCATCCGGTACCGAGGATACATCATGAATAAAAGCAGGTGTTTTGTATTGATCCAGGTCTACAATCTGCTCGTTTTTCCGCAATAGTATTTTGGCAATATCTCCGTCCTTCCAATATCTTTTGATATGGTCAATTTGCTTTTGACTCAGCGGTCTCAGCTCCTCATTGAGCTGTATGCCATAGGCATTAGCAGCCAAAATATCATAATATTGGCCATCACTAAATCCGACCAAATCTGATAAAATAGCTTTGGCCTTGTTCAGCCAGCTGGGAATATCGCTATCTCCGATCGCAGGTAGTCCCAATATACTATCCTGGAGAATTGATTTTTGAAATTCTAGAAAGGTAAAAGCATGCAAATATTGGGGATCATTGAGCTCAAAGTCCTTCAAAAAACGAAAATAGCTTCGGTCAATCTTTTTAATGACAGGCATCGTGTTTTGATCACCGCCCGTTAAGCGATAATTACCCCTCATGCGTCCTTCGTAATCGAATGCAGAGGCTTTATATAGAAACAGCTTAAAATCATTAGACAATAGCTCTTTCGTTTCTCTTGATATCAACGTGTCTTTTCTTACCACTGACAATCTCTCAAACAGAACCTTCTTACAATGGTCAAAAAAATAATCGACAGGTTTGTCATATAGTCGCTCCAGGAAGCTGTCCGATTGATATACAATCATTTCGCCTATCAGACCGAAGCACCGGAGCATATCCTGCTGATTCATATCTGGTTTTACGTTGATATGTGCAATTTCAAATTTTGAATTGTAACTGAGATTGATGTTCGTAGCATCACCACTTTTTAGCTTGATGAGCAGTGCTTGTCCCGAGCCCAAAGTTGTGGAAAAGCGAATCAGACTAATGGCTGTCTCCACGTCAGCGTCAATAGAGAATTTTCCAGATTCATCTACTAGTGCTGTATATTTTGCAAACTCACCAGAAATTGGATGTGGAACAGTGATATTCACATAAATGCTATCGCCACCTGTCTTATTTTGCACTGTTATGGTCCCGGTTAATTTGGCAACACCCGACTTGATAACCGGTGTATCTATTGCCATACCAACAGATGAATTACAAATCATTGAAAACAGAAGGCTAAACAGGCAATAGAGGCGTAATTTTAGTATTTTAGTCATAAGGTGTTGATTTAGATCCATCAAAAATTGCCAGATCTGCTGGAGTCATAATTTTTGAAATAGAATCAGCTGCAAGTTCGCGTCATTTAAATTGATCTAAACTAAGCAAAATTTGGGCGATATTCATTAACAAGAGTGTAATTGCCACAATGGAAGTTGCTCGCACAATGAAGGTAACGTCCCACCAGGACGGCTTGTCCGGATAGCCTGTACATGGGATGCGTGAATTTGGATAACTTGTAGCGATAAAAGTATTAGATATTTATATTACTTTAGCAGCAGGATATCCCATTTAAAGCTCAATTGTATTCGCTCTTGCTGATAATTGGAACATTAGGAAATGCGGGGCTGATATAGGAAATAGATTCTGATGCATATTCAGTTAAGCTATAGATCCCCTACTCCTCAATCTTCTTCCTATAGAGATAGTCCGCTATTCTAAATATTGCATATTTTTTATCGCCAACCTCTTTTCCAAAGAATCCGCCATTGGTAAGTCGATAAAGGGTCTGTCCAAAGGATAGAGAGTTGGATTTTAGTTTTAGACCGTCATACTCTACGCTCCATGGCAATAATAAATAGTTTGGATGATGGTAAGAATTCTCTACAACAAGCTTTTTACCATCCTTAAAAACGAAAATTACCCGCTGTGTATAAGTTGTCGTACTCCAGTAGGTATCGGGTTGAGCAAAAACCTCAGTCAGTACTTTCGGAGATAACGAAAAGAGTGAATCTGCGAGTTGCTTATAATAATTGAAATCTGAGTTTTTACCAGGGAGAGCGTAGTTGTTGTCAAAATCCAACTCTGCCGCGAAGGCATCATTCCTGATTTTCTTTGCCAACTTATCTATCGATGCTTTGAATTGTGCGACATCCTGCTTGCTCAACTTCAAGTCGGATATGGTGATCTGATCTTTTTTGTCTGTATGTATAAAATTCACCAGAGAATCCACGACATTGGCGGGGATACCACTTGGTAATTTTGGCAGAATTGGCCCCTTAGTTGGGCTTTTATCAGACTGAAAAGAGTTGCCACTTCGGGTAAAAGACTTGATCGCATTGCTTTGGTGAAAACAACCTCTGCTGCCGAATTCAATATGTAAGGATACAACTGGATTAGCCTTTAGGTTGATCAGATCTGAAGGCAATTTAGCGGCAGTCAAACTCCTGCCTACCAAATTCAACTCAAAAAAACGATTGTAGGTTTCATCTGATATGAGTAGCTTATTGTTTAGCATGACAGCGTTTGTAACTACAAAATTTAATTCCATATACCTGAACCATTTATGTTTGTCGGCATCATATTTCAAAACATCATTCCCCTGGAAACCGTAATCATCATTACCGACCTTTAACTTCAATTCGGGTGTAGGTATGGCTTCTTTATTCGTCAGTAATGCTGAGCACTCAAACTCTTCCGGACTGATCTGGTAAAGTTGGTTTAGGGTTAGCGCATATAGTCGCTCACCCTTTACGGCAATGCTAAGCGCATGGTCTTCCATCTTCTTTTCTGATTTCCAAAGCATAGAAAATTCAGGATCGTACAATCGGACACTTCGGTCTTTTTGTAGGGTATATAAATTTCCGGCCTCGGTAACTTCAAAATCTACAACATCATTGAGCCGCTGCCATTCTATTTGAGCAGATTTAGTAATAAATACGCGTCCTTCTTGCCTTATAATGTAATGGTTGCCCAAAAACCTTACTTTCCTGATGTCAGGATGATTAGCCTCAGACACCCGAACATACTTTATGTTGTGTAAGTGGAGTCGGGATTTTATTCCAGGTTTTGCAGTTATCAGATGTTAGGTAAAGGGAATTCCAGGTGGAGCCGAGGAGCCCTGTTTTACCGTCCTGCTTAAAATGTACAGCAACGAGCCGTAAGTTCCCTGTCTTCTCAATCTTATCGAAGGTTCGCCAGGTTTTACCACAATCATCTGTATAATAAATGTATTGCGAACTGCCCGTCATCCATGCCTTGCCAGATTTACTAAAGTAGGCGCCGTCTATCCAACTACTCTCTCCAAATATAACCTTATTCCAGGTTTTGCCCTGGTCTTCTGTTCTAAAGACAAAATCTTCTTTCCCGTCATTTTGTAAAAATCCCGACAGTATCATTGTAGCATCGGAAAAAGAACTAATCCGTTCAAAATGGTTGGAACTGAGCTCGTCATCCGTTGTGCTGATGTTGTTTTCACGCCACAGCTGGTCGGTCTTAGATCTGAAATAAACTTTGCCTGCCGCTGTTGCAACCCAGACATCACCTCCTGATGAAACATTCATTTCGCCAACGGTACCGGAGATCGCGAGTTTGGCCAGGTATGGGTTCTGGGAGGACACGGGTTTCACCGCAAATAGTATAATGGCTGCGGTGAATAGAAGGGCTGTGATGTATATGATGAAGCGCATATTGCAATGATGCAGTTTTATTCAGAATTCCACAATTGCTTTTGCTTTGTTTTAGAGATCAAGTACTGTGTGAGATGCTTAATTAACGACAAATGCCTAAAAAAATTGATCACATCAGGCTCATACCAACAATAGTTTGGTTGCGGTTCAATCTTGATGCTTGAAAACTAGCAAGATAACTACTTGGACACCGAAAATCTCAATGTACATCTACCAAGTTCTCCCTTACCATTGATTCCTTCGATAATTACTTTGTACTTACCCGGCCCATCAGCATTGAAAAATGAAAAATTAGCTTCGCCATTAGCATAGGTTTTTACATTTGGGTTCCAATAAATCATAGTACGCAGGTCTGAAATGTGCTTATCATTATGCAACTCATATTTAGGACTGTAAAACGTTTTGACCCTGCTGAAGCCTTTTGGTTGAACATTGACTAAGTTAAGAGGTTGGTTTATTTTGCCCTTCTTTTTACTGTATATTAAGATCGCCGGCCCTCCGAGCATTCCTATCAATGCCTGATTCATTTGTACAATATCAATTTTCGCGATATCACTAGCATCCAGTATTGTATTATCAAATACTCCCGCTGCGCTTATAGGATCAAGGCTTCTTCCTTCAAGGATGATTTTCATAGGTTCCACAGCATTGGTGATCGGATTATATGCATAAGGAAACTCTTGTATTTCTGGCCCATAGGGATCTGGTTGATAGGGCTTGAATGTTACATTTGGCAGAGAGCTCCTGAGCATTGTCCCTAAATTACCAAATGTCTTTTGCTTTTCCATGTCTATCGTTTTGTCAGCATGTCCTTCTGGGATTGTAATATTTCCCTGATAGGCATTTTTTTGCTCCTGTCTTTTGGCGCTTATATTTACTTCCCTCAATCTTTGCGAGCGGTTCAGTTGTCCTGTTTTCTCGTAAATACTGTCTAACATCCTGTTATTTTTAATGTAAGCTTGCATGCTTCCAATCATACTGCTGGTGAGATCTGCTGCATTCTTATTCTTCCCTATATGCATTTTTGAAATGCTATCCAAGATGATTTCTACTTTAGCAGAATTTTTAGCCCCTTTGGCTTGTATAGCAAATTTGATACTGTCTGTCAATAGGAGGTCACCAAATCTAAATCGGCCGGCTGTATCCGTTGTTGTCCCCTTAATGATGTTGGCTTTCAACGATATGAGCGTAACTGCTGCGTTGGGAAGTAATTTATTTCCCAGCGTTTTTACAGTTCCAGAAATGGCCGTTTCCAATCCTTCCGCTTCAAAAGCGGGCTTCTGTTCTTTCTCTTTTGATTCAAAGCGCCTGTATCCTTGTGTAAGCATCAAGTTATCTAGGGCCTCATCACTGTTTGAAGTATCTGTACTGAAGTAATAATTGGGTTTTTCGACATAACCTCTGAGTTCGGATTTGAGCAGCAGATTTGAAAATATCGTGTGCTCCGTGGTTTCTGCTATCGATACTTTGCTCTCATCCACCACGCTAACTGAGAAAGTACCAGCAGTTGCCTTGCCGTTACCATCTCGGGCACTCAGGTTTATGGTTACCTGCTCACGACTATTGTAAGATTTCTTTTCAGTGGTCAGGTTTAATTGCATTTGATCCGCCGACTTTATGAAAATTAGGCGCTCGTTCATAGGATTGCCTTTTAGGTCCAGCAATGTAAATTGTGCAATGCCTGTAGGAAATACATTTTTTTCGATCCATACAGAATTGACATTTTTGCTAAGTTTGATCGCGGAAGAAAAAACCATTTCAGACCCAGTCCTGGCAACGAGAACCACTTGCTGATCTGGCGTTTTAGTATTGATTCTTACGAGTATACTATCCTTATTGGGTTGGTAAACGCCAAGTACATAGCCAGTGTCAGTAGCCGATGGTAGAGGAACCGTTTTTTCCTCGCCATTAGGAAAAAGGAACTTCGCGGTATAGGTCTGGCTGGCTTCTGGTTTCCAGGGAAAGCTCCCCATGCCTGCATGTAGGCTTTGAAAGTTAACAAGACTTTTGCCAGATTGATCGAGCACAACACCCTTTACGTTGATACCGAGCCCATTCATACTTGTAACTTTAAATGCCAGTCGAGATGTAATTCCCCCCACCAATAGACCACCCTCAGGGAAGAACTGAATGTCACTTTGCAGCAGACTATCCTCCCCATTCGTTGCCACTGTATTGGTGTTAAACCTTCCAATCCCGCTCACTTTAAAACTCTGGTCGAAAAAGTACTCTTCCCCGGCATTTCTCATCCATTGGGTATAAGCCCTGATTCTATAATTACCAGAATCGACGCCCTCATCCAGTGTAAAATCTCCCATGCTGGTACCACCTATTACAGGTATTTTTAGAGACCTGATTAAAGAATCTTTTTCATTTATTAATTCAACATATAATGCCCCGCTAATGTTAGACAGATAATTGGTGCTGCCTTTCACTACGTAGGCTTTAAACCAAATGGTATCTCCCAATACATAGTAAGGCTTATCCAGGTGAAGATGTACTTTTTCGTAACTGCTTTGAGCATGTACTGTAATGCAAAGAGACAAAATAAATGCTATGGCAAGTAAAAAACGATTGAGCGTCATAGGAGATGAATATATGGTTTATGAAAACTAATTTAACTAAACAATATTAGTTTTAAAATTTCTGGCTATATTCAATCAATACATTTGACAGCTCTGTTTGCGATACCATATGGAGATATCCGATCATTTAAACAATTGTATAGAATTAAATTCCCAAAGGTCTATCTTGTATTGTTATATATATTAATTTTTTTGATTACAATATCTTCTTACGGCCTAAACATAAAGGGTGTTAGGCCAGATCATTTCTTCCATTTTTAATATAACCACATGAAAGAAAAAATACTCTGGATAATTGCGGCATTGATATTCTTCCTAGGCTACCCATTGCTTAATATTTTCCCTCCCACTGATTATCAGAACCAGAATTTGACCTGGGTCATCAATCTCTTTGTCTTGCTCGTATTTACAGGCCCGGCCATGTTTTTACTTACAGCAATCGTAGCTTTAGTTCCCTCCGGCACGAAAAGCTATACAGAACGTTTCTTTAGGGCATTGCCATTTTTTGTTATTTTTCTAGGTATCCTACTGATATTTGGAACAGTAGTAAATGCGGGGCTGATATAGGAATCATCGATTGAGTTGCTTCGTTAATATGCTCCTACAGCCTGTACTTCAAACTATTAACCGCGTTATCGAGCCAATGTTTAATGGTGGAACGACTTCCGTCCCCGGAGAAAAATGATTCCGCGGTTTCGAGGGTGTATTTTTTATAGAAATGCGGGTCAGGGGCTACATATGCATCAGTACCTGCTTTTTGAATGACCCCTTCTTCACAGTATGAAAAGACCAAATGTCCCTGATCTACGTAGCCGAACATATGAACATGTCCTCCCGCTCCCACATTTTTCGGATCCGTAGAAACACCTGTATTTAGCGCAATCGGGGTTTTGCCCAATTTTACGATCTGGTCATAGGCTTCCACGATAGGTCGAAGTGCCGGAATAAATTCACTTTTAAATCTACTTTTTTTCTCATTAAAATCAAGATAGCCGAACAGCCTGTTGTTTCTGAAGGCAAGGTATTGCAGGCCGCTTCCGGCAAGGTTGTAATATTTTGCAATATTCTCTCCATTTTTAAAAGAGACGATATTAGGGGTAATATAATATCTTGGTATATGCACAAAGGTGATAGAATTGAGATCAGCTTCATTGGTGATGTTAAATTTGGCCATTCTTTCTGCATAACTCTTGCTGGCTTTCATCAAATCCAATAGTTCGGCCTTTGCAAGTGGCAATTTTTCCCTGGCATCCTTAATATGTGCCAGGTAAATGGGATCGGTCAAATTGCTGGGATCTGCAATATCTGCCACCAGGTAAGGTCTCAGCGCTTGTACCATCGACTCGTCTCTCTTGTAGTTGTTGGGTAAGCTCTCGCCAAAGGAAAGGTACGTTGTTCTCGTAATAATGGTATCCATGGCATTGCCCTGCCCCTTTACCGTAGTGGTTTGGATGTCGGCATTTTGACCATAACTATAGCTTGTGAGTAACAACAGGAATGCGGCGATATGAGAGATCTTTTTCATTTTAGTAGCTAGGTCAAATCCCGCCCTATCGACAGGTTGTGCTCCGACTTTACATCTGAACACTGTGGACAGGGTAGATAGTTTATTTCCATTGATCTTAAAATATCGTACGCTTACAATTTTCTTTCTGCTGCCTTAGACAAATATGCTTCACAACCTTGCTTTAGATTTTGGTCGAAATTTGGATCAGCTATCCACGATTTCACTTTAGCTACATAATCGAAATTGTCATATTCTTCTAGAAGACCGAGAACCCAACCATTTGCACTTTCCTGTTGATCCATGATTGAAGGGAGCGCTTTGCGGATCTGTTCGCTTTTTCTTCCCGCTAACCGGGCATAGATGGGATTTTTGTTAGCTAGCTTTCCGCCAGGAAGAGATATGCATTTAAGTAAAAAAGCAGTTGTTTGCTCGTCCTTTCTGGTTCTGAAATAGCTGAAAAGCTGGGAAATATATTCATTATCAGAGAATAAAATCGTTTCGCATATATCCTGGTAAACAGCATCATTTTTCAAGATCGGATCACGGTCGTCTAATATTGGAATGTAATCTTCTGGAAAAGGTTTATCCCTCAAAAGGGAAAGCCATTTCTTTTGGGACTCCGTTCTGGAAGATTGAGACAAGGCCCTGTAAAGCTGAGGAATTGGTGGATCCTGCCGCAATAAGGTATCGATGGCCCTGGCATCTCGTTCAGTTGGACTATTGGCCAATGCCAAAAAGGAGACCCAAGTCAGGTCGCTGTCGCTAAAAAGATTTGGACGAACTAAGTCCAGCATATCCGGACTACCCATCTCTGCAAGAACGCTAATGGCCCAACCCTGCTGACTGTCATGGTCAAGTATCAACTGCTTTAATACCTTCTCCTTTGCTGGAGTTATTTTTCCTTTTGCCATCGCTTGTAGCGCGATCTGCCTGGTCACATCATTACGACTGCCTACACTGTCCGAAGCAAATTTCTCTAAAATCTCTGGCTCCTGATTCAAAAATGCTCTGACCAGATATCCGACTGTTTCGTACTTTTTTAAAGAATCTATGCTACGCAGCAAGGGTGTGAGATCCTTTGATTTCATAGAAAGTAATGCAAAGCTGGCATGAATGTCTGCGTATTTCCTCCTTTCAAGGACCTGTATAATTTGTGGAGTCCGACTAGTATCATGTGATAAAGCGGCCATTACACAAGCAAGATTACTTTTGTACCATGCGGTATCATTAAAAAGAAAGTTGATTTGTTGCTTGTAAAGCGCGGTTTTTGAAAAGTCATCTAAAGGATACTTTTTTCCCTCCTTTTGGATGCTATCCTTCTTCGTTGGCGTGTACAGACCGTACAAAAACTTGTACATCTTCTTCAAACTGTCTACATCTGGCTCCTGGAACTTGCCTTCCGCCACAACTCTGAAATGGTGCTCAAAATTAGCCAGGGTCTGCGCATAACTTCCGGAACTCATAAAAAGGAAGAGTAGGAATGTGTAGCAGGTTTTATAATTTACTATAAAAAGCAGATTTATAGAGCGTAATTCAATTAGAGCGTTTTTTCGGGTCATAGGTGTTTAATTCGATTAGCTAAAGCTAGGATTTTTTCCAGTTAATCCAAACTTCGCACAGCATCCCTCCTGTTATGTCTTTTCCCAAAGACTGGCCTGGCTGATATGGGACTAGTAAGGGCTTTAGCTATAGCTCATAAGGGTCAGTATATGTTTTAGCCTTACAAATCCTTGCTGAATTGCTTTTCAATCACGAATCAGCCTAATAGGTGTAGAACAATTTACCTCCCGAAATCGTTAATGGAGCATAAAACTCACATCAACAAATTGGATTAAGCGCTAATGATTGCTAAAGAACGCATCCGAAAACTGGAATATCCTATATTGTTTGCCTATCTCGGCTTATGGCTCCTGGTATACCTACTCTCCAGACTGTGCCTGGAAATGTATACTGATCACACTCCAGGCTGGGTATGGATCTGGCTCATGGTCATCTTCATCCCTTTGAGTGCCTATGGGGCCCTTCGCATGGCCTACTCCGAAGGTGGTAAATGGTACCATTCTTTTGGCTATTGGGTGATGTTTATGCTGGGCAGTTTATTTAGCGGCCATTACATCCTGCTAAACAGCGATATCCTGATCAGTTCCCTGATCAAGCCCGCAGTCATCGCAGAGGCAAAAGTGATCAGCGTCAATAAAGTAATGAGCCGCAAGCTGGGATTTGACCATACGGCAGTGCTCCTGCAATTCAACGGGAAAAGGATTGCTCTCGACGCCCGGCCTTACACCTACTTTTACCTGCAGAATAAAACAAACATTAAAATCACGACGGGAACCTCTTATCTGGGAAATACTTACGTGACCTCAACAGATATGTCACTGCAGGCAAAAAGCGGAGCCCGATGGCTGCACCTGAAAGACTGGGCTTATCGCCAGCGCTGGCTGTGGGTGCTATTTGGCTTCATGGTGCTGGTTGTGGTCATCAAATGGAAGTATTTTCCAGACAAGCCCGGCGAAAAACGCCGTCCATTGAGCTTCTGGAAAGCCATGGGCTTGATTATGGGAGTTTTAATGGCACTCGGATTAGTGCTGTACCTGGCACTTCTCATTTATGTAAAATTCTTTGTCTCGAGGTAACATTAAGGATTACTGACTAGCTCGGATTTTACGGGTGAAAAGTTTGTCTTCAAAACGCCGTTCACGATCAGCTGTTTAAATTGCATTAGGCTGGTTTTTTTCATCAATTACGCGCTTGCTTTAAACGATTCAATTCCAGACTGGTACCCTGAACACTATCCCGTAGCGCTCTAATTTGGAGCTTTAGACTGTCTATTTGCAATTGGATGTCCGCATCCCTCATTCTTGACCTGCCATCCGGAGAAGATTGCTTTCCACAGGAAAAAAGGCAAAAGACCGACAGCATAAAAACTAATTTCTTTGTCATCATAATTTTAAACAATAGGTTGCAGTTCCTTAGGAAAACTTACACTTCAGGATCAAAATATTTTTGTCAGGGTCGGGATTAACGAAAAAAGAGGCTGTCCGAAAAGGTACGTACGTCATCCTGAATTTATTTCAGGATCTACGGACATGCTATTTAAACCATGCTCAAGCGGGGATCCTGAACTAAATTCAGGATGACGAAAAACATAGAATAGTAAATTGCACCTTTTCGGACAGCCTCTTTCGCTAAAGATGCTGTTCAATGTATATTTCTACTTGCTCAAGCCATCCTTTTTTGCCCTTTCGAGCACTTTTGATGCACGCTCACCACTGTCGGGATGTGAACTTAACATTTTTTCGGATTTGCTCCTTTTAGCTCCTGATGCGCCATTCATGTCTGCAAATTTTTGAAAGGCTGAAGCTAAAGCTGTCACTTTGTAATTGTGCTTTTTCATAAAGTTATAGGCAAATTCGTCGGCCTCACTCTCTTGCTTGCGGCTATATTTACTTTCTAGCAATGCACCTGCGAAAGCGCCCAGCTGACTTTGAGATAATGCGTTTACCGCACCTGATTGCGAGGATGCCGCATCAGTCAAAGCTTCTCTTTTGTACGCACTTCTGACTGCATCACGGGAATCCTTATTGGCCACGTGGCCGATTTCGTGACCGATGATTCCCAGCAGTTCATCATCTGTCATGAGGTCCATCAGCGAGGAAAATACACGAACACTTCCATCGGCACAGGCAAAAGCATTGATGTCGGACACCTTGTACACTTTAAAATTGAGATTTAATCCCCCTTCTGTCTGGTGTTTAGCAAACAGCTTTTTGAGCCTGACGGTGTAAGGATCAGTTGGCCCCGCTACGGTATTGTGGGTATCCATGTAGGCCACTGCTTCAGCAGCTAATTTGGCGGCTTCGGCATCAGAAAATGTCGCGGCCTTTACGCCTTTTCCGATGGCGCCGATACCTTTAGAATTCATTTTAATTTGAGCTGAGGCGCAGGGAGCGATTGAAATTACCAAGCCTGTCAGGGCGAGGTAAATGATAGATTTTTTCATAGTAGATGTTTATTATTTCATCTTCTAACAACGCCTGGTTGTAAATGTTTCTAATATCTTCAGGACGCCAATCAGACCTTCACGATCAGTATATTTTTGTACACCTGTTTCTGATATTCGAAGTAATCAAATCCTGCCCCTTCGACCTTAAAGTCCCCGGCCTGAAGGTAGTCCACTCCGCAAGGGCCATCTGCCTTATAGGCCGTAACTTTGAATTTTAACAATACAGACTGCTCGCTGCCCAATTTGACCTGGTAGACTGCTTCAGAGCTTTCAGGTTCAAAAATAATGATTTCAACGGCACCTCTAATCGGGGAATTCGGCTGGTCAGGAGCGACGCGCCAATTGGTAATGCTCTTTTGATCTGAACTGCGGATGACTTGTATGTCCTTTGCAGCTAGCCCGCCTTCTTTGATGATCGGTTGGCCAGTGACTTTGTCCTGAAATACCAGGATCGCCCGATCCGGCTGGCGCTGAGACAACAGTTCATTACAGCGCAGACCGTCATCCCGCCGTTTATTGCAGCTTTGAAAGCTGATGATAGTTGCTAATAAAATGAGAAAGGCAAGAGGTTTAATTAGAATGTTCATATTTATATTAGGTTTTTCTTTATTAGAAGACGGCGCCGACTTGAAAAACGCTACACATGGCTGGAGATTTTTGAAGATGCGGCATCAGTCAAAATCTATTTTTATCTTTCCATTTATTATCGAATGCTTTTTTCACCACTATGGATGCTCAACTTCAGCAATTAAGAAAATTCATAAGTCTTGCTCAGCCTATTCCTGAAGCCGACTGGCTACAGTTTGCCGAACTATGGAAGCCGCTCAGCGCTAAACGAAAAGAAATCCTGACCCATTCGGGCGAAAAGGAACGGTACCTGTACTTTGTACTGGAAGGACAGCAGCGCGTGTACTACCAGGATGCAGCGGGAAGAGAGGCTACCCTGGTGTTTACTTATGCGCCTTCCTTTGGTGGTGTGCTGGATGCGATGCTGGAGCAACGCGCGTCAAACTATCATTATGAAACGCTCAGCCAGTCCAGTTTCCTTCGTGCTTCCTATTCTGACATCCTGCGATTGAAACAATCCAGTACCTCGGTTGATGCATTCATTTACAAGTCTTTAAGCGCAACGATCAGCGGCTTGCTCATGAGGATGGTTGAACTGCAATGTTTCAGCTCGGAAGAAAAATTTCGCGCTTTACTGTCCCGAAGTCCACACATCCTGCAGCAGGTGCCCCATAAATACCTGGCAAATTATTTGGGCATAGACCCGACAAATTTCAGCAAATTCATCAATAAGCTCAGCATTTGAAAATGATGGTAAATACCAAGTTTGTAGCGCCATTGAATGTGCAAATTGCACAGTATGAAGCACAGTAAGATATTGACCACCGCAGCATTTGTAGCGGAACTGCATGATAGGGTTGACCTGCACTTGCAGCAGGCCATTTTAATTTACCAAAACAGCTCAGAAGAGCAGCTGAACAGGACCGCTGAAAACGGCGGCTGGAGCATTGCACAATGCCTGGAACACCTCAACAGTTATGGCAGTTTTTACCTGCCGCTGTTCGCCAAGGCACTGAAAAACAATCCGGGCAGACCTGTAGGGCAGGTGAAACGGGGCTGGCTGGGAGATTACCTGATCAAAATGATGGATCCAGACCGGAAAGCTGTCCAATACAAAGCGATGAAAAAACACCTTCCAGCTCCAAAGTTGGATGCCTATAAGACCGTGGCAAAGTTCATCGAGCAGCAGGAACAGTTGATTCAACTCCTTGCTGCAGCAGGATCGGCAGATCTAAACGGAATCCGGATACCAACATCCATCAGCCCCATCATCAGATTAAGACTTGGGGAGGCATTCGCTTTCCTGATCATACACAACGAACGGCATATCCGCCAGGCCAATCGCAATCTTGGTCAGCCAGAAAAACAATTTATTGCATCATCAGGTGTAGCGAATCTACCCGGAAACACGTCTGAGCTTACTACAATTGCTGAATGATATGAATACAAAAATCTTGATTTGCTTTCTTCCTCTAGTGCTCCTCGCCTGTAAAAAACATCAACCTGAAATCTTGCCGGAGCCAAATTCCCCTGAACAGGCCAAGCCACTTGCCTCTACGCGAAGCATCAACAGCAATGGCCATAGTATTTTAGTTAGCTATAATTACAATAGCTTGGGCAAACTTTACCAGGAAATCAGCAAAGATGAAAGCACCGGAATAGAGATGTTTCAGGAGTATCGCCATAAAGACGGGATGCTGTACCTATCGGACATTTCAGATGAGCAAAGAAAACTAAGCAAAATCAATTATAATTATGAGCAAAATAAACTGGTAAAAATGCGGTATTTTGAATATGACCAAAAGCTTAATCCATACTTCGGGCAGTATGACAAATTGCAATCTCCCATAGCTTACAGCCGTTCAAATATCATCATGTCGATGCAGACCGACCAGCTCAGCAACAATACGGTAACGGCAAATTATAACTACGATTACAATCGAGCAGGGCAGCCGACTTCGATGTTTTTAGTAGGCGATCGACGTAAACTGTTGACCACCTACTATTATGAATAGCAATCGCTTGTTTTGCTATAGCAACTCTCCCATACCGAAGACGGTGAGTCCCTTTGCAAATTGCTCAGTTACTGCCTCATTGGCTGCCTCGATGTACTGGCCCGTGATAGGGTCTACAACTGTCCTTAAAGGTCTTTTACCTTTGTCTGTACCGATAAGTTTAACTACAGCATCAGCAACATCCTGCGGATTTGGATTGTGCGATTGTATCTGACCACCAAGTGCTTCCATCATTTTCCCAGGGAAATCAGCGATCGTCGCATAGCCCTCAAATACCGACTGATCCGATGCATATTGGGTTTTTTGAGCCATTTCGGTTGGGAAAGCACCTGGCTCCAGAATGGCCACATCTATACCCAAACGTTTCACTTCGTAATGAAGGCCTTCGCTGATCCCTTCCAGTCCGAACTTGGAACCGGCATAGATGGAGGCAAATGGGAAAGACACCCTGCCAAATCCACTGGTCACATTGATGATGAGGCCATCTCCTTGCTTTCGCATGGCAGGCAACACCTGTTTAATGAACCTCCATGGCGCGAATACATTCACATCAAAAATCGCCTGAACGTCTGCAGTGCTGAAGCTCTCTGCTACTCCGTTCATAGAAAATCCGGCATTGTTGACCAATACATCAACTCTGCCTTCTGTTGCTAAAATGGTATCTACGGCTGCTTTCACACTTTGGTCCTCGGTCAGCGTAACGTCCAGAACGGTTACGTTATCCAGGGCCGACAACGCTTCGGCTTTTTCCTGATTCTTACCTTTGGTATCTCTCATGGTAGCATATACCTGATGCCCCAGGGCCGCTACGCTGTGTGCGGTAAGCCAGCCAAATCCACTATTTGTTCCTGTTATTAAAACTACTTTTTTGCTCATGTCTTGTTGTTGTTTAAATGAATGAAACAAAAATCGATACCAGGATGAGCAAAGCATTTACCATTTGGTAAAAAGCGCAGGCAGCAGTGGAAACAGACAATTAACGGACATTTCTGCGAATCCTGCTCAGCGACTGTTGGGTGATGCCCAGATAAGAAGCGATATGTGATAGCGGTACACGATTGACGAGGCCTGGAAAATGTTGGTTGAACAACGAATAACGGTTGGTGGCATCTTCTGAAACCAGCGGGCTCCTGCGTTCAATTGCTTTTAGCAAACAATTCTTTAAGATCAAATTCTCAATGTCTTTCCAGCCCACAATGGTGTTGCCAATTTCATCCCAGTCCTTTTTGGAAAAAACCATGAATTCACAGTCTGTCTCAGCCTGAATGTATTCGGAGGAAATGATCTGTGCCTCAAATCTTTGCTGGTCAGAAACAAAATTATTCTCCTCTACAAATGAATGCGTGACCGCCTCTCCCTTGTTGTTGTAATAGCAGAAACGCACTACACCCTCAGTAAGGAAACCCACGTATCTTGGAATCTTGCCCGCTTCAGAGAAATACTCGTCTTTTTTTAATTTCAGTGTGCCCGACCTGTTTAAGATAAAATCGGTCTGCTGCTGATTCAGGTTGCCAAACTGCAAGATGTAATTGATAAACGCTTCCATGAGGCAAATTTCGGGTTTATCGGGCATAGTTTTTTTACCATATGGTAAAAATAGAATGGTGAAACTTTTTACGACCGAATTAGCGCTTATACCTGATAATGAATACAATCCAGATGACCAGCAATACGAGGATCAGTATCAATTCGGTCTTATGGATACCATGTATGAAAAAATTATTCAATGAATGAACTCCTGCGACCGCCAGCAGGGAACGGGTTTTATCATATACCTTCCCTATCCCCCATGTACCAAAAAATATAATACCAAGAAAAATCAAGTTGCCTGAACTGAGCCCGAAGTTCAGGTGCCAGGCAAACCAGAGGACTGCGATGATCAATATGGAATAAAACCTGGGTAAAGTTTTCAATTGCTCCTGCAAAAACACACGCCAACCAATTTCCTCCAGCAAGCCGTATACTAAAACGGTAAACATGAGTAGTATCGGAAAGCTTCCGTCGATGAAATAATATACTGTAGAGATCAAAAAAGCAGGCAATAACCAATATACAGCAAAAGGCGTCACTGTATTTTCATACATCCCTTTGAGGGATAGGTTCAGTGGAATTTTAAATATGCGCACTGCTGCCAATGCGCCAATGGCCGGGCCTATACCCCGCAAAAGAATTTGCAGGTAAGCGTTTTCGACGTGCGACAGCAAACCGGTTTTGACCGCCAAAAACCTAAAGGTGACTGCAACAACATAAAACACAACGACCGCAGCAATATTTACTTTTCCTTCCATACCTGATGATAATTTTTGCACAAAACTATCGGATTGGAAGAAGAATAAGATTGACTTTGGGTAAGTTCTACTTTTCTGTCACCCTTTTTCTGATGCGGCTCAGGCTTTCTGCCGTTAAGCCCAGGTAGGATGCAATTATTTTAAGGGGTGTACGCTGAAAAATTTCAGGTCTTGCTGTGATGAGGTTGAGGTAACGTTCCTCTGGACTTTTCGTCAAAAGACTGATCTGCTCCTGCTGTTTGCGCGCAAAAAGTATTTCGGAAATGGCTTTACCAATTCTCAGCCCGGTCTCACTTCTTGAATACAGGTTGTTCAGATCCTGATAACTGACAGACCACAGCGTGCAGTCTTCGAGGGCTTCTGATTTGATTACAGTCGGCTGCTGACTGAGGAAAGAGAGGTAATCGGAAAGGAAGTTGTGCTCATACAGCAGATTAATGCAAATGTCCCGCTTCCCATTCCAGACAAATATTCCGACGGAACCACTTACGATGATATTGAGGTATTTTTCTACGGTGTGGTAGTTTTTGATGATTGCTGTTTTTTTGAATTCACGTACTTGTATCATTTCGGAAAAGCCTTTCCAAACACGCAGATCTGCCTCGTAATACGGATCAAAAACTTTCTTTACAGCTTCAGGGGAAGGATTCATGCAACAAACATATTCAATTTGTTGATCAAAGTAGTAGGAAAGGATGATTTCCTAATGGCAAAAAGTGTCCATATTTAGTTAAGATACGGTATGGCCTGAATGTATTATTGATGTAATTTAGACAGACAATGCAATCGGCGACACCATCTACAAAGTTAAAAATGACACTCATTATTATATTATAAAAAGCAATGGTCAGCCGCTCAAATATTTTTAAATTTTTAATCGCATGAAATCATACTTATTAACTGCAGTCGCAATCCTGGGATTGTTTGCCACTTGCTATAGCCAAGAACCGAAAAAAAGCAACAAAGACAATAATATAAGTGCTACAGGCATTCAAAGATTAATGGATTTACAGATCGAGGCTATGAAGGAAACGAGCAGAAACTTATCCAGTTTAGAAGCGTCAGAAAAAACGTTAGACTCTACATTTAATGCAGTCCTCAAAGAATACGCTAAAGACAGCTTGTTCGTCAGCCGCCTAACAGAGGCTCAGGGCTTATGGAAAAAGCTTCGAATTGCAGATCTTAAAGCAAGATTTCCAGTTGAGGAACCTCTGTACTATGGTCAGGTATATTTGACTGCGTATATGGGATGCTCAAATCCGAGAATATAAATAGAACTAAATTCCTTAACCAGTGGCTAGTTGGAATCAAAGAAGGAGACGTATGTGCAGGTTCGCTGAAATTGATTAGATAATCGAAATATTGAGCGCTCTCTGGGGTTTGAAGCTTTGGTAAACTACCATCTTCACCAGCTATTCCACATCGAAATTCAAAACATTAGATTGCACAGCGATCCTATTTTTCGTCTCCAACACTCCTTTTGGACCTAGGATTTCTTCCTTAAAGGCCTCTTTGTAAGGATAAATTTTATAATCGAAGCGGCTCGCTGGAATGCTGAATTTGCCTTTGCGTTTGGCAATCATTTTCATTTCAAATATTTGTTGCTTAATAAAAATTTCTTGATTCAAGACCGCCATCTGCTTACCAATTTCATTTACATTCCAGGTAAATTTTGCCACATTAAAATTGGCATCGATATACGATTTGAAGCCAACTATGCCCACTTTATAATCCACATTTCCTTCATCAATCACTTCGAAAAGGGCATCCGGCGCTCCATTTTTAACAAGGTCAGCAGGAGTAAATTTTGCAGTGCTCGAGAATTTAGCATATTCGTATAAAGAGATTTTTATGGTATCATGCAATTGATAGCGATCCTTATCGGCCTTTAGGAATAGCTTTACCGCATTGCTGTCTACATGTTGTTGTTTTACGACTTCTATAGCACGTGGGGCACTCTCGTAGTTTTTGCCTGCTATTTTTGCTGCTATAACTGGAAAATCTGACTTCCCCAGATCACCAGCGGTAAAGATCAGCTCATAATAATGATTCGTTCCGTCAGATTCGATGTTGTTTTCGATTTCCGCAGCATCCAAATCGATACCTGTCTTATTGTTCTTTTGGATGACCCGGACACTACCCTGATCCGGTTTACCTTTAAAGAAGATTTTCACAACACTAGATTTGTTCAATTCGACTTGTGGTTGCGCGACGATCCAGACTTTTTCATATTCCTTTTTATCGGCTGTTTTCCTGCAGGAAATGAGAACAAAGATTAATATCAGCGACGAAAGTAAAATGACGTACTTATTCATTTGGCTTGGTGAATGGGTTCGATTATGCGATTTAACTATGCGGAAGGGTTTTTAGTAAAACGGCGTTTCCGTTATCAGCAGACAAGACAATAAACTGATCGTTATTTTCCCTGACGCTTGCTTGCATATCTGGGTTAAGCGAGGAAAATGCGAATTCTTTTTTATACACCTGCTCGCCAGAAGTAAAAGCGACTGGAAGCAACTCAGGTGCGGCACTCATTCCCTCCAAACGGGGTTGGAACATTTTATTGATTTTCTTTTGCAACTGTTGGTCTGGCTCGTTATCGATGTTGAAAATCTTGTCGGCTATGCCTTCCAAAAAAACTGAATCGTGGCGCAGTTTGCCAGTGGTGTAGATGCAGTAGTGTATTTGTGTTTGGTCATTGCCATATATTTTCTTGGCCAGGCACACTTTGATATTGCTTAAGTTGCCAAGTACCTGTTTCTTGGCTTTAGCTTGCATCATTACTGCTGCTATAATACAAACCACAATAATTGCGATACAAATCTGCAGGTAGCTGGTAAAACTTGAGTCTGTTTTTGATAGATCGTAACAATAGTAGCCAACAAATGCTGCAAAAAACGCGATGACGACAGGTAAGGCAATGAGCTTATTTTGCCCCAGGCTGACCTGGCCAGCATACGCCTTTTTTAGATTTTCGTCGCTTTCCAGTCGGTTCAGTAATTCTGTGTGGTATAGCATAATTTAAGATGATTTCTTTGTAGTGTTCAACTATTGTACCACATCTATTTCAATAATGCTATGTTTTCATTCGATAGTTCGAGACTGTCGCAAGCATTGACAGTTTGAAGCTAGGTTAACCTACAGGATTTCGGGAAGGTATTTCAGATACTGTACCGGCACATGATCTGTAAGCCAGACATTATTCGCCGATAAATAAAATACATTACCCGCAGCATGCATTTCAGCTGCCAGAACAGTAAGGATAAGGGGCTTACCATGCCTGGCTCCCACTTGCATTGCCGTCGCGTGATCCTGACTCAAATGAACATGTTGTCTTTGCCTTTTTTCCAGTCCAGTGCTCAGTATCGAATTGAGAAATCTTTCGGTAGTGCCATGGAAGAGTATCTCAGGTGGCGTTTGAGGCTCGTAACCCAACTCAACCGCTACAGAATGCCCCTGGCTAGCTCTGATCCGCCCTTTGCCTTCATCAAATGCAAAGCGTTTTTTGCTATTAGTTTCTACAACGTGCTCCAGCAATGCCAGATCTAAAGGGGTACCATGTGCGTTGACCTGACTGATGAGCGTAGCCACATCGACCCAGCCCTCCTTATCCAACTCGATGCCGATCAGTTCTGGTTGATGCCTCAATACCAGACTTAGAAATTTGCTGACGGTATTTGTATTTTTTTGATTCATAAAGCGCCTGGAAAAAGAAGGAAAACAATCACAAGCATAAATGTAGAAAAATAAACTAATTACTTTAAATTGGGTAGATTCATTCGGCAGCCATTTTTACAGTCGCCAAAATAAAAGTACAAAAGCTATTATATACCAATAACATTTTTGTTAACTTAGTAAAAAAAACGCTCATGAAAACAATTACCGCGCTCTATCGCCTATTAGTAAACCCTCTTAACCTTCAATCTATTCCCCTTGTGAGAAGCTTTTTAAGCTGCGTCATTATTATATTTTTGAGCACCAGTACAAATGCTCAACAAGCTACCCCCCAAGAGAAGACAACTACATTGTTCGATTATGGAATACCACTGGAGACAACTGAAGACAATTTCAAGAATTTGTTCCGCAATTTCCCACTTTTGATATCAAATGCTGACAGGAGTCTAAAAATACTATCCTACAAATACTTAACAGCGATTAAAGATGAAAAAGAAGTAAAATTTTATCTTACAAAAAACAAAGAGGTTTATCTGAGCGGCGGGGGGATAATTTCCAGATTCGGCGAAAATGATGTTAAAAATAACACAATCAGAATGACGTTTCTACCTGAAAATCAATCCAAACAGAATGATACAGTTTTCGTAAAAGAGATGAATGACAACATATCTGAAATGATTAAAAACATTAATATTGGTTATGAGGTGTATGTTGTCAAGTTTTTAGCTGATGTTAAAACCTACGATTTCTACGTATTTGTCAACCCCAAAACGAAAGGTGTAATTAAAAAAGGGAGTATATTTGGATTCGATATTCCACTCTACTACGCAGATTTTTACAGCGAAAGAAAAGGTTAAAATCACGATCTCATACATGTGATTATCGGGATTTCAGTAAAAGAAAACCTTTATTATTTGCAGTAATTGATGAGGTAATGACGTACCCTAAAGTTCTTTTTATGCTAATATAAAGAAAAATGCTATGGGGTAAATACCCCACTTAAATGCTCAGAGATTTGGAAAGCCGAATCCAACGAGCATTTACTATCTTTGACAAACGATGAACTGGACGCTATCAAGTTATTGCCTTGCATTCTCATTATTCCTTTCGAGCATGTTATCAGCTCAGGACAAGTCTTCTCTAAAAGAGATAAATCTGTCTGATACAATAAATGGAATCTACATTCCAAAAGATATAAAAGATTGCTTTTCCCAACTGGACGCCATATATCCAGATAGCTTGAAAAATAAGGCAAGGCTGATGGCTGACTATGAATTTGCTTCGGGAGCACATTTTGGTCTGGGCATGTGGATAAGAAACAACTGGGGCCTTTGGCAAGGATCCCGGCTTAAAACATACTTCGCTAAATTTGGATACACTGTGCCGGACAATACATCATCATTTATTCTGTTCGCCTACCATCGTTACCTCAATGGAAAAGATTTAAAGGGGCCGAAAATGCGAAAGAAGCGTAAATTAAGTAAGCGTCGGCTTATCAAATTCATAAGAGAGATTGGCGCACTTGGTGAATATGGGTAATTATTATCAGCGACGAAAGTAGATTAGTTAAACTTTTCATTTGTAACATCTCCAATGAGCGAAAAATGCCTGAATAACCATGATAATAGGCAATACAATATATTCCAAATTGTACCACGGCTGTGCTGAATGCTGAGATTGGAAAACTACTATTGAGGAAAACCAGTAGGTCATAAAGATTGCACTAAAGAAACGAATGACCGTGTAAAAACAAGTGTTTTCCCATTAGCTATCTGCTTCGCCTATTTAAATGCTATTTTACAACTTCAAACTCGACATCATAACCATTGTTTATGGAGGCGGCCTGAACGCCGTTGTACTTTACGTTCATATATTCCAGGATATCACCGCAGTCAAGCCGTTTGATGTTGAAATTAAGCTCAAAAACATCCGTGGTTGTCTTAAAGTCAACAAACACCTTCCGTTAATTGTAGCGCCCTGGTGCCGGTGATTTATCGTTAAGAAAATAAATGGAAAGTACATAGTAATCTCCAGATTGTTCTGACATTCGAGGTTGCAAAGAAAAGCTGACTTTCTGATTATTTTCATCGTACACAGAGATATCGCTCGGCAGATATACCCCTCCTTTATCTTTGATTAAAAAACCGTTGCTGGCAGTACGATACACAATGCGAATCGAGGAATTGGATATAAACATCATATCTTTCTGATCGCTGCATTTGTCGCCACAGGAATAGCACAGGATTATAATCATACATAGTATGAAGAATGGTCTTATCATGATCATTACCAAATTAACCGTTTTAGTATGAACTAAGTGTTAAGTACCAACTTTCATTTACTTGCAATAGTTGACTAGTCAATAAGTCTACCGATTTTTTCCATTGCTTCCCGGAATTTGGGTGTCTTATACAATTCATCACGAAGTGGAATATGCATGAAGGTAAAACTACCGATTCCAGTTGTAGACTTTTGATAATTTAGGTCGAGTGACACTGATTTACTGCGCCAGTTGTATAAATTCTTTGTAGGCTCTGAACTAGTATGATACGGTCCATATTCTTTCAAAAAATAGGCGAGCAATTTCGGCCCAGATGCTAAAGGAAAATGGCCATTCATAGAATAAATTCTGTTTCTGAAGGATATCACTGCAAAGTGCTCGATCTTAGCCATATTTATTGGTAAAGGCTTCGACACGTAATTGTAAAAGTAAGTACCATCTTTAAAATCCTCCGAAAATGCTATTTTTTTCTGATGCTTAAGTACGTTATCTCCCGGCTTAATGCCATACAATGAAGCATTAGATTCGAAATAATCAGTACTTCCTTTGGTTATTGGAGTTTGCTGAGCCTTAACCTGAATATTAAAAATAAAAAATAACAGCATTAATAATTTGAGCATAACTTAAATTTTTATGAGCACTAAAATAGGTGATTTTAGTAGATTAAACTTTAAAAGATGAAGTATTAATACCGCCAATTGATATAATATCTAGTTCCTGATTGTAGGTGAAGCTAGCTTTGCTGCATTTATCCTTCGGCTCCATTATAGAGGGCCGGATTTTCTAATTCCTGAACTTGTACTGCGCTATTTTTCACTTTCTTTTCCTGCAGATACAGGTTGTGCTCGATTGGCAGATGGATAGATCAAGTTCAACAAAACTTTAATGATTTTTTCTTTTTTGCAAAGAAAAAAATATCTTTACGCATGTTTAACGTTTCTCAAATCCTCTGTCTGTTATTTCTCGCGCTATTAGGTTTATCTTGTTCCAAAAAATCTCTCATTGATTCAAAAGACGAATTTACCGAGCAGACAGCCCAGCTTTCGGAGCTAAAACTGGAAACCTCCGCTGCAGGGACTCAGTTCTTGGAGATCAGCTGGAACCCCTTAACACATACGCATTATAAATCCATCACTTATAGCGCTTACTTAAACGAGCATTTAGTGGTAGAGGGGCTAAATGTTTCCAAATTTAGTTTTATCAATCTAGAAGCTGGAAAAGAATACCGTATCAAAATAGTTGCTATGTCAACAGATGGTGTAAAGGCAGAGCAAGTGATCGATGGTAAAACCTTGCCACCTCCCACCGAGTCTTCAAGGGAGCTATATCAGGAATATCGGATTCATAGTTTTTCTACATTTAGTGGTGAGGGTAGTGTGATAAGATGTCCGGATGGCAGCAATATCATGCTGAGGTACTTAGACCACCCTCTGTTTTTTAGTGATGAACGCTACAAAGCAACCTTATTTAAAATAGACGCCAACGGCAATCTAATATGGTACAGAATTTTAAGCTCTACCGATGCAGACATAATGAATGCCCCACTAAATGTAATTTTAACCAACCAGGGAAAGGACTGTATTGCATTTTCAGAAAACCGAGCCTTTAAAGTGGAGACTGCATCTGGCAACATCTTACTTAGCAGGGATTTTAAAGGAGCAATCGCTGATTACAACTTTTCAGCTATATTTCATGACGATTCTGAGGAGATAATTGCCGGAACGACCGACGGACAGTTGCTCGGAATACACGCAGATAACCTGAATACCATTTGGCAACAGCGCAATTCGAATTATAGGGGTATACCAGTTAGTATTGCAAGGGACAAAGAAAAAAACATCTACTACGCCGTTCGCGATGATAAGCGGCACACCGAAATGTTCATTTATAAATGCAATTCCAAAGGCGAATTTATCGGGGAATTCTTATTGGACGCAACTGGTCCTGGGGACAATATAGTTTATCTCGTGTTGACGAATATATTGGTCGACACTGATAATAACATTTATGCCTTCGGCTATAACTCCGATTATGACATCTATCTCCGGTATTTTAAACTGAGTCCTAATGGAACATTATTAAAGAAAAACCTGGTATCTGAACGTCTCTATCCGAAGCAGGCATTCTTTAACAGTAAAGGGGAAATCATCATGATAGGTAACAAAAGGCAAGGCCCGTTTAATGGACAGGGCGGAATATTCGTGATGGACAAGGAAATGACCATAAAAACACGAACATTCCGCACAGAAATTCCTTTCCACGGCTTTGTAGGTGTAACAGATAATCAAGATGGAACATACAATTTATTCCTTCACTACATAACCACCTACAGTTACTCCAACAATAATCTTGTATACATCAGAACAAGCAATGAGAAAAACTAATTACCTATTGCTGATTTTCTTTACTGCCTTAGTTTGGTCGTGTAAAAAGGATAAGTCCCTCGAAAATACTGATATCAAAATTTCGGAAGCTTATGTGGCTTGGATACAATCTGATCAGGTCGACTTGAGTTTCAGGTTATCCAGATTGGGCTACCAGGAAACTGGCGTGAGCTACCATCAAAAAAACAAACCTGAACAGGTATTTGAGGTAAAGGCTATCCGCAATGACGAATCGCTTAATTTATCACTACAAAACTTGCTGCCTGCTACGGAATATGTTTACCAATTCTTTTTCGTAGAGAAGGGCAACAAAAAAAAGGACGAAAAAGTCTATACCGTGACCACACTCTCTGCCAGGGCTGCCCAATTTAGTTTAGACGTGACCGCTCCGCAGATCTATTATGACCAGGATGGACATTTTAACTTTGAAATTGAAGCAGAAAACCTGCAAGATATGAACTTGGCAGACCTGAGCATCACTGTAAATGATCATCCAGTAAAAATGAACTATCCGCAGTTGGTTTCAGGCAGGAGATACAAGATAAAACTGGAAGGAAGCTTGTATGCGGGCCAATACAATTATGCCAACATCAAAGGAACGTACAAAAGTGTATTGATCCTTTTGAAATCCCTCCCCTTGAATTTTGACGGTGAAAGGTATTGGATCAGCCATGAGAAAACCGGTATGCCTCCGATGATACCTACAATTTTCGGTAACGAACTTTATTACTTCTACGAAAACGAAGTGCACAAATGGAATGCAGCCGAGGAACGGTTGGACGTAGTCGGAAAAAAGGACAATGTAGGACTGATGGACTATACTGCAGGCACGGAATTCGATAGTAAGATCTTTTTCCCAGCTAGGTTCAGCTACGATTTTTTAGATCCAAAGACTTATACTGGTGCTTATTATTTCCCCGTTGTGAGCACCTATAGTCCAGAGCATAGGCTATGGAGTGAAGTGCAATTCAGCCAAAATATGAGATGGAATGATTCCAGAAACCCGGAAAACAACAGGTACTTTATACACAAAAATAAACTGTATCTCTCCTATTTGAGCATCCTCTCAGCGGCCGCACCGCCCGGACATAGTCAGCTGCGTAAATTGTATTTGCATGAGTATAATGCCGTGACAAAATCTTTTCAGGATCCAATTGATTTGAAACTTGACATCATGGATCAATATTTCTTTTCGGTAAATAATCAAATGTACTTAATGGGATGGGTTGCCCTCGAGGATCAGGGCTTTGTAGTAGGCACTACCCTTGTTGTATATAAAGTATCCGAAACTGACTTCTCTCTCGAAAAAATCTTCGCTGGTGGCACAGTGAATAATCCGATGGATGATCTGGGAAGGCAATTCGTACAGTACGGAGATGGCGTATTAATCTACACTATAAACAAGAACCTGTATTTTTTTGATTTGCTAAAGCTTCAGCTTTCTGCTGTAAACTTTAGGAATTCCGGCACTGAAGCCAATATTCGAGGCTTTTTTAACTACAATAATAATTTATACGGCTATGGATTTTTTAATACCGACCAGCAGCGGGTCTACAAGTTGTCAATCACCAAGGGTCGCTAGGTTTGCTGTAAGCTTGCTCCTTTTGCTTTGCTGCTCAGTTCTTTCCTGCAAAAAAGAGGGCGAACTGATCACTGTTGATGCCTTTGCTCAGTTAGCGGAAAAGGTAACCTACCACCAGGAAACCTACGCGATATCCTTCAGCCTACAAGACTACCCATATGAAAGTGTGCAGGTACGACTGGGAGATAATAAGAGTGCTTTCAAGAGCGGTACGGGACTTAAGCTGATCGGCGCAGTACTGGTCTCCAAAGGACGTTACGGAGTCTTTCTCAATGATTTAATAACGAGCACGAAATACTATTATCAAATCCTGGTTAAGGATGGACAGTCCGAAAAGGTGGTGCATTCCGATATCTATTCATTTACTACTAATCCTTAAATGCGAAACTTCGACATGAAAATATCTATCAGATCTCAACTGTTCTTTTTGATTGTGCTGTGCCTGTTGTCCTGTTCAAAAGAAGATGATCAACTCATTCTGCAAGATAAATACGACGCTGAACTGCATGAAGCCAGTGACGCTGTAGAGGATTTTACAGTGGATTTAAATGCCCGGCCGCTGCAACCTGGTGAAACCGGAGAATGGAAAATACTTGAAGGTAGTGGACAAGCTGAACTGGTTGCCTTGACCGATAAAGCCAGCCCATTTAGTAAGTTTAAAGGGATTCCAGGCGAAGTGTATACATTGGAATGGACACGCAAGGCAACCAATGGGACCTTAAGCTCGGTAAAGACGACCGTGAAAATCCCTTTACCAAAAATTGAAATACTAGACAATACATCTGGAACATTTCAAACAATTCTCACCTTGAACGTGAACCCAAAATACAGAGGGACCTGGTCTTTTGACATTCCATATGGCCACATCAATTCCCGTTATCACGATGGACGGTCTGAGCCAATTGAAAAAAAACCAAGCATAGAGCTACATGGATACGCCAACAAAAGCTATAATGTGACTTTCACCTATGCTTATGGTGGTAAAACTTTCGTTTATAGTAAAGTAGTAAAGACAGGGGATTATACAGAAGATGAAGCGTTGTTTGAGTTGAATTTGACGCGGGACAGTTATGGGGTATACGAAAGCCAGTCGGGAAATATTGAAGAACTGTATTTGCAAGCCTCTGGAATTGGATGGATCTTCAACGAGTCGAATACCTACCCTGCCTTGTCTGCATTTAAAAAGATAAAAAGACTCACTTTGGGTGGCTCTAGCCTTAGGCAAATTCCTGAAATCTTTGGCGATCATTATCAGGAATTGGATTACCTGGATATGATGGGCGTTGGTCAAAATCTTCTCTTTCCAAACAACTTCGGAAACTTAAAAAAGCTAAGAACGCTTAAGGTTTCTCCAAGATTTAGCTCAGATGGAGGCAGGCTGACGCTCCCAAAGTCGTTTATTAATCTAAAGTCTCTAGAATATTTTGAAACGCGGGGTATGGGAGCTATAGACTTCAATGGTACTATGGGGGGCCTCACTAACTTGAAAAAACTGAATACTCCCGTAGCTAAACTTCCGGAAGACATTGGCGACTTGAAAAAATTGGAACATATAGACGTGTTGAGTACAGAACATTTTTGTCCGCAACGCATAAGTGAATGCAGATCATTGAAATTTCTTCGCATCAATTGCACAGACAATGGCGATGGCACAATGACGCTTCCAATAAAATTCGGTGATCTCAAGCAATTGGAATATCTGGATTTGTATTCCGTCAAATTGTATCAACTACCTGCTAGCTTTGGGAATCTAAGCAGTCTGAAAGTTCTGCGTATCACCGCAAGGGATCTGCAATCCTTACCTGAGAATTTCGGCTCATTACTCGCTTTGGAAGACATTTTGCTCTACGGTATGCTCAAGGAAATCCCCGAAAGTTTTGGAAACTTGAAGAACCTGACGAACCTAAATATGTCTACCTATGCAGAAACATTACCTGAGAGCTTCGGCAACCTTAGTAACTTGACCTATTTCAATGCCAGCTCATCAGAATTGAGAACACTTCCAAAAAGCATAGGTAAACTGAAAAAGCTAAAAGAAATTGCACTCGGTCTTAGCAAAATAGAAAGTTTACCTGACTCCTTTTCAGAACTGGATGCTCTAGAAACATTGAATCTGAGTAATACTAAGCTGCAGTCTTTTCCAAGAGCGATCCTTGGTCTGAAAAGTATCACCGCGGTAATGTTATCAGGCACGAACACAGGAGACATTCCTGAAGATTTTTCGAAGATAAAGCCAGGAGTGAATTTCACTTTTTATCAAATAGCCAATCTGACCCTGGAACATTTAAAAAAGGTGTTGATGCACACAAAGCAGATTGTTTTCTATACAAGCTTTGGGTACCAGACTTCACCTGTATGACGCCTGAAGTGTTGAAGTTCGATCATTACCTTAAAAATACGCTATCAAAGACTTATAGCATCAGCACATTGGATCAACTTGAAGAAAGCGCTTTCCCAAAGACCTTTTAATAGGATGTGTTGAAATAAAATTCATAAAAAAAAGATCACAAACTTAGTTTCCACACCTCCCGGAGCCTCCTCGCTCTTCAAGGAAAAATCAAATCCATGGTACTGCAGGATTTCCTTCACCAAGGTGAGCCCTATCCCCTGTCCATCTTTCTTAGTGCTGAAGAAGGGGCTGAACAACTGTTCATTCGATGAATTGGAAAGGCCTTTTCCATTGTCAGTAATGCTCAGACTCCTGGCCTCGGCATCGAGGATAAAACTTACCCTTCCTCCAGATCCAATGGCCTCAATGGCATTTTTAGTTACATTTAACAGCACCTGTTCCATTTGCTGGGCATCGGCATTGATCAGAAAAGGTTCCGCCCCAAGCTGAGAGCGAAAAACAACCTCATGCTGCGCAGCCATGGGTTGCAGGAAACTGGCTACATTTTCTACAATCCTGCGAAGGTCCAGCAGGTGCTTTTTGGCCGGCGTCAACTTCACCAGATCTGCAAAATTCCGCATAAAGACGTTGAGGTTCTGATTCCTTTCCACGGCTACACTGAGCGCATTCTTCACGGGCTCAACTGCAGGCCTTGACCACATTCCTTCATTACTGAGGGCCAGGTTGATAATGGAATTGACGGGACCTATCGTGTTGTTGACCTCATGTGCCATCATCCGGATCACCTTGCTATAGGTGTTTTTTTCGGCCTGACTGATCTCCGCTGTCAGCTCTTCAATCATGACAAACAAACGGGGGAAGCCCCGGTCCATAAAGTGGGATTTCTGGATCTTATAGCTCCTGCTGTTACCCATCCGCCAAACGCGTGACTCCCCGGCTTTCAAGCTGCTGATGAAAGCCATGAACTGTGCCTCATTGCCGGTCATGAGGGCACTGGCTTTAGGGTTCATCTGCTTCAGCTCCTCATTGAAATCCAGGATTACAATTCCCGTCGGTGAGGTAGCAATCAGTTTTTCCAGGAAAAAATGCTGTGCTTCCTGCCTGGTCCGTTCTTCGCGCAGTGCATCCATCATCCGGTTATAAACCCTGATGAGCTCACCCACTTCATTTTTGCCAGTGGTGAGCAAGCGCACATTAAAATCTTTGTCCTGAATGGCATTGATGCCTGCTTTGATCTGCTCAATAGGTTCAATCAATTGCCGGTAAAGCCAAATGGACAACAGCACAGAAAACAAAATGACGACCTCCGAAAGGATGAACAGCAGCGATTTGTCCTTCAAGGTCAGGTAGCTCAGCAACAGAAAAACAAGATGCAGCGCGCTTACAAAGAGTATGTACTTAGTCTTCAGCTTCATTGTAAGGGATCTGATATTTTTCCAGTCTGCGGTACAAGGCATTCCGGGTAATGCCCAGGGCTGCTGCCGCTTTACTGATCTTTTGATTATGGAAGCTCATGGCCCGTTTGACCATTTCGATCTCCATTTCTTCCAATGTCATGGCGCCCACCCCCGGCAGGGATTGTTTATTGTCTTTCCGCAGTTGCGACTGCTCCAATTGGGATTTAAAATCATCAATGCCCAATTCCGCTTTCTTACTGACCAGGATGGCCCTTTCGACGAGGTTCTTCAACTGCCGGATGTTGCCTGGGAAGTCCTGTTGCTGCAGCCATTTCATGGCCGCAGGACTCACCGACAGGCCGGGACGTGCATAGATTTCCCTTAGATTACCCATGAAAAAATCGACCAGCAAGGGGATATCTTTCTTACGTTCCCGCAATGGAGGCAGGTATAAAGTGATCAGGTTAATGCGGTACAGGAGGTCTTCCCGAAAGGTTCCCGCAGCTACCATCTCATTCAGATTTTTATTGGTAGCGCAGACCACACGCACATCTACAGTTTTACTTTTGCTACTGCCCAAAACTTCATACGTACGGTCCTGTAGTACCCTAAGGAGCTTCACTTGGCTCCCTGCTTCCAGTTCGCCGATCTCGTCCAGGAAGATGGTTCCCTTTTGGCCCATCTCGAACCGACCGGTACGGTCGAATCGCGCATCCGTAAAGGCGCCTTTTACATGTCCGAACATTTCACTCTCAAACAGGGAAGAGGAAATCCCGCCGAGGTTGACCTTCACAAATGGTTTGTTGTGGCGTCTGCTGTTTTCATGGATGGCTTCTGCAATGAGCTCTTTCCCCGTGCCGCTCTCTCCAAGGATCAGCACCGGTGCATCTGTACCTGCAACACTGCCTATGGTTTCCAGGATATCGAGCATGGCGGGATCATCGGTGATGATCTTTTTAAAATCAAACTGTTCATCCAGCACCCTGCGGTTGCCATATTTAGGTTTAGGCGTGCCCAATTGGAGCAGGGTAAGCACCGATTGCAGTACATGCTCGTTGTTCCAGGGCTTGTTGATGAAATCATTGGCACCCAGCTTCATACCTTGTACTGCGAGCTCTATGCTCGCCCAGCCTGTGATGAGGATCACCGGAACCTGAGTGTCCAGCTCCCGGATCTGACGGAGCAGTTCCATTCCTTCATGACCGGAGGTATCCATGGAAAAGTTCAGGTCCAGCAGGATCAGGCGGGGCATCTGCTGTCCGATCACCAGGAGCGCATCGTCCACATTATCCGCCGTCAGGACCCGCAGGCCGGTACTTTCCAGCAGCAAACTTAAAGAGGCCCTTACAGCAACATCGTCGTCAACAATCAGAATCATATCCAAATATAATTGATTATTCTTCATGCAGGGCTATGGCCGGCTGTATGGCTGCCGCTTGTTTACCGGGGTATAATGCGCAGACGAAGACCAGTGCATAGATAAATATTACCGCAATGAATAAAGCAATGAGGTAAACCAGTGCGGGGATATTGAATACGTTGAGCATCGGAAACTGTATGGCAAAAAACACCCCGACCAGCAAGGCCAGCGTAGTCATCACCACGGTTTCTGTAACGAGCTGGTCGGCAATGGCCGATTTGCTGGCGCCTATGGCCATCCGTAGTCCAATCTCTGAGCGGCGCTGACTGATGTTGTACCAAAGCACGCCAAATAGCCCCAGGGCTACGTTGATGATCAAAAATCCGGCGATGGTCAGGCAGATCATCATCGGGATCAGGGTTTCTGAATTCTTGGATTCCCGCATGTCCTCCAGGTGCTTGATCTCCAGATCTGAGTTTTTCATCAGCGAGGCAAGAGTCTTACTCAGCTTGCTCTCAAAGGCGGCATCGGCATCCGGGCCGACCTTTAATAAGAGATGTCCGGTCCAGTTGAAGGCCAGGGTATCCATGAGCTTATAGAAGGCTGGGGCAACCGGCTTATAATCGCCATCTGCTTTCGTATCTGCCACCACGCCAATGATCTTGAATTGCTCCTTGTTATCATAATCTCCTGCATGTTTTCCGACAGCCTTACTATCTCCAAACATCATTTTGCTGAGCGTCGCATTGATGACCATTTTCTGTTTGGCATCGCTCACATCTGATTTGTCGAACCAGCGCCCTTCCAGCAGTTCCATACTGAACACCTTTGCATAGTCATTTTCTACACTGTAAAAATTGATCATGCTGTTTACCTTGCCATTGAAGGTAAGTCCGGTGGAGGAATAGCTTTCCGAATAGGGATAATTGGAGGAGCTGAAACTCAGCTCTTCAATCTGGGGCAGCGCCTTTAGTTGCTGACGGATTTGCTCGTAAAACTGGCTTAAGGAATCTTTATTTTCCGACTTAAAGGGTGTGGAATAGGCAACACTCCAAACCTGTTTGTGTTGTAAACCATTGTGCTTGGAATAGTTCAGAAAGTAATAAACGAACATACTGCAAAGCGCAAATATGACCAGGAAGGAAATCAAAATCTCCGAAAGGAAGAGGAAATTCTGTTTTCGCTTGTTCCATATCAGTTTGATCAGGTGTTTAAACATGATGATATCTTTTAATTAAATAATTATTGTGCTTTCAAAGCGTGTACGACATTCAATCTGGACATCCGCCAGGCAGGATAAACTCCGGAAAGCAGACCAAACAGGAGGCAAAGCAATAGTCCAAAACCCAGGACCCTGTAGTTAAGCGCCAGATCTATCCCGGGCTGCATGTCCGACTGGTTGTACAGGTAGATCACGATCAGGGAAAGCAGGGTTCCGATGAGTCCGCCGATAATGGTCAGGATCACATTTTCTACGATGAACTGGTAGACCAACGTTCTGGATGAAGCCCCAAAGGCCTTCCTCACACCGATCTCCGAGGAGCGTTCCATGATGCGGGTGATGTTGATATTGATCAGGTTGATGGCGGGTAACAGCAGAAAGAGGAAAATCGCCACACTGCCCGCTCCGAACATCTTGCCGACGCCGGCTGATTCATCGCCCCCAAAAATGTTCCTCGCAAAAGCTTCCATAGCGGTGTCTGCATGGACGTACAGTTTATCATAGCCTTCTTCCGGTTTAAAAATCCTGGCCAGTACCTGGTCGAGTTCCTCCCGCATTTTGGGTACTTCTGCTGTTGACCTGGCTATCAGCGCTGCACCGAAACCTCCCATGTAGCGATCTGTAAGGGATATTTTCAGCTGACCGGGCTTACCAGTCTGCCGATAGTCTATTTTGGAAACGGTATATGGTAAATAGACATCGCTGTAAAAATTTCGGTTGGGTTGCGGGGCTGTTTTTACCACCCCGATCACGCGGTACTTTACGTTATCCAGTTCAATGAACTTGCCCGCTACCGGGCCTTCACTATCAAAATAACGCTGCTTTGTACGCTCTGTAATGACCGCTACCTTCTGGGCTGTGCCGACATCTGCTGCGGCGTAGGCTCTGCCCTCCAGGAACTGAAAGCTGGCAATCTCCCAAAAAACGGCGTCTGTGAACTTATATTCGAGCGACAACTTTTTGTTGTCTACATAAGCGTTCGTAGAATTGGGAAAAGTGTAGATGGATACTTTCTCCGCACTTTTCAATTTGGAGATGTAATTTTCCAGTAGCTGAAAAGAGGCCGAATTTCCGTTGTACCATCCCTCCTTTGTATTTAGCAGGGCCACTTTGGAAATATACAGAGAGCGGCCCCGGTTGAAATCAGGGTAACCGGGGCTAAACATTTTGTCGAAAAACGCGGTAAGCACCAATAGCACAGTTAAGGTCAGGCTGATCCCAAACAAACTGATGAAGGTGAAGAACTTTCGCCGGCGCAGTACTGCAATGGCGATTTTGAAGTAGTTTTTAAGCATAACTATAGAACTTGGGAGCCATCAAATAAACGAACCAGGCGATGGGTTTTGAGCGCCATCTGCTCATCGTGCGTGACCATCACTATGGTGCTGCCATCGTACTTATTCAGGTCCATCAGGATCTGCATGATCTCATTGCCCATGGCACTGTCCAGGTTACCCGTAGGTTCATCTGCCAGGATGATGCGGGGTTTGCCCACAATGGCACGGGCAATGGCTACACGCTGCCTTTGTCCGCCGCTGAGCTGGGTCGGGAAATGTTTCAGACGGTTGCTCAGTCCTACTTTTTCCAGGGCTTCCGCAGCCAGGCGGCTTCGTTCTGCAGCCGAAGCGCTCCGGTAGAGCAGCGGCAGTTCGACATTGTCCAGTACCCTCAGGTCGTTGATCAGGTGATAGCTTTGGAAAATAAAGCCCAGCTTCTCGTTCCTGAAAGCCGCCAGTTTGCGGTCAGGGTAATTGGAAACTTCCTGTCCATCGATACGGAGGCTACCAGATGAAGGTTCATCCAGCAGTCCCATGATGTTCAACAAGGTACTTTTACCACATCCGGATGGCCCCATAATGGAGAGAAATTCCGCCTGTGCCACATGCAGGCTGATGTTGTTGATGGCCAGTGTTTCGATGGTATCTGTCCGATACACTTTTTCAATATTCTGTAATTGTATCATAATGTGTATTTACTAATATATCATTTTGCTTTCCTTTATCTTTTCATTTTTCTCGAAGTCGTAGAGTGAGAGGTACCGCAGCTGGTAGTAGGCCGCCCAGAAGTTGCGCAGTGCAGCGACTTCATCACGACGGGCACGGTCGTTTTCCTGGAAAGCGATGCTGAGGTCGGTAATGCTCAGATTGCCCAGCACATAACGTTCTGTAGCAATCTGATACTTCTCCTTTGCAATACCGGCAGCCTGCTCCGTGAGCAGCATCTGCTCTTTCATCATGTGAAAAAGACTGAGTTGCGTGGTGATTTCCTGTCTGAAGGTCAAGCGGGCCTGTTCCACTTCATATGCCGCCAGTTGCGCATTGGCTTCGGCAGTCCTGGTTCTGGACTTGGAGCGGCCCCAGTCCAGCACAGGGATGGACAACTGAATCTCCACAGACTGCTGACTTTTAGGAGCACGGTATACATCTGGAATCCTGGTGCCGGCATTGGAAAAGCCCAGGTTGGCCCTCAATGTGGCGTTCAGTCCATTTTCACCTTTTGCCTTTTGGATATCGCGCTTGGCCTCTGCCAGTCTTCTGGCGAATGCGATCGCGTCGGAGCGGTTTTCCAGTGCTTCAGCTAATACTTTTTCCTCCGGAATATCCATCGTATGGTTTGGTGGAGCAGGTTTCAGCACCAGGAGCCGCTCATTACCTTCTATACCCGCATAGCTCCTGAGGTTTAGCGTAGCGATCTCGACATCCCTTTTGGCGGTGCCTACGGACTTCTGCGCGTTTAAGCGCTCCAATTGTAATTGGAGAATTTCATTTCTTGCGATCTTGCCGAGTTCGAATTTGGTATTGGCAATATTGAGGATCTTTTCGGTGTTGCTGAAATTGCTTTCCGATAGGTGGAGATTTTCCTGGGCCAGCAGGAGATCGAAGAAATACTCCGTCACTTTCAGGGAAATCTGCTCTTGGGATTCGATATAGGCTTGCTGGCTTTCCTGATATTTCAAAGGTTCGATCTTCTTATCCCATTTCAGGCGGTTGAACTGTAAGAGGGGCTGCAAGTAACCGATCCCGTAAGGCGTGCCGTTGTACAGCACGGTATTGCGGTCGAAATCACTGAAACGCTGCAGTTCCGTAGTGCCGTAAACCGTCCCTCCTGTAGCCGCAATGCTTTGTGTAAAATCCAGCTTCAAGGAAGAATTGTCATTGCGGATGGGCTGGAAACTGATGGTTCCGTTGGGCTGCAGTACCTGAGCGTAGGTCTTATTGTAGCCCGGCAGGATTCCGCTGAGGGCCAATTGGGGCTGATAGTTGGACTTGAAAGTACGCCACTCCCAGTACTTGGTTTCTTTGACCGTGACGGCTTGTTTTGCAGCGATGGAATTGTTTTTAGCTCTTGCGACGATCTCCATCAAGCTGAGCTTCAAGGTATCATTTGCGGGAGCCGATAGGTAAGCGGCCACGCAATCGCTGTAGCAGCTTGAGTATGCGATCAATAAGATGAATAAATACCTCATAGTACTAATCTTTAATGTCGACTTCAGCCGCATGTTCATATTTCCCCATATCCGAATTGATGACTTTCTCTCCTACGGCAATCCCCTGCTGAACCTCTACATAATCGAAATTGCTAAGTCCTATTTTCACATCCCTCCTTACAGCTTTGCCGTTCCTGAGCACAAAAACATAGGACTGGCCTGCACCTTTAAATGCCGCACCATTGGCCAGGCGTACCACATTGCTGCGTTTTTCTGTGACCAGGTAGAGCTCTACTTTCATATTGGGCCTCAACAGCGAATTGTCTTTGTCGTCGAGCCTGACTTCAAAGGAAACAATGGAATTGCTGACGGTAGGTGAAATGTCACTGACTACCCCTCTTAGCTTTGATTCGTTGATCCGGATGATGGCAGGCATGTTCAGGCGGAGCTGATCTGCCTGTGTATCTGCTATAGTTCCGGAAACTTTGTAGCTGCTGAGGTTAGCGATCCTCGCCAGGGGATCCCCTTCCCGGATGCTGGCGCCAATATTCCTGTTGACCCAGGTGACCACTCCTGCCCGGGTAGCGCTCACATCTGCCAGATCGAGCTTCCTCTTGAGCGCTTGCTGATCGCTCTGATGGATGGCCAGTGCGATTTCCGCTTCCCGGATCTCGATCTTCATGGTTTGCTGCTTGTTTTTGATCTCGTTCTCGAGTTGCTGTTTTTCGAGCACAGCCACCTTCAGATTGAGTTCAGCAGCTTCAATATCTTCCCGGGTGGCACCACCGGCTTTGTATAAGCGCTGGGCACTGGAAACGGCGTCTTTCAGGTTACCGATCTTCAGTTCCTTAATTGTATTGCTGTTGCTGATGTCGTAAAAGCTCTTGCCGAGGTCTAGTTTCAGTTTCTTGATTTCGTTGTTTTTAGATTCAATCTGGAAACCCAGTTTATCATATTCGGTTTGAGCGGCGCCTTTATCGAGTGTAAGTATCGATTGTCCGGCATTGATGCGGGTACCGGCAGTCATGTGCACTTCGCGAACTGCGGCATTGATCGGACTGGTGAGCACTTCTTCAAATTCCGGCAGTACCTCTCCCATCGCATTCAGCGTATTTTCTATATCGCCTCTTTGAGCGACAGTGGTAGTGAAGGCTGATCTTTCAATGGAAGGCTTGATGTAAGTTCTCAGCGCCAGCAAGAGCAAGGCGATCAGCACTACAATTATCAGGATAATAAAGATCCGCTTTCGTTTCCTGCGGAGTTGCACTGAGTCTTCTATCGGTGTGTCCATGTGTGTTGGTTTTGCTAAGGTTTTGGCAAAGCAAGCGCCAACAGTAAAGTGTTGTAGATTAGAATATTACATAAATACGAGTTTTGAAAAACTGCCCGATATCGAACAAGCTAGTCGATATCGGGCAGTTTTGGACCCAGGATATACATGATAAAAATCAATTATCAATACCCTTCAATGCATAAAATATTAAGTTATGCAGAATTTCTTATCTGGAATGATTATGTTAGCTTCTTAAAAGGATACTATTGAAAATTCTATTACCAGTTCGTTTTGATGGATTGATGGATCAGGGTGGCTCAACCAAACCTTGGTGCGTAACTGGCGTTGACCCTAACGAATTGGAGCCGACTGAAATCAGCAGTGTAGTTAAAATCTTCTCAACAGCACACGCTGTAGGTGCAAGAAGTATAGCAAAGGAGTTTATCTGTAATTACCTGGCTTGTGAATTCGACCTGGATGTTCCAACATCCTATTTAGTGAATTTGAATGAAGAGGCTTTTTTCAATACCTTACAACCTGAAGACCGGGATAGACTTAAGGATAAACACTTTGGTCTAACCTACTGTAGCAGACTCCTAAATGCAAGTTTAGTAACTATGGAACTTCGAAGTACAGCATTTTCAATACAAGATTGCGCAACACTTTTTGCCTTTGACTGTTTGATACTAAACCAGGATCGAGGCGGACACAGGAATAAGCCTAACTTGCTTACTGATGATGACGGCTTTATACTTATCGACCATGAACTTACTTTCCATTTTTTGGATAGTGAAGATGATGGGCCCTATAATGCTGTGATGAATGAATATAAAAACAGCAGTTGGCCTGCCATGTACACAAAGCATCTTTTTTATGCTAGATTGAAGAATTACCGAGGATCAAAGAAAATGCTGTTCAATACGTTTGAAGAATACCTTGGCAGGCTGGATGTAAACAAACTTCATAAGCTGGTTGTCGAATTACAAAAGAACGGCATAGAGGTAGGCACAAGTAAGCTATTAATTGATTATCTTCGAACCCTTAAACAGAATCCTCATAAATTTTGTAATTTAATGCTCGGTCTGATCTCATGAATAAAGGAACCTTTACATATAGCCTGTTGCAATACCACCATTCTCAGTTGTTGGGGGAGGTATTAAATATTGGACTTATAGCATACTTTCCTGATCCGGGAAGATTAGAATTTCTGTACCCGGAGAAGCTTTTGAGACTAAAGTATGCTTACCCTTCGGTACCCGAGAAAACAATCAAGGCATATTTCAAGTATTTCCAAGTACGTATTGACGAATTAAACCAACAAAAGAATGCCTTTTCGGATTATGATCTGGATAAATCGTTAAAGACTTTCCTTGAGCGTGAGTTTCTTCAATCTGATTCATCGGCCTTGCAGTTTGGGAACTACAGGACTTCGGTTCTATACACCACGAACATTCAACACATCCTGAATCAACTTTACAATCTTTATTTTTCTGTATTCAAGATCGAAGATAATTCCAACAGAAGGATAGATGAAGCTCATCTGCTTATCAAGTATAAAAACTTGTTGAAAGAAGGATTGTCAGATCAAGCACCAGAAAAGAGCCTGGCTGGTCTAAAGTTTGACTATGATATCCATTCTGAGTCAGAATCTATTGTAAAATCCAGCTATAAATTTGATGTTGCCTGGAAAGATAAAAACCATATACATCTTGTAAAACCTGTAAGTTTCGATTTGCTCAGGGCTGAGACTATAGAAAGAAAAGCTTATCAGTATTTTGGCCGTTTTTACGATCTTGAAGAGTATGCTTTAAAGTCTGGGGCTGAGTTTGATCTGCTGTTGGCAAAACCAAAAACAAAGTTGTTGCACCGGGCATATGACAACGCGATTCGATTGTTAGAAAAACCTAAACGCGTTAATCTGATTGAACAGGATGATCTAACCGACTATACTGAACGAACGATTGAGGCGATATCAACTAATGAGTTTTAACATTTCTAGCTATTCGTCTGATCATTACTTATCTTTGCTTCATCAAAAACATCATTAGATCTTGAGTCATGTAATCGCTTACGCATAAATCTTTTATGATCTCTCCCATCTCAGGGAAGGAAGCGATATTTTATTTTTTATTAAATTCTTGAAAACATGGCTATATCACAAAAATATGGTCGTACCTATCACTACCCTTTTTCGCCTGGAACAACAAGCGATGACCGGATAGCGCACGACTATTGGGAGGCACTGCGGGGCATCCCTAATTTAATACATACAGAAAAACTGGACGGTGAAAACAATTGCCTCTCCAAACTGGGGGTATTCGCGCGCTCACATGCTGCCCCTACCACTTCCCCATGGACAGAAAGTCTGCGGCGTTTCTGGCAATTGGCAAAACAGGATCTGGGCGATCTGGAAATCTTTGGCGAAAATCTATATGCCATCCATTCTATTGAATACAAAAAACTTGAACATCATTTCTTTGTATTCGGTATAAGGGAACACGAGCGTTGGCTAAGCTGGGAGGAGACCGAGTTTTATTCAAACCTGCTGGACCTGCCAACCGTTCCTGTAATCAAAACGGAACGAAGACCAGTAGAAAGGAAATCCTTTGAGGCAGAATTGTTGAAGCTGGCAAGTGGCAGGGGGGCTTTTGATCCCTGCGATATTGGTAATGGACAGCCTACTACCATAGAAGGGATTGTAACACACAATGCAGACAGCTACGACGTAGCTGATTTTGCTAATAACTTATTTAAGTACGTACGAAAAGGGCATGTGAAAACAGATGAACACTGGACCAGAAACTGGAAGCGTGCATCCTTAATAAATGAAGGAGGTAAACATGTGGACCTTTAGTGAAAATAAAGACTGGACTTATCTGACAGAACAGTTTGATTGGGTGAGAAGAATGGGCCAGGTGCCTCAGGATCCGCACCATCATGCTGAAGGTGATGTCGCAGTGCATACGCAAATGGTATTGAAGGCTTTGAGGCAGGAACCGGCATTTGCTACATTGCCAACTCAGGACCGGGAGATCTTATGGACGGCTGCGCTACTGCATGACGTGGAGAAATTTAGCACGACCATCATAGAGGCTGATGGAAGCATTACTGCCAATGGCCATGCTCGCAAAGGCGCTCAGTTTGCCCGGCAGTTGTTGTATGTCAATGACCTGGCTCCTTTTGAGATCAGGGAACAGATCGTGGCTTTGGTAAGATACCATGGCCTACCAATCTGGCTGTTTGAAAAGCCCGATCCTCTAAAGGCGCTGGTAAAGGCCGGTATGGAAGTCAACCTGGCCTGGCTCACTTTGCTGGCTCGCGCGGATATGCGGGGTCGCCTTTGTGACGACCAGGAGGAAATGTTGTACCGCATCGACTGCTTTGAGGCTTATTGCCAGGAAAACAATTGCTGGGGTAAGTCCTTTGAGTTTGCATCTGGTGAGGCAAAAATGCATTACCTCGAGCGTGATGATGCTTATATCAGTTATGTTCCTTTCGAAACTCCTTACTTTGAAGTGGTTTTAATGAGCGGTCTGCCCGGCGCTGGTAAGGATACTTTTATTAAAAGGCATTATGCAGATTGGCCGATAATTTCGCTGGATGCCATCAGAATAAAAATGCACATCTCCCCTACGGATAAATCTGGTAATGGTCAGGTGATACAGGAGGCTAAAAAACTGGCAAGGATGTATCTGCGGAGGCGACAGTCATTTGTTTGGAATGCCACAAACATCACCTGTCAAATGCGTAAGCAATTGGTTGAACTATTTACCGTATATAAAGCAGCGGTCAAGATTGTGTATTTGGAAGTGCCTTTTGGTACGTTGCATGCACAAAATAAAAGCCGAGAGGACATGGTACCATCAGCTGTACTAGATCGGCTCACCAGAAAGCTGGAAGTTCCGACAGCTTGGGAAGCTCATGTGGTGGATTATTTTGTGAAGTGATTTTATCCCATTTATCCGTTTGGCGCGGGTAAATGGGATAATAATTTATGAAATGAAGGCACCAAATATTTTTAAACAAATAATCTAAAAACTCTGCACCAAATCTACTCTGCCTTTCTTAACGATTACGTTAATCTGATATGGAAATTCACCTTTCAGGTCGTCTCTGATGAGCGCAAGGCCTTTTTTAATTGAGTCAACTAGCATGATTTTCGAAAGCTTTGATAATTTGCCGGTAAAAGAAAGATTTGTAAGCTTGTTGTTTCTGAGACTAAAAGAGATGCCAAAGTGACCATCTACTGAGTCTTCAAAAACACAGTGTTCAAAAAGGTACTGTTGCAAGCGCTGTTTACATTCAGGGCTAATATATCCCGTAGGCATCGCCATGCCGGCGTAAGTTTTAAAACCAGGATCGGAATCAACTACCCTTGGCTTAGCACCGCCTAGAATAACTGATGCTGGCTTTGGCGCTTCTTTGCAGGCTGTAATCCCAATGGCGGCCAACATGGCCATGAGCCAACCCCGCCAGCCTACTATATTACTACGGACCGGCATGTTTATTTGTTCCGCACGGAACCGTCCGCAAACACTGTTATTATTTTCCCGCATGATCTGGATGAAGTATGCAGCGTTTTTATCACTCAGGTCATAGACCTTTTTTTGGCAGCTTTCACAAAATCGCCCGTCCTGATCTGGTTTCATCTTCTCCCATTCCTGGTTACAAGTAAAGCTTAATCGTGCGTTTCTGATTTGATCTTCCATAATCTGGTGTTGGTTTTTCAGATGATGCGATCCTTTGGCGGATTCCATAATTGCTAAAAACCATTTAGTATGCATTTATACTCTGATCTCTGAAATAATCCCTAATATTGGGCAAGATTCAGATAAGAATACATTATGGCCAAAGAGATAGAACGTAAATTCCTGATTGAACCGGAACTCTGGAAACAGCTAGACAAACCTAAAGGTCAACATTATAACCAGGGATATATTGGCGGAAATGAGGATGTCACCATCAGGATCAGAATAGCCGAAGACAAAGGTTACCTTACATTAAAGGGAAAGACAGTTGGCATTAGCCGGGATGAGTTTGAATATGAGATCCCACATGGTGAGGCAACTGCGATGATCAGCAGCTTTACTACCTCAGGTATTGAGAAAATCCGTTACAAAATTGCCCAAGGCGACCTGATATGGGAAGTAGATGAGTTTCTTGGTTCAAATGCAGGTTTGATCGTGGCGGAAATCGAGTTGCAATACGAAGAACAGGCATTTGACAGACCTGCCTGGATAGCTGAAGAAGTGACTGAGGATCATCGCTATTTTAACTCAAATCTGGCGACAAATCCATATTGCAATTGGGAAACTAAGTGATTGGTTATGGATTTCAACTTAGGTAGTTGTAAATCGGAGTATATAATTATCTTAGACCAATAATCAATACGCTAAATTAACCTTTCAAATATGAATAGAATCCTGCTTATAATCGCAATAGTCACAATTGGTTACAGCACATCCACTTTTGCTCAAGATGTCAACATCAATCTGATTGGAAAAAAGTTCAGTCAGGCAGTCAATAATGAAGCGAAAAACAAGGGTGTTGTGTATATCTCTGACGATGACGTCATCATCCCTGGTGGGATGGCTGAGCCGGTAGTCTACACTCGTATCGGCAAAGATGTCAAAGAATTTTTTGTAGAATATACTTTCAGTGAAAAGGATTCGGTGGTTCGTCAAATCGAATATACATGGGGAGAAGGCAATGGCAGGAACGCATTGACTGAGAAATTTAAGCTTTTTCTAACTGGTTTAACTGAGAAATATGGCAAAGGTAAGGCTGTAGGCGAATATCAGCATCATTGGGTTACAGATGAAAAGATGGAAGTCGCTCTTTATGGCAATTTTACCACCTATCCAAAAGTGACAGTAAGGATAAGGAAAGACCAATAATATCATGCAATACAATCTCCTATCTTATACTTCCATCTTCGTTGATTACATCTTTGGACGGGTTTGCTATCGGATCCCAATCATCAAGCTCTGCTTGTATTCCTTTCGGATTTGGGCCAAATTGATTTTCGCCCGGTTCACTATCTCCAAATAGCAGGATAGCGCCATAAAATGGGATGAATTGCCATACTGCTATCACCCCTCTATCATGACATCGCTTTGCTCTTTGTGCAAAGAAAAACCAAATAATAGGGATAAGCGCGATGAAGCCGGCAATACTGTAGCCGCCATCGGGACGTTCAGGACCCAAAAAAGATGCTACCATAGCGGCACATAGAAAAGAAATGATCAAGCTCAAGCCATATTCTAGTCTGCGTATACGGCCATTAAATGAGAACGGTTTTTTAAACATGTATCAATTTATCTATCACAAAATATTAATTCTTTTGATGCTGCTTTTTCCGCGCGAAGTTCTTTTCTCCTGCTTCTATAGCTAGACCTAGTTTATTTTCTTCAGGAGGCTTAGGACAGGCATAACCACCTCCAAACGCACAATACGGATTATACGCTTTATTGAAATCGACCACCAGCATTCCATTTTGAAAATCTCCTTCCCTAAAATCCAGGTATCTCCCACCGGCATAGGTATCCCGAAGATTAGTTTCATCTGTGAAAGGCAAAAATAGATAATCCGCAAAGCCAGGACGCTTGGACAATGCTAAATTGCGGTACACGGTCAATTCCAATGCTTTACCTTTCAGGCTAAACTTCAGCAGGGCATATGGTACATATTCCGCACCTTTACCTCCTGATATGACGGGCATATTAAAAGCATCGGCATCAATGAGTATGCTTGCTTTAGCTGTAATGCGGTACGAACTATCGGCATCATAGAAACGCAAATACGCCAGATCATCTTTTTTGAGGGGCGAATTACCATCTTTTAAAAAGTCGTTCTTATAGCTATCACGATATGCCGCAATTTGTACATCGTAGCCTTGAGAGAAGCCTTGTAGGCTGATCAACAGCAGAAAGAGAAGCAAATATTTCATGTTTTTTATTTACACCTAAAGATATCCAAAAAGAAAGGATTAACCATATGCAATTATTAATGATTTCTCTAAAACTGTTGCAAGGCCTGTCTCACGGTGTCCTTATTGGGTTTAGAAATGGGGCTTTATGGGATTCTTGATTTATGGTGAAAGGGATCACATATAAGCTATCAGCACTTATATGACAGACACCGTAGATTTCAAATTGAGTTAAGCTTATCCGAATGTAAAATTGCAAAAGTAACAACTTATTTTGATGGCTTGGCCAATAATTCCTTAGCAGGGACATGTTTCACCTTACCCTCTTTATCTGCAATGACTAACGTTTCATCGTTGGCGGCGGCACTTATAATCAGTTTATCGAATGCTTTATGGATGCCAGCCATGATCTTATCTCTCAATTCGACATTTTCCGGTTTTAAATTCATATTTACTGAGCCTTTATTGTGTTCCAAATATCGTGATTATAAATCAATTCTGATCGATCGGCTTCACCGTCTGCAATTATTTCCGATTTCCCCACTGAATTATTAACCACCATCCAGAAATCGCAAATTGGTTTTTACAATTTGACCAGATTATTTATCCCTGCATAATATCGTCTTCTGATTACTTCTTCTGGTATGTGATGTCCGCCCTTACTCACTCTCGTGGCAACCCGCTCAATGGCCTCTTCAGGGGAAGATAACCAAAAGTATACTAGTGTAATTTTGTAGCCCGAAGCCTTGGCTTTTTTAAGCAGCGATACATAACTCTTCGTAGCTAGCGTAGTTTCGAAAGCGAAATCGGCACCTTCGGTCAGCAACTCATTTATACGTTTCAACATGATTCGACCTGCGCCAAGGGCTACACTTTCGGGGTTAAATGGCGAGATGCCTGCTGCAATATTGTCCGCATTTACAAACTCGCGGCAATTGAGCATTTCAGGCAATACAGTATAACTCGCTGTAGTTTTACCAGCTCCGTTACACCCAGAAATAACATATAAATTGGGAGCTTGTGGCAATGTTTTCATTGTATGCGAAAATAGCAAAAAGGTTTACATTTTTATTCTTAAAGCTGTTGCAAGGCCTGTCTCACGGTGTCCTTATTGGGTTTAGAAATGGGGATCTTCTCTCCGGATTGCAGGAGCAGAATACCGCCATCTTCTTTGAGCCAGCTTTTTACATATTTGGGATTGACCAGATGGCTTTGGTGAGTTCTCAAAAAGCCGTTGGGCTTCAAGAGATCCGCATATTCTTTTAATGATTTGGAAACCAGTATTTTTTCTTCGCTGGACAGGAAGAAACGGGTATAGGTATTGTCGGCTTCGCACCGAACGATTTCTTCTAAAGCGATGTAACGGATTTCGCTTTGCATCTGCAAGGCAATTTTGGTCACATTGGCCTCTGGTTTTTTGAGCTGTTGCAGTAAAAAATCCAGTTGTGAAGTAGGTAATTGTGCCCGTTTTTGTTCTGCTTTGCCCACTGCTTCGTTCAACTCCAGGATATCAATTGGTTTTAAAAGATAATCCAATGCGGCAAATTTGACTGCCTGGATGCCATAATGGTCGTAAGCAGTCACAAATATCACTTCGAAATTGCGCATAGGTAAGCGCTTAAGTACATCAAAACCTGTATCCTCTCCCATCTGAATGTCCAGAAATACCAGATCAGGTTGATAAGCTTCAATGGCATCGACCGCATTGGCGATATCGCCTGCTGTAGCCTGGATAGTCACCTGCGGGCAATGCTTTTCTAGTAAAGTCCGCAGGTTCTCTAAGTTGGATATTTCGTCGTCTATTAAAACAGCTTTCATCATATTATAGCCAGTCAATTAATGTCAAAGTTATTTTAGTGCCGCTGGCGGTGGATTGCGAGTATAAAGTAAAGCGATTTTTCCGGTAAATACTATTTAACAGCGCCACTCTATTGTTGCTTAGGGATAGCCCAAGTCCATCGCTTTTTTTCTGCGTATCGAAGCCATTGCCATTATCGCCGACTGTCAGTACCAAATCATTGCCTTGCTTAATCATGTCGATGGTCACTTTTCCTTCTATAGCTTTTTTGGCGATGCCGTGCTTTACTGCATTCTCTACAAATGGTTGCAGCAACATGCTTGGTATCTCTACAATATCTAAATCCAAGTCTTCGGAGTGATTAATCTCGTACTGAAAGCCAAAGCGCAGTTGTTCCATTTGCAGGTAATCGTCCAATAAAGTCTTCTCCTGTGACAGACTAATCAGTTCCTTACCGTCCAGCACATTTCGAGTCAGACGTGCAAACTTAGAAAGGTATTGATTGGCATTGTCTATCTCGTTCTTGTTCATCAGGTTCTGAATCCCTGAGAGTGCATTGAATAGAAAATGAGGGTTCAGTTGGGAGCGGATAGAGTTCAGCTGAAGTTTGGCAATGTTTTTTTGCTGCTCATTTTCTAGCAGTTTTTTTTTATTTCTTTTTTTACTGATGTAAAGGATAATCAGGAAGATGAGCCCAATGATACCAGCTGCAAGCAATGTATAGATCAGGAGTTCCTTTTTTGTATAGTTTTCTTCATCTAAGCTGATGGAAAGCGTGTGTCTGGTAATGTATTTTTCAAAATCCGCGTCAGTCAGGTCACAGTTGAGACAGCCCTCCCGTTTTATCAATGGCTGAATGATGAGCTCATAATCGCCTGATTTTTTAAAAATGCTTCTGTCAAGTTTGACATGAGGTGAAGACTGACCTAATTCATCAACATACCCACCATAGTTCCATGTAAAGGATTCAAAAACTAACTCCTTGGTTTGTTTATCTATTATTGAAGTAGAATAGACATAATCTATATCTGAAGCAACTTTTACCAGTGTCAACTCTAAATCGCCCTCAGCGAAGTTAATTTTTATTTCTCCTTCCAAATCCCTAATGTAACTGAAATTATATTTTCCTTTAACTCGGCTCAGCTTAGAAAAGAATTGAATTTTTGCTTTAGGAATAGGCTTCCCATAAAAGAGGGTTTTGTAAACCTCCTGAGGTTTTTGGATGTCGTAAGTGATTATAGTAAGCACTTTGTTGTTGATGGGGAAAGAACCATAGCTCATAGAGCGAAACATTAGGCCTTGTCCAGTATCAACATCTTTCAATTGCACAGTATCGATCGGCTTGTTTACGACTATCGGTTTATCATCCTCCAATATTGTATACCGATAATTACTGGGGTTGTCAGTTGGTCTGAAATAAATTTGAACAGCTACATCCTGAACTTCAGGCAGAAAGCTAAACACAGTATTAGGCTGGTTTTGAAAAAGATAGCCATAAAACACATTTTTAGCCGAACTATCTACATTCATGAGCATTTTGTTTCCCGCTGCATAAGTGCGGGAAAAGTCGATGCCTTTTTGCGCATTAACGGTTGATACCACTAATATAAAACTGAGTAATGTAAATAGGATCTTTTTCATAGTTTTAAGTTTAATTTTCATCAAACTTGTCACAATAATAGCAAAACTAAAACCATAAAACAGGGACGGCTAGCTTTGAAATAGCAGAGGTATAGGTTTGTGCAGTATTTGAATATCGTGAAACTTTTGATCGTTGCGGAAATTGAATTTTAGCTCCGACTATGGAAATACACTCTTGTAAGCATCTTCAATGAAAAATCCCTTACCTTCGACTAATTTCCAGCCTATGAAAAAATTAATATTATTGGCTTCCCTCGTAATTGCAGCGATAAATTCATTCAGTCAGGAAAACGAACGGTTAAAAGAGCTACATCGGATATCGAGTCAAATGATGGATAGCTTAAATCGCAAGGCGATAAAAGACACTAATCAAGTCGTTATGTTTGCCTATAAGGTGAGTGTTGCGAAACAAAGTTCTGGATCGTATAAGATCATTTCCAGTAGTGTGAGTGATTCGGTTGCATTTTTATATTACCCAAGACCTGGCTTTTTAAAGACCATTAATTATCACTTATTTACTCAGGAAAAGGCTGAAGCCACTTTTGTGCTGCCTATGGCGCTGATTATCGGATATCCTACCAATATAAACCCTGGCCTAGTCGACATCAATAGCTTCGGAAAAGGCTTAGTTAATTTCTTATATGTACACGATGAAAAATCAAATCTCCTGGATACTTCAAATTTCATATACTTGCCAATTGGAATTATAAACACCACCAGTGCGGTAGATTACTGATAATCAAATATAACGATATGAAAAGATGACCGCCCTTGTACTTCTTTCTCGTTGATTTGGGCCAAATTGATTTTAAGCATGTCTAAAAAACTGTAACTTATTTAATCGAGCTTGCTCTAAGCTAAAAAAACTAAAAACGATATGGGATTATTTTCTGCATTAATGGGCAATGCCGGTTCGGTGAGCCAAGACGACTTAAGAAAAAACTACGGAACATTACTTACTGATAATGAAGATATTGAATTAGGGTTCAAACTGATCAGAGACACTTTTATATTCACCAATAAAAGATTGATCATTGTGGATGTGCAGGGATTGACCGGCAGCAAAACGGAATACGTTTCTATCGCCTATAAAGCCATTTCCAGATTCAGTGTAGAAACTGCTGGTACATTTGACCTGGATGCCGAACTTAAGATTTGGGTGTCGAGCGAAACCATTCCCAGTATCCGCAAAAAATTCAATAAGTCGGTCAATGTATTTGAGGTGCAGAAAGTACTCGCACATCACGTACTGGGCTAATCTGAGCGTTGTAAATTAGTCGATTAGCAATAGCGCCTTTTTTAAGGCTTCATCACTTTTGATCGGTATGGAGGGAATCACTCCATGCCAATCATCTGCTTTCGCTCTGATGTTTAGGTGAACGTTAGGCATTTATAATTCTAATTATTTCTTTGAAGATTCAAATAATCTCGCAATATTTGATATAAAATATCCCTAAGTCATCTCTATGGCCACCAAAACACCACAAGACATGAGCAATGAAGAATTGCTTAAAATTGAAAATATATACAAGACCAGCGTGACGGTCACCATTATTAGCTGCACCATCATGCTGGCCGTGGGAATTTATTTGCTGATTGCCAAAGAAGGAAAGATCAATGTTTTCTTATTCCTGCCGATTGTGTTCGCCGGTACCGGATACACGAGCTACACTTCGTTAAAAAGCATCAGAAAAGAGAAGGCGTCCAGGAACATATAAGAAGATTGTTTGTCAGTGTTCCTCCGCTCCTCCTTCGAAAAAACCGACCATAGCTTCCAATGCATTTTCTGAGTGCATAATTTCCCCATTGTCCAATGATTCTTTAGCCATCACCGCCGCCCTTTTGCGCATATTGCTTTCATAAGCGGCGATTGCTTCCTTAAAGTTGCTGTATTGCGTAGCAGTTAGGGATTCGCACAATTCAAGCGCATCCAGCATGGCCATATTTACACCTTCACCTGCAAAAGGTGGCATCACATGCGCAGCGTCACCCAGCAAAGTTACATTAGCCAGGGCTTCCCAACTTTGGTCCAGGGGCATGCAGTATATTGGTCGGGGGATAAATGGCAATGCTGAATTTTCAAACAGTTCAGTCCAAACCGGAGCCCATTCCGCATATTCCTTCCTAAACCAGGCCAGCATCGCGGCACTGTCGGAATAATCCAGTCCACTGTCTTTTGCCCAGTTTTCATCTGCCCTGAAGCTTGCATAAAAGCCGACTTCGCCATTGCCTTTCTGACCGATCAGCAAGTTCTTTTCATTGCCGAAGGCCATGATCTTACCACCAGCAAGTAAGCGGTGCAGATTAGGTGCTTTATTTGCAGCATCGTACACATTCCCTTCCAGCATCAGAATACCTGAATAAAAGGGTTTGATGTCAGTTACATAGGGACGGATCCTGGAATTGGCCCCATCCGCAGCGATGACCAGGTCGGCGTAGATGCTGGTTCCGTTTTTAAACTGCAGCTCCCAGCCATCGCCCTGCGCATCCATGCTCAGAAAATGGCTGTCCCAAACAACAGTATCAGGCGCAAGCGACTCCAATAGAATCTTTCTCAATGCACCACGGTCTATTTCCGGACGGAAGTGTTTATGACCGAAGTTCTCTTCTGGCTTACCTTCATGATCGCTGAAGAAAACCTCTGCCTGCGGATTGGTGATGAGCTCCCGGTCGGCCCCTGCCATATAGTTTGCTTTGAACTCTTCCAGCAGACCAGCAGCTATAAGGGCTGCCAGGCCAGACTCCTCATGCAAGTCAAGGGGCGAGCCTTGTACGCGGGCATGTTTGTCCAGATCGCGTTCATATACTTTCACATTTGCGCCTTTCAGTTGTAAAAGTTTTGCCAGTGTCAATCCACCCGGGCCGCCGCCCACGATGGCGATGTGTTTATTTTCTAGTAACATAAATTAAATTTTATGTTACAAAGCTATTGGTCCTTCAAAACCGATAATAGTACAAATCGGTCATTTTTATTTTTGGAGAGTTCCTTAGGCACTACGCCTGAAAATTTCTTGATTTCTTTGATGAAATGGGTCTGGTCGGTAAAATTGAGTTCTGGCGCTAACCTGCCTTGCGCGAGATGTTCCAGGGAAGCTCTAAATCTCAGTATTTTACAGAACATCTTTAGAGAAAGACCAAACTGGTTGCTAAAGTAGCGGTTGATCTGCCGGCTGTTCCAGCATGCCTTTTCCGAAAGTTCTTTGACACTCATTTCCCCCTTTGTTGCATAAACCAGGTCAAAGAGCTTCAGTTTTCTATTGTCGACCTCGGGCGGCAAAAGCGAGGCGATTTTCAAGGAAGCTTTTTTGTAAAAGGCATCGAAGTCGTTTAGATCATCTGCATGGAAACCCCAAAAGTCTGCAGGCATTTCCTTTGCACTGTTCAGAAAACCGGCAATGGAACTTTTTAAGAGGTATTCTACAGCAAGTGGCCTGAAGCTGATGGAGAAGGTGATTGTATGCGGCAAAATGCTGCGTTGCTTTGGGGCGGTTTCCAAGCCCATCAGCCAGACCTGGAAAACGGTATCAGGTGACTGGTAGAAAAAGAGGTCGATACGCCCATCCGGGATGATGGCCACTTCTTTGGGATGATCAGAGGGGTTGTGAAACATGCCTATGCTCTCCACAAAATGCCCGACTGATGGCTCCGGCGGCAGGAATTTGTAGTTGAAATCGCTATGCATTGATTGCAGGTAAATCCATAATTATTTATGCTTTCAGCTCTAAATTACTGAATCTCCATTAAAGTTTTCATATCGCTAACAACACTAAGTTAAATTGCATTGCTTAAAGTACCGCGTGTAGTACCCGCCACTGCGTCTAGCAGGCCTCGGTTTTCTTTTTCAACTTCCGGCTAAATTCCTGCTTTGAGAAGTTAAAATATGTACATCATTAAATTTCGTGTTTGGTATATTGCAATTCATTAAATTACCTGCTCATGAAAGCTACACTAACGCCATCGAAAATCATTGTGCTAATAGGCACTGTTTCCACATTTTTGATCTGCTCTTTCCAGCCTGCTACCAAAACCCTGGATTATAAAGATTTTACCATCGAAGTCCCGAGTCACTGGGAAAAAGTTAAAGTACAAGGAATAGACAGCTATGTAGGGCGCTTCAGCATAAGCGCGAATGAGTATGCCGGTTTTGATCTTGGTCGCTATTCCTCTAAACTCGAAGGTGAAGACCAGAAGTATGAATTCACCACGATAAATAACAAGAAAGCCAAAATAGTAAGGCCTAAGGTGTCAGGAAAGGGCCTTACAGGTGTTTATATTGACAGCATAGGCAACACGCCATATGGCAGAATTAGGTTTCAACTTAATGGTAGAAATCTAACAGCTGCCAGTGAGGAACTCTTGTTAACAGCCATTAAAACGATAAAATTTGCGAACACCAGCAATTGATGGCTGGAAAACAAATCTATTTTAAGTCGGCTCTTTCATCTGTCAGCCCCAAGGCATACGTCAGTTTGTATTTGCAATAAAGATATTTATATTGCAAGACCAAATAAAAACACTGACGATATGTACGATTTCCCGAATAAAACTTTCATTACAAAATCCCTTCGTTTATTCGGTTTTATCCTGATTACCTTATGTGCTTTTCCGGAGTATACAACTGCGCAAAGCATGCCCAGGATTGGTGATCATTGGGACGCAACAATTGATTCGACCCAAAAGATATTACTTCCTCCACCTCTGGGTATTAAAAATAAAATAGATTTTGAGTGTGAGGGGATAAAATTTACAGGAGCCGTGTCAGATAGAAAGATTATATCTATAATTACCCGTGACCCAAATTTTGAAATTGGGGGTTTAAAGTATATTGGCACCGAGCTTTCTTCCTTTAAGGACAGAAACCAAATTAAACAAATAAGAGGCTGGGGAAACTTTTTACCGCTATCTGATGGCTGGTATGCTGTTTTCGATTTCAAAGACCTATCTGATACTTCAAAGGTGCTCTACCTCTTCAAGAAAGAAGATCATTAGTAGCAGCCGCGGACGACTATTCGGTTATTTCTTTTCCACCGAAATCAAGCACGTATTTTCTGCCAGACCAGTCGCAAAGCAGAATACGATCTTTCTCTATTTCGAAGGGACTGAAATGTCCGTCTGACACAAAAACATCAGCCCCGATAAATTCCCACACGATATTCCCATGAGGATCGATCCGACTCACCGACATCTCGCCATGTATGATATAGTCATTTTCTAATTTCCGGATTTCAAAACAGGTAATGTAATCACCCTTCACTCTCCAGAGCAGATCTAAGTCAGGAATTTTCAAACAAAGCAGGCTATCTGAACAACATACAAGTAGCTTATCGTCTTCTAACAATGCTGAATGTCTATGTAAACCTGTTGCGCCAGCACAACCACTAATCAAACAATCGGCAACAACAACACCATCAGCAATGGTTTTTATTCCATATTGAGTATTTGGCCGATAACGTTTTTCCGGGTCGTCATAGATCCTGGAATACCTGTATAAATTGTCGTTGGATTCAGTGTTGTATTCATGATCGTTTCTTAAACCTATTGTGTATTCTCCGAAGGTAAAATTTATACTGTCTTCACGATAGTCAGGAGTCAGTTTTAATTTTTGCTCTTCTGCATGTGCTTTAATTACTTCGTTGCGCTGGGTTAGCAATGCTGCCATATACCGTTTTAGGAAAATCTGATCTGCCAGTTTTCCAAATATTCCAAAAGGAGAAACATAATTAAATACATCAATCATCAGCGTCCCCGCTCCTTCCATTTCAAAAATATGCTCATGCCTGAAGCTCTTGAAAGCACCTGAAACCATTTCATCCACAAAGTGATCTGGCACATTCATGGCCGTGATTTTAGAAGTAAGCTTTTGCACTATTCCAAAGTGCCTGGCTTCCCAGGTAACCCATTCATCTAATTCGATAAGTCCTGAAGTTTTACCTGCAATGGCCTTCTCGTTGGTATGAGCAGTTGAAATTTGATGTAGATCAATACTTCTGGCAAGATCAAACACCGTTTCTTTCGGCGCATTAATGAAAGTTTCTAAGCGAATAACAGGCATACACAAATAAAGGAATCATTTCTGATATTCGGACATCAAAAACGTTCTGCTTTCGTTCTGGCGTCATTTATGCTAGAAACGCCCAGCATCCCTATACTATGAAAAAATTAATACTCTTTACCTTCCTCTCGCTCCAAGTTTGTGCATTTGCACAACAGAAGAAAAAAGCAGACCGTTTTGACACGAAGATCAGGGAAGCTGAGGGTGACCTAAATGGTGACGGTCTTGCAGACAAAGTAATCCTGAGCATGGATACTATAGCTGCAGACGTCCCCCTGAGATTGCAAATATTTTTTGCTCAAGCGAACAGAACGCTGAAACTGGTTACCTCAACTACTCAGCTCATTGAACCGCAATACCCCAACGGTGGAAAATACGGCGGTCGACAAATTCCCAATTTTGAGATTGAAAAAGGAAAGTTGATCATCATATCTGATACTGGACATGGTCAATCGTTACACACATTCAAATACCAGAATGGAAATTTTGAACTCGTTCATTTTTTTAAAGTTTACTGGGACGGTAAGAACACCACTACTGAAACTGATTTTAATCTACTGACCGGAATGAAAACCCTGAAAAGTAAATCATTGGGCTCAGAAAAAATCAACAACCAAACGAAGTCCAAAGTGCTGATCAGGCCCTTACCTAAGATCCAGGACTTGGTCGCATTTGAGAATAAGCCTTATTATTAGCTCCCCCAATATAATTTACCCAAGCCCCATAATTTTCTACGATTCCTTTGCAGATGAGTCTAAGCCCTATCCAGCGTCAGCCCGTCTCCGCTCCGTCTCCTCTCCGTCTTTTCTCCGTCAATAGACGGTGGGGAGGCGCTTCGGACAGGTGAATGGTAAAGTAAATACCTACACTCACCTTTATCTCATTTGCATTACTGAATTTTTGTGATAATAATTATCTTAGCTGCACTTACCATTCAAAAATTAACCTTTCAAATAACGTATGAAAAATCAATTGACACTCTTTACAATCTGCGCATTATTCGGTTTGCTCCTGAACAGTTGCACAAAGGATAATGAACAGGCTTTCCCTGTAAAATTTTATCCTGAAAGCATTGAGGTTAAGTCCGCAGCAAGGATGTTCAGATCCACTGGCGAGGTGAAAAACGCAACGGAGATTTCGACTGCATTAAACGGAACACCTTATTTTTCGCTGGAAAAAGAGCCTTTTGATAAGAATGAGCTTGCGCTGACTTTTACTACTGAAGATTCTGTAGTCATAGGCAATTCGGATTTGAAATTTTCTGTCAAAAGAGATGGCAAGCAATTTCTATTCTACTCAAAAGCGACAGTTCGTGTAGACGCGGATCCTCGCAATCCAAATGGCACTACCTTGTGGCATTTGCTTAAATATACCTATAACGGGGTACCAATTTCCCGATGGAATACAGCACTTACTAAAGAAACCAGGGTTGCGTACGGTAATTTTAAAGAGATCAGACTTTCTGCAATGGCTTACCTCATCCTGAGATCATCGCAAGGAAGTGTCTCTTCAAATAGTGGCCTAACCTTCAACGAATTTAATTCGGAATCCGCTACGAAACTACAGCCTGATGAGACGGTGATTGTAAAGGAGTACGAATTGGTACTGAGATCGCGGTAAATTGGGCACCTGCCGGAAGGAGAAACTCAACGAACTTAACCTATCTTTCTTTACTTCTTTTCAATGGCGTAACAATCCATAAATCTCGCTATCAAGGAACTTACCTTCGAAGTAATAATCTTCCCGAAAATAGGCTTCTTTGATGAAACCATGTTTCATCAGCAACTTCCTGGAAGCCTCGTTGCCGGGATTGATATTTGCACAGATGGAATGGAGATTTAATGTATTGAACCCAAAATCAATCACCGCCGCTAAAGCTTCGGAAATAATACCATTTCTCCAGTAATCGGGGTGCAGCATGTAGCCCAGTTCAGCCCTATGGTTGTCTAGATCTATACGCCAATAACCCAGATTTCCTATCATCTGATCGGGATGATCTTTTAGCGTTAAAGCCCAAATTACATTCATGCCTTTATGAAAATTTTCATTGATTGTTCGGATGACTTTCTCGGAATCGGCTATTGCGGCCGGTTGCGGTCGGTCAATGTACCTCATCACTTCAGGGTTGGTTCTAAGTTGAAACAAGGCGACAGCATCCTGAGCAGTTTGTTTCCTTAACAATAATCTGTTGGTACAGATTTCAGGATGTTCATGTAACGTGAATTTCAACATAATGAGTTGTAAAAATAAGTGCTATAAAAATATTGAATTAAAGTTCAAAACATTTTATTTTCTTAACATACAAATTATATTTTTGCAGCTATACCCACTCTAAATTGATAAGGATAATTATTGCCCCCATTTTGGCTCTCTTGCTGTGTGGCTTTTCTGGCTATGCCCAAATAAATCTAACGGCTGTAGACGCTGGCCCGTATACACCAGGTTCTGATATTGCTGCACTTTTTAGCACGGATGTTTCAAGTAACATGAAACCCGGAAATAAGTATTCGCTCTATTTGTCTGACGCTTCGGGTAGTTTTGCAACCGAAGTAGCCATAGGGGAATTTAATGGTTTCTACAATACTTTTGTGAATGGGCGCTTACCGGCTAATTTGCCGCCAGGAATGGGTTACCGCTTACGTATAAAATCAACAAGTCCCGCTTTGGTGAGTAATGAATCCAGTCCATTTGTGGTAAGAACCGGTGCCCTTGTACAAGCAAGCCTATACAACAGAAACCTCCTGAATGCTGGGGACGACCAGTTGATCGGGTTTTGCTCCGGACGAAACAACTTCAATTATAACCTGGAAAATCGCTCTACATCGGGTGCAGAAGTGAGCGCATCATTCAAAAATGAACTCACATCTGCACTACTTCCCAACCTCAATTTCGATATCTCGGCCAAGACATTTACCGCCCAGCTTGCACATTACACCGTCTTGGTAAAGGCGGTATTGAATGGCAATGTCGCAACCCGGGCCTACATGATTGTGAACAACAGGGCCACTACAGCATTTGGTACAGCTGGTACAAATGACGTGTGCTTAGGAGGTGATGCCTTGCAATTTAATGTGATCGTGGCTGGCAACGATGGGATCATTAACAATTATCCAGGTCTCAGCTATCGGGTAGATTGGGGTGACAATACCAACACCGTATACACCATCAAGGACATCATGGCCAATGACAATAAGGTAGGCCATAACTACACGCGTACAGCCTGCGGCAACGTCATCAACCTTGGGAATACGACAGTTTACAATGCATTCGGAATCAGCATATCCGCACAAAATGCTTCCTGCGGCACTGTCGGCACGCCAATCTCTACTACTGCTAAAGTGAGTGTACGTCCGCAAAACAATTTCAGCATTTCCAATACCACCTGCTTGAACACACCTACGGTCTTTACCAATACCTCTATAATCGGTGATAATCCGGGTGCAGATCAGGCCGGCTGTGTACAGAACATCAGTACCTACACCTGGTATGTAGATGGAAATGTGGTACCGGGTGCTATAGATAAACCAAAATCTTTCAACCTAAGCTATCAGTTTAGCAGTCCCGGCAATCATACGGTTACGATAGAAGCTACCAGTAATGCAGCCTGTCCGCCCGCGCCGGTTACCAAAACAGTATGTATACAACAACCTGCGGTGCCGTCTTTTACACTCAATGGGACTGCAACTACTATCCAACTTTGTAATATTAACATCCTGACGCCACAGAATACGTCCTTCGTAGACAATTCCGGCTGTGGCACCAACACCTACCTCTGGACAGTAAGCGGTGGCTCCTCTCCTGCTACATTTGTAGGTGGGACTTCGGCAAACAGCGCACAACCGCAAATTAAATTTAACGGAACGGGCGAATATAAAGTCATACTGACCATCAATGCGCAGAAATGTGGAGAAGTAAGCAGCGCAGAACAGTCGGTGATCGTAACTGCACCCCCGGTGGCCACATTATCTGCCAATACGGTATTGTGCAACCTTGGAACATTTGATTTCAACACCAATACAGGACCAACACGGACAATCCTAAGCGGAACTCCAGACATCGCACTTACTCCAAATACCTATACCTGGACAGTCACCGGTGGCGCGGCCAGTTTCGTCAATGGCACGACAACCAACAGCCGCTATCCCCGCATCCAGTTTAGCGAATTTAAAACCTATACGATCAAAGTAGTGCACCAGAACGGATGCACGGCCGTAGAAGATGAGCAAACGATAGAGTTCAGACCAGCACCCCTAGTAGAGGCTGGTACTCCCGCAGCCATTTGCTATGAAGGAACAGTAGCTCTGAATGCAAGCCCGGTTCCGGGCTACACTGCACAGTGGGTCGGTGGAGCGGGCACATTCGCTCCCGATAGGTTCGCTCCCAATGCCGTATATACACCTGCTCTGGCTGAGCGAAATGTGGGAGGGCTCAATTTACGCTGGCAGATCAACACTGTACTTGCAGCTCCATGCAATGTCGTGTACGACATCGCTTCTGTGGTCATCAACCCCAGGAACCTCATCAACACAGCTACTGAAAAGATCATTTGTTCTGATGCCAGCGTGGACTACCTGCCTGCCAGTAATGTCAGCAATAGCACACTCCGCTGGACTTCCATCGCCAGCTCAGGCATCACAGGTGCGACTGCGAGCGGCACGGGCCAGATCAATGACCGGCTAATCAACACCAGCGCGAGTGTAGCGGGAACGGTAAAATACACTATTGTGCCCAGTGCCAACGGTTGTTCGGGTGAAGCTTTTGAACTTCTGGTCATTGTAATGCCCCGGCCCATACTTACTGCCAGTGCAGCTAAGGCTTCCATCTGCAGTGGCGAAAGTTCTGCCATCAGTCTAAGTTCCAATCTGACTGATGTAAAATACCTATGGACGGTAAGCAGCAGCAGTCCAAACATTACAGGCTTTGCAGCAAACAGTACGGCCATAGAAGTTTCGGAGATCAATGACCGTCTGGTCAATACAGGAAACACAGCTGGTGTGGTTACTTACCGCATCACTCCTATAGCCAGTTCCGGCTGTCCGGGCACTGTCCGACAGATTGCCATTACCGTTCATCCGCCCGGCACCATTGCACAGGCGGGCGCCGATGAAACGATCTGCAGTAATGCTGCATATGGACTTGAAGCCAACATTCCTGAAGGGACAAGTACAGGTAGATGGACACTGGTATCCGGCCCCCCGGTCGCCTTTACAGATCCAGGTAAATACAATACAACCGTAAATGGACTAGTCGGTGGCAATACCTATACCTTCAGGTGGACCATCAGTACGCCGGCGGGCTGTGCAACATCTGATGAGGTGATCATCACCAACCTATCCGAATTGTCTAACACAGATATCTCTGCCAATACAAGTCCGGTATGTAAGGGTCAGGAAATTACCATTATCGGGGAACAGCCAAGGGGTGGAAATGGTTCCTATAGTTATATCTGGGAACAGAGTACTGATGATGGAGCCAGCTGGGGCTTAATGAGCTCTGAAATCGGTAAAGATCTGGTGACCAATGTCAATGCAAGCAGCATTTACAGAAGAATCACGCGTGGCGGAAGTTGTACCTTACTGAGCAATTTGATAAAGATTCAGGTACTCGATCCTTTGGGAAACAACAACATCAGCCTATCCAACAGTTCATCTGCCGATCAAAGTATTTGTTTGGGTACTGCAGCTGCAGCCATGAAGGGAAGTATACCCAGCGGCGGGAACGGGATTTACCTGTATCAGTGGCAGCAAAGTACTGATGGCGGTTTGCAGTGGACAGACATTGCAGGTGCTACTGCAATTGATTATACAGCAGGGGTAGTACAAGTAACTACTGCCTACAGGCGGATTGTGCGCAGCACCATCTGTACAGGTTATACAGAATCTGTCAGCAATACGGACACCCTCACTATTAAAGTTCATGCGAAGGCCGAGTTCAATGCCCAAAACCGCGAGGGTTGCGCACCCTTTGTGTTGGATGCTTTTAAGGTAAAAGCTACACATTATGCCGACCGTAATGCCATTTATACCTGGTATGCAAACGGTCAGAAAATCGGCGAAGGGCTCAATTTTCCCGGATACATCATTACTAGCGACAAAACAGCGGTAGAAATCAAACTGCAAGTGAGCAGTGCCCAGGGCTGTGATCCTGACGAAAGTATCATGACCTTCAAGACCTACGAGAATGTAAGGGCTTCCTTTAGTCAGAGTCAAAGTTCAGGTTGCGGTCCCATATTGGTGACCTTCACAAATACCTCTAACATCACCAATGGGGTAAACTTTGTTTGGGATTTTGGCAATGGACATACCTCTACGGCCGTCAATCCTGATCCAGTAAACTTCCTGCAAGACCCGACAGGTAAGGACAAAGTTTATCAGGTTACACTTCGCGCCAGCAACGCATGTGGTTCCAGTGTCGTCTATCAAAGCACCGTGACTACGATGAGTACACCGGTGTCCATATTCTCTCCCGGCAGTACGCTGGGCTGCGCTCCCGTCAACGTAGCTTTTACCAACACTTCACCTGAAGCCAGTACGACGACCTATACTTATGATTTCGGTGATGGAAAAGCTCCGGAAGTGTATACAGATAGAAGAACGGTGACTCACGAATTTGACGCGCAGGGAACTAAAAAGTCATATACCATCCGGATGACTGCGAAAAATGAATGTGGCGAGCATACCTCATCACATACGATCAGCATCCTGCCCAATCTCCTTCGTGCCGAATTGGTGGTCGATGCCCAGAACAAACAAGGCTGTGCACCACATACTGTTCAGTTCAGCAACAACAGCAGTGAGGCTACTTCCTATACCTATGATTTTGGAGACGGAAGTGCCCCTCAGCTTTCCAACACTGCCCCTGAAAAGATTACCCACACCTTTAGACAACCCGGTATCTACACAGTAAAGCTGACTGCGAGTAATGATTGCGGCAGCCTGAGCACAACGGAAGTGATTACGGTGATTGCGCAGCCTGCTACACTTTTTAGTGTCGACCGTCCAATTGCTTATCCAGGGTTGAAGCTGAAGTTTAGTAATAATACAACTGGTGCCATCAGATACCGATGGGATTTTGGAGACGGCAGCAGTTCGACCGAGAAAGATCCCGAACATGCATTTGAAGAACTGGGCAACTACCAGGTTAAACTAACGGCAACTAACGTAGAAAACTGCCCTTCTACTTATCAGATGAACGTTTTTGTAGATGGGGAGCCGGGATCACTGTTTGTACCCAATGCATTTATGCCAGGTAGTGAAAATACCGAATTCAGGTTGTTTAAGGCCAAGGGCACCGGGATCCAGTCCTGGACAATGATGGTCTTCGACAAATGGGGCACGCTGCTTTGGCAAAGCAATAAACTGGAAGATGGAAAGCCCTATGAAGGTTGGGACGGAACCCATAACGGGCAGAAAATGCCGGAAGGTGTCTATTTCTGGAAAATAGATTTGAAACTGAGAAACGGTTCGGAGTGGAAGGGTGTAAGCCTGAATTCGGGCAGTCCAAAACGTACCGGAACAATAAACTTGATCAGATAGGAAATGAGGAAGAGCCTACTATTGATATTTTGCATCCTGTCTTTTACAGCACAACTGTATGCACAGGACCATATATACTCACAATTTTTTAATGCGCCAGTCTATTTAAACCCGGCCTTGACGGGCCAGTTCGAAGGCGATATCAGGATGAACCTCATCTACCGCAACCAATGGTCCGGACTGGGGGGCGACCTCTCCTATCTAAGTGCATCAGCAGACCTCAACATTCCAAATTTTGGTGGAGGACTGGGTTTGCTTTTCAGCAGGAGTAACGAAGGATCGGCATATCTGCGCAAGAACAATCTTGCTGCTACCTATTCTTATAGTGTAGGAGGTGACGATTTTGTCACCTCATTTGGCATACAAGCAGGTATGGCATCCAGACAGCTTGACCTCAATAAACTGGTATTTTCGGATCAGATCGATGCCTCTACAGGTTATATACCCGGCAGCATCACCAATGCACAACTTCCTACGGTGAATACCCGCAGCTACTTTGATGCCGGCGCAGGGGTCAATATGGTTTACCGTAATTTTATGGGAGGCATTGCCTTGCATCACTTAAACAGCCCAAACGAGAGCTTTAGTGATGTCCAGGATAAATTGCCGATGCGCATGGTTGCCAATGCCAGTTGGCGGATTACACTCAATCCGCAGTTTAATTTCCAAAATGATGACGGTGTTTACCTGATTCCATCTGTAGTGTATTATCGGCAGGCAGCATCCAGTTCCGTAAGTATGGGGGCCCAGTTCAAATATTCCAGTGTAAATATGGGATTATGGTACCGCACGAGCGGAACCAGCACAGCAGATGCGGTAGTGGTCTCTTTCATTTTCGATATTTTCAAAGGCAGTAAAAATGGAGAAAAGCTTCGTCTGGGCATTAGTCATGACGCGACCACATCAAAAATCAACTATACGAATACGAACGGAACAACAGAAGCGAGTGTAGGATTTGAGAAGTATTTTCCCAATAGCTCTTCTTATAGTAAGTTTAATGGGTTAAGGAGTTACGATTTTTATTAGTGCAGATGATTTAGCCATAAATCCCCTTTAAGCATAAATTTGACTCAAAATGCTTAAACTTTGAGACGCTCGATCAAGGTTCTGGGATGACGATGCACAATATTTTCTATAATTTAGTTGGAGTAAAAAACCATAACCACAATATGAATCTCAAATTTTTAATGATTGCCCTATGTTGCCTCCCATTTGGGCTCGATGCACAGGAAGCGAAACTTAGAGAGAACCCTTACAAAGAACTTTCCCTCGGAGCGATTAAACCCAAAGGATGGCTCAAAGAAATGCTCATTCGACAAAAAACAGGTTCTACAGGCAGCCTGGACAAACTGTATCCGGCAGTAATGGGCAACCGCAATGGCTGGCTCGGTGGCGACGGAGATCAATGGGAAAGAGGCCCCTACTGGCTCGACGGCTTACTGCCTCTTGCCTACCTACTTAACGACAAAGAACTCATTGCAAAAACAAAGCCCTGGATAGAATGGGCGATTAAAAGTCAACGCCCTGATGGCTACTTCGGTCCTTCAAAAGATTATCCGTATGAAAATGGGATACAGCGCGACAATAGCCAGGATTGGTGGCCGAAGATGGTGGTACTGAAAGTATTGAAACAGTATTATTCTGCCACTAATGACCAGCGCGTCATCAAATTGATGAGCAACTATTTTAAGTACCAGCTTAAGGAACTTCCTGCCAAACCACTGGATCACTGGACCTTTTGGGCAAAGTACCGGGGTGGTGACAACCTGATGCTGGTATACTGGTTGCACAACGTCACCAAGGAACCTTTTCTATTGGAACTGGGTGATCTGATTCACAAACAAACCTTTGATTATACCAATGCCTTTGCCAATACCAGATTATTGGAGACTAAAGCCAGCATTCATTGTGTCAACCTGGCTCAGGGTATCAAGGAACCGATTATCTATTATCAGCACCACCCGGAACAAAAATACCTGGATGCCACAAAAAAGGGTTTTGAAGACCTGATCCGATACAATGGAATGGCACATGGAATGTATGGTGGTGATGAGGCATTACATGGCAATAATCCGACTCAGGGCTCTGAATTTTGTTCGGCGGTAGAGATGATGTTTTCTTTGGAAAGTATGCTGGAAATCACCGGTAATGTAAATTTTGCAGATCAGCTGGAGAAAATTACTTTCAATGCCTTACCTGCCCAGGCCTCAGATGATTTTGTGACGCATCAGTACTTTCAACAGGCCAATCAGATCATGGCTACCCGTAAGACCAGAAATTTTGAAGTAAACCATCACGGTACAGATGTTTGCTACGGCGTGCTCACAGGATACCCTTGTTGCACTTCCAACATGCATCAGGGTTGGCCTAAATTTACACAAAACCTATTTTACGCTACCGCGGATAAAGGAGTTGCAGCCCTGGTTTATTCGCCAAGTGAGGTGAGCATGAAAGTGGCGAATGAAGTGCCAATTAAAGTAATTGAAGAGACAAATTATCCATTCAATGAAAACATTAAGTTTACGATTAGCATTCCAAAAAAAGGTTCAGCTACATTTCCCTTTCACCTGAGGATTCCTGCCTGGTGTAAAAAGGCAAGCATCAAGATCAACGGTAGCCTATTTAAAGAGGAAACCGGCAACCAGATTGCAAAAATCAACCGGGAATGGAAATCGGGAGATGTGCTGGAGCTCGTGTTGCCGATGCATATCTACAAAAATACCTGGCAGGAGAGTTCTGTTTCTATAGAACGAGGTCCATTGGTATACGGTCTGAAAATCGCTGAAGATAAGCAATACGTAAAAAATCTAACTGACCCACAGGAGTATGGAGATGGATATTACGAGATAAAGCCCGGCACTCCATGGAACTATGGTTTATTGAATGTCAGAAACGATCAATTGGCGGCGAACTTTACCGTGGAAAAACAAGAGGGTGCTCTTTCGCTGTACCCCTGGAACCTGGAAAACGCGCCAATAAAAATCAAAACGAAGGCGAAACGGATTCCGCTGTGGCAGGTTTACAATGAAATGGCTGGCCCACTTCCCTTCAGCACTATTTTTCAGATGGAAACCGAAGATAAAGTAGAGGAAATCACCCTGGTACCGTATGGTTGTACCGAGTTGAGGATCTCTCAATTTCCGGTAATCAGGTAGAAATGTTTTCGTGAATTTCTATTTTGCCAGGCAGTCGTGATTGGTGCTTTCTTTAAATGCCAGTAACTTTCCGTAGTTCTTCAATATGGGCTGAATGGGTTTGCATTCGACTTCTTTATTGGCAATTTTATTGGGGTTCGGAAGATCCGAAGACTGCGAACGCTTGCTGTACTTTTTTTCGAGGCAAAGCAAAGCCTTGTTTTTGCTGATGTACAAACGGTTTTCGGTGATGTCGTCTTTAGTAGCACCCTCTGCGGCCTGGCCAGCCTCAAAGCTCCAAACCATGCTATTGGTGTGAACAAAAAAAAGACTATCCTGACGAACAAAGTACTGGTCTACTGCTGAAAAGTGGCTATATTCATTAAAGCTATGCTTAATCAGCGCTAGCCTTCCCTGCTCTGAAAAGTAAGTAACTGTTCCAGTCCTTTCGCCTTCACAATCGTATTTGAATGATACAGAATCTAAGCGCTTACGCTGCAGTTTATCGTTGATTGCTGCATAAGCATTTTTGATCTCGGAGACGGAGCTAGGATTAGAATGTGATTCAACGGATTCAGTCACAACTGAAACAGAATCTTTTTGGACAGGATTTTGCACCGTGCTGTTCTGCGACTGTCCACAGGCCAAGAGTAACAGGCAACAGGTGGTATAAATGTAGTTTTTCATTTTTGAGGTTCTATACAGAATCGCTTTAGCGAAATGATTTCATTAGAAAAAGAACACCAACAAGAAGAATTTGTTTAAGGCATAGCAAATGAAAGTTAAGCGTTTCCTACGGGAACGCTGCTGGCAGCTATAACCAGCCAATTCTGATCAAACTTTTTCCAGGTTCTGAGAAACCGTACCCTGCTTTCGAATTCAGCTCCCTGATAGCTGCCGACAATATGTTTAAAAACGGAAACTACTGCCAGGTCGTCAAAAACCGTAATCTGCTGGTCTGAGGTAACAATTTCCGAGAAAGTAAGTTCAGCACTTAGATGAGGAGCGAGGTCTTCCGATTTACTCACGAGCATCCCCAAATGATTGATAAAAATAAGTTCTGCATGCAGCAATTGATCTAACACCGCCACGTCGCTATAAAGGATAGCGTTAATTAATCTCTCTTCGAGTTGGATAATCTGATCGATCATATCTTCTTGTTCTAGCCCCGGTTATTTGCTCAGAAAACATCCGATGAAAGGAAATGTTTTGAGACTAATTTAAAAAGGGCAATCTCCAGATTTGATGCTTTCGATTGCCCTGATAATACCTGATCTTATTTTTTAGATGCCTTTACATCAATGCCGATCTCGATATCCTTACTGATCATCCATTCTGCAGGATCAGCTCCGGATGTACCAAATTTGATTCCCCAATCTGCACGGTTGACGGTAAATTTCGCCAGTACTGAAACTGCATCTCCTAGCACTTCAATCTTGGCAGGAAAGGTTAAGTTTACAGTCTTTCCAAGTAAAGTTAGATTGCCGCTTACAGTTTTATTTGCGCCCTCCACAGCGTCTTTTGCCGTACCGGGTGCTAAAGTAGCAACCTGGGTGATCTTAAATTCTGCAGTCGGGTTTTTTTCAACATCGAAAAAATCGGCGCTTTTTAAATGAGCTTCCAACTCCGTGTATTTTTTATCTTTCTCGGTTACAGATGCCGAATCAACACGAAGAGACTTCATGTCGATTACAAAGTCACCAGCGGTAACTTCATTTTCTGCAACTGACACTTCACCGGATTTAATCGACAGTGTACCCCACCGTGGTGCAAATCCACCTTTATGAAAGGCCTTCCAGTTTACTTTTGAACTCTCCAGGTTTACAGCATATACATTTCCACTTTTTTGTGCTACCTGTTGTTCTGTGTTCGTCGAAGCATTATTGGATGAATTTCCACCGCATGCCGCAAGAAACAGAACAGCGCTTGCCAGCACACCTACACTTAATTTTTTCATTTGATTTTGATTTAAAGGTTTAAAACTATTTCGTTTTCATGCTCAACCATTGTACCACATCTGCAAATAGTTATGAATTACATGCCAGATTTATTATTCCAGAACGAAATATACCTTTAAAACAGGTGATTTAATGCCATTATAGTATTCCTGATCGCTCAGGGTTTTTCCGTTTTCCCGATTGATGTATTTGTTTTGAGTAATGATCAAACACCTGCTTTCTTTCTGCTTTGAAGGCAGTCATCATTTCTTCTGCCTTCTTGCCCAATTTTACATGGTTCTCTATTAAAGATAAAGTAATTTGCTTTTCTGATGATACCATAAGTAAACCCAGGGTATTCATAAAAGCTAGAATTTCATCTTTTAACAAAAGATAGCTATCAGATAATTTGATCGGATTTCCAGTTAATCCCACAGTATTCGGAATTGTTTGGGACAGTTTTGCCACTGATTTGATTTCTACTTCAAAAAAGTCCAGTTCAGATAACCACTGTTTACCCATAAGGTAAAGCTCCTGTAGTTCGGTGTCCAGTTGATTGTTTTCTATCGAGTTATTCATGGCTTTAAAATATAGTTTAAGAATTCACAGCTTTTATTCAGTTAAAATCCGACAACTGCCTCAATCACATAACCTTTAAACTTTCCACCGGAACGCAGATCGGCAGCAGGAAAGTCCTTATATTTTTGTACTACATACTCAGCTTTCATCAGGATGTTTCTGGTCATGAACCACCCTGCAGCACCTGCAATACGGTCTATTTTCACATCAGTATTGTAAGTAACCGGACCGGCACCAGATCCAATGGCATTATTAGCGAGTCTGGCAGAAACGGTGTTATATTTCAAACCGATGAAGAGCTGTTCGTTGCTACCGAATCTATAGACACCGTCAATTGCAAATTGTCTGGCATCCCTCGTATCCGTTTCCTTTGCGGTTCTACCCGATGCCAATTCATAAGTTCCGAAAAGTTCAGCACCTTTAATTTTTAAGAATCCATTGAACATTAAGGCATTTACTTTTTTCGTGAAACCCGGGTTGAACCTTCCGGAGAAGGCCATTGCCGTAGATTCAGAAATGGTATTTGGTTCCATTACAAATTGATAATTTGAACCGGTGCGGTCGCCTCCAAACAAGGTATTGGCTCCTCCGCCCTGATTGCCATAGTAAGATCCGCTCAGCCTTAACCTGATGTCGGGAGTCAACTGTTTATCCAAGCCTCCTTTTATTAATAGAGAAGGAGATTTGGTATAATCTCCATCTGGATTTGCCGCTGCAGTAAGCGAATCAATGTTTCCTTTGATCATACCACTGCTCATTCCGATCAACCCAAACAATCCGTTTTTCCTGAGCATAACCTGACCACCTATTTCAGTGGCGAAAGCATCCATAATATTGTTTTCCATAAATGGATTGTAAATGGTATTGCCACCATCACTCCTCCGGTAGTGGACATCGCCGTAATCCAATTCATAGTGCCCGATCCTGATTGTGGCAATTTTCATTAGCTCTTCCCATAACTGGCCTTCAAATGGAAGTTTATCAAACTGAATATAGCCGCCTTTAACCCACACTTCGTTGTGGTGTCTTGAAGAAAGATAATTGGTGATGTTCAAGCGAATTCCGTCAGCCAGCTGTACGTCCATAAACAAATTGGCTTGTGCAGTCATAAAACCAGGCGTGATGCTCCTTAGCCTGTTTCCTGGTGTTCCTACAGCACCAATATTGTTGTTTAAAGCACCTGGGTTTTTATGTTTTAAACCCTGGAACTGCTGAGTGAAGCCGGCGCCAAACTTAAGCTTTAATCCTTCGAATGTGGTGAGTGTATCTTTTGGGTCTTCAAAGACATTGATCCCGGTTTGATCGTAAGCCCTTAGGTTGTTAATTTTCTGAAATTGAGCCTTGCTGAGCAAAGGGAGTAAACACATGGCCATCAATGTCATTGAAGACATCAGGCGGTTTATTTGTATAGCTTTCATGATATTAGGTATTTTACGTTCTAAGTTTGAGCATTACTTTTTCAGATTGAGGCTGAAGCTGATATCGAGATCATTACCAACTTTCATAGCGCCCAACATAAAGCTGGGAGGCTGTATACCATAGTCGGTGAGCTTTATCTTTTCCTCGCCGGTACACAACAGGCTCTGATCTGACTTGAGTTCAGCCTTGACCTGCAACTCTATTATTTTGGAGACACCAGCAATCGTTAGCGTACCTTTTGCGTTGATCAGAAATCTTCCTTTCTGAACGTTAGTAATGGCAGCCTCCTTCAGTTTGAAAGTAATTTGAGGATAACTATCGGCTTTGATGGCCTTATAGGTCCTGTTATTCATGGATTCGCTCTCGCTTTTCAGATTTTTTGCGTTGACACTGAAATTGAGTACCGTAAGGCTTCTTGGAACACCTTCTTCAGCGCTAAGTGCACCAAAGCTAGCTTCGCATATTGGATTTTCCGCGCGCATTGTCCAGTCATGTACATTTGATTTGCCAGCGATTTTTATGATATTGTCTTTTGAACTGCTGAGCTTATAAACCACCTGAGCCTGCAGCTGGCTTAGCGACAATGTACTTAGCACAATAGATAGTAAAAGTTTCAGGCGGTTGGAGTATAAGAGATTTTTCATAACACTTTGATTAAATTATTTAACCAAAAGTAATTAAACCAAAAGGAAGACAAGATGAGGAATGACACTTAAATACATGATTCTCATCACCTTATTCAATTGATCAAGGATTGAGTTTCCCGAGTAATATACCTGCTATCACCGCCTGAGCAAATCCATATAAAAACCAACTAAGAACCATAAATATGGTAATGTCGAGTGAACTGAAAGTAATCCACATAACCGGGAGTAAAGACACCATCGCATAAATAAAACCGAACTCAAATCCCCTAAGGATGAAATGGCCTTTCAATAATCCTTTAAAACGGTCCCAAAACCAGGACAATGCAAAGCTAATGACAAAAGCATGCAGATAAAACAGGCCATCTCTGTTGCCTTCTGAATTAAATAATGGATTATTGTAATCTATAAACAGCGTTGGAAAAAATCTGATTCCAAGATATAAGCAGCCATAACTTAGTATAAAAAGGAAGGCTCCGGTAATGATACCGGACAGGATAATCTTTTTCATTTATTGGGTATTAAGTTTCATAGTAAGGAGAAATTCAACAACGAGTTCATTATTCGTTTTAATCATACCGCCCAACTTTCTTGGCGGGCTGATATTGAAATCAGAAAAATTAACCTGTTTTGTTCCGATCAAACGAAGATTTCCATTGGCGAGCGTAATGTACCTGTAGTCTACTTCAAATCTCTTCGTAGTCCCGGCCAGTTCAATGGTGACTGCTCCCTTCAATACTCCTTCTTTTATATCCGGATCAGGATATTTGCTCAAATTGAGAAAGTGAATGATGATCCTGGGGTATATCTTAGCTTTAAGGGTTTTTCTTAAGTCACTGGTCATGACTGGATTGTGGCAATCAAAATTTTGCACATCAAGAGACAATGAGCCGCTCAACTGCAGTGGTTCATTTTTTTTTCTGTAAAACAGCAAGGTATCCGGCCTGGCATATTCCGGAATTATACAGCTGAATTTATTAATATTGGTACTGCCATTCACCTTGAGCGTACATTCTTTAGTCAATATCCATTTTATAGGATCGGCAATATTACCAGCCATTAACCTGGATACAGGAATGAGTGCCAGCATAAACATTATTATAATTTTGAGTCTTTTTACCTGGTCATTCATAGCGATGAAAGAATAGGTAAATGTTGACTTTATATCATTAACGCCTAATGCTTAGTATCATTTATAGGCATGACTTTCGTCATTCTTTAATCAAAGTGCGCATCACTGGTATTTGTTCACATAGTCCTGCAATCCGCCCCTCATTCCAATGCCCACAGCCTCGAATTTCCATTCTCCATTACGACGGTAAATCCTTCCAAATTCTACAGAGGTTTCGATGGAAAAATCTTCTTCCAATTCGTACCTCATAATTTCTTCTCCGTCTGTATCGATAATGCGAACAAAAGAGTTTTTTACTTGTCCGAAATTATGCCTGCGTGCGACCGCTTCGTGTATGGTAACAACAATGCACAGTTCGGTTACTGCCGGATTGACGATGGTAAGATCTACATTGATAGCTTCATCATCTCCTTCTCCCTCTCCCGTCAAGTTATCTCCTGTATGAAGCAATGCACCATCAGGAGAGCTTAAGTTATTATAAAACACAAAATACTCATCGGCAATTAGTCGTTTATCTTCTCCGAGCATGAACACGGAGGCATCTAAATCAAAATCATAACCACTTGCCGATCTATTGGTATCCCATCCCAGTCCGATTGTAAACTTCGGAGCTTTCAAATTTTCGCGCTGTCCTTTTTGTAAATTGATTGCCATGTATCTTAAATTTAATTTTCCATCCTTGCACTCCAAACATTGAAGTGGGAGATGCTATTGCAATGAGTGTATCGATTCATTCAAATATTAGGAAATAATCTTTAAAAACATAACCGGGTTAATTTTTGTCTATTTGGCAGGGGGAAATTATGAAATGTAACTACGGGTGATCGGCTTGAGCACTAATCTTTAAAGAACATGGGGTTGGCATTTGTGTCGTCAACCTGCTGACTATTGCTGATGATGTGTCTTACAACCAAATCCAGTTCATCGGCCGACTGACTTAGGTAACTCAACAACTGGGACTGACTATGCGTATCAAATTCTGCATCTTTCAATAGCTGGACTAAGCTCATGATTCTTGCAAGTGGTGCCCTTACCAAATGAGATTGAGCGTAGGCAATCTCCTTCAACCGGGCATTGTTTTCTTCGATCTCACGGATGTACTCCACGCGCTCTGTAACATCCTGCATCGAGCCGATCATCCTGATAGGCTGACCACGCTCGTCAAATATGAGGAAACCACGATCCAACACAAACTTATAGGTTCCATCGGCGCAGCGAAAGCGGTACTCGCTATGCCAGCGGGCTTCTTTTTGAGCGACCTTGTCGGCAATCAGGCCAATCATCCGATTCAAGTCTTCAGGATGTACATGCTCATACCACCAGCTATAGGTACCCAGTGGGTATTCATAACCAAACATACTGGTTACATTCGGATTCCAGGTAACTTCTCCGGTCAGCATATTGTAATCCCAAATGGTATCGCTGGTTGCCTTGGCTACGGCATTGTAGCGATCCAGATGTTCTTTGTTTGCTTGCTGTATTTTTTTGCTCTCCGTAATATCCAGGCATGCCCCTATCATTTTTAGCGGTTCTCCATGCTCATCACATTTCAATGTGCCCCATGACCTGAGGTAGCGAATCTCCCCGTCCGGACGTAAAATCCGTTCTTCGAATTCAACGTCCTGTTTATTTTGCAGGACGCTTCCGATGATATGAGCTACACGATCCCGATCCTCAGGATGCAGCATTCCCTGATAACCTTCGAAAGTGGCCTTAAATTGCGTCCGGTCTATTCCGTAAATATGAAATAGCGTATCTGACCAACTCACCACATTGTCCGGGATTTCCCAGGACCAGTTTCCAAACTGTGCCAATTCCTGACCCTGTGCCATAAGTTGGCTATTTTCAGTGATCATTTCTTCATATTGTCGGTTTTCCAGAATCACTGCCAATACAGAAACAACCCTTTCTATGATCTGCTGCTCCTGTTCATCGGGCCCTGCCAATTCCTTATAGTAAATAGCGAAGGTACCCATTACTTCCCCAGAGGAATCAATGATGGCATGCGACCAGCAGGCACGGTATCCGGCCTGAAGCGTCACATCTTTGAATGGAGCCCAGCGGGGATCTTTGTCCACATCAACTACGATCACTGTCTTTTTGAGGTAGGCTGCTGTCCCACAAGACCCTACAGCAGGTCCAATTTCGAGCCCTTCCATTTGATCCAATAAGGCGAGGGGAAGTGATGGTGATGCCCAGTTATAGAGGCATTGATTTCTCACGCGCATGACTGAGCAGGTCATTCTTGGAAACAACAATTCTACACCGGATACATAGGCCGACAGCACTGCTGTTGTCGAAGTACTGCTTTTCGCATAGAGCTTCATGATGTCACTCTCCAACTGATTCAATTCATTAAAGAATTGTTGCTCTACAAGATGAATCGAGGTGATGTCCACCGAACTCTGAACAATGTGAGTGAGGTTTCCTTCATTATCAAACAATGGATAAGTATCTATTTTCCAATAACATTGACCGGAAGAATGATCAGCCCCGAAAGCCATGTCATACCGATGTTTTTCAATTTGAAATGGTTTCTGTTCTGCAATTACATAATCAAATGCATACTTTATTTTTTGTATCCTGGTACCATCATCATCCAGATTCATAGGAAAAGCTTCAAAAAAAGGCAGTCCAGCCACCTCTTTATTAGAAACAGAAGTTAAATTGATGAATGCGTTATTTACAGCGACTATGGTAAAATCCGGCGCATCAATATTCAGTAACACACTTGGCATTGGCAGGCAATTAAACAAAGTATCTATTTGTTCCAATGACATTCTTTTGTGTTTCACATGAATAGCAACTGCAAGATAATTTTTTTTCTGAAATTATCTGCCCGATCATAGGTTTGAAGTGCTTAATTCTTTTTCAAGATGATCGTAGTCGTAGTGTTCGACAATGGAATCTCGTAAGCATTTTTCGATTTGTTGAATCCAGACACTGGTTTATAGCTCCCTTCTATATGCAAAAAGGCCTTTTCTGTGTACTCATCTGCTGCGGCAAGGTTTAAGGTAATTGCGTCTGCCTCAGGATTAAAACTGATTGAATTGATCATCCCGGCATCCAATGTTAGCCAAACCTGAAATGGCGCAATAAAAACGGCTGACCGGGCTGCCGTAGTCATTTGTACTTCGATTTGCTTGCCTTTATGTGCTAAATTGCCTCCAAACACCAACCATCCGTAGACCGGATCATTTACGATATAGGTAGCGGTGTTTACTGCATATCCATAGAAATTGGAACCGTAGTCGCCGGATAGTGCATCAATCTTAAGCGTAGATGGAAAGGAATGGAAAGCGGCTGGTCCGAAGCCCTCCTCTGTAATGTTAGCAACTGAGCCCATTAAACCTCCATAACCAACCCTTAGTAAATATAGGTCATCCGGACGGTTTCTGAAAGCCTTTAACACAGGAATGGCATTCAAGCCAGAACCATAGTGATGCAACTGACGCTCCACCCGTGCCAGTTTTCCTCCGTATAAAAAGTCCCAGTAACGACGGGCACTGCCGTTATACCCCCAGTGCGGTAAAGTGGGCATATAGCCCAATATGGCATTTAAAGTGACCTCTGCTTTGTCATGGAAATTAAAATAATCAGACCACATATACACCTCTTCCTGACCAGTGGAATCCCAGGGCATTTCACTACCAAAAGGATAATTCAAACTTCGCCAGTGCAGTGCCCTTTTTTTCATGGCCTGCTCCAGACGATCTGCCATTTCTATTAAACCCTCGTTTTTCAAGTCATTGAGGATGTATAAAAAAACGGAACCTTCCATTTGTCCGTATTGCGCATAATGAGGAGCCAAATTGACCATAGCCATTCCGGTTTGATATGCACTTTCCAGATACCATTTCCAGTCTCTTTGGGTAACCAGACCCTGGTGGTAACGCGCTAAGCGGTAAAGTACCCAATGGGCGGCAGCTACATGCGGATAATTGTAGGAGCGACCAAGTGAATTCGCCTCCTTTAATGGCCATGCTGCCCAAGTTTTATAGTTGACGTTGGCACTATAAGTTCCCTGAGGCATAACCGAAGGTTCGTAATAAAACAAGCTCTTTTTTACACCATATTTCGCGGAATCGGCACTGATTTGCAGGTTTCCCCAAATGGTCTGATTTACAAATTGTTCAAGTTTGAGCAACTCTGAATGATCCGGACTGACCAACTGCTTCATTAAAGCTCCCAACCAGCTGCCAGCCCCGCCTTCATCACTCAGACCTGCGATCCAAGCCCTACTATCCTCAGTTACAATCTTCCTGGTGTCATAGTCGTAACTCATCACAGAAGGCGCACGTTTAAATGGATCATCCTGATCCGTATACCACTGTTTCGTAGTCAGAAATTTTCCGAAATCACCCACAAGTTCCGACTCAGGCTTAATGACTTTATAATGTATTGTTTGTATTGTCCCGTCTGTATATTTTATGGTCAACCTCGACCTACCCCATTGCCTTCCGTTTACCTGGAAGGATTTCAACCCAGATTTCAATACTGCCAACTTTTTAATCGTCAGTGCCCCGACAGGATACACTTCCATCGACTGCACTGTTTTATTATAATCAAGGAACAATTTGGCATCTACATCCTGTGGAATCACGTAACCAGGAATTCCAACCGCTACAGGCCTACCGGCTGTTCTCAAACCCTGTTCAATTCCCCGAATGTCAGGCGCAATAATAAATTTCAATCCATATTCACGGGAGTCCCCGGGTTTTAGGATCAAGCTACTTGGCTTATTCCATGGTAGTGCATTTTTCCAGTCACTTTCCACATGAGCTCTGGTCAGAGGCATCCACTCATAGAACCCCTCAAAAGTAGTTCCTCTGGGACTCGGATCGTCCAGAAGTGGACTGTAGGCCTCAAAAGGTGTTTTGCCATCTGGCAAAACCAGGAGAACAGGTCCTTTTCCACTTAAGCGGGTAACTTGCAGATAACCAGCATCTGCACCGATATATGGATCATAAAATACATTTCGGGCATGGGCATCATCCAATGTTTCATCATGCAGAATGTTATTGAAAATTAAAGGTATGCCCAGGGATCCGATCTCAATCTCCGACTTGGAGGAATTAGTGATTTTGAACTTCAGCACGAGAACACCATTTTCCTGCTCCCATGAACGCTCTATTGCAAGCGGAATATCTAAAGGTAAAGTTGGTTTCAAACTTGCAGCAGCGAGCGTTTTATCTGTAACTGGAAGTGCTGTAACTGGAGCCCTTTTTGTTGCTGAGCTGAACTTTTTCCATTCCCCTCCTTTAAATCTAAGCCTAAGGTTGAGGTCGCCTAATTGGTAAAGACCATCACTACTTCTACTTTTCAGAAATTTCTCAGGGCTATAGTTGAAGCCGGTATCCGCAAGAGGTACCAATCCGGCAAGGGTTTGGGAAGATTTTAATAATTTAACTTTAAAATTGCTGGTTTTAAAGTTCATATATCCCTGTTCAATGCCGAGGGTTGCGGGTCTCTTTGAAAGCTGATCCCATGGATTTTGTGCCATTGAAATTTCGGAGACCAAGATGGCTAATGCTACTAAACTAATCGAAATGTGTTTCATTTTTAACTGCTAAAGCAGCATAATTTACGCAAATTAGCCGCTTAGCTTCAGTTCTCGAACGTTTAGGTTAAGATCATGCTACACTTTGCTAATATCTAGTATTTCACTGTACTACCTGCATCGTCTTCGAGGTTGCTTAGCAGGCGGCTAGCCAATGACCTCATGCTTCCTGGAGGATATCCGAAATATAACCTGTAACGTTTTGAGAAATTAGCAAGCTCAGAGTATCCCAATTTAATTGCTACCTCTTTGATCAGCAAGCCCCGTCTGATCAGGTTAAATGCAGCCTTCATCTGTGCGTCCAGAATGAGCTCCTGGACATTCATCTTAAAAGTCTTCAGGCAATAGCGCCTCAAGGCCTTTGGTGAAAGGTGAAAAAACTCTGAAATTTCATTTACACGAGGTATGGTTTCGCTGGCTACCACTTCAATAATACGGTCGCGAACTTCGTATGCAATCTGCTTACTTGGCCTTTTCAGTTTAGAAACTGGCTCTACAAGATGCTTATTGTATTCTATAGCCAACCTGTTTACAGAATGAAACAATGTTTCTTCAAGATCAATTTTATTGTTCAGCCTGCAATGGATGATCTTTTTTAAATGCTTCCTTGAATAAGGACTCATCCTGTAAGTACGAAATGACTCATAGATGGCATCCTGATCTATCAGTAAACGATTAATTTCTACTAACTCATTAAAGACACTTTTCATTTGCTGAATCCATTCTGGATGGAGAACCAGACAAATCACTTTCAATTTGCCTGGTTGGAGCGTCCATAAATATTTTCCTGCGGGCAAGGATTGTGCAAAACATTGTCCGCTCGAAACAGCAACTGTATCTGAAGAACCGGGTATTTTAAAATTCAAAGTGCCCTCCATCACATAAGTCAAAACTATGCAATGCTGCTTGACCTCCATATTTACTACGAGCTTTCGTTTGACCGTTGCGGTGACTTGTTCCAGATAAAATAAAAAGCCTTTATAAAATTGTCTGAACAAGTTCAAATGCGCCGAACGGATCAATTTAGACTCAGCATAGCTAAGTCGGTGCTGATCAGATTTGGGACGACGCTTTCTGATGTTGAGCCTGGGCTTGATTTCATCAGGCGTTTCAATAATAAAAAGCGGGTTCATAAGCATAATAACATGTTCGGATCAATTTCACAGGTGCGGTAATCGCAGCGTTCCCGTTTTGAAGTATCATTTAATGATAGTCTTTTTTCTAAAGCCAATCGACTAACCATTTGACCGAGTAAAATTGCAAATCATATGCCGAAAATAATTTAGCCAAATCGGACAAAATTCTATTCATTCAAAACGGACACCAGTACATATATTATAAATCAGAGGCTTAACTGCAGATCTGAAGTGCCAACTACAGTTGTCAGAAAGTACAATTTTATGGGAATTGATTTTTCAAATGAACTTTCTTTGAAAAAGAATCATCTCGCAAAAAAGGCACGCAATGTCATGCACCAGTCGACCAAAGATACATGCATCCAGTCTCAATTTTCTGGAGAAATTAAACAACAACAAAAATAGGGATTGGTTTAACGTTCATAAACCTGATTTTCTGGCAGAACAGGAATACATGGAAAATCTTGCCTCTTCTGAAAAAAAAGCCTATACAGGATCTATCGTGACACGCGTTTTTCGAGTGACAAAAGCCCCTTTAACGCCTATTGAAGCGGAATCAACTGGCAATGTACTTGGTATAGCAGGCAATTTTGCTTTAAACTGTTCTACAACATCCCATATAGAGGCATTTTCATCTTTCAACGGCCTTTGCGCTACATTCCTTTCATCAGTAAGGCTTTGTACTCGGCCAATTTTGGCTGTTCTTCTTTTATTAACACAGGAAATTCCAGTTGAAGTTCTTTTAAGGTTTGTTTTAAAATTTCACTGATGATAAGTCTTGCATACCATTTTTTATCTGCGGGAACAATATACCACGGGCTATTTTTGGTTGTCGTGGCCGAAATAGCCTCTTCGTAGGCCTGCATATATTTCCTCCATAATTTACGCTCTTTTAAATCAGCCGCAGCAAATTTCCAGTTCTTTTCGGGATCTTCAATTCTGCGCAGTAGACGTTTCTTTTGCTCAGTTTTAGAGACATGCAAGAAGATTTTGACAATCGCGGTACCATTGTCATAGAGATGTTTTTCAAAATTTTTGATGCTGTCGTACCTCTTTTTCCAGAACGCTTTATCAACTTGTTTCACATCAGTATATGCAGGTAATTTCTCATTTAAAATGTATTCAGGATGCACCTTACTAATAAGTACATTTTCGTAGTGTGACCGGTTATGGATACCTATACGGCCTCTTTCAGGGAGTGCGCGATAATGCCTCCATAGAAAATCATGATCATATTCTTCGGAGGTCGGTGTCTTGAAACTATAAACCTGGCAGCCTTGTGGATTCAGCCCTGACATGACATGCTGTATGGCACTGTCTTTTCCAGCTGCATCCATAGCTTGGAAAACTACCAATAAGGAATGAGAATTAGCGGCGTATAACTTCTCCTGGCTGTTGCTCAGTTCTTGCTTAATTTGGTCCATCTGTAGTTTTCCAGTTTCTTTTTCTACCTGCCCTTTATAGGTAGTATTGTAATTTTTTAGATCTACCTTTTTCCCACTAGGGACTAAATATTGCAAAATGTCTTCTTTCATTATTACATGCTGATTTAAAGTTCAACATTAAGAAAGACGATTTGTTTGTTACAGCAAAATATAGGTTTTAGCGTCAGTAATGATGTTTTTCTATCTAAATAAAAAAAACCTATATTTGTTCTCGCACTAAATAGCACATCAATGTAGGATCTGATTTCTCATCAAGACAATTCTAAAGGCTTATCACTTAGCCTAACTGTTCATTTTTTGAAAGAGAAATTTATGTTTATACTACAAGGTGTTTCATATACACATCCCGACCGGGACATGTTGTTTGCGGATCTTAATGTCGCTATCAACAAACATGATAAGATTGCACTCATAGGCAACAATGGTGCTGGGAAATCTACTTTACTTAAGCTAATGGCCGGCATACTTGAACCTACATCTGGTATGGTCCAGACCGATCATACTCCATATTATGTACCTCAGCACTTTGGACAATTTAACAAAATGTCCATAGCAGAAGCATTAGGTATAGACATTAAAATAAATGCACTTTACGAGATTTTAGGAGGTCATGCTACATCTGAACAGATGGATATTTTAGCAGATGACTGGGATATCGAGGAACGATACAAACAAGCTTTCGCTCACTGGGGCTTATCAAAGTTAAACCTTAAGCAACTCATGGGCTCCCTAAGCGGCGGCCAGAAAACAAAGGTATTTCTAGCAGGTATAGACATCCATCAACCAAAAATTGTATTATTAGATGAACCTAGTAATCATCTTGATGTTGAGTCCAGAAATCTACTATATAACTATATCAGCAAAACTAACCAAACATTAGTTGTTGTAAGTCATGATCGGAAACTATTAAACTTACTTCATACTGTTTACGAACTAAGCAGAAGCTGCATCAAAATTTACGGGGGAAATTACGAGTTTTATGTTATCCAAAAGGATCTGGAAAACGAAGCCATGAGTCAAGACCTCAAAAGCAAGGAAAAAGCACTTCGAAAGGCTAGAGAAATAGAACGAGAAGCTTTGGAACGACAACAAAAACTGGATGCAAGGGGTAAAAAGAAGCAGGAAAAAGCTGGCGTACCCACAATTTTTATGAATACCTTAAAAAACAATGCAGAAAAAAGCACTTCCAAAATGAAGGATGTACATGCTGAAAAAATTGAAGCGATTAAAGACGATGTGGGCAGACTGCGCAGGGGAATTGCAGAGACAGGAAAGATGAAAATCGGATTTGAGCACTCAGGAACCTACAAGGGGAAAACCTTGGTTAGTCTAAGCAATATCAATTTCAAATACGACATCACGCATTTGTGGGACTTCGAATTGTCATTAGATATCAGGAATGGTGACCGCATCGTTATCAAAGGGAATAACGGTTCCGGAAAAAGTACCTTAATCAAGCTAATTTTAGGAGAACTAGCGCCAGATCTTGGAAAGATCGACAAAGCGTCATTTAAGGCTATAGTTCTTGATCAGGATTATTCTTTGATCAATGACAATCTTAGTATTTATGAGCAAGCTCAGCAATTTAATACATCCGGTCTTTTAGAGCATGAAGTTAAATTAAGATTGAACCGCTTTTTGTTTGCCCAAGCCAACTGGCACAAATCCTGCTCTTCACTTAGTGGTGGCGAAAGAATGAGGTTGGCGCTCTGCGGGCTGACCATGAATGCGATCGCTCCTGATATGATTGTCCTTGACGAACCGACTAATAACCTGGACATTCACAATTTAGAGATACTTACAGCAGCTATCACTGAATATAAAGGGACGCTTATCCTGGTCTCCCACGACACCTATTTTCTAGATGAACTGAAACCCTATTTCACTATAGATTTAAGTCCATAGCGCAATACAAACGAGTATTCGGAGGGCTTTAAATAGAATCAGGCTGCAACAGTCGAAAATCTGTTAAGACAATTCAAATTTATAGCCCACTCCTTTTACCGTAGCGACATAAGTCTCCCCTAACTTTTCACGAAGTTTACGTATATGCACATCGATAGTACGATTTGTCACCACGACTGAGTCTTCCCAAATATTTTTGAGGATTGATTCACGAGTGTATACTTTTCCTGGCTTAGATGCCAATAAATACAACAATTCAAATTCCTTTTTTGCCAACACTACTTTCTTGCCATTCTGATATACCAGATAAGCTTCTCTATCAATAACCAGATCACCGATTTCGACTTTGTTGTCAGATACTTCGTCTGCACTGGAATTTCTCCGCAAGATCGCATTGATGCGACTCACCAAAGCTCGTGGTTTGATCGGCTTAGCGATATAATCATCAGCACCTACATTGAAACCAGCTATTTCAGAATATTCTTCACTGCGTGCAGTTAGAAATACCATAAAAGTATTTTTAAATTCAGGGATAGCGCGCATGAGTCGACATGCTTCGATACCATCCATTTTTGGCATCATGATGTCCAGAATGATCAGGTCGGGATGCACCTTTTTTGCAATACTAATACCTTCCTGGCCATTATTGGCCAAGAACACCTGATAACCTTCCTTTTTCAAGTTATACTCGATCAACTCCAAAATATCCGGTTCGTCATCAACAATCAGTATCTTCTGTTTTACAGTGCTCATAGCTTTAATTATTTGTTACGAAATTAGGCAATCAATTATAATATAGCGTTAAACACAAGTTAACAAATTGTTAAGACACCAAAGTATATTAACATGGATTTAGGGTTAAAGTAAAGTTTTATTTAAGAAAGCATCCAACTCCTCACCTCGTAGTCCTTTAGCTACAATCTTGCCATTAGGATCGATGAGAAAAGAACTTGGAATGGCTTCCACTTGATATAAACGTACAGTAGCACCATCAAAATCACTGAGTTCACCAGCGTGGTTCCAGGTCAGCTGATCTGCTTCGATTGCTTTTTTCCATGCTGCTACATCCTTGTCCAGTGAAATACCCAACACGGTAAAATTCTTATCTTTAAATTGACGGTAAGCCTTAACCAGGTTTGGATTTTCCTGCCTGCAAGGCATGCACCAAGAGGCCCAGAAATCAATGAGCACGTATTTACCTTTGAAATCACTGAGCTTAACTGGCTTTCCATCAATGCCGTTGATTGTGAACTGAGGAGCGGGCTGCCCCACTTGTACTGCTTTCAACCCAGCCATTTTCTTCAAAAAATCGGTTACAGCCGCATTGTTGCTAAAGCTACTTTTGATTTTGTCAGAATAAGCCACTACCTCTTTTTCATATTCAGCCGGGTTCAATAAATTGATGGCATAGAAGCCGGCAAGTGACGAAGAATTCGCCTCTGCAAATTTCAGAATAGCAGCGTTCAGCGCCTGTATTTCTGCATTATACTGAGGCCTTACCTGCTCCATGATCATATCTCTTTTATCGGGCTGTGCAGCTACAGTCTCCTCAAATTTTGACTGTATCGCATTAATACGGCCGATGTATTCATTTTTAGTCGTATTGAGTTCTTGTAATTTATCGGCCTCTCTTGCTCCGGAAATGTGGTAACCCAGATTTTTATCACTTAAATCGGCACTGATGCTGATCACATCGCCGTTCTTCGCAATGATCATATACTCATGGCTGTCTGCGGAGATTTTGAAAAAGTCGACATCTGCGGTACTATGGCTGAATCTAAATTCGCCTTTTTCTGAGAAGACCGTCGAATCCAGCGCCACGGCATTATCTTTCTGTAAGCCGAACAGGTAAACTTTACTTTGAGGGGTTGCATTCTTAAATTGGCCTTTAATTTCAAATTTATCATTCTCTTTGCAGGCTGCAAACGCGAGGCAAAGGATCAATAGATAGCTGATTCTTTTCATTTTATTTCAATTTTTCCTGTAGAATTTGATTTATTTTTTGTGGGTCAGCTTTTCCTTTGGCAAGTTTCATTACTTCACCTACGAAGAGTCCGAGCACACCTTTTTTACCTTTTTTGTAGGCTTGTACCTGGGCCTCAAATTTAGCAAGCACCTCATCTGCAAAACCTTCCAGTTCAGCGTTGTTCTCTGTGATCAACAGGTTGAGCGTGGCTGCCTGTGCAGCGGCATCGGTATCTTCCGAACCAATCAATGAGGGGATCAATTGCTGGAGTGCGATCTGTTGCGTAATCCGCTTATCGTCTACCATATTGATGACATCCGCCAGCTGTAATGCGGACAGTCCCAGTTCGGCAATACCAATTCCCTTCTCGCTCAACAAAGCCCTGATGGAACCGGTAAGCCAGTTTACGAGGCTTTTAGGCTGATTTACAGTTTCAAGTGCTGTATTGAAATAGCCAAGCAGCTCGTGGTCTTCAGCTAGCATGGTTGCTTCAGCAGCATTCATGTGGTAGTCGCGCTGCAGATTTCTTGCGATCTCTCTCGGCAAGGCAGGCATATCAAATTTCAATTGTGCCAGCCATTCGTCTGAAATGTGTATCGGCGGCAGGTCAGGATCGGGAAAATACCGGTAGTCATTGGCTTCTTCCTTACTGCGCATGGGTGAGGTTGTTCCCTGATCTGCATCGAAATTAAGTGTACTCTGTGTGATCTGGCCACCATTTTCTATGACTTCCTTTTGTCTGCCGAATTCAAAATCCATGGCCCTGCGCACGTTTCTGATGGAATTGAGGTTCTTCACTTCACAACGCGTTCCGAACTCAATGGATCCTTTGGGACGGATAGATATATTGGCATCACACCTGAGACTTCCCTCTTCCATGTTGCCATCACTCACATCCAGGTGACGCACCAGTTTTCTCATTTCAGTCAGTAAAGCAGAGGCTTCCTCAGCGCTGCGGATATCAGGTTCAGTAACGATCTCAATCAGCGGTACACCGGCACGGTTCAGGTCGACGAATGAATACTGATCAGCCTGGTCATGCATACTTTTTCCGGCATCCTCCTCGAGGTGAATGCGGTTTATGCCAATCCGTTTTTCTTCCCCATTGCTGAGTACCACGTCCAGGTATCCGTTCTGACAGATGGGCTGATTGTCCTGCGTAATTTGGTATCCCTTAGGTAAATCTGCGTAGAAATAGTTCTTCCTGTCAAAATAGTTGACCTGGTTAATGCTGCAGTTGAGTGCCAGTCCCATACGGACTGCTTTGGCGACCACTTCTTTATTTAATTTTGGCAATGCACCGGGCAAAGCCAGAGAAACCGCAGAAATGTGCGCATTACCTTTGGCGCCGAAGGCAGCACTGTCTGAAGAGAAAATTTTAGTTTGTGTATTAAGTTGTACGTGTATTTCTAATCCAGATACCAGTTCGTATTCTGATGGGGAAACTTCTGTTTTCGTACTCATTTATAGGCAATAATTTATCTGAATCAATCAAGTTTGACATACAAACATAACCATTTATGCGTTATTAACGCAGGTTTGTAGCCACAATTATACTTATGGCATAAACTTTGAATTTGATATTACACACACAAATACTAAAATTCAATTCTATGAAACGACTAATTTTATTGACAATGCTCGGATTGGCATTCGCAATAGCACCATCAGCAAAAGCACAAGTTAGTATTAATGTCAACGTTGGCTCACGTCCACCTGTTTACAGGTACGTAGATTATGGCTATAACTATGGTTACGCAGCGCCAAGACCGGTGGTAGTACGGCACTACCATGTCAAACAAAGGCCTCATGTCCATTATCAAGCGCCTAAAAAATATTACAAAAAATCATTCAAGCGTTATGACAACCACAGACGTGTAGAACACAGAAGACATAGACATTAATTCAAATCGCCCCAATGATCACTGGGGCGATTTGCTTTCTAAAGCATATCAAACAATACCGAGGCGCTCATATAGGTCATGATGATCACTACAGCAGTTCCAAAGCAAGTAAGCCATAGCGGATGTTTATAATCTCCAATGATCCGCGTTTTATAGGCAGCAAATAAAATAGTTGCAAGTGTCACAGGCAGGATGAAACCATTGACTACACCTGCCATGATGAGCAAGCTGACCGGCTTTCCGACCCATATGAAGATCAATGTTGAGATCAGTATAAATCCAATGATCAGACTTCGTTCGTTGTCTTTGATCTTTTGATGAAAAGATTTGATAAAGGATACCGAAGTATAGGCCGAACCAATCACAGAAGTGATCGCAGCCGAAAACATCACCAGTCCAAACAAACGATAACCTAAATCACCCGCAGCCAACTGGAACACAGAACCTGTTGGATTTTCAGCGTTGATCTGCTGCCCCTGGGCGATAACACCTAGAGAAGCCAGGAACAGAAAAATGCGCACCAGTGACGCAACTGAAATGCCCATCACCGCGCTCTGGCTCACTGCTTTTAAAGCAGATTTCCCTTTGATACCGGCATCCAGCAGGCGATGGCCGCCTGAAAAAGTAATGTATCCCCCGACTGTACCCCCAACAAGGGTAAGGATGGTCATTAACTCAATCTGATCTGGCGCAAAAGTCCGGAATACGGCTTCCTGTACCGGAGGCTTAGAACTTCCTGCAATGTAAATAATCGTAATGACCATGACGGCACCCATCAGTTGCGCAAATTTATCCATCGCCTTACCCGCTTCTTTTATCAGGAATATCGCAATTGCCATTGCTGCCGACAGCATCGCCCCGGTACTTACCGGAATCCCCAGCAAGGCATTCAGACCGAGCCCGGCACCTGCGATATTTCCAATATTGAAAGCAAGTCCCCCAAGCACGATCAATAGAGAGATCAAACCACCGAGCCCTGGTAACAGGGCATTGGCGATATCCTGTGCGCGTTTTTCGGAAACAGCGATTACCCGCCAAATGTTTAGTTGCACACCAATGTCGATGATAACGGAAGTCAGGATGACGAAGCCGAAACTTGCACCAAGAGATTGGGTGAATACGGTAGTCTGGGTAAGGAAACCCGGCCCTATGGCGGAAGTGGCCATTAAAAAGGCTGCTCCGATCAGTACGCTTAAATTTTTTCCGGCTTTCATTAGCTTCTATTTTGTTGTGGTGACTCCATAAGGATACCTTCTTTCTCAAAGTTTTGATGGAGTGTTTTCACGAATTCCAGGGCATGACTACCATCTCCGTGGATACACAGGGTATCTGCCCTTCCCGAATGAATCAGACGCTTTACCTGCAGCACGGCCGCAGCAGGTTCGGTAATCAATGCCCCGGGCAGGTGACGCGGCCTGAGTGTGCCATCGGGCTCGTAGGCCCTGTCAGCAAAAATTTCCCGGGCCGAGGCGAGTCCGATGCGATCCGCAGCGACAATGAGCTCGCTTTCTGCCAGGCCGTAGAGTATCAACCCGGGAGATACCGCATAAATGGCTTCCGCAATTGCGTCGGCCAGTGAAGCTTTTACAGCAGCCATATTGTAGAGTGCACCATGAGGCTTTACATGGTGTAAAACTCCCCCCTCAGCATGAACAAATGCCTGGAGCGCACCGACCTGGTAAAGTACCATATCATAGGCATCTTCCTCACTAATGGCCATGTTTCGCCGCCCGAAGCCTTGAATATCCGGCAAGCCAGGATGTGCTCCTATAGCCACCCCATGTTTTATTGCACTTTTGACCGTGCGTTTCATGATCCCAGGATCCCCGGCATGAAAACCACAGGCAATATTGGCTGAGGTAACAAAAGGCATGATCGCATCATCATTGCCCATCTGGAAAGCGCCGAAGCCCTCCCCCATGTCGCAGTTAAGGTCTATTGTATAATTGCTCATTAAAGAATTCCTTTAAGCATTAAAGTATGTTTCAGTTGTTTGAATTGTTTCGCCCTTTGCTGAAGCAGCGCATGTGCCTCTTCCACAGTAACTAATTTAAAGCGGATGTGTTCTCCAGGTCGCTTTTGCGCAAGCAGGCTGAAGTCCGCACTGACCACCTGTGCGATCCGCGGATATCCGCCGGTGGTCTGGTGGTCTGCCATCAAAAGTATCGGACTTCCTTTTCCGGTCACCTGTAACGTGCCAAAAGCGACGGCAGAGGACAACAGTTCACGGGCTTGTTTCAAAGGCAATTCGACGGATTCCAACTGATAGCCCATCCGGTCGGCGGCTGTACTCAATTTAAAATCCTGACGCTGCAGGGCTTGTTTGGCCTCTTCAGTAAACCAATCATATTCAGGCCCCGGAATGATACGGATTACCGGATCCTGAATGCCGGGGTACAATTTACTAAGGTCTGCCGACCAGTTTGACCTGGCCTGAGCACCAGTATATGGATTTGCAAATTCCAGGGAATCCCCTTTTTTTAATGCACGACCTTTAAAACCTCCAAAACCAGCTTTTATATAGGTAGCATGGCTCCCCAAAACCAAAGGAAGCTTAAAACCACCTGATGCAGTAATGTAGGTCCTGCAGCCCAGCACCCCTGCACCAAAACTGAGTACAGCACCCTTTTTCACAAAAACCGGCCGCCACATCTTTACAGGTTCCTGATCTATCCGGGGGGATAGATCACCTCCGGTAATGCAGATGAGCTGAGCCGATTCAAAAAGCAGTTCGGGCCCCATTAGCGTACATTCAATGCCCGCGGTGTCTTCTGCATTTCCAATAAGTAAGTTTCCAATCCTCAACGCGAGGCCATCCATTGCCCCGCCGACTATAATTCCATCCTTCCTGTAGCCATTGCGGCCGAGGTCCTGAATGCTGCTCAGCAACCCAGGTTTCGTCACATTAATACCCATTGGCTATTCTCTCAAATTCTAATTCAGTAATTGGTACAAAACGCAGCTTATTGCCCGCTTTCAACAAGGAGGGTACTGTCCTGTCCAGATCAAATAATTTCAGCGGCGTCCGGCCAATGATCTGCCAGCCCCCGGGAGTCGACAGCGGGTAAACACCAGTCTGTTTTCCTGCTATCCCTACGGATCCTGCCGGAACCACTGCTCTTGGGCTCTCCCTTCTTGGTATTTCCAGGTCAGGATCCATGCCGCCCAGGTAAGGGAAGCCCGGGGCAAATCCGATCAGGTGCACCAGGTAATCCGGCTGGGCATGACGGAGGATTACTTCCCCCTCACTCAAACCGCAATGCCGGGCAACGAGTCCCAGGTCTGGCCCCATCTCCCCTCCATAGCAGACAGGGATGTCCAAAATCGCAGATTCCAAAACAGGTTCTTCAATGGCGATTTCATCCAGCATCTCTCCCAGGTTCTGCACGATCTCGGAATAACTGATCAGCAATGGATCATAAAACAAGGTTACACTCGTATACGCAGGCACATACTCAACCAAACCCTCAAAGGAATACTCGTCGAGAAAATGGCTGACCGCAAAAATAGTTCGTTGGACCTGGTCGCTTATGCTTTCTTCAAACTGAAGAATTACCGCAGTATCACCCAAAGGATAAAACCTAATGTCTTTTGAAGAAATTTCCATGAGCCGATTATTGATAACAAGGTCAATTTACATTTTTTCCCTAACAAAGCATGATCTAATATTGGAATTACAAATAAGTATTTAAAGCATTGTTAAATCGTTTTTTCAAAAAAATTGCGAAATAAAATTTCATTCCCTATCTTGGATTTAATAACCAAATAATACCTGTACCCCCACCTTATTATTCATCGAAACTGAAAGCCGGCAAATACTTGTCCGGCTGAGCTATGCATTACCTAACCAATTTATATTAACCTAATCAATCAAAAAAAATGCTCAAAAAAAATCATTTCTTGTTGCTCTACTTCGCCATAGGCCTCTCTATTGCAATGGTAAGTTGTGCTAAAAAAGACACGACATTTAATGCCGTGGAACTCCAGGTAGAACAATCGAAAATTGCGCTGCTCCCCGCCAAAAGTATCAATGTTAAAATCGAAAATGGAAACGGTGAATACCGCGTGAGTACTTCAAACGAAAACGTTGCCCGCGCCTCAGTGGCCGGAGACGTGGTCACCATTACCGCAACCAGCCTTCAGGACCGTTCACATGCAGTCATCATTGTGACCGATAAAGCCTTTAAAAGAACAAGTATTGATGTGGAAGTAGCTAAAGTCTTCAACCTGACTTTGGATCAAACTCAGGCGGCGCTGGAAGTAGATGTTCCGGGCAAAAGCGAGGTGGTCATTTCCATTAGTACAGGCAATTTTGGCTACAAGACTGAATTGATGGAAAACTCAGCGCAATTCGTCAGCCTTGACCCTGCAAAATTAGAAAGCTATGGTCAGCTCGGCATCAAAGCCCGCGCCGCCGGTATCGCAAAAGTAAAGCTGACCGATGCGCAGGGAAAGGAAGCGTTAATCACGGTCAATGTCAGCGCTCCCGCTACCCTTACCTTATCTAAAACCAACATCGCTCTCGATGCCATCCAGGCATCCGAAGAGATCAGCATCAGTTCCGGAAATGGCGGCTACAAGGCCACCATCGCGAATAAATACATAGCCAAAGCTTCTATCAGCGGCAATACCATCACCATCACCGGGAAAACAAAAGGCAACACCACAATGACGCTTCAGGATAAAAAAGGCAGGACGGTGACGGTCAATATTGCCATAGACGGTCCTGAATACGCTATGAATCTAAGCGACCAATATTTTGGTTACGCCAATTTTTCTGATATCGCGATAGTGGATGAGTCGATTAAGAGATGTAAACAAACCACCTTCGAACTTACCTGCAGAATCACGGGCTACAGAGGGCTGCAAACATTTATGGGCCTTGAAGGGAAATTGATGATCCGAGGTAAAAATGACGACTTCAGGCCTACACACCCCATCCAGATTTCCGGATTAGGTGACAAAGTGGTATTGGAGAGCACTAAGAATTTCAACCTCAACGAGTGGATGAACATTGCACTGGTGGTCGACTGTGAGCGCAGTACAATTGCAGAAAAGTACAAACTATACATCAATGGCGTACAAGACGTCCTTGTAGTAGCAAAACAAGACGAAACCCATAGTACTATAGACCTGACCAGTTCAAGCGATGGAAACAGATTTGTTGTGGGCCGCGCTGCAGGTCAGGACTTCAGGGCCATGAAAGGCAGCGTTTCTGAAGCCAGGGTCTGGACCGTTGCCAGGACAGAGCAGCAGATCAAGGACAACATGTGTGAGTTGAAAGAAACCAGTCCGGCAGGATTACTGGCCCGCTGGAATTTTAATGCCGGTGCAGAGACTGAATATATCCAGGACAGCAACGGCGGGAAATATGAGACCAATCTAGTCATTGCAAATGCAAAAACAGGTGGGAGCTACAGCCCTTTCGCAGCATCAAAATCAGCATTCGTCAGCAAAGGCTGTCCTAATTAATCCCTAACTCAAAAATATTTAATATGAAATCCTTAAAAATAATCGTATTGCTGATGTCCAGCCTCTGCCTCTCTTTATTCTCCTGCAAGAAAGGGAACATCCTTTTCCCGGGAGATGAAATCGGCACAACAATCGCTCCGGTCAGCCAACTGACCGCTGTTGCCACTACACAAAAAAATGAACTGGAACTCAGCTGGACCAATCCAGATGATGACAACCTGCTGAAAATAGAAATCAGCTACAGTCCTGCTTCAGCCAGTGCAACAGCAGCCGCAAATCCCATTTTGCTAAGTGCAACCAAGGCCAGTCAGATCAAGTATAAGCTCGTTTTCCCATCCGGGGCCCGCTACACCATCACTCTGGTTGCCATCAATAAAGCAGGGATAAAATCGAGCCCGGTAAGTGTAAGTGCAACGCCACTAACGCCAGTTGCAACAGATGCCACGCCCCTGTTTTTAAAAAGAGCCGATACGCTGATGAATTCACTGGTGAACCTTTACCTGACCGGAAAGCCAAGAGACATTTGGAGTTCCAACTATCCTCAGTCAGATGGCTTTTGGGACGGGGCTGCAGTAATTTGGGGGCATGGTGGTGCCTTCTCCGGTTATGCCGCTTTGAAAGAAGCTGCGGAAGGGATCCCAGCCTATAAAAGCAAGTATGAAAATCTCTATGATACACGCTTACTGACCGCCATTGATAAGTTCCGAAATACCAAAAATGGCAAAGCTGAGGCCTATGCTGTATATCCCGGCACCGGTGATGAGCGTTTTTACGATGACAACATCTGGGTGGGCATTGACATGGTAGATTTATACCTGCTGACCAAGAACCCAGCATATCTGACCCGGGCAAAAATGGTATGGACATTTGTATTGGAAGGAACCGACAATGTGATGGGTGGAGGTGTCTATTGGAAAGAATACGGCAATTCCAAGAACACCTGTTCAACTGCTCCGGCCGCCGTACTTGCTGCCAAGCTTTATCAGGCGACTAAAGAAGCTCCTTTTCTTAAAAGCGCAAAGGATTTGTATAGCTGGTGCAAGAATGTATTACAGGATCCGGCAGATAAACTGTATTGGGACAATGTAACGCTTTCAGATCCTTCCAATCCGAATTCTGCCCTCAATGTTGCCAAACAAAAGTATCCGTACAATTCGGGTCAGCCGATGCAGATTGCTTCCCTGCTCTATACGATAACTGGAGAAAGCCAATACCTGTCCGATGCCCAGGCGATTGCTAAATCTGCTTACAAGAAGTGGTTCATTCCTTTCAATTCCTATACGCTGGGAGAATCCTTCCAAATACTGGAACCGGGACATGTCTGGTTTCAGGCGATCATGTTCAGGGGATTTGTTGAGCTCTACAAGATCGACGGAGACCGCACCTATGTAACGGCATATGAGAAAACACTGAGCAATGCCTGGCTGTCCAATTGCAGAAACAAAAGTACAAACCTGCTAAACGGAGATTTCCGGGGTGGCACAACCCAGACAAGCTGGGAGATCATACATGAAGGCGCATGCCTGGAAATGTTGGCGCGTTTGGCCTCTTTAGAACGCGATCATTTGTAAAAAGATGATAGTGTGTGGAAGGGAAATATCTAATTTAATCCCTTCCACCACTCTTTAAAAGTTTGAGTATCTTCTTTCAAATCAACTGGCTGACCAATGATTGGTGTTACCAAAGGTAAACCTGCTGCTTTGCTAAATTCATTAATCTTGATTAAGGGTTCATCCCAGGCATGCATTCCCAGGCTGAATTTTGAAGAATGTACTGGAAATAATCTTTTCGCTCTAAGATCCTGAGCAGCTCTTAACACTTCATCTGGCAGCATGTGAATAGCATGCCATGCCACATTATACTGCCCATTTTCTAAGATCGCCAGATCAAAAGGACCAAATTGCGTTCCAATCTCAGCAAAATGTGTGTCATAGCCGCTATCACCACCGATATATATTTTCATACTTGGGGTCTGCAATACATAGGACATCCAAAGTGTAGTATTTCTACTGAACCCACGTCCGGAAAAGTGTCTTGCCGGAGTGGTATGTATTGTAAAACCTTCATCCAGATGTAAAGTTTCATTCCAGTTTTTTTCCACTATATGGTCAACAGAATAACCCCAGGATTCGAAATGAGCCCCGACACCGAGTCCACATACCACCATTTTCACTTTAGTTTTCAATTCCAATATAGTCTCATAGTCCAAGTGGTCATAATGATCATGGCTTATTATCAGGTAGTCGATATCAGGAAGATCATCTGCATGATAAATATCTGAACCTTTGTAAGCTTTTACCGTACCTGGCAATGGTGAAGCGTTACCACTAAATACAGGATCAACTAAAAAACGTTTGCCATCTAGCTGCATGAAATAAGAAGAATGCCCAAACCAGATCAGAACATTATCCTCCATGGGAATATGTTTTAAATCGACCTTTATACTTGGAATAACAGAAGTTGGATTCCTCCTTGGATTCTTCTTGAAAAGCTGATCATATAAAATCCCCCCGATTGTGTACCCCTTTGTTAAATCTGGCGTAAAATGGACATTTTGAAATTTTCCATCTTTATAATTAGCTGCTTTGAGAATTAACTCTAGCCGCTTCCCCGTAGGTGCCTTCCCAAATTTTGCCTGACGCATGTAGAAAAACGTAGCTGCTGCCAAAACCAAGACTATACTCAATAGTATCACCATTGTTCTTTTGATAATTTTTAAAAACCTTTTCATTCCCTATTTATAGTAGATGTTGCAAAGCTAACATTGTTACACCTACATTGGATTTATTGAAAGGCTCATTCTGATTTGCTGAATGGTTCATTCATGTAAATTCAATTTATTTCTCAGCATTTGGATCTCCTGTTTTGTCTTTTCCTATCGTCTTCACTAGCTTCGTTGATTTGCTGAAAAACTTTATTGGACTCGTGATCATTTGGATTGAGATCCGGGTGATATTTTCGGGCAAGGCTGCGATATCCTTTTTTATCTATATCCAATATCTGGTAGTAATCTATAAGGGCTATAATTGAAATATATTTGTTTTATAATTTTTCCCAAAAGGGAATCTATTTTAAACTTCGTCCTCTATTACAAGACGAGTCAGAACCCATGTCAAGAGCATAAAAAATGAAAGTATAAAACCTACTCCGGCCATTGCGAAAATGAGAGAAGAGAAATCTCCATAAATATGATTAAATTTTAAAAAATAAGATAATATAAAAAACATGACCTCCATAGCGATGGTTTGAATCGTCAGATTAGTCAGGATTGATTTTTTCATACAAGTTAAGTCTAGGGACAGGCACCTGTATCACAATGAATTTTTCGACCAGGCTCTACCTGCAAAATAATTATTAAATGGATATTTCCAAAATATATCTAATACTCCTAATCTGATGATTAAAAATTTAAAAAGGCTGGCCTAAATTAAACCTCTACGCAATAGTTTTTTAAGTATAATTAGCTACATTCGCGGCCTCAAATAAATTATTCATAAATTATATAACCATCAAGATGGAACAATTTTCAAAACTAAAAGAGGTGATTGCAGGAGTAGAAGCTGACGCCGACAAATTTTATAATGCTGGAAACAGTGCGGCAGGAACCCGTGTTCGTAAAGCAATGTTGGAACTTAAAAATATTGCTCAGGAAATTCGCAACGAAGTAACTGCTAAAAAAAACGAAGTTAAATAACTTTAAACATGTTTTTGGGGAAAAGGGGGATTTGTCATCAAAGTCCTCCTTTTTTATTTACAGAAGTCGAGCATTCTATAACAAATATTGTGAAAGAATGAAAAATTTTGAATACTAATATAATTAGCATAATTTTGATTCCCGCAAATATTCAGCGGGATAATGGAAAATACGACATCTTTAAACACCTTTGGCGAAACACCCTGGCATCGAGACTGGAAAATGGCTTTTCCAAAGAATTATAGGGAGATTTGCTTTTGGGATAAACTTTCAGGACACCAACATAGGGCTGACATACATACTCCTTGTGGTACGACTCTTGAATTTCAGAACTCACCAATCAGTTTAGAAGAAATGGAGAGCAGAGAAGCCTACTACCCTAAATTGATCTGGATACTCAACGCCAAAAAATTTAAAGGTTTTAGAATTCTAAAGCACTTGCCCGATATAAATAGCCCGCGTCTTTTGGACTACGAATTCTGTCAAAGCGATCATCTAACTATGATCCGAAAAAAAGATTTATCGCAAGCTATCCCTAAACGACTAAATTTCCATCATCCTGAGCTTCGCAACATTCCGTTAACCACCTGTTATTATTCTTTTTGCTGGAAATACCCTCATCGGGTATGGTACCGGGCAAACTGTCCAATCATCCTTGATTTAGGCGGGCACTTTCTATATCAACTGAAACAAAGACATCAAATGTCCGGGAACTACGCCTATTTGTATTTAATTCCACGAAAGGATTTTATAAATGGTTTCTGTCCTTAACAGAATTTTAAAAAAAAGAAAACAATTAAATCAAGCCGAGGTTAGCATAATACCCAAAATACATCAAAAACGTATTGAACAGATTATATGATGCGAAAAATTCTAAAAATAGTCTTGGTACTCTCTGTTTTACTGACCATTATTTTTGCAGTCAAGCTAATTAAAGGGACAGATCGGGGAAATCCCATTCCCAACAAAAAAGGCAGTCCCCTCGAACAAAAACCATAAACTGACAATTGTATACAAAAAGTCAAAAGTTAGCTTTATTTTCAAACACTTAAAACGTCTTTTTATTTTTACAGCAATCTATTTTTTGCCGTGATGATAAAAAAAGCTATTCGAATCCCATCCATTGCATTGCTGTATCTAATTTCTCTACTCCCGTTATGGATGTTATATTTTATTTCTGATGTCATTTTTTTTATTTTGTATCGGATAATTAGTTATCGTAAACATGTCATCGATGAAAATTTAAAGCATTCATTTCCAGAAAAAACTGAAGCCGAACGCATCAGGATCAGAAAAGAATTTGTAAGATATCTTGCCGATCTCGTGATGGAAACGGTCAAACTGTTAACGATCTCTCCTAATGAAGTTAAAAAAAGGGTCGAAGTGGTCAACACCAACTTTATCGAACAGAGTTTTAAAAATGGACAAAGTGTTATCGGGATATTGGGGCATTATGGAAACTGGGAACTTAACGCATTAAGATTTAGCCAACTTTTTTCCGAAAAGAGGATCATCGTATATAAACCTTTAAATAATAAGTTCTTCGATAATTTAATGATCAGTATGCGCTCACGTTTTGGAGCAACTTTGGTGGGCATGAAACAGACGATGCGAAAGCTAACACAATATAGACACGAGCGCACTATGACCGTATTGGTTGGGGACCAAACACCTGCCAGGGCTGAAGTAACCTACTTCACTGATTTCCTAAATCAACCAACAGCAGTATTTCTTGGGGTGGAAAAACTGGCCAAGCTTACGAATAGTGTGGTTGTATTCTGTGATATCCGGAGAATCAAAAGAGGCTACTATAGATGTTCTTTCATTCCCCTATTTAATAATCCAAAATCTACGGATGAGTATGAGATTACCAATAAACACGTCAAATATCTTGAAGAAGTGATCAGACAGCAACCGCAATATTGGTTATGGTCGCACCGTAGGTGGAAATATAAGCCTGAAGAGCTATCTGATCTCTTTCCTTCATCTGGTTATAATGGCACTCTAAGCCAACTTAGTTAAAATATATATTTCGTACTCAAAAAATTAGAATCATTAGCGTTCACGATATCATTGAGTAATTTCTTGTTTTTATCCGTTAATTTCGTTGCAACAAGCGACCGGATCGAGAAAGACCTCAATGCATCCACCACGGAAAGTGTCCCTTCTGCACTGTCTTTACGCCCCGTGAAAGGAAAAACATCTGGTCCGCGCTGACATTGTGCATTTATGTTTACGCGGCTCACTTGATTCACAATGGGATCTATTAAAGAAGAAATAACCGCTGCACTGTTGCTGAAAATACTTACCTGCTGCCCATGTGTAGATTCGATCAGATATTCAATTGGCTCTTCAAGATCATCAAAAGGAACTACTGGCACTACTGGGCCAAATTGTTCTTCCCGATACAATTTCATATTGCTGTTAACAGGATATACCACTGCAGGGTACACGAAGGACGCCAAAGTCTTTCCTCCATTTTTATTCATGACTTTAGCTCCATTAGCTATTGCATCATCTATGCAATCTTTCAAATATTCTGGTTTATTCAGTTCTGGAAGTGGTGTAAGCGAAACCCCTTTCTCCCAAGGCATTCCGAATTTCAATCCCTCCAGAGCCAGTGAAAAACGTTTCAAAAATTCCTGAGCCAAACTTCTGTGTACATAGACGATTTTAATTGCAGTACAACGCTGCCCATTGAATGATAAGGATCCCAATAACGTTTCAGAAACGGCCAGATCTAAATCTGCATCTTTTGTAATGATCGCGGCGTTCTTTGCATCGAGTCCTAAAATCGCCCTTAGCCGATTAACTTTAGGATGCAATTTTTTTAGTTCGTTAGCTACTTTACTTGAACCAATCAGTGTCAGCACATTGATTTTACCCGAACGCATTAAACTGGGTACAATAGTATTCCCGCGGCCATATATCGTATTTACAACACCTTTTGGAAAACTGGATCTGAAGGCTTCCAACAAGGGATAATGCAGTAGCGTACCGTGTTTTGGTGGTTTAAACAACATCGTATTTCCCATGATCAATGCGGGAATCAGTGTAGTAAATGTCTCATTTAAAGGGTAATTAAAGGGTCCCATACAAAGTACCACACCAAGAGGAGAGCGCCGAACCTGAGCAATAATTCCCTGTTCGATTTCGAAACGGGAAGAATGCCTGTCCAGATCTTTCAATGCATCGATCGTTGCGTATATATACTCCACTGTACGCTCAAATTCTTTTACCGAATCTGAGAATGACTTACCAATCTCCCACATGATCAATTTCACCACAATATCCTTTTGCTCCAGCATCTTCTTTGTAAAATCTTCTACACAGTCAATGCGCTGAGCTACGCTCATGGTCGGCCATTCACCCCGGCCATTATCATATGCCTTCATGGCGGCATCGAGCGCTTCCATCGATTCTTTTTCTGTACATACGGGAAAACTACCAATGTACTTGCGTTTTAAGCCTTCTGGTGTTTTGACACAAACCGGAGAGTATACCTCATTAAAAGGCCCCACCCAAGGCTTCATTTCTCCATCTGAAAGGTATTCCTTTTGCTCAATTTCTTTTTCTAATAAAAATTCTGCAGGAATCAATTCCTCTTCAATGAAAATGTTTTCTAAGTTTAGCTGCATGTTTACAATAATTGCTTTTGCGTTTAATTTTTCTTGATGTCTTAAAGTTATAGAATATAAGTTTGAATATTTGACAGTTATCAAGCAAATATTTACGCCATCGTTATCGTAGATTTTTTGTAATGATCAGAAATGCCTATCTGACATAAGCGTAAGGGGATCCGAAATGTACTAAATGAGCTTCTTTTTACGTTCTTTTGGGGCAATTAGCCGTAAATTCGTAAAACTATTTACAGATATATCATTTAAGATGCATTTCTTTTTAAGGACGTTATTATTCTTGATCCCTTTTTTGCCGTTCTCTACAGGTGCAAGAGAATTGCCTATTGAGGTAAATTATACCTATGAAAATATCGGAAAAAAAATCACCTGGTTTGAAGATAAATCAGCATCCCTTAATCTCTCACAAATTAAGGGTTTAGAGGAGTCTGGCCGGTTCACAGCAGGAAAGCAGGAAATTCTGAATTTTGGGAATACGAAGTCTGCTTTCTGGATAAAACTAAGATACAGAACTAAAGATCATACTCCTATATATCTTATTGTAGATGCGCCAAATATTGAGCACATAGACCTGTATACATTTGATGAAAATGGTAGAACCCGCCACACAAAATCAGGTTGCCTTTCCTATGAAATGACAGATGTCGTCATTGAAAACAACTTTAGCTTTAAACTTCCTCAAGGTACACTTGGCAAAGAGCAAATCTTGTTCTTGAGAGTCCAAACCAATAATATCCTAATGGTCCCTCTGAAAATCTCAGATGCAGGGTTGATCATGAAAGGAAGGGCTTTTAAAGACAGAATAGAATACATTTATGTTGGAGTTCTTATGGCACTGCTAATTTTTAATTTATTCTTGTTTGTTAGCTTGAAGGATATTACCTATCTCTATTACACCTTATATGTCCTCACACTCTCCTGCTATCTGCTCATTTACATCAGAGGTTATGGCTTTCTTTTCGGAGAAGATTGGAGAATTTTGTTCAATCACCACCCTCATGTCTTCCTGAGTTTATCTGTGCTTACTTCTCTCCTCTTTTGCAAGAAATTCCTGAACTTAAGTCAGACAGTCCCTTCGATGCTAAAATTTTATTATTTCCTTGCCTTTTGCGGGATTGTGCTATTTTTCTCCAGCATCCTGGGATATAAAAGTTTATCAGCTTCAATAGCACAGGTACTCACAATTTCTCTCTCTCTTATTGTCTGGATTTCAGGCATCATTGCCTACCGAAGAGGTCATAAACCTGCCAAATACTATATCATTGCCTGGTTTTTCATATGGGTAACGGTCGGCATTGTTACCTTAAGCCTCTCCGGACTCATAAACGCTACAGAATTCACCATACAGTTAGTGCCTATCGGATCCACCATTGAACTGTTACTGCTTTCTTTTGCACTGGGAAATAGATATAAAATTATTATCCAGACAGAACAGGAACTCCGGGATGAAAACCTGATGCTGGTTAAGACACAGAATCAGCGTCTTGAGCAAAATGTAAAAGAACGTACCTTACAGTTGAGCAAAACAATAAAGGATCTGGAAGCCTCAGATGCTGTAAAGAACAAACTCTTCTCCATTATAGCGCACGACCTGAGAAGTCCGTTAAACAGTTTAATGAGTATTCTTGCTTTAAGCGAAATGAATGCCTTGAGCATTCAGGATTTTCAGTTCATGCTTAGTGAAAACAAAAAGAACATCGAAACCATCAACAACACATTGAATAACCTGCTCTATTGGGCAAAAGAGCAAATGGATGGAATTACCACCAAGCCAGAAAATTTTGACCTGAAACAACTGTTGGATGATCTGATGTTGGTTTATTCTCCGCTCATGTACAAAAAAAAAATCAGTGCATTAGTCCACAATGAAGGAGAAATCAGGACATACGCTGACCTGAATCAAACGAAACTGATCCTGCGCAATCTGATTGACAATGCCATTAAATTCACACCAGAGAGCGCAGAAATAATGCTAAAATTAGCTGATGAGGATGACGGAGTTCAAATTTTGATAAGCAACACCATTGCAGATTCCTCTAAGATCAACACAGATAATATAATGAACCTAAAAGTAACAGAAGCTACTTATGGAACAGCGAACGAAAAAGGTGTTGGCCTCGGCCTTCACCTCTGCCGCGAGTATGTACGCATCAATGGAGGCATATTGAAAAGCAAAATTGAAGGAGACAATATCATTTTCTATTTTACATTTCCGAAAAGTAAACTTCACCTGAAGTAACGTCTATTTTAAGATTTATCAAAATCAATTGATAGTTTCCATTTTATTTCTTAAATTTAGAACAGTAGTTTATTGTTTTACCCGTTCAAAATGAGGGATATGGAAACTGGAAAATTTAAACTCATCCTCTATTGGCTTATCAATGTTTTTGGATTTTATCTGTTATGGCTGTTGAGCTATTTTTTTTCTGCACGGCAAGCCTTATCAGAAATCAATGACGTGCTATCTTTTAAAGAAGGATTCTGGCAACAGCTTAGTGGCTCCAAGGTGTTCGCTTATTTTATATATGGCTCTTTGATCACACTCTTATCTTATGCCTTCTACTGGCTTGCGATAAAATCACCCTTACCCAAGGTTGCTGCAATCATTTACATTATTCTCGTCGTTAGTACAACAGGCGTGATTATCACTGCACTTCTAGATAAAACTGATTTCTGGCACCTGCTACCACATTGGTCATTGAATATCGTTTTTCTCAGTCCTTTGGTGGTTCTGCTTTGGAGCAGGTACCAAGAAAATTGATTCCATTTCGAAACCTTTTATTCATAAAAAAAGCACTAATTTAGAATTACCATTTTTAGGCTATTCACTTCTTTAAGTAAAAGCGGGAAAGCTGGTAAAGCCATGCCACCATGGTCAAATCCCTGTAGTTCAAATAGCCTGGTCGATTTATGACCATTGAGTTTCATCATTCTATTGAGGTAAGCATTTTCTTCGTACCTCCCCAATAACTCCATCTCCCGGTCGCCGGTTATGAGCAACATGGGTGGGGCATCACCTCTTACATGGTATAGCGGGGCGTATTTATCGATTATTGGCTGAGTATCTCTTATACCCTGCTCTTTTCGGATTGTAAAATGTGAAATCGCCTGGCCGCTGAAAGGAATCAAGCCCGCAATTTTATTGGCATCAATATTATATTTTGCTAAATAACTTTTGTCTAAAGTAATCATGGTGCCTAAATAGCCTCCAGCGGAATGTCCCGACACGAAGATCAGTTTCTTGTTTCCACCAAACCCTTCAATATGATTGAACGCCCACGCTACCGCAGCAGCGGCATCTTCGATATATGCAGGTGCTTTAGCTTTCGGTGACAAACGATAACCAACACCGATTACAGCCACACCTTTGTCCATCAATTCACGCGGGATTTCCTTCGCTCCACCAGTAATACCACCCCCATGAAACCACACAATAGTGGCAAAGTCCTTTACGTTTTTGGGAAAATAGATATCCAGCCGACATTGGGATTGGATATATGCGTCACTGACCTTAGTGGAATCCGGATAATAGAAAATATTGTTCTGACGCTGACCGGCCTGTTGGCTGTAGCCACCCCGGCATAACAATACAAAAGTCAGCATGAGAAAAAAGCAGCGACCTGTTTGATTGAATGAGTGCATAAGGATATTCAAATTAGGTTAAACTGCAAGATAAAAAAAAAGCGGTGAATCAGACTGATTCACCGCTAAAACTCAAATTAAGTACATTTAAGTCGCCGGACTTTTTATCCGCTGTTTTCGAACTTTCAGCGGATATATATTGAGTTAGAGAATCCAAAAGAGATTCATATCCCCCTCCTTTACTGATGGCTTCCAGTACCCTGTACCTAAGTTCATTATCAAGGTATTGATCCAGATCCTCTCTCTTCAATAATTTACGGTTATTTAACAAGTCTACAAAGATTTCCTGAACAACTTGACTTGCCTGAACTTTATTTTTCAGGATTTTGAATGCGGATATATATAAACTTTGCCAATGCTTGTCATAGATGGCTTCAAATGCCACCAGATCTACATTTTTATGCTTTCCCTTATTCATTTTTAAAAATTAGTATACCTTACCTATGATTGCTATGCTGCAAATATAAACAAAGTATACTAATTTAGTAGTATTTATTTTAATAACTCTTTTACCTGGGCAATCGTCACATTTTCGGCAACTACCACCCCCTTTTCATCCAGTAAAAACATTGCAGGAATGGCACGGATTTTCCAGGCCGCAGACGTTGCTCCCTTATCCAGGTAACTTGGCCATTGCAATTTTTCTTCCTGCTCTGCTTTCAACCAGTCTGCTTCCTTTTTGTCGATTGAAATACTCACGATTTGCAGGCCTTTCGGATTCAACTCTTCATATAATGCCTTTAGTGCTGGAATTGATTTACGGCAAGGCTGGCACCATGAAGCCCAAAAATCAACGAGCGTATACTTATGACCTTTGACCAATTGAATCAAAGAGGCATCTTTTTTATTATTTGTTGCAGCTTCAAAAGTTGGTGCTTTTTCATTCAGAAAGCCCTTAGGAAACAATTCTTCTTTGATTTTCTGTCCATAATAGCTTTCCTGTGCATTTTTAGATAAAGAAGTAAACAGCGGCTTCTGCTCTGGTGTGAAATAGGAATAAGCATTCAACATCAGGAATGCCCCCCACCAGTTGTCTTTGTTCGCCATAATCAGATCAGTTGAAGTCTTGGTTACATTGCTAAAAAATGCTCTTTCTTCTGCTTCAAATGTTTTGTATGCTTCTGTTTTATACAATGAATCCAGTTTTGCATTGTTCTTATCTCTTCTCGCATTACTCACCTGTTTTGCGATGGCTTCCCCCCTCTTGTTGTAGGCCATATGCTCCTGATTGAGCTGCTCGCGATAAGCCACTTTTTGCAAATACTCTTCATGAATCGGGCTTCCTGAAACTTTTAGGTCCTGGAGATCTAAAAATTTACTGCCATTGCGCTCTGATAAACTCGCTTTGGCATTGACTATAACGTTCGTGGCTTTCTGATCGATCATAATCTGGCAACCGCCGTAGTAACCTTTTGCGACTATTCTAAATAGCCGGGGTTCAGTTACCGATCCCGTAAATGTGAAACGTCCACCTTTAACCGTGGCATTGCCAATGGCTTTTTCATCGTCGTGTGAACCGGAAGGTACCAATTCCAGTACTGTACCGTCCGTCAATCCCATAAACGTGCCCGTGATGGTATACCCCGGAGCTCTGAATGCCAGCGTAACCATTGCACATAGCAATAATGCCAGCATTCCTGTAATTTTGATTGTTTTCATGCCTTGTTTTTATTTAAATACAGTAGCTAATTTTTTCTCCAAAGCATCCCCGCGAAGGTCTTTCGCAATGATTTTCCCTGTCGCATCCACCAGGAAACTTGTCGGAATGGACTTGATCCCATACTCGGCAGCTAAGTCGCTCTTCCAGCCTTTGAGGTCAGATACATGCAACCAGTTGAGTTGATCTGCTTCAATGGCCTTTTCCCAGTTTGCTTTTTTATCATCCAGAGAAACACCGACAATTTCAAAACCTTTATCATGGTATTTTGCGTAAGCCTTTACCAGATTTGGATTTTCCTTTCTGCATGGCCCACACCAGCTGGCCCAAAAATCTACCAGTACCACTTTACCTTTTAAGGATGATAAGCTTAATGATTTCCCGTCACGATCCGGCAAAGTAAAATCCGGTTTTACTCCGATACCAGTCTTTGCAGCAATTCTCAGGGATTCTCCCAACTCTCTCCCATAGATGGTCGCTTTGCCTTTCGCCGACAGGCTGGCGTAAGTTAACTGGGCCTGTTCCAGATTCGGATAGTTGATAAACCTGTCGATGATTACATAAGGCGTTACCGCTGAAGATGGATACTTTTTCACAAGCACATGCACTGAATCGATCAGTCGCTTGTTTAACTTCTCAAATTCCGCATCTACATAAGAACGGTCGCCATCTTTACCGGAAGCTTTCTGGATGCTATCTGCCATTCGGTACAGCACGCCTGCACGCGCGGTGATACTGCCCCAGCCTTTTGTCCACTCATCCCATACTTTTTGTTCCTGAGCCCCAATGATGACTGCCTCATTCAGTTTAGACAAATCTCCTGAAATCTGAATATTTTCCTGGGGCTGTACCATGATCAATTTGTATTGGCGACCTGCGAAACGCAGTCCATAGGCAGCTGTACCCGGAGTATTTCCTCTGAAACTAAACGATCCGTTTTCCGCCATGGTGGAATCAGTTATAGCTTTACCAGCTAAGGTTGTATTCAGGTATACCTTCTGATTGCCAAGCCCTTCCAATTTCCCTTTAATGGTAAAATTCGGTTCGCTTTGTGCGTTTACAGAACCAATCATCACCAGGGGCAAAAATGCCCCCAGTAATGATTTACTGAATTGTTCTCTCAATTTTGAGTTCTTCATATTGTGCTTTTAATATTTATAGACCAGATCCACAATCTTCCCAAAGCCTTTTACCACGTTGGTATAGGTACCAATATTTCCTACTGTATTGATGCTGAAATAATATACTTTCCCTTCTGTCCCGTTCCAGGTAGCTACGGCCAGCTTTGAACCTGTTCGGTCAATGAAAGCCTTTGCATATTTAATTGCGGTAATGTTTTCGCCCGCCGGGAAATTATAAGTCTCTACAACGGCATTGGAACTTGTTTCATAACGCGACAATGCGTTTCCTACTCCATAATAAATATGCGGCGTACTGGTGGAACCAGATGCAGCGCTATAGTTGAGTATGCCCGGTGCATTCATTGCGGTTTTTGCAAGAGTAATGACTGGGGCACTCGTAGAGTTCTTAGTTTTGTACCGCAACAGATAAGGCAGGTTATTGGCATCTTTCATGATTGCATTATAATCATTTACCACATCGGCCGAATCCTGAAAAAGCATAGTCATTCCCACGTTGTTCATATCGAAAACGCTGCTTACTCCTGTACTTGCTCCCGATGGGAAAGCCTCTAGCGTACCAGCAACCGGAGTTGGATTGTAACCCTGTACACGATAAAAGCGCTTATCGGTATTGTCATAGACAATTGCCGGAAACGTCTCACCTCCAACAGCATAAGGCGCCAGTGAGTAATTTTTATTACCCTGAGGATTTAATGCAACATCACCCCATTTTTTTACACCAGGGAAACCGCCAACAAGATTGGAATGTAGTTTTCCATCATTAATTGCAACACCTATCGCCGCTGACCTCACACCGCTATAGGTGTATTGGCTAGTCCAGGTCATCACCGTAGGTTTTTGAACAGCTGGTGCACTAAAGAAAAGGAAACTATAATCAAACTTTTTTACCATCGTCAGGTAGTTGTATTCCTGGCTGCCTTGATCCGAAAGGATATACATCCGTTTTCCTGTGGTAGAAATGTCATCTGTTACAGGAAATGTCGTGATCTCTAGTTTTTTAGGCCCCGTGATATCTGCTGTATTACGATCCCGGTAAATACCATGTTCGGCCGTATAATCTGTAAAAACAAAGGATAAATCTCCCTTACCACTTTTATCCTCAAGCAATAACCAACCAGTAGCATATTTATTGCCCACGAGAATACTGTAATTGATAAAAGAACTGACTTCCGTCTTTTTGTCTTTCACACGAAGCCTGAGTATAAATGGCTCTCCCAATGTAAAGGTTTCTGCTTTTACCTGTATTTTCAGTTCGTATGTTTTCGCCAGTTCTTCTCTCGGCGCAGCGAGACTAACCGCTCCGTTATTGTTGTACAGCAACCAGGTAAACTCCAGATTTTCCTGGTTCTGAGCCATACTCTGGCTCAACGTGGGCTTTAACTTTAGACTATCACCTTGAAAAACGATCATTTGACTAGCCGTTTTCGAATCAGTAAGGCCAATTTGATTGATTGGTTGAATTTCCTTATTGCTGTCGTCTTTATAGCAGCTGCTGAGGGTGATTATCCCAATAAAAAGCAAGCCTGAAATACTTTTATATGTTAAATTCATGATGTGTTGTATTAATCGTTAAACATTTTGATCCGGTTCTTTAGTCTAAGGAAAAAAGACCTGCTGATTGAACTCATCAATCAAGGCTCCAAACTGCTGGTTATATTCCAATAGTGCATTTCTCGCTTTCTGAGAGAGGTACCTTGAATCTTGTGGTAGCGGGCTGGAATTCCAGTTCGTTTTGCCGGTTACCGCAATCAGAAACCTGAACTTAACTTCAGAATAAGTACCAAAGTAAGCAGACCAGGTAGATTCCCAGTTACTTGGTTTAGTGAGGATATCTGTTAACGTAAACTTATAGCGCAACCGGTTCGGATAACCTGGTTTAAAATCAGTGTTTTCGTTGACCCTCAAGACAACTGTGAGCACACTGTCTTTCAGTCCGGGCTTACGATACACATAAATTGGTACCCTGGCACTGAATTCATTGGCCTTGATCACGGCTTTGCCCACTTTATAGTGGTAGCCCTGCTTGGCTGTACTTGCACTTGTCGGGATAAAATTAATTACACGGTCTTTATCGGACACCTTTCCTATGATCCGGAAGTTCACAAAAATGGAATCGCTGACAACGGTCTGTGGACTAGCCGCGAAAGTATAGTCGGTGCTGTCCGGAAAAGATTCCACATAAACTCTATCTGCGTCATTGAACAAAAGTTCTTCATTTTTTGCACAGGAAGTTAGGATCAATACTGGAATCACCAATATGAGCCAGTTTCTTAGTATATTTTTCATCGTTCTTCTCATGGTTATTTAGATTAATTGCCCGCTACACCGAATTCAAGCTCATCGTTCGGAATCGGGAATACGTATTTGGCCGTTGTCATTGGATTGGCAATGCCATCTGGAAGTGTAAGCACATTCATACGTTTGTAATAAAACCAAAGCTGACCCTCTGCATAAAAATCCTTTCTATATTCAAATTGAATTTCGGTATCAAATGCAACCTGGGATGTTGGTGCAGATATTTCAGGGATCAGCCTGTTTGCACGAACTACATTTAGGAACTTAATGCCTTCGTCAATTGTTGGCGAAGCTTCTGCCGCGATGTAGTACATCTCGGAGAGTTTGATCAAGGGGATTAAACGCTGCTTTACATTGGTAGGTGCATCACTCCAATATTTTTTAGAGTAAACTGTAGTAGATGCGATTTCATTCCATAAACTCTTGGAAGCACCTGGCCGGCGTACGTCTGTACCGTATCCTACTAATGAAGCCTGGTAAGTAGCATCCAACTTAGCCCTGGTAGACCACAAATCAGTCACTTCACCTGTCGTGGTCGTATTCTTGAATAAATCATCGGCACCTGCCTTTAAACTGGAAACATAAATTGAAAAGATATGCTCAGTACTAAAAGTCAGATCTGAAGCGGTCGATCCCGCATCGACATTGATCTCCGCAGAGGTAATGAACCTGAATTTTGTACTTTCAATCACTTCTTTCGAGTATTTCAATGCATTTATTTTATCACCTTTATAAAGATACAAACGGGCAAGCAGTGCTTTTACTGCCCAATAGTTCATGTGGTTCTGACGATATTGTAAAAACAAATCTGAATTGGTACTGCCCTGATTGTCTTTGATCTGATCGATATTCTGGTTTACAGCAAGTAAGCTCTCGGCCTCTTTCAGATCGGCTTCACACTGGCTGAGTACTTCTCCGAGCGTTAGTCTGGTCTGTGGCACTACGGTAAAGGACTTTAGGTAGGCAACTGAAGACTTACCAGCATTTGCGCCGTTGTCATACCTTTCTGAAAATAACCTGGCCAGGTCGAAATGAACATAGGCACGCATGGCCAGCACTTCCCCTTTGATGATTTTCCTGGTAGTCTCGTCTAATATGCCCGCACTTTCGTCGATATTCTGAAGAATGAAATTGGCCTGTGCTACCGTACCGTATTGCGCCTTGAAAATCGAAGCAATAAGGGTTTGGATTTCGGTATCGGTATAGTTATAGCGAGCAATTTTCCCCATGGTGGTGATGGTAGACGATTTGTTCTCATAACGCTGTGCCAGTACATCCATCATGTTAAAGCTCAACTGTCCGCCATAAGCCTGGACAGCTGCAGCACTCTGATATACACCGAATAAGGCGTCTATATAGCCCTGTCGCGTACTGAATTGTTTGCTTTCCTTTACCTGAGTTTTAGGATTTACGTCCAGCCACTTTTTGCAGGACGAAAATGACAGTAATAAGCCCAAAAGGTAAACTGGCAATAATGTGGTTATATTTTTTAGCTTCATCGTATTTCAATTAAAAAGTGGTCTGTAATTGCAGGGTATAATTGTGTGCAAACGGATATTCTAAGCCCCTTTCTCTTTTGATGCTGGAAGCTCTGAATACGTCGGTACCAAATAGCGTAATCTTTGTATTCTGTAAACCAAAACGCTTATTCAGTTTGTCTGAAAAGCGATAATACACGGAAATACTTTCTCCGGATATAAAGTTGTTTTTCTGTACAAATCTAGAAGTAGCGTAAGTGATCGGAGCATTTACATTATTGGTGTAGTTAACAATTCCACGATAAAAAGACACATCTCCTGGTTTCTGCCATCTGGAATCATATACCCGTCGATCTACATTGTACAGTGCTACGTTGGCATTTTCAACTCTGTCTACCAAAGTTTGATTATAAGTATCTCCTCCAAAATCGAATCTGATGAATACATTTAGACCGATCCCTTTTACTTCCAGGTTTGTACCCATTGTTCCTGAAATATCAGAGGTCTTATCACCAGCAATAACCTGATCGGCAGGATTATAGGCATTCACAACCTCACCGTTCCTGCTTAGAAAAAGCTCATTGCCGGATGCAGGATCGATCCCCAGAGAAGGTACTGCCCAAATTACATTTACAGATTGTCCTTCTGCATATTTGGGGAGTGGCGATGTTGAACGCGTAGAGTTTGCCCTTTCGTTTAAGGCTTTGATGGTAGAAGAAATTTTCTCGATCTTATTCTTTACATGGAATGCATTTACAAAGACTGACCAATTGTTGCGGTTACTTTGATTCAAAATGTTGTATCGGCCATAAAGTTCATATCCCTTGTTCAGCACGTCACCCATGTTATCATAGTAGCCAGAAAAGCCGCTGGAAGGTGCACTCGCGATAAAAGCAATACTACCTTTTGTGCGTTCTATAAAATAATTGGCATTTAGCGTGAACCTGTTGGCAATCGTCAGGTCGATACCGATGTTTTGTTTCAGTGTCTTTTGCCACGCGAGCATTTCATTACCATAGCCAAGCAGATAAGACGCAATCACTCCGCGATATTCACGATCGGTGTAATATCCGCTGGTCGAGATTCCTTTATAGCTTTCGAAGCTTTCTGAACCTGTTGTACCAATTGTATAACGGAGTCTCAAATCGTTTATAATTGCATTTTCTTTAAGGAAATTTTCATTCTTTACGTTCCAACCTGCACCAACAGACCAAAAAGGCGCATAGCGTTTGTCAGAGCCAAAAAGCGATGATCCGTCCAACCGGAAAGTCGCATCAAACAGGTAGCGATTGTCGTAGGAATACGCTGTACGTGCAAGTGTACCTATAGTACGTGTAAGACTCTCACTTCCTGATGGTTTTTGATTTGTTGGATATTGATTACCCAGAATAAACTGGTCAAGGTTAGGATTTGGGAAACCGATTACCCTGACAGATTGGTTACTCGAAGTAACTTCCTTTACGTTCATTGTCGCAGAAGCAGATAAAAGGTGCTTGTCGAAATTCTTGTTGAACTCACCTGTGAAAAAACCTTCAAGGCGCTCTATTTGTCCAGTACCCTTAGTATAAGAACCTTTTTCAAAGGTGGTAACATTTGCAAAAGAACTATGCTGAGCTGGTAGAAAGATATCCGACTCGTCATTCTGTTTGCTGTAAGACAAGCGGGCAGTCAGGCGCAACCATTCTTTTGCCTGCCACCTGGTTTCGAAATTGTTGGTAATTCCTCTGTAGGCAGTTCTATCCGTGATGTTCAGGGAAGCATTATACAGCGGGTTTACAGGTCTTCCAGTATAGCCGTTAAGGTTGTTATAATAATCCTGATTGGTAACTCGAAGTCCGGTAGCCGGATCAATTACCTCTTCCAAATATACCTTCAGATTGCCGTCTGCATCGTATGGTGACCAATATGGATTCAATCGGGTATATTGCTCAAATGAACCATAAGGTGAGTTGTTCGCTGCATTGAACAAAATGGTCAGGTCATTCCTGAATTGGAAGTTTTTCAATCGATAGGAGAAGAAAGAGTTCCCTGTAGTGGTTTTTCTGTCTGAGCCTTTCATCACACCGGTCTTTTGATCGTAAGTAAGGTTCAGTCCGTAAGTTACTGCTTCGGCACCACCTTCTACGTAGATGTTGTGCTTCTGTCCAATTCCTGTACGGAGGGGTTTAGAAATCCAATCCGTATTGATACCTGATTGAACAGCAGCAAGGCGGTTTTCCCTAACCAAATCCAATGCGTTCTGGGTTGTGTTGAACGTATTTTTAAAGAATCCGGAACGATCTTCCAAATCAAATTTTTCCCGGGCATTGAGCAGGTCATAACCATTCAGATCAGGAGCTTCTATCTGAGTACTGGCATTGTAAGTAAACCTGAGCTTACCTTCCACAGGACGAGTTTGCTCAATGACGATTACGCCATTTGCCCCTCTTGAACCATATATAGCTGTAGCTCCCGCATCTTTCAGGATGGTAACACTGGCAATCCTGTTCATATCGAGGTCATTTACCCTTTGTAAGGTTGTTTCGAAGCCATCCAAAATAAACAGCGGAGCATTTGGAGAAGCTTGGTAATTAAACGGATCCGGATTTCCTACCTGACGAATGTCTGTTAAGGTATTACCGCCTCTCAGGACTACATCAGGTAATACGTTTGGATTAGATCCGATATTCAGATTTTCGGGGATTTGGAAAGATGGATCGAGTGATTTTAACGCTGTAAGAACATTATTATTAGATACCTTACTCAATTCCTCTGAATTGAATGCCCTAGCGGCTCCGGTAAAGGTCGACTTTGACTGAGAAAAGATACCCGTAACGACTACTCCTTTCAGCGACTGTGCAGATTCGGCAAGTCTAATTTCCAGAACGGGCTTAGTAATTGTGATCTCCTGAGTGTCGTAGCCGACATAGCTCACCAAGATCACCGAGCCGATAGCTGCATTGACTTTGAAATTGCCATTCACATCCGTCATCACGGCAGTTGTTCTATTTTTTACGCGAATGTTGGCACCAATGATCTTGTCTTTCGATTTGCCATCATATACTGTCCCTTTGATCACGGTATCGGCTACCAAGATCAGTTTACGACTTTCAAGAGTTGTTTTCTTACTAATCACGATCATGTCCTCAACTTGTTTGAACGACAGATCTGAATTAGAAAGCAGTTGTTTCATCAGGTTTTCTACACTGATCGATTTTTCAGATAAAGTCAGGTCTTTGATGTTTTTTACATCTGAGGTACGGTACAAAAACCGAAAGTTGGTACTTTCTTCGATTTTCTTAATGGCACTGACCATGCTTTCGTTTTCTAATGAAATGCCTAGTGTGACAGCACCCATGGCCTGCCCTTTTGCATTTGAAGCAATGGCTTGCAATGAAATAGCTGCTACTATGCAAATAAGGGAGGTTATACGCATAAGCTGTATTAGTGGTTTGGGTAATTTCCGGAAAATAGAATCTCCGTTTCTTGCTGCTTCTGCAGAAAAATTCATATTTTTAGTTTTTATTGTGATTACTAAACTTAAGCTTGGAATTACATGAAAAAGGCTTCATTCTAAATGAATGCCCTTGGGGTAAGGCTAATTATTCAATACTCGCAATATCAAATAACTACCTTACCCTTTATTACGTTGAATTTTTCTGGATGGAGTAGAATTTCTTCATATTAATTTTGGTTTAAAGGTTTAATTGTTACTATCGTACTATCTTTACTGAAGCTGTGTTTAGCTCCGTTATATTTACAAATAAGGCCCAGGAAATGATCCAGACTCTCTTTAGCCCGCAATGAGGTGGTAAATTCCAACTCTTGTAACTGGTCATCTTCAAGATTGATCTTCACATGAAAACGATCTTCCAACAACTTTTTGGCATTCTTGAAGGTGATGTTGTTAAAAGCAAGGTTCTCCTGATTGTTCCAGGACAATTCCTTCTCGGCATCTATTTTATGCCTCAATGGAACTCGCGATTCTGAGTCAAATATCGCCTGATAATTCTTAGGTAAGATGGTCATCCAATTGGTAGCAGTATCCTTTACCTCCACCCTTCCACGGATCACATTGACCTTCACAGATTTGGAACCCGAAATAGCGGTAATATCGAAAGCAGTACCCAATACCCTGGTCCGAACCGTTCCCGTATGAATGACAAAAGGTTTCTTCGCATTATGGACTATATCGAAGAACGCTTTACCTACAAGTTCCACTTCCCTGTTATGCAGATTGAAATTTGCCGAAACCGTCAGTTTACTGCCTTTTTCCAATACGATTAAACTTCCATCAGCCAATTTCATCATGGTATTTTCCGTTTCAGAGGCAGTCATTACTTCAGGCTTCGCCAAAACTTCTTCCTTCGAAACTAGGGTTCTGACCTCTTTAGTTTCTATTGGTTGTCCATTTGAATGCACGAACAGGTAAATAAATAATACTGCAACAAAAATGGCAGCAGCATAGCCGATCCATTTCAATGTAGGCTTGGCCGTTGATCTCGGATGTATGCCTTCCCAAATCTCCTGTTGCAGCTTTGGCATGCGGTCGTTAGATGGTACAAAAGCACTACTTTTCAATTCGTGAAGGAACCAGCCCTCAATCATTGCCTTTTCCTCTTCCGTGCAAGTACCTGCTATATATTTCTCAAAAAGATCCTTTGAAAAGTTCTGTTTCATCTGATTTTAGCTATCAAAGCAATTTTGCTTTTGATACATGTCGGCTAAATAATCGTTTAGTAGTAGATGAAAATGAAATATTTTTAAAAAAATTAAAACAATTTAAAAAACAGCATCAGAACAATACTGTAATAGTTCGTAAATTTAGGCTTCAACAGCTTCAGTGCATTGCTGATCTGCTTTTTCACTGTCTTGTCGGAGATATTCAAAGCATCTGCAATTTCGCGGTGCGACAGTTCAGCTTTCCTGCTCAATTCAAACACCTCCTTCATTTTTTGCGGCAGGTTTTGAATTTCTTTTTCCATTTCCGCATTAATTTCTTTTTCAATCAGTGCACGATCCGTACTAAAATCACCAGCAGACATATAGTCTTCCAAAGAATCCAGGTGATTTTGTCGCACTTTCTTCCGACTGATGAAATCAAAAACTTTATACCGTACTGCGGAATACAAATAAGAAGAAACTGCTACACTGATCTCCATATCGCCACCTTTATTTAGAAAAGAAACAAAAACCTCCTGAACAATGTCCTTCGCTTCGTCTTCATCTTTCAGGATTTTACAGGCAGAAATGTACAACAATTGCCAATAACGTTCATAAATCAGTTTGAACGCAGTATGATCACCTTTCTTAAATAAGGTAAGAAGATCATTATCAGACATGCCAATATTCCCTTTCATTAATGTGTCCCTCAAAAAGGTTTTTCCCTTCTCCCTTCGAATTAAAAATATTAATGCATTTTAATTGCATTAATAATGTAAGTCTAAATTACAATATATAGGACATAAATTCAAATATTCGAATTGTTAAATACGAAAGATCAGTAGTTCCTAACGATCAACTGACAATCTAAAGCACATGTGGGTCTGGCATCACATACAAAGTTCGACCACTGATCTTAAAGTGGATGCATTTTGTCATTTCCATAATCCTCAAAATCTGGGAAAGGTTTTTATTTCTGGAGATGGAACCACTAAAATTCAGGTCATCGGGAATTTGTTCAGGATATACTGCATCAACATTGTACCACCGGCATATCTTCCGCATAATGGATTTGATGTGTTCATCATCAAAGATGAAACGTCCACGCTGCCAGGCAATTCTTTCATCTATCTCAGCAGGCAAAACATTTAGCTGATAGTCAGTCAGCGTGGACTCCTGCCCCGGTTTGAGAATCAGACTGCTCTTTCCGACAGCCTTAATGCCTGATAGCAGGGAGACCCGGACAATTCCTTCTATAAGTGTCGTTTTAGTTCCTGGTTCATTAGGGTAACTATTGATATTGAAATGTGTCCCCAGAACCTCTACCTGTTGCTGGTTGGTCAATACGACGAAGGGATGTTGCTTATCTTTAAAAATCTCGAAATAGGCTTCTCCCGACAATTGAACCTCTCTCCTGGTCATCGAATTGAAAGTCGGGGGAAATTTTAGTGAAGAAGCAGAGTTTAACCAAACTTTACTTCCGTCGGGCAATAAGATGCTGTAGATCCCACCCCTTGGGGTAATCAGCATGTGAAAACCTGCCTTCAAAAATGTAAGACTGCTCGGTATATATTGCAGTTCACCCGCACTGCGTTTGATGATCTTCAGTCCCATCTCATCTGCTATTACCCCAGGTTTTGCAAGTTCCAGGTCTATATTCTTTCCGTTGGCGAGGATCAGGGTTGCCTTATTCCCTCCAGGTTTTACATCATTTACGGAAGTGATTTCCTGAGGTACTGCACTGGGCCCTTTTGTGCTTTGACTACTTAATATAAAGTATACAGAAATAGATATCAAAAGTATAGCAGCAGCCGCAATTCTCATGTATAGCCTTCGTATCAATATAAACCTATGTTTATTGATCGCCCCATCAATCCGTCTGAAGAGCTCATTTTTTGTGTCGGCCACCTCACCCATCTCTTTGACATCCCAATCGTCGCCACTACCTTTTATCCCTTCTATGTAGTGATTATATTTCTGCAATTGCTGATCGGTGGCACTATGATCTGCAACCTGCTCTGCGAGTTGCTTAAGTTCTTGTTTGTTCATGCTTTATGCCTCTTAAAGTGGTACTATATAGATATAGGCACTCGAAAGCACCGTTACACCTGCCTATTACCAAATTAATTTTATTTCAGATCATCATTAATAAAACAGCCAACCTATTCAATGGTCCCCTGAGTTTTTTTAAGGCGCGTGTGATATGATCATCAACTGTTTTCTCTGAAATACCCAGCTTTAGTGCAATTTGCCGGTGGCTCAACTGTTCATCGCGACTGAGCTTAAAAACAGCTTTGCATTTTTCAGGTAATTGTTCAGTCAATTGTCCGATCAGCAACTTCAATTCTTTAATTTCAAGGTCTTTTTCCACAAAAACAGAAACATCCACCTTTTTCAATTCTTCAAAAAAGGATGCCTTCACCTTTCCATTTCTGATAAGATTGGCAATTTTATACTTTACGGCAGTCCATAAATAAGCCTGAACACTGGTTTTGATTTTCAAAGTTTTCCGGTGCTCCCAAAACCACAAAAAAACAACCTGACAGATATCGAGGCTATCTTCACGATCCTTCAAGGTACGGTATGCTGAATTGAAGAGCGACTTCCAATGCCTGTTGTATAACTCGTCAAAGGCCATGCGATCGTCGGCAGCCATCATCTCGAGAAGTTTATCATCTGTATAATCAGTGGCGGAATAGGTGAGCATATTACAATATCTAGATTATTTTTTACCTGTCTCATTTCTATTCCTCAAACTTCATTTTAATAAACCTGGGCCGATAGAACTGTTGGTCTTTTCCCAGATCCTGCATGAAGTCAAAAGAATTGACATTGTAACTGATCAGTAGTTCCCCTTTACCAGACAAGCTTGGATGTGCCTTGGCATTGTAAGTAAAATAACCTTTTTGCGTCAATGCTGGTTTGCAATCCCAAATGCGGATCACAGGTCCAAAAGGTCCGATCGGACTTTTCCCGATCCTCATTCCAACATACTGACCGATACCACTCTCCTGGAAAATAAGGGCATACCTTCCGTCCGGCAACTGCGAAAGACTCAATTCATTGGATACCCGATCTGTAAGCACAGCAGCATCCTCCATATGATTGGTCCACAGATTTCCATCCCAGAACTTCCATTGGTCAAAATGCTCAAAATCTTTTGGTAGTACCCTTGCGACCAACAACTTTTTGGACTGCCCTTTCACGCCATAGATATAAATATATCCGTCTGCATTTTTTGCGCCAGCCTTCACCGTGTTGACGTAAATACCCGCACCATAGGAGCCCGCATCATCGTTTTTAACAAAATGAAAAGGAGTATCTTTTTGTTCGTAGTTAAGTATGTTGGAAGCCTGATCATTAGCTATTTTGATCATTGTATTCCCCACCTCGGAGAAACCAAAAGCCCCATCCCCTACTTGCTTGATCCTATAGCCAAATAGGAAAATAGCGTTGTCCAATTCCTGGTTTACAAATCCATCCCCAAGCCAATAATAATCTTTAGTCCCCGTATGCTGTGTTTTTGGAACGAAAACATGACCTCCAGCCGTTCCTGTATTCCAATAAAATGATATATTCCGCTCCAGCGGCTTATTTCCGGAAAGCAATGCTGTAGCGTTATGAATCATCTTCGATGCTCCGATCCTGCCATCTCCCGGCTGCTCCACCATACTGTCACTAAAGATAAACAAGGTTTTAGCCGATGATGTGCCTTTGTGCTCTACTCCGTTTAGCGGAATCGAATAGATGCCATCCCCACCAAACCAACCGTCGTTGCGTTTGAAAAGATTGGTCCAATCATGAGCTTCTTCTACTTTATACTTTAAATGCTCAAGATCGAACTCTTTTTGAGCATAGGCTTGTACAGCAGTACTCAACATCAACAAAGCAACTAGCGTTTTTTTCATATTAGTTTCCGATAAATCATTTAGAGTTTAATGGTCTCAGCTATAAAACTATCTAAAAAAAGCATATTTTTAAAATCAATAACCCAGCCATGCTCAAACGAATACTCATCTCTTTTTGCCTGATGCTTTTAGTTTTCAATATTCAAATCGCATTTGCCATCGTAAGTGACAAAAATATTGATTTCAATGAGCGAATAGCATTGGCCAGGGTCTACTGTAAAGCCAATAAAATGAATGTATCTTATTGTATTTTCGTAGACATGAACGTACATTCTGGAAAGAACCGGATGTATGTATACGATTTTAAAAACGACAAAATCATTATCTCCGGTCTCTGTGCGCATGGAAATGGCGGTGGGAGCAGTCCACATAAAGCAGTTTATAGCAATCGCATTGGCAGCAACTGTACCTCCTTAGGTAAGTATAAGATAGGCAAACGTGCTTACAGCAACTGGGGTATAAATGTACATTATAAAATGCACGGTCTGGAAAAATCAAATGACAATGCCTACAAACGGATCATCGTTTTACATTCTTATACGCCAGTTCCCTCTTTTGAAACTGCTCCGATTCCATTATTTAATGTGAGTGAAGGATGCCCCGTAGTGGCCAATAAAACCATGAGGCAAATAGATCAGCTGATCCAGACCGGCCAAAAAAATATGCTGTTGTGGATCTACGAATAGTACCACAACAATAGGCATTATTCTTTTTTCTTAAAGAAACCTTTCAATTTATCAGCTACTGCATTCTTTACTTTCTCCGTTGCCTGAGCTTTTATCGTATCTACCTTTGCCTGAACCACAGCTTTGACTTCCTCTTTTTTCTCCGCCACTGCTTGGGTTACGACTGACTTAGCTTCTGCTTTTGCATCGCCTGCAGCGTATTTCAGCCCCAGGGTAGGCTTCAATATCGTTCCGCCCAGTACCGCATTTACTTTGATATTTTCACTAAGGGCCGCGTTCGTTCCGGCTTTATTATTCAACTTAGCAATGAACGCATTAGCCGTTTCATTTGCTTTCGCTCCCAATAATGCCCTTGGCACCTCTAATGCCAACTGGTAATCTATACTCTGATCCAATCCGTTCGAACCCTGCACATTCATGACGATGCCTTCCTTTTTGATATTGAATGGCGATACATTCAGTCTTCCCGCTCTGATCTTAAATTTCGTGAGGACATTATTCAACTCTAGTTTCTTGAATTTATCGGCACTCAAAGCCGAAGCCAGCTTGTTCAAAGGCTCAAAACCATCCAGGACTGCTTGGACAATATTCGTCAGGCCTTCTGCATTGATCGATGAGTACACAGGCATCATATGTTCGTCGAGATCAGAGTTGAACTTTAGATGGGTAGAGAAAGTACCTTTTGTAAATTTAGCTACCGGAGCCAGGAGCTTCACTGTACTAAAGGCCATAAAGGCTTTCTGAATATCCATTTTTTCTATGCCAAAATCGATATCTACTTTAGGCTTTTTAGGATCCACAGTTGCATAAGAGCCATTCATATTCAATCCGCCGTCCAGCATGTTCATCCCTATATCCTTAAAGAATATCGTTTTATCTTTCAGCACTAACGTACCTTTTGCGTTACTGATGTCGTAGGTATCATAAAGAATTCTTCCCGCGCTGGCTGTCAGGTTAAAGTCTATATTTTCCGGAACTTCGAATACTGTAAGTTTAGTATCACTTTTTGCAGCAGCATCCTCCTTTGCTGGCGGACCAAGCAGTTCATTGATGTCAATCATCCCCGAGGACACATTGAAATTTCCTTTTAGCGCCTCATTTTTTTTGAAGAAATAGCTCAGGTAATTGTTCACAGTTCCATTGACCTTGAAATCACTTCTTCCGACTTTAGCTGTTAATCCGTTTAACGTGATGTTCTTAGGGCTGAATATCATTTTTGCACTGGGCACGCTTACAGGCATAGGCACATTTTTACCCGTGTAGCTAAAGTTACTGGCTGTCATCTGTCCGCTGGCTTTAAACGCTTCATACTGGCCTTTATCAATCATGGATTTTCTTCCTGCTGCTTGTACATCTGCATCCAGAACACCACTTAATTTCATGTCTTTCATCGGAAAGATAGTGGTCAGTTGTTTCAGGTCCAGTTTTCCCTTCAAAGCCATATCCAGAAAAGGATCTGTTATTGGGTTCCTGAGCAAAAGACGGCCATCTATCGGGGCCTGACCAAATTCCAGATGAAATGCAGGAACATCGACTATAGTATGATCCATCACACCATCTGGGTTGCTGATCTTTGTCTTCACCCGAATGTCATTGATCGCAGAAGGCAAAGCGGGATATTTGATCTTGCCGTTTTCAATCGCAAGATTGACATCAAATGCAGGCAGCGACTTTTCATTGTATACACCTTTAGCGCTTCCGTTCATCGCAAATTTGCCGCTGGCTTCAAGATCTTTAAAATTGCTCGCGTAGATTGCCGGAATCAGCGAGAGGAAATGCTTCAGTTCAGATTGTTTGGCATCAAACTTAAAATCGACCAGCATATCGCTTGCGTTTGGCATCACCAATGAACCTACGGCAGACAAGATGAGCTCATTCAAATGGATCTGGTTTTCTGCTAAGCTGAACTTCATTTTCGACAGGTCGATATCAATGGGCAGATCTGCACTCAGTTTTACTTTGTTCAGGTAAGGGATACCTCCATATTTAACTGTCAGTTCTTCAATGTCCGACTTGGTTTTCAGTTGGAACAAGTCCTGGGTAAAATCCCCGCTTCCGGTATGGTTTAGGTTTTCCATTTCCATAAACAGACCCATTGAAGCATCTTCATAGCTTACCTTTCCTTTTTCAATCGCATATTTCTGAAGCGCAACTTTGAAACTGGTTTTTGTCGTATCCGTTATTGCTGTTGCAGAGGAATCTGCCTTCATGATGTCCCAATTTGCCCTTCCGCTTTTCAATACCTTCGCAAAAATTGTTGGCTCATTCAAATCAACGGAATTAATCTGATACGTTTCTCCTTTCAGGACTGTCATCAGATTTAGATTCACCTGTAGTTTTTTAATATTTGCAAGAGTATCTTTAGCAAAGCTGTCGATACCCAATACCCTGAGTCCGTTGATCTCAATCCCCAAATCGGGAAAAGAACTGATCAAACTTACCTCCAGATCTGTGAAATCGACTTTTGCGTTGATCTTCTCATTAATGGTCGATTTGACCTTTGCTTCGATTTCTTTCTTAAAAAACAAGGGAATAGCTGCCGCAGCGATGAGTACAATAGCAAATAGAGAGGCGAGAATGATGGCTATTTTCTTAAACATGGTGGTTTGTGCTGAAAAAATATGTTTTTTATTCTTTAATAAGGGCAATTAAGATTCCAAAACTAAGGTTTAGTAAAACGGTCGATCACTTGCATCGTCAAAATGGCTTCTTCTGAGGAACACGGGTTTTCTCTTTCGTCCAGAAAATAGCAGCAGACTTGCTCAATCATAGGCTGCTCTACATGCAGAATGGGATCAAATACAAATTCGCTCAGTCCTTCCTCTCTTTCCAGAACCACTTTACTCCCAAAAATCTGGAAACTGATCTTTCCATGCTCCCCGACAATTTCGCAACGGTCGGTTTTGCTGAGCGGGTTTACTGAAAAGCACCAGGTCCCGTTGAATACCACTCCATTGTTGAACACCACATGGCCTACCACCAAGTCATCTGCCTGGTTCAAGCCTTGTTGATTCAAAGCGCGTCCGGAAGAAGATAATGGAGGGCCAAAGAAATAGATCATCAGGTCCAGTTGATGCGGCGCGAGGTCGTGGAAAAGACCGCCACCAGATATTGCAGGGTCCAAACGCCAATTGCTTTCTGAATCTGCAATCAGGTCCGACTGCGGAGGCTGCAGCATCTGAAGTTGTGCAAAACGGGCTTTTCCTATAGCCCCTGTCTCAATCAGTTCTTTGATCTTTAAAAACATCGGTTGGGCTCGACGGTAATGAGCAATGCTCAATTTAACACCATATGCTGCTGATGCTTCGCGCATCCTTTCGGCCGCTGCTGCGTTGATAGCCATCGGCTTTTCTACATAGACAGGTTTTCCGGCTGCCAGGGCTTTAAGCGTATAAATTTCATGCTGGAGTGGTGGGGTTGCAATATAAATGGCATTAACGTCTGGATCATTGATCAAGTCATCTGCATCATCATACCATTTTGGTACGCCATGTCGAGCTGCATAATCTGCTGCCTTTACACCATCCCTCCTCATCACTGCGACCAGTGAGGAATTGCTTATTTTATTGAAAGCAGGTCCGCTTTTAACTTCCGTAACGTCACCGCAGCCGATGATGCCCCATCTGATTTGCTCCATATTGTTCTTCAATTGCGTTCAAACTGAAATCTAAACACACAAAACTACTGAATTAAATCATACAGCCGCAGCACTGCAAATATTTGTTCGCGGAACGCCTGCGATTTTATATCTTAGGGAAATCAACCAATATAAACTCAACAATCCACAAAATGAAACTATTCTTCCGCATTGCTTTTGCCCTTTTCTTATGTAGTCATACCTCTATCTCGCTTGCGCAGACCAAAAGTTTATTCAATGGTAAAGACTTAACAGGCTGGCACATCGATGTACCGGAAATGGATAAAAATCCTAAAGCCATAAATCCTTTCATTATACGTAATGGACAATTGGTAAGTTTAGGCACTCCAGGTGGGCACCTCATCACCGATGCAACCTATAAAAACTACCGCATAGAAGTACAGTACCGCTTTGCCGCCAAGCCTGGCAACTGCGGAGTATTGGTACATGCCTCCAAACCAAGGGCTTTATACGGCATGTTTCCACAATCCATAGAAGTACAAATGGAAAACACCATGGCGGGAGATTTTTGGTGTATAGAAGAGGACATTACCGTTCCGGACATGGAAAAACGCAGAGGACCTAAGGAAAACTGGGGCGTCAATGGCGACAAACTCAGGAGGATCCGCAGAACAGAACCTAATGTGGAAAAGCCTGTGGGCGAATGGAATAAGATGGTCATAGAATGCCTGGGCGACCAGGTAAAGGTCTGGGTAAACGACATCTTTGTGAACCATGGCAGCAATTGTACGGCACAAAGTGGTCAGATTGCTTTGCAGGCTGAAGGCTCCGAGGTGGAGTTCCGCAAAGTAGCACTTACGCCAATCCGTAAACTGAGTAAGGACAGCAAATAAGGCCTCTTATCGAATGAGCCTCAGCGTTTCCTTAATCATCAGATTGGGCAGACCTGGCGCCGTATTTATTTCCAACTTTTGGGTATACCCGATTCTTTGTACCGTTTTTCCAGAGGCCAGGGCTATTGTATTGGCCAATATTGCTTCTGCGCCTGTTCCAAGGGATGCATCATCAGCCGCGATATCTACCGGCATGCCATCAAAATAGTCTCCCTTTCCTCTGGAATTTTTGATCAGGAAATTACTAACATATAAGGTATACTGGTCTATTTTGATCCCAAAAGAACCTACCGGTTTTCCGTAAGTTTTGGAGCCAATGAGTTTCACATTAAAGTAGGGTTTCAATGCGTTTATCAGCAATTCACTGGCAGATGCAGTACTGCCATTTACTAAGAAATAGATGGACGACAACTGGTTGAGCCCAACTCCTTTTTCAAATGTATAGGTATTGCCGGAAACCGAAAAATCAACATCTGCATAAGTTGCCAACCGTCCGTTCAGGTATACCGGTTGGTTATTCCCATCCAGGTAAATTTGCTTTTTTAGGATGCTGGCTTTTCCTTGTTGCATTTCGCTATTGAAATGTTCGCTGTACATTACCTGCCCATTCATCGCGGGCTTGGCCATCAGATTGGCTAGGTACTTGGCTGTTTCGACATAACCACCGCTGTTATTCCGCAGGTCAACTACCAATGTTGTTACTCCCGCATCGGCAAAGCCCACAAAAGCCTGATCTAAAATCGGCTTCAAGGTATTTAAATGAGCAAACTCTGTCAGGGCCAGATAAGCGGCATGTCCCGAAATCCGTGTATCGGTTAGGGCAGCAGCAAGCTGCTGATCTGCAATCCGCGGATAAACAGCGGCCACATTTCCGCTAGTCCCCGTTCCAGCTGCGATATAGGAATATTTTGCAATACCTGGAAAATCGGTTTTTTCATAGGGCTGCAGGTTGAGTGGGTTGATGGCCGGCCGGCTCAGGTCATACACTAATTCTTTAAAATTGAGCAGATCCGATGAAGCACTGGTGTATTTTCTGGGATTAAAGGTATAGTAATCAGTCAAGGCATCTTTCCATAAGTACGTATGCTTCGCATACAGAAAAATAGAATCCAGGGTAAACTGCATCCGGCTACCGCTGGTCGGCGACTCCGGCTGATCTTCCAAAACGCCCTTCTTTTTACAACTGAGCAGTCCCATCAGACAAACCAACAGGATAACAGCAAGCTCCGCAACATGCCTTTTACATTGCGAAGCTTGGTTATTGATCAAATCACGTGTAAGCACTGTGCTTAGTTTAGAGGGGTAAACTTAAACCAGTAGTAAGGGAAATTGGTGGCAGGGATCAGATTTGGATTAGATGTTACAGTAGGGGTAGCATTTGAATACATGCTGATCATTTTGATTTTCACAATTTTATCGGCCGAAGTTTTAAGAAGCAATGTCAAATCATCGATTGCATATGGCCTGTGGATGTTATATCCAGCAGGGAAATTCATATAAAAGTGGTAACGGTACCAACCAGCTGCAGTAGTTCCCGGGGCAATGTTCAATGGACTTGGGATTGTTGGGCCAGCAGTGTAAGAAGCATGGTTACCAAAGTTTGCAGGAACCGTAGTGGCCGAAGCAGTATCAGCCAATACCACACTTGCATAGTCTTTTACAATGTATTTAAACCATTTTGTATCAGGACCTTTGGAAAGATCTCCATTTGAAGTACCGGTAAACCGGATATCATATGAATCAAAGTTATCTACATCTGCAGCATCATTATTTAAGAAACTGTAATAGTAAGATGAGTTTGTGGTATGCGGATCAGATGGATCAGCGGCAGGTGCACTACCCTGGAAAAAGTTTTGTACCCTATACTCGTTGCTGCCAATTTTTTTCAGCCAGCCTGAACCGTAGGTGTTACCAACGCCACCTAGTCTAATAGAATCTCCTACTGACAGAGGTAATGCCTGTGCTTTAGAATTTTGTAATTTTAAGCCTGAAGGTTCTGCATCCTCAGATTCTTTTTTGCAGGAGGAGAGTATTGCCGAAGCACCTATAGCCAGGGAAAGTGTAACTAAACCAATTTTTTTTGTAAATTTGCTCCCAGCTTTTAGGGATTGAATACTTGTGTTCATAAATTGTTTTTTAGAGTTAAAAATGATTGTTTGTAAAGGCATTGGGCTGTGCAATGCGAATGCACAGCCTTTTTAGTTGCACGCAATTTGATATATTTTTATCCGCTATTTAACGGTGTTGATATCAGTAGTACCAGCAGGAAAAACTGCGTATTTGAAGGTCAGGAAGCCTGATGTAGAAGTTGCACTTGCTTCATAAGGTTTACTCACATCATTTACCTTATACATGTTTTGCATGCACAATTTCACAATCTTTCCATCATTCAACTTGATGATATAAGTGATGTTCTTTATTGGTAAATAATAAGAAAAGATCCCAGTCTCTGTATTCATTGTCTTCCCCCATTCGCTTACCCTAAGTGTACCGGTGGACTGAACTCCAATTGCTTTTAAAGTAAAATTCAAATCTGAAGGTATGTTTTTTACATTATCAAAATCTTCGGTCACGTATGTGGCGATGTTTGTAGAGCCATTTTGCGACCATGGGCGGTTATTGATCGTACCGTTGTTCAATAAGCCTGCGGCATTAAAATATGTGTTCGCATCCATTAATACCATATCCCAGGTCAATCCAGCCGCTTTGTCTTCTGTAACCATCTGTGCGGTACTAAAATTGAAATAAAATGGCTTGTTCATGGCATGTTGCGTCACTCCATCCTGTACATATTTTGCTCCGGTTGGTATCATCGGTAAATTCGTAACTTGATATACACCAGTTTTCACATCCTGTTTGATGTATTCAGAAATCACTTTTGGCGGGGTCACCACCTCTTCCGGGGTACTTGGGTTGTCGTCTTTGCTACAAGAGGAGAACATCACTGCTGCTGATAATACTACTGCACTAAAAAGTACTTTTGTTTTCATTTTAATCGTTTGCTTGTTAATTAAATACTTATTTTATTCTTATTAATGTGCTTACCTGGTCTTTAAAGTCCGGTTATTGGCACTGGGTTGGATATAATACCTGAAGCTGTAAAATGGCGCTTCAAACTCATATTTATCTACCACTACTTGAGGGTTTGTCCGATAGAGGTTCATCAATTGATATTTCACATAACGGCCATCTTTCAATTGAAAGACCATCGTGCGGTCTTTGTAGGGGCGGACAATATGGTCACTCAACCGGTAGGTAGCCCAACCGTCGATGGTCGCATTGCCGTCCATTTCTATTTCTACACCATTCCTCACCATTGCGGCAGCCGGCGCCTCATCCAATTCATCGAAAGGGGTACGTACAATACGCATCTTTCCTAAACCGGCTTCGTTATTTGCTGTGGTCGCATCACTTGCGATATAGGCGGTATAAATGTCGTAATGCTTGACATGCCATGGCGCAGTTCCTGCTGCTGCTGCATCTCTGTTGACTTCATTCCGGGTATCGAAATTGAAATAAAATGGCTTGAATCCGAACGCCCCTGAAGCAGCATCTCCCTGTTCACCAGGCCAGTTGACCACATACACTACCTGAAATTTCTCGTCATAATAGACATAGCCTTTTCCCTGTCGGATTTCTGAATTGGCTTTGTCCCAAATAGTTTTACCACTGCCATCCTTATAAGGAACTACAGCACTATACTGGTAGCTCACTTCCCTGATTTTGACCGCGCGGGCCGGCACAAAATTCGTACCCGCAACTTTTGCTGTGTCAACAGCCGGCTCTTCAGGTTTTTCTGTATCCTTTGAACAAGACAACATGATCATGCCAAAAGCAACAAAAAGTGTTAATATTCTAAGTGTTCTCATAAATCTTTATTATTTATTTTCGTAAAATCTTTAGATCCGTCTTTCAGGATCGTGTATTTAAAAGTGATGTAGGGTGCTTCTGACTGTAATGTCGGGCTCGGCGGACTGTCTTTATAGAAGCTATAGATGATCAGCTTTGCATAATTGCCTTTGGCTGTTTTGATGATGATGGGTCTTGGCAGGTTGTACACGATGTGCGCCCTTTCTTTATCGCCAGGAAACATCGCTCCATAAAAATCGTAAAAGGCATAACCAGCACCACTGCCCAGGAAATAATCAAGTGTAAGAAAACCCCTCGACAAAAGCTGATTGTCATTGATGCTCACCGTTTTCAGATTATCATAAGCCTCGTCCAGCAATGCTTTGGCAATGGGTACCTGCTTCGGTTGCTGTTTACTGTCATCATAATATTTAGCCTCTACGCCGGCATCTTTAACGAGGTAAAGACCTCCTCTGGCCGGGCTCCCGTACCCAGGACCTTTATTGCCATTTTCAAAGACCACTTCTCCATGATTGGCCCAGACACTGCTGTTATAGATACCAGTAAAGGCAATGTCCCATTTGTCTGTATTGGCATATTCCTGAGGTATAACACGACCATCTTCCAGACTGTAAAACACCTGCTTAAAATTGCCATCACCACTGTCCATTTTGGCTTCGGTATCCCCTTTCAGAGTCAAGATATATTCTCCGCTAGTAGTCACCGTAACCGCGGGTAATGCCGGCAGTTCTTTTTCCGGGAGCTCATCATTTTTGCTGCAGCTGAGCAGGCCAGCTGCCAGCAAAATGATAAGGAGAGACGAGTACTTTTTCATAGGTTTTATTTAGAACGATTTTAAATAATAGCAAATATGGGCAAAATCTTCTCCTGTAAGCTATAAAATCGCTTACCATTTCGGGATAAAAACTAACGATATCGGGATTAGTTCGTGCTCAGATTCCCTGAGCCATCTTCCTGGAGGTAATAACGGAAAGTAAAGTATGGTGCTGGCCAGTTCAGGTCACTCACCGTAGCGGGAGCCCCTTTATACATACTCACCATTTCCAGTTTGGCGTATTTGCCATCTGCGGTTTTTATAATGAAAGTCCTGTTCTTTACGGGTACCGCAATATGTGTCTTCAGGTCGTAAAAAAACCAGCCGACTCCATTTCCTGCATCCCAGCCAAAACTGGGGATTTGATTGGCCTCAAACTCTGATACGGATGGCGCTTGTGTCACTTGACTATAGGCTTTCTCTACGATTACAACGCTCCCCTTCCCAGGACCACCAAATCCAGGTGTTCCCTGTACTGTGCCGCTATTGGCCACAATGAGTGAATTGTATTCCTTAGTAAAGGCAATGTCCCAGTCTGCAGTCAACTTCCTGGAGGCATCTATCTTCGTCCCGGTTTTCAGGTTAAAATAAACGGTCTCAAATTCTTTCCCGCTACCTACGGTATTACCCACATCTCCTGGCAGGTCCCTTACCACTTTGCTCTTCGTATCCTCCAGTTCGGGTTTTATTTCATCTTTGGTGCAGGAAACAAGTATAACAGCTGAGAACAGCAGGATTAATGATTTATTTACTATTTTTTTCATGACTTATAATGTTATTTAAGCGCTACCGGCTGCTCTTCGTCTGATTTGATTTCACTTGGCAAAATGCCAAAATATCGTTTAAATGCATCGCTGAAATGACTCTGATGGTTGAAACCCACTGCAGCTGAAACCTGGCCTATGGTCTTCTTTTCTTCTATGATGAGCCTGCGTGCTTCTTCCATCCTCAATCTGGTCACATAACCATAGATCGTGGTACCAAAGTATTCCTTAAAACCTCTTTTCAGCTTAAACTCGTTAAGGGTCGTTTGCTTGGCGAGTTCAATGATTGTGGGTGGACAAGTATAATTGCCATGCAATATATCTCTCGCATGCTCCAGTTTTTTTAGATCGTCCTGTTTAATGAGGTATTTATCTACCTCTGCAATGCCCGCCTGCATCTGTTCCAATTGCAGCATCAGCAACTCCAATATCTTCGACTCTGTATGGAGCCGCTTCAATTCACCAGATCTTCTACATTCGCAGATATCAATGATCACCCGCTTCATTTCTGTAGTCACCGAGAGGTCTTTCGCTGCATAAGAGGTATATCTTCCTTTCAGGATTTCCCTTACAAAATCGCTGTGTAGCAGCGAATGCTGGTCTATAAGATGAAAATAATACTGTTTGGAAAGAACCAGCAGGAAATACTTATATTCTATGTCTGGCATCATGGGATATTTTCCTTTAATGGAGGGAATATAGCGGATGTTGTGTCTGCTGCCCATCCTGCGACTGCCTTTATCAGGAGATTTGTCTGAACCTGATTTTTCAGTTGAGGAATTGGTACCATAGAAAATGAACTGCGAGGTAATCGCCTCACCTTCTATTTCCGAGAGCACTTTAACATTTTCCGAAAATTGCATCGTAGAATGAACCAGGAAAAGTCCCCCCGCACTCAACTGGTAATTGACCAGTTTTTGTGCAGGCAGACTTTTGATGTTGATGTTCTTCTCAGAAAGCGGGGTATTGGGCAAATAATGTTCAGAGATTTCTTCAATGAACAGCCAGTCGTCCGACCCTTCTATTTTTGATTTAATCTTCATCAGCGTTTATTTAATAATTTCATAAGGATGAGGATACGCAAGTATTTAAGAAGCCACCGGAACTTCACCGAACACATCTCCAAACCTGGAGAAGGTCTCATCAGCTACCCGTATTGCCTGCGCCTGTTGTTCTTCTGTCTCTGCTTCTGCATTCATAACGCCAACAAACTTGCCCCACATCTGTCCGGTAGACTCGCCATATCCGGAAAAGAAGGAAACACCTTTGTCTACGCCATACTTGGCCAGCATCTGTACGATGATCGGTCCGCCCATAATCGAGCCTTCCATTACATATAATGCACCTAATGCTTCAACAGTATTGTTGATCCGTGGTGCTACCGCTTCAGGTAATTCATCCACACTGGAGCCTAATTCTTCGATATCCACCTTTAGGTAAGACGAATTTCTGCGTTTCGCACAGTCCGGCAAAACATCAGCAGTTATAAAAGGCTTAATCGCCTTTTCCAATTCGCTGAAATAGGCATAAAAATGTTTCAGTACATCTGCGTAATCTGCATTGCTACGGATGCCCTTCATTTTTAAAACCACTTTTCTCTCTAACTGTTGGTGCGCTTCTTTAGTCGCTTCTTTGATTTTGTTGCTTAACATATTTTGAATGATTTAAATGATTATTTCACTTCGAATTTGGTGCTGCCTTTGGGTACTACGACATATTCGAAAGTGTAGAACATAAATGGTACATCTGAGAACCATTTGTCGGCCGTGAGCGCATCTTTGTAGCAGCTGATCATCTTAATTTTTGCATAGTTACCCTTCGCAGTACGAATGATTACGGTACGTTTTTCCGGCATGGCATAAACCACGTGTTTCTTCCTTGCACTGCCATCGCCCCGCACTAATCCGGTAAAGTCATACAGATACCAGCCAATTGCAGTTGAGAATGCCCCCTCTTTATCCATTCCAACTACATCTTTAGCTGTTTTGAATTCCGCATCAGCAGGCACATCTGTTACTTCATCGAAAGATTTCTCAATTACCAAAACACCACCCGTGGTAGCATTTCCAGCACCATAGTTCGTGGCATCCGCGCCGTTATTACCACTCATAAAACTCACACTAGTTCCACCAAATGCTAAATCCCAATCGGCAGTTTTTTCAGATCCTGCGGCCACTTCTGCCTTAGTTTCGAAACTGAAATAAGCCGTCTTTGCACCCGCCACGGCCGGTGCAAAGTTTTCCACCCTCCTCAGTTTGTAATAATTACTGGGAACTTCTTCAAGCACTTCACGGTCCTTCCTGCAAGAGGATAGAACGATCACCGACATCAGAAACAGACTACTAATTTTTAGTTTTTTTGAATAATTCATCTTGATGTATATAATTGATAATTGTTTGCATATTTATAATTCTGCTACTTCTCTCTAAAAAACCGCCAGCTTAGTCCGGCCAGCACCGCCCTCCCGGCCTGTCCCGGGATCAGTTGGTCACGGTAATTCATGATGTTGTCTACGGTCAATTGCAATTGCAGGTGTTTATTTCTCAAACTCTTTTGCACTGAAGCATTTAGCAGAAAAAAACTGCTCACATAGGTATCCCATGGATCAAGAAAATTATTCGAGGTATTGGCTTCCATGAAACCATACTTACTCCGGTAGTTTAGCCTAAAGGATCCTGAAAAGCCTGAAGGCTCATGTGCGTAGCTAATTTTAACATTGGCCATATGCCGGGATCGGTTATTCAGACCTACATAGTCATTCGTAGTCGAGCGCCTTTGCTTATTCAGCCCGAGGTCATACACGCTTTCGTACAGGCCAGTACCGTTTTTTATCGAATCGGCTACGCCTTTATCGAATGCGTAAAGCAATTGGTAGCCAGCCGAGAGGTTCAGCGATTGACTGACTTTACAACTCAAGCCGATTTCCGCTCCGGTAGTATAGGCTTTAGCGATGTTCATATAAGCGTAGATCTGATGATCATTGGTCTTAATAGCCACCTGCTCTGAATTGATGAAATCTTTTAAATCATTATAAAAAACATTGAGGTCCAGATTTACCTTCGCTATCGGTTGATAAGCAACACCAGCACTATAGGAAACCGACCTTTCCGGTCTTAATGTGGCCACCTTCTGAGCCGATGGAAAAATGCTCATAATCTGTCCCGCATCCTGTAGGGATTTGATTTCCCGCCAGAACTCCTCTGCTCCAAATACCGAATAGCCTGTTTGTACATTCGTAAAGATCATGTACAACTGCTGGAAATTAGGGGTTTTAAAGCCCGAAGCTACCGCAGCTCTCAACTTGAAATTGGAAGCAAGGTCATAGCGTAAACCCAAACTGGGATTGAAACGTGAACCATATTTATCATGGTAATCAAAACGGCCGCCACCGGTCAGCTCAAGCTTTTCCATAACTTGCCAGTTTAACTGTCCAAATACAAAGTAATTAGACATCTGCTTGTTCCCTCTGTAAAAATTATTCAACAATAATTCATATGCCCCACCAAGTCCCGTTGTCAATTCCAACTGCGTAGCAAGCTGCTTGGAGGCCTGCCACTCTATTCGGTGCAGGTATTGTTGAAAGTCGCTGCCGGAGGCAATAGCTCCAGTTTTCAGGTCTTCGATTGTTTGTTCAGTCTGGTAGCGCGTCAGATAATACTGGAATTTGAGCTTCCAGCCATTCCTGAAATTATTGTTGAGTGACACCGAGCCATTTAAATCATATTCGTTTTGAACATCTTCAGTGGGGCTCAAATCCTGGTAAGCTAGGTTATTCTTTGAGTATCGGTTCATGAACCGAAGGTTGAAATTCAGTGTACTGACCTCATTCAACAAATACCTCCCCCTTCCTTGCAGGGAATAAGTGTCGGAAGGTGGCGCAGTCTTTCCTCGGCTCAAATACGGATTGGCATTAAAGCCATCTGTACGGTAATAGTTACCCGAGAAGAATACAGAACCTTTTTTCCCCGAAAAAGGACTTTCCCCCTCCAGTGTTGCATCTATCATATTGAAACTACCGTAGCGCAACGAGGCCATTCCTTGTGGCTGCGTGATGTTCTTACGGGTGACTATATTGACCACTCCCGCCAATGCATCACTACCAAACAAGCAGGAGGATGCGCCTTTGATGATTTCTATACGTTCGATATTGGATACAGTGATCCTCGACAAATCCAGGTTCCCATTATTGCGTCCTATCATGGACTGACCATCTATCATGACCATGGTATAACCGCTATCAAAACCCTGCATCTGCAAGCCAATCGCGCGTCCGCCAGAAGCGACATCATTTACCATCGCCATCCCGGTTTGTTCTTTCAGTACCTCGTCCAGCCGTCTGCTGCCCATCATTTCTATCTCTTGTCTGGAGATGACCTTGCTGGGCATAGCGGTCCGGGTCATGTCGATGAAGTTGTCGGGATTACTATGAAAACCCCCAACATTCACTTCTTTCAGTTCCTCCTCTCCAGCTTGAAGTTGAATACTGACACTGGTGTTTGTACCAGTCTTAACTTCCACTTCCTCTGTGTATTTCTGGTAACCAATAGCCTGTATAGAGAGTAAATAAGTACCTTCGTATAAACCTTTAAAACTGAATCTCCCCTGCGCATTGCTAACTGATTTTTGCCGATCAGGTTGCAGGTCTATTGTGATACCAGAAAGTGCCTTACCCTCTATATTACGGACCTGGCCGATCAAAACAGCCTTGGTCTGGGCTTTTACGACACAAGCGTAAACCAACAAAAAAGATACTGAGATGATGGCTTTGAACGAGGGTTTTGGATGCATCGAAATTAAATATTCTATTTTTAATCAGTCTAAATAAGATTGCAAATATGATTACATTTGCTTAGAAAAAAGCAACGCGAGGGGGATTATTTTTAACCATTTCGGGATGATATTAACGGAAACAGGATAAAATTAAGAGAAAATATAGTGCTCACTGAACTTGATCAAACACCTAAATTGAAATACAACATACTAAATAACAATAACTTAAATAAAATTCACGAGAACTTTTAAAAGATCAATAATTTCCAAGAACAAAACATACCGATAGCGTTAATGCCTATTTAATTATTTGGAATGATTTTAATTAAGTCGTCCTTTGCAAAATATTATGAAGAAGAATATCCACTCAAAAAGACAGTTTCTCATCAGTTTAATGGTACTGATGAGCTTGACATTTTCAGCCTTTGCTGCTGCGCCAAAAAGAATCATTACGCTGAGCGGGCCGCTCACTGAAACTGTGGATGCCCTGGGATCCGGTGCTCAGATCGTAGCTGTCGACGTGACCAGCACATACCCTGCCTATATCAACAAAATTCCCAAAGTCAGCAAGGACAGGGCCATATCCGCAGAAGGGATCATCTCTTTCTCTCCTGATCTCGTCCTTGCTCCGGAGAACATGATCTCTAAAGCGATTCAGTACCAACTGAGCTCAGCAGGGATCAAAGTAGTGGTCATTAAACAAGAATACAGTCCAAAGGGCGCCTTGGCCTTTATACGTCAGGTCGCCGCAGCGCTTGGCAATACTGCAAAAGGGGAAGAGCTGGTAAAACAAACTTCTGCCTCAGTAGAGCAGGCTTTAGTATCGGTAAAAAAGAATCCTAAATCTCCTAAAGTGCTGTTCCTTTACGCACGTGGTACAGGTGTGATGATGGTGGCCGGCAAAGACACCAGTCTGGATGCCGTCATTAGGCTTTCTGGCGCTAAAAATGCCGCACAGGGCTTTTCAAAATTCAAACCCTACACGACGGAAGCACTCGTCAACGCCAATCCGGATGTGATCCTGATGTTCGACTTCGGTTATAAAAGTCTGGGTGGCATCAACAGTATCCTGAAGATGCCTGGAGTATCGCTCAGCAATGCGGGAAAAAATAAGAGGATCATTGAAATGGATGGGGAACTGCTGACGAACTTCTCGGTACGCCTGGGTCAGGCCATCAGTCAGCTAAATGCCAAATGGTAAATAAAAAAACAGTTTTATACCTTGGACTGGCCTTGGGGCTTTTTCTTGCAGCAGCTTTTTCCATGAGTCTCGGCGCTGTTAAAATTCCTGTCTCTGATGTGATGCTGATCATTCTCAAAAAACTAGGTTTCTTTTCTGAAAAAGAGGTTTCTATGCAGCATAAAGGGGTCTTAAACATTGTCCGCATTCCCCGGGTGCTGCTTGGTCTGCTGGTCGGCGCCGCCCTTGGCATCTCGGGCACAGCCATCCAGGGCATCTTCCGCAATCCATTGGCAGAACCTGGCCTCATCGGCATATCGGCCGGCGCATCGCTTATGGCGGTTATTATCATTGTTTTGGAGATCAGTTTGTTGACAAGCCTGAGCAACCTGCTGGGCTATTACCTCCTGGCTTTCGGCGCTTTTGCGGGAGCCGGTATCGCTGCACTAATCGTGTACCAGATCTCGCGTAATGAGGGCAAATCCAACGTCGCCACCATGCTATTGGCAGGTATAGCCATCAATGCCCTGGCGGGAGCACTCACTGGACTCATCACCTTTGCTGCAGACGACCAACAACTGCGCAACATTACCTTTTGGATGCTCGGCAGTCTGGGTGGGGCTACCTGGGAAACAGTTACCGCTGTCGCTCCTTTTATCCTGATCCCGGTATTGCTTCTGCCCCGAATGGGCAAGGCTTTAAATGCCTTTGCTCTGGGTGAAGTTCAAGCAGCACAACTTGGACTAAAAGTGTCACTCATCAAAAGAAACATCGTCATCCTGGCTACTATGGCTGTAGGCGCAGCAGTGGCGGTCTCCGGGATTATCGGCTTCGTAGGATTACTGGTACCTCATACCATCAGGCTGCTCATTGGTGTAGACAATAAACACGTGCTACCCGCTTCTGCATTGTTCGGTGCATTGATGCTCACACTGGCTGATATGCTCTGCCGCACCATTATTGCGCCCATCGAACTGCCGATCGGGGTGATTACCGCGCTGCTGGGTACTCCCCTGTTTCTGTATATTTTAATTAAGGATAAAAAGAAACTTGTTTTATAAAGATGCTGATCGCAGAGTCACTCACATTTGAAATTGCCAAAAGGCCACTTGTTAGAGAAGTTTCATTTAGTCTCCGCTCTGGTGAACTACTTGTAATCCTGGGTGCCAACGGCGCAGGTAAATCTACGCTTTTCCGCATGTTGAGTGGAGAAAAGCAGCCTACAAAAGGCAGGATAACTTTATCTGGTAAAGACCTAAACAATTACACTCTGGCCGAACTAGCCATAAAACGCGGGGTCCTGAACCAGCAAAACGTCATCAACATGGCCTTTGATGTCATAGAGATCGTAATGATGGGAAGGTATCCGCATTATAAAAACAATCCTGCAACACAGGATCATCAGGTGGTCACGCAGGTGATGGAGTTATGCGGCATTACCGCTTTTGCAGATCGTTCCTACCTGAGTTTATCAGGAGGCGAACAGCAGCGCGTACAGCTGGCCCGTGTGCTGGCACAAATCTGGGATATCCCCAATGCACTCTTGCTCATGGATGAGCCTGTGGCGAGCCTCGACCTGCAATACCAGCAGCAAACCCTGGCCATCGCCAAAATGCTCACAAAACGCGGATTTATGGTGGTTAGCATCTTGCACGATATCAACCTGGCCGGCCAGTATGCTGACCGTATATTGATGTTAAAAAACGGAAGAAAGTGGTATGACGGTAGTGCTGCAGAAGTATTGAGTGGAAAAAACATATACGAAGTATTTGAAATCAATTCAGATGTCTATACCAATCCCCGTACACTCAAACACTTTTTTATCCCACGAAACGTTGTAATTGATGAAATTTCCTCCTAGTTTTAGTTGTAAATCCTTTAATTTTGTTCCCTATGGAAACCAAGCCCACATCTGACAGAAAAGCTGCCATACTAAAATGGCTGAAACGAGTCGGCGTCTGGGGATTTCTATTTTTCCTCATCAAGGGTCTTGTCTGGCTTGCCGTGTTTTACTGGGGCAGTAAAATGTTTTAACGCCCTCCGCTACTACAAATAAAAGAAAAGCGCCAGTAGAATTACCGGCGCTTCTGATATTAAGATCATCAACCTGTTTTTACACGATCAATGCTTCTGCTTTTTCCAGTACAGTTTTCAGTCCATCCTTATTCTTACCACCTGCAGTCGCATAAAAAGGTTGTCCACCACCCCCACCTTGGATACTTTTTCCCAGTTCCCTTACTATATTTGAAGCATTTAAGCCCTTATCTTTAACCAAATTCTCCGACAACATTACGGTAATACCAGGCTTATCGTCTATCAATGTAGTGAACACTAAAAACAAATCATCTACAAGATCCTTCATCGCAAAAGCCAGGTTCTTTACCGCCTCGGCATTAGGTAACTCCACATGCGTGGCGATCAAATTGATACCGTTAATGGTCTTCATGTGATGAACCACCTCATGTTTCAAATTCGCACTCTGTTCCAGCACTGCCTTTTCTGCATCTTTCTTCAGTTTGTTATTCTCCTCAATCAAGGTAGAAACCGCAGCTTTCAGATCCTTATTACCCCTCAGCAATTCACGCAGTTCATTCAGTTCCCTGTTTTGATCCAGTATAAAAGCCTCCGCTTTATCAGCTGTAATGGCTTCGATACGTCTCACACCAGCTGCTACGGCACTCTCTGACGTGATCTTAAAATAGCCGATCTGTCCCGTTGCCTGCACGTGGGTGCCACCACACAGCTCCTTCGAATAATGATCATCAAAAGTGATTACCCTAACCAAATCACCATACTTCTCACCAAATAAGGCAGTTACCCCGCTAGAGATCGCCTGCTCATAGGGCACATACCTTTGCTCTTTCAAAGGTATATTTTCCCTAACTTTTTGATTCACCAAATGCTCAATCTGAGCCAGCTCTTCCTCTGTCACCTTTGCAAAATGCGAAAAGTCGAAACGCAGATAATCCGAATTCACCAATGAGCCTTTTTGGTTCACATGTGCACCCAATACCTTTTTAAGCGCCGCATGCAGCAAATGCGTAGCAGTATGATTGTCCTGCGAAAGCAGTCTTTTATCTTCATCTATTACCGCCCAGAAATGGCCTTCCAAATCTTCAGGCATGGTGTCTGAATAATGCACGATAACACCGTTCTCCTTTTTTGTATCCGTAATCTCTACAAAAAATAGGCGACTATGGTCTTCCAACCGGCCAGTATCTCCAACCTGACCTCCACTTTCTGCGTAGAATGGTGTTTTGCTCAATACGATCTGGTACTGTTCTTTACCTTTTGCAATTACCTTACGGTATTTAACGATCTGAGTCTCCGATTCAAAATCGTCGTAACCCACGAACTCCACTTCCAGTTCAGGGTTCACAAGGATCCAGTCGCCAGTATCAACAGCTGTTGCTGCTCTTGAACGCTCCTTCTGTTCCAGTAAAGCTATTTTATAACCCTCCATGTCCACTAACCAGCGCTTTTCACGCGCCATCAGTTCAGTCAGATCTATAGGAAAGCCATAGGTATCCTGCAGTTCAAAAGCAAAAGCTCCCGAGATCACCATCTGGTCCTTCAAAATGCTGTACACCCATTGGTCCTCGAAAGATTTTTCCGGTTCTATCGCATTTTCCGACATCAGAAATTCCGACTGTTTTTTCGTATAGTTTTCAAAACGTTGGATACCTGTAGCTAAAGTTCTAAGGAAGGAAATTTCCTCTTCGAGTACCACCTTTTGAACAAAGTCCTGTTGCAGCACCAATTCTTCAAAAACACCTTTAAACTGTTCAGCAAGCACCGGCACCAATTGGTTTAGGAACGGCTCCTTTAAATTCAGGAAAGTATAGGCATAGCGGACGGCACGGCGTAGGATCCTACGGATTACATAACCTGCTTTGTTATTTGAAGGTAACTGCCCGTCCGCGATCACGAAGGCAATTGCACGGATATGATCTGCCATTACCCGCATCGCGATGTCTGTTTTTTCGTCTGCACCGTAATCAACACCTGCATGTGTTGCAATGAATTGGATCAATGGCTGAAATACATCGGTGTCGTAATTAGATGATTTTTCCTGCAATACCCTTACCAAGCGTTCGAAACCCATTCCTGTATCTACATGCTGCGCAGGTAATGGCTGTAATGAACCGTCTTTCAACCTGTTAAACTGCATGAATACGTTATTCCATATCTCGATCACCTGAGGATGGTCTGCGTTGACCAGATCCTTTCCGCTAACCGCTGCGCGTTCTTCATCAGGCCGGCAGTCTACATGGATTTCAGAGCAGGGTCCGCATGGTCCCATATCACCCATCTCCCAGAAATTATCTTTTTTGTTGCCCAAAATAATGCGGTCTTCAGGAACATACTGCTTCCAAAGTTCATAAGCTTCTGTATCTTTTGGAAGACCTTCCTTTTCATCTCCTTCAAAAATAGACACGTATAATTTATCTTTTGGTATTTTGTATACTTCTGTCAGCAATTCCCAGCTCCAGGCAATGGCTTCTTTCTTAAAATAATCGCCAAAACTCCAGTTACCCAGCATTTCGAACATGGTATGGTGATAGGTATCAATCCCAACTTCCTCGAGGTCATTGTGTTTACCAGAAACACGTAAACAACGTTGTGTATCGGTTACGCGAGAGTATTTTATAGCTGCCTCACCCAGGAATAAATCCTTAAACTGGTTCATACCAGCATTGGTAAACATGAGGGTCGGATCGTTTTTAACTACAATAGGTGCAGAAGAAACAATATGATGTTGTTTGGATTCGAAAAATTTTAAGTATGCCTGTCTGATTTCCTTAGCTGTCATCCTTCTCTTGATTAATGGAGAACAAAATTAGATAAAATTATTCTTTTTTATTCATGGATACTTCGGTACTTTTATCTAAGTTTGGACACTTCAAATGAAAGCTGTAAACCACTAACAATCAACATCAAGTATGCCTTATAAAGAGCGGGAAATCAATAAAATGTATTATACAATGGGTGAGGTAACCGAAATGTTTGGAGTGAATGCTTCGCAGATCAGATTCTATGAAAAGGAATTTGAAGTACTTCAACCAAAAAAAAACAAAAAAGGGAACCGACTTTTTACCCCCGAAGACATTGAGAACTTAAAGATCATTTTTCACCTCGTGGACGACAAGGGTTTCACACTCAAAGGTGCGAAAGAACACTTGAAAAATAACAGTTCCGAAGTAAAGGAAAATCAAAAGATCATTGCTTCACTTGAAAAATTAAAGGACTTTTTGCTCAAACTCAACGAAGAAATCTAGAACGCGTCTGCACAGGCTTTAATACAAGAAAATAAGATATGAGAATCCGTAGTTACAGGACTTTTACGGAGCTCTTTAAAAACATCATGAGGCTGTGGCGCTAGCACTAATAAGGCGTTAAAAAAACGTAATATCTAATTTTAAGTACCATACCCCATTTGGCTTCGTCTGGAAATGTCTTTCTAGATGCAGTGTTCTAGATTACTAAGAAAAAAATAGCAGATCATTTAGTCAAATTGAATAGATATGGCATTATTCGCTATGCTATGTCAATTATTACAAAAATATCTATAGGGCTACTCTTCCTGGTTGGAACAGTAGCCCATGCACAAGAAAGCCTGCCAATACAAAGTCTCATTGAGAACTTAGCTGAAAGTCTACCTGAAGACTACGATTTATCCGAACTCACTGAACGATTCAATGACTACCAAAAGCACCCCATAGATCTGAATAAGGTCAATTCAGAACAACTGAAGTCATTATTGATTTTATCGCCAGTCCAGATCAGTAAGCTTCTGGAGCACATTCGGAAAAACGGCAAACTCCTGGACCTGCTGGAACTACAGGGCATTGAAGGTTTCGACCTGACTACGATTAACCGCTTATTGCCTTTTGTAAGGCTAAGCTCTCCTAATCCGCTTTCCAACATCGAGCCCAACGACCTGATAAATAAAAGTAAAAACGACCTGGTCCTGAGATATGGACGGCTGCTGCAAACCCAAAAAGGTTTCCGGGACCTCACTGGAAGCCGCTATCTTGGCACGCCGGATAAACTGATGCTTCGCTACCGTTACAACTATTCCGATCGACTCAGTGCTGCATTAGTTGCTGAAAAAGATGCAGGAGAACCGTTCTTTAACGGCAAAAGCGGCTTGGATCATCTTTCAGGAAACATCAATATCTCGGATTTAAAATGTTTTAAAAAAATAGTAATCGGAGATTACAGCCTCCAATTTGGACAGGGACTATCCATGTCTTCCGGATTTGCGTTGGGTAAGGGCGCTGATGTCACGAGCGTAACAGCAAAAGACATGGGGCTCAATCCTTACGCAGCCTCCAATGAGTCCTCATTTTTCAGAGGAATCGCAAGCATAACCAACGTGAATAAATACCTAGATCTGACAAGCTTTGTGTCCTTCAGAAAATTGGATGCCAGCCTGAAACTCCAGGAAGAAAAAAATTACACCCTTCAAAATATCAACACCAGTGGACTACATCGGACGGTAACGGAACTTAAAAACAAGAAGAGCCTGGAACAACAAATGTATGGAGCCGCATTACAATACATAAAAAAAGACTTTAGGTTGGGCACCCTGACTTACTATATGCATTATGACCGTAATTTTATCACAGGAGAACAAAGGTACAATGAGTTTGGTTTCGTAGGTAAAAATCTAGTTAACAGCTCCATTTATTATAGCTTCACCTGGAACAACTTTTTTGTCTTTGGAGAGGTTGCACATAGTGCCGGCAGTGGATGGGCATTTATTAATGGCATTATGGGAACCGTTTCTGCTCAGGTTTCCTGCGTATTGGTACACCGAAGCTATCAAAAGAACTACCACAGTTTCTATGGAAATGGATTAAGCGAAGGGTCGGAAATTAATAATGAAAAGGGCTGGTATGCCGGATTAAATTATACGCCAAATAAACATTGGCTTTTATCCGTCTATGGAGACCGCTTTAGTTTTCCCTGGGCGCGCTACCGAATAGATACTGCATCATCGGGTTATGAAGGGCTAGCTCAAATTTGCTTCACACCCGATAAGAAAAACAGGTTTTCACTTAGGTACAAAAGAGAGCTAAAAGCCCAGAATCCGGATGCAGGTACTGAGTCACTTGATCTCCAGAATGTAGTTAAAGAAAGTTTCCGGGCAGATGCAAATTGGCCATTAAATAAAAAGTTAAACTTTCAACAGCGTTTGGAGATTTCTCATTATCAAAAGGATGCCAAAAAAGAATGGGGTTACCTGATCTATTCCGACCTGAATTACAAACCGACTTCTAGTAAAATCAGCGGCAATATGAGAGTGGCATGCTTCTATACCCCCTCTTACAATAGTCGCATCTACGCTTATGAAGACGATGTACTATATGCCTCAGGGTTTGAGATTTATTATGGCCAAGGAATACGCAGTTTTCTGAACCTCAGGTATCGTTTGATGCCCGCATTAGATTTCTTTTTCCGGTATGCCATCTCCTTTTATCCCGGACAAGAGAGAATGGGTTCCGGTCTGGAAGAAATAGAAGGAAATAGGAAATCAGATATAAAAGTACAACTCAAGTATCAATTCTAAGTTAGGCATGAACGATTCCGCAGGAGAAACCCACAGCAGGGCCGCTCCAATTGTTTTCACACAACTATTAATCTGTTATATTTCAGGGATTTTACTTGCTTATCCTTATCGCGATCTATGCAATTGCAAATTCCTGACCATCACCTTTTTCTGTCTGTTCCAACTGTTGATCTTAATAAATCTGGTATACAAAAAGCGATTTATTTTGCTCCTTAAAGGTTTCATTAAACCCTTATTTTTCCTGCTCAGTATTTTGGGTGGTATTTTATGTTGTGTATTACATGACGAGCGCCTTGCCTCTGATTATTACTTACTTAAACCCTCTACATACCTAAAAGTACGTGTGACCGAAGAGCCTCGACTTAAAAACGGAATATTGAACTTTAAGGCAGCAGTCGTACATAGTTATTTCTTAAATTCGGAAGCAGCAGTTTCCGGACAGTTATTTGTGTCAGTAAAGCGATCACAGCAAAATCCGATTGAGCTAGAATACGGACAGGAGCTCTTCCTTCCTGCCAAAAGCAATTCGATCAGTCCAACCCTAAATCCAGCAGAATTTGACTACAGAAGTTGGCTTGCAGCACAGAACATTTATCAACAGACATTTGTAAAACAAAATGAGATTCTAAAACTAAATTACCTCAGTGGCAACAAGCTAATAGCCGCTGCTTTAGCACTACGCTTGGCACAAATCAACTATTTACGTAAACTCATGAAAGATTCTACTACTTTTTCTGTAGCAAGCACCCTAATTCTTGGTTACCGTATAGATCTCGATGCAGAAGTCCTCTCTACCTACTCCAAAACAGGAACTATACATGCCCTGTCAGTATCCGGCATGCATGTTGGACTTATTTACCTGGTAATCAATTGGCTGTTACGTTTCATGGAAAAGAAAAAATGGCTGCGTTTTTTGAAATTTGCCATTATTATTTTACTTATTTGGGGCTACGCTTTGCTCAGTGGTCTATCTCCTTCTGTTATGCGCGCTGTCATTATGCTCTCTACAGTTGTACTTTCGAATGCTTTTTCCAAGAACAACAATAGCTACAACGGCCTTGCCTTTGCCGCCTTTTGCTTGCTACTCTACGATCCCTATATGATTTGGGATGTAGGATTTCAACTTTCATTTACGGCTGTTATAGGGTTAATCTGGCTACAACCAAAGATACAAAATTGTTGGCAACCTAAACATAAAGGACTTTTAAAGCTTTGGGAAAGTCTGGCCATGTCACTTGCTGCCCAACTGAGCACCTTTCCCCTGAGTACATATTACTTCCATCAATTTCCTACGTATTTTCTATTTAGTAACCTATTTATTCTGCTTCCCTCGGCATTGATCATGTATCTGGGAATGATCATACTTCTTTTTCGGCTCGACTTTTTGATTCCTGTTTTTGAAAATCTAATCCAATTTATGAATATGGGCTTGAGCTGGATTTCCAGGTTACCAGCGGCAAGCCTTTCTGGTATCTGGATCAATAAATCCGAACTCATTTTACTTTCATTTACTATCGCTATTTTTGTATTCGCGTTCCGAAAAAACGGCAAATTATATCTTTTTCTCGGCCTGACCTGTGCAATTTTATTGCAACTGTCCTTTTGCAGAACTGAATTTCAAAGAAAACATCAAAAGAAAATCATTGCATTCTCATTGAGCAGACATTACGCGACGGCATTCATTTCAGGTGGAGAGGCCATCGTACTCACTGATCTGGACGCGAGGCACTCACACTTTATCCGTCATGTAAAGCCGACGCTAGACAGTCTTCAGGTCAACAAGTTTTATTTCTTAAATAGAGAAAAGAACTTCAGCAGAGCTCATTTCTCTATGCAGGACCAGAAAATTATATTTTTCCAATATTGTTTGAATAGCGCTGAATTCTGCAGTCCCCTTAACCCTAATTCCAAAGCCGTTGAAATTGACTTAGGCTAGGACAATTAAAACACCGGCAACAAAATGATTAAAAACTTATCTTTACATCACTAAAATAACAGATAATGCTATTAAATCTGGAATGGCTTAGAACCTTCAAGGCAATATATGAGCAGGGTACACTGACTGGAGCAGCTCAAGCACTGTACATATCACAGCCTGGGGTCAGTCTGCATTTGAATTCACTTGAGGCTTATACCGGCTATAAGTTATTTGACCGGGCTCCCAAAAAAATGGTTCCTACAGAACGTGGAAAGGTTTTATATAATTTTATACTAGAACCGATCAGCAAATTGGAAAGCGCGGAACAGCTCTTTCATAAAAGTAGCAAGACAGACCGTGCGACAATCAGCATAGGCATGTGCTTCGAAACCTTCCAATTTACACTCGAAAAATACATCTCCTCTCTCCCGTTTAATGTGATCATCAAGTTTGGCGATTACGTCCAAATGCTTCACGATCTCGATAAAGGTTTGCTTGACCTGATCATCACCCCGCATAGAGGCGAGCAAAAAAATTTGGAGTATCAGGCATTCTCAAAGGAAAGGATTGTGATGATATGCGGAGCAAAAACAGATCTGAATGGTATGAAGCCGTTGTTAAAAGATAAAAATATGAACACGCTGGAAAGTTGGCTGAAACTGCAGACTTGGTACAGCACTGCGGCGGATATGGACCATTTGAAAAACTTCTGGCAGCAAAACTTTAAGAAAACCATAGATTTCAAGCCAAATTATATTGTACCAAATATCAGTTCTATAGTACGCTGTCTGAGCAGCGCTGAGGGTTTTTCTATCATTCCTGACTTTCTGTGCCGGGAAGAAATTGCTTCCGGCACAGTGAAACTGATATGGGAAGGCAACACCATCATTGAAAACACTTTGTACTTTGGCACCAGAAAAAAAACAATGTATGACAAGGAGATCAATATGGTGAAGGATATTTTTGAAACCAAAGTTGATTTGTAACTATATTTGGCAGTCAACAAATACCAGAAACTATGACCGAAGATCTGATCCTTTATTCAGTGGAGGCAAGAATAGCCAGTATCACAATCAACAGACCTGACAAACGCAATGCATTGAATCCCGAGCTGGTTAGTTTATTGACAGATGCCCTCCTCAGGGCTTCAGAAGATGAGGACGTAAAAGTTATCGTACTGAAAGCAAATGGTACTACTTTTAGTGCAGGAGCAGATCTGGCTTATCTATTACAGTTGCAAAAGAACAGTTATGAGGAGAACCTGGCCGATTCAGAAAACCTAAAGCGCTTATTTACGACCATCTACTACCTACCTAAAATTGTTATTGCGCAAGTAGAGGGGCATGCCATCGCGGGCGGTTGCGGATTAGCTACAGTTTGCGATATCATTTTTGCTGTACCTGAAGCGAATTTTGCCTATACGGAAGTCAAACTCGGCTTTGTACCGGCTATCGTTTCATGTTTTCTTTTGCGCAAAACCAGTGAAACCATTGCTAAGAAAATCTTATTGACCGGAAATTTATTTTCAGCAGAGCAGGCACTGGATTATGGTCTGATCTCCTATGTAACAAAGCGCGATGATATCGGTCAAAAAGTAAAAGAATTTGCGTTAAATTTGTGTACTGAAACCTCAGCTAATTCGTTAATGATCACGAAGCAGCTGATTGGACAGACCAACAATCTTTTATTGGAAAAAAGTTTGGCTTTTGCAGTACAGATCAATGCAAGGGTACGCGACAGTGAAGATTTTAAAAAAGGAGTGGCTTCCTTCATCAACAAAGAAAAAATAAATTGGTAATCAAATCGGATAAATCATCATGTTTAAATCAATCAAAACCAGTGTAGTTGCGCTTATCCTTATAAGCACTGCACTCATCGTAAAAGCACAAAAAATAGTAAATCAGGGCACCTTGATTTATGGAATTGAGTACGCGCTTACCGACGAACAGAAGAAGACAATTGACGTATCTATGTTACCCTCGGAAAGCAAAGTGCAGTTTAACGGCAATATTTCTAAAGTTGAAGTAGACATGGGGATGGCTATGCTAAAAATATTGAGTGATGGCGCTAGTCGGAATGGCCTTATATTGGTAGATATTCCAATTGCACAAAAACAATACGCAGCTAAAATGAGTAAAGCAGATGTGGAAAAGCAAATGGGTAACAGAGTTTTCAGCGATTTTATCGCTACAGGTGATAAACAAACCGTCGGTGGATACAATGCCGAAAAATACAGCTATAAAGATAATAATGGTGCTAGTTATGAGGTTTGGGTTAGCAATGAAATTAAATTTTCACCTGGCGCTGTACCTCCAGGATTCGATTCAATCAAAGGAACTCCGGTAAAGTTCACCAACATTCAGGACGGTTACAAATCAGTTCTCACCTTGAAAAGCTTCAAAGAAGACAAGGTAGGTCCTTTTTCCCTGGAGGTTCCAAAAGGATATGAAGAAAAGACAATGGCTGAACTACAGGCCATGAGGGGCGCGCAATAACTGTAATGGTGAAAAGCTTGCTCTTCTTTGTCAGGTTCTTCCTGTTTTGGCTGCTGTTCTTTTTTTTGGACCGACTTACTTTTTTAATCATCAACTTTAAAAAGATCTCCGTGTACCCAGCAACGGAAATCATGTCTACCTTTTATCATGGTTTGGCTCTGGATTTTTCCATGTCCGCTTATTTATTGTTGCTTCCACTCATCAGCTATATCTTTTGGTTGTTCAGCGGCAAAAAGATCGTAGAGTTAAAATGGTTAACAATTTATAATAAAGTGCTGATTATCATTTTTAGCATTCTTTCGGTAGTTAACTTTAACATCTACAGGGAGTGGGGTACTAAAGTTAATGCTAAAGCGATTGGCTTTGCTATTTCTACTCCTAATGAGGCGATGGCTTCGAGTGCTTCTTCCCCTGTTGCATTGTCAATCTCTCTTTTGGCATTGCTGATCATCATCAGCTTTTTCTTACAAAAAAAGGTGATCTTAAGAACCCTTGAGTTTAACAGAACTCCTATATGGCTACGTGTTATTGCAGTAATTTTTCTGGTTTTCATCAACTTCCTGGTCATCAGGGGCGGTTTGAAGGGCTCTCCCATTACGCAGAGCATGGCATATTTTTCTAAGGAACAGGTTTTGAACAACGCAGCTGTGAACACTGAGTGGAACCTATTGAGGAGTGTGCTTTCCTCTCGGATGACCAAATCAAATCCTTATCACTACATGTCGAAGGCTGATGCAGAACGTTTGGTGAAGCAATTGTATACATCATCAAAAGATACCACAATCAACATCTTAAAAATCAAACGTCCTAATGTGGTTATTGTGATCATCGAAAGCTTTACTGCCAACCTGACGCAAACTTTAGGGGCTGAAAAAGACATTACACCTAATTTTGATAGCTTGATGCATCAGGGGGTATTATTCAGCCGTATTTATTCTACTGGCGACCGAACTGATAAAGGTCTAGTGGGCACATTGGCTGGTTTCCCTACGCTAGCATCCGGCAGCATAGTCAAGTGGCCCGAAAAAATGGAACGCATCCCAATGATTGCACAGCCACTCGCACATGCTGGTTACAGTACCTCTTTTTATTATGGCGGGGAATCTGAGTTCGATAACTATAAAGCCTTTATTTTAAGTCATAAAGTGGCACGACTGGTAGATAGAAATGACATTAAGACCGGAAAAGAAACCAGCTGGGGACATTTTGATGAGGACGTATTTTCTAAACAAAACCATGACCTGACCCGAGAAAAACAGCCCTTCTTTTCAGCATTACTGACCTTAACCAATCATGAACCTTACGGCCTTCCAGGCGGTTATTACTTTGGTAAATCTGATAATGTGGCCAAATTTAAAAGTACAGCACATTACACCGATTCCTGCATTAACGTATACCTTAACAATGCTAAAAAGCAATCCTGGTATAAAAACACCCTTTTTGTATTTATCGCTGATCATGGGCATAAAATGCCAAAAAACATACATGAAATCTATGTTCCGGAAAGGTATCACATCCCATTGCTTTTATATGGTGATGTCATCAAAAAAGAATTCAGAGGCAGACAGTTTAACAACGTAGGAAGTCAGGTTGATGTAGTAGCCACAATATTAGGCCAGCTTAATATTGACGCCAAGGACTTCCGCTGGAGTAAGAATCTTTTTAACCCATCCTTACCATCTTTTGCGTTTTTTAGCTGGGACAATGGAATGGGCTTTATAGATAACCAACAATGTGTTACTTTTGACAATGTAGGAAAGACGAACCTTTATAATAGCGATGAAAAAAACCAACAGGGCACCCAAACACGTCTGGCTAATGCAAAAGCTTACCTGCAAACTATTTATCAGCAATTTATTGAACTTTAAGATATGACCTTCAGAAATTCTTTTTTTAAACTAGCCCTGATCCTACTGACCGGATTACACCTGGAAACTACTGCCCAGGAAATAAAATGGACCAGAGATGGAAATGCTTACTATCAGGTAATGGATGGTGAGATCACAACCGTCAATCTGCAGGACAATTCCCGTAAGGCTGTGGTCGGCAGAGAACTCCTATATGCTTCCGGACGTGGCATCAACGGCATCAAGAGCTTTGAGCTTTCTGAAGATGGCACCAAGGTCCTGATTTACACCAATAGTAAAAAAGTATGGCGTTATGAAACTCGTGGTGACTACTATGTGGCAGATCTGAAAAGCAATCAGGTTGTACAGGTCGGCAAAGACAAACCAGCTTCTTCGCTGATGTTTGCTAAGTTTTCTCCCGACGGCAACAAAGTAGCTTACGTGAGTCAGCATAACATATATGTGGATGACCTGAATACTAAAGTTAGTAAAGCTTTAACGAGTGATGGAACCGATAGAATTATCAACGGTACTTTTGACTGGGTTTATGAAGAAGAATTCGATTGCAGAGATGGTTTCAGATGGAGTCCGGACGGGAAGTCTATTGCTTACTGGCAAATAGATGCCCGTAAAATCAGGAACTTTCTGATGATCAACAACACAGACTCTATCTATTCTTATACGATACCGGTAGAGTACCCTAAAGTAGGTCAGGATCCCTCAGCCTGCAAGATTGGTATAGTAAGCATAGCCACAGCTAAAACAGAGTGGTTAAAAGTACCAGGTGATCAGGTACAAAATTACATCCCGAGAATGGACTGGATCCCTAACAGTAATGAGGTCATTTTACAGCAACTGAACAGAGAACAAAATGTGAGCAAATTATTCGTAGCGAATGCGTCTACGGGAATGCTGAGTAACATCTATACAGATACGGACAAAGCATGGATAGATGCCGGAAAAGGATGGGATTGGATAGCTGAAGGAAAAGAATTTTTATGGACTAGTGAAAAAGATGGTTGGAGGCATATCTATCGAATCAGTAAAGATGGAAAGAAACAAACGCTAATCACCAAAGGAGATTACGATGTAATCAGTCAGGAACTGGTAGATGAACAGAACGGTTGGGTATATTTTATGGCTTCACCTACAAATGCGACTCAAAGGTACTTATTCAAGACAAAACTTGCTGGTGGCGCAAAACCAGAACAGGTTACTCCCTCCATTCTTCCAGGAACACATACATACGCTATTTCACCGAATGGTGTATACGCACGTCATACATATCAGAGCGCTACTGTACCACCGATCACGGAATGGATGAAACTGACCACAATGAACCCATTGACAATGCAAGGTAGCATCACCAGTCAACTCGGAAGGGTTAAAGCAGAAAAAAATCCAGTTGAGTTTTTTAAAGTAACCACTGAGGACGGTATCATAATGGATGGATGGATGAAGAAGCCAGACAATTTTATCCCTACAAAGAAATATCCAGTGGTATTTTATGTCTATGGTGAACCAGCGTCGCAGACCGTAACAGATACTTACGGAGCTGGGCGCAATTTCTTATACGCCGGTGACATGCCTAAAGACGGCTATATCTATATCTCAGTAGAAAACCGCGGAGCCCCTGCCCCTAAAGGAAGGGACTGGAGAAAAAGTATTTTTCAAAACATCGGCATTCTAAACATTCGTGATCAGGCAATGGCTGCAAAAAAGATCATGGAATGGCCTTTTGTAGACAAAGACAGGATTGCAGTTTGGGGATGGAGCGGTGGAGGGTCTTCGACTCTAAACCTAATGTTTCAATATCCGGAAATCTACAAGACAGGCATTGCCATTGCAGCGGTTGGCAACCAACTGACCTATGACAACATCTATCAGGAACGGTATATGGGCTCTCCTTTAAAGACGAAAGATTCCTATATCAAAGGTTCTCCTATTACTTACGCAAAAAATTTAAAAGGCAAGCTTTTGTATATTCACGGCACAGGTGATGATAATGTGCACTATCAAAATGCCGAGATGCTGATTAACGAACTCATCCGTAACAGGAAAGTGTTTCAGTTGATGGCGTATCCGAACCGTACGCATAGTATTAATGAGGGAACAGGAACCTCCGAACACCTCGCACTGACATATACAGAATTTTTACAAAGAAATTGTCCTCCAGGAGGAAAATAAGCCTACTTTAATGATTTTTGGCGCATAGTTTGTTAGTTAGTGTACACCGCACATTTTAGGCGGCGATAACTTTGCAAAGAGAATTACATGACATTAAGGCGTATACATGGAGCATAGTAAAGCAGGCCAGGAAATTTTAGAAGAAGTCAAATCTCCGGGAAGATTGTCCAGAACATTTATTACGCTCTATGATGTATTTCAGTTCATGGGACGCTTTTTCAAGGAAGGCTTTCTGCCTCCCTACGAAGGTCGCGAACTGATGAAGCAATGCTATGACATTGGTTATAAATCCCTGGCGTTGATTTCCCTTACCGGTTTCATTACGGGTATTGTATTCACCAAACAGTCGCGACCATCGCTGGCTGAATTTGGCGCCACATCTTGGCTTCCTTCACTTGTCGGTATCGCTTTGTTACGTACGCTGGCTCCTCTGCTTACTTCTTTGATTGCTGCCGGAAAGGTGGGTTCGAGTATAGGAGCAGAGTTGGGGTCCATGCGTGTGACGGAGCAAATAGATGCGATGGAAGTTTCTGCAACAAATCCTTTTAAATTCTTAGTTACGACAAGGGTACTAGCTGCAACCATAACCATTCCTATTCTCACTTTTTATACCGCCATGGTCGGTATGTTGGGTGCATTATTGAATGTATCTATGAGCGAGGGAACCAGTGCAAAGTTATTTTTTCAATCCTCGTTAGAAAGCATCACCTTTCTGGACATTACAGCCTCAACTGTTAAAGCTGTCTTATTTGGTTTTACAATTGGAATGGTTGGTTGTTATCAGGGCTATAATTCTTCTAAAGGCACTGAGGGTGTAGGTAAAGCGGCCAATTCGGCAGTTGTAATCGGGATGTTTCTCATCTTCATAGAAGAAGTCGTATCTGTTCAGTTTTTTGGTTTATTCAGAAGTTAAGCCATGGAACAGAAAAAAACAATTGAAACACAGGAGAAAGTAATAGAGATCAAAGGGTTGTACAAATCCTTTGGAAATTACCACGTGCTCAGGGGAGTAGACTTGAACTTGTTCAAACGCGAAAACCTGGTGGTACTTGGAAAATCGGGAACCGGTAAATCAGTACTGATTAAAATAATTGTAGGCTTGCTGACACCTGATGCGGGGATGGTAAATGTATTGAACCAGCAGGTAGATCAAATCAGTTACAAAGAGTTGTTGGCATTGCGGCTGAAAGTGGGCTTTTCCTTTCAGAACAGTGCTTTGTATGACAGCATGACTGTACGTGAAAATCTGGTCTTCCCACTTGTCCGAAATCAAAAGAACCTAACCAAAGCAGAGATCAACAGTTCGGTCGAAGAAATGTTGGATGCTGTGGGTCTTTTACAGACAATCAATCAAATGCCTTCAGAATTATCCGGTGGGCAAAGGAAACGTATAGGTATTGCACGTACGTTGATCCTGCGGCCAGAAATCATGTTGTACGACGAACCAACTGCAGGATTGGATCCGATTACCTGCCTGGAGATCAATAGCCTGATCAATGAAGTGCAGGATCGTTTTCACACCAGTTCTATTATAATTACCCATGACCTTACCTGTGCAAAAGCAGTTGGCAACCGTGTAGCCATGCTGCTGGACGGCAAATTTGAACGTCAAGGCACCTTCGACGAAGTTTTTAACACCAGCGATGAGCGGGTGAAACCATTTTACGATTACAATTTTATCCAATAAGATATGAAGGCAACAGACAATCGCCGCAAAATAATAGTAGGAGCATTTATACTGATCGGTTTGGCCATATTTATACTCGGCGTATTTACATTAGGCAGTCAAAAAAAGGCTTTCGTAAAAAGTTTTACAGTCAATGTAGTATTCAATGACATTCAGGGACTAAAAACAGGTAATAACGTTTGGTTTTCAGGTGTTAAAATCGGGACTATCAAGAAAATTCAATTCAATGAATCGGCACAGGTTCAGGTATTTCTGAACATTGAAGAGGAAGCCCACCGTTATATTCACAAGGATGCTTCGGCCAGTATAAGCTCAGATGGTTTGATTGGAAATAAAATTATTGTGCTCACCGGAGGTACCCCGAAGTTTCCTTTTGTAGAGGACGGAGATAAAATTCGTGTGAATACCACGCTATCAACAGATGATATCATGAAAACCTTTCAGGTAAATAATAAAAACCTAGTGGAAGTTACCTCAGACTTTAAAGTATTAGCCAGGGGCCTTGTAGAAGGGAAAGGCACAGTAGGTTCGTTATTGACCGATCAGCAGGTAGCTGATGATTTCAAGTCTATTGTAGTAAACCTTAAAAATACCACTGCAGCTGCCAATAAAATGGCAAAAGAACTGGATGCTTTTAGCAAGACATTGAATACGAAAGGCGGATTAGCAGATAAGTTATTGACAGACACGTTAGTGTTTGCACAACTTCAGGCATCCGTAAATGAGTTACAAAAAACTGCCAGTTCAGCTTCTGCCCTTTCCGAGAACTTGAACAAAGCCTCAGCGAAACTAACACAAACGGACAATGCTATTGGAGTGCTACTTAACGATCCTAAAACAGCAGAACAGGTGAAATCTATTGTTGTGAATATGGAAACCAGTAGCAAAAAACTTGATGAAAATCTAGAGGCTTTGCAGCACAATTTTCTACTTAGGGGATTCTTTAAGAAGAAGGAAAAAGCGGAAGCAGAAGCTGCTAAAAAACCTTAGGACTAATGTGGTTTAAAATAAATGCTGAATGTTGTTCCCTCGTGTAGAACGCTTTGAACTGTTATTCGCCCTCCCATTGCTTCTATTTGATTTTTGGAAATGAATAAGCCTACCCCTCTTGAATCCGGGTTGCCATTGAATGTTTTATACATTCCAAAGAGTTGGTGCCCGTGTTTTTTCAGATCGATGCCAATTCCATTATCTATAACGTGCAATACCAAGTGGTCTTCTTCATGGCTACAGGATAATTCAATCACAGGTGTTCTTTGTTTGTGACGGTAGCGAATGGCATTGAAGATAAAATTCAGAAGAATGCTCTCCAAATAAGCGGGGTTGTAATAAACCTTTACATCTGCTCCAACCTTATTATTAACAACTGCATTTGTCATGCTAATTTGGTCGTTTAGGACATCAAGTGTATTGTTAATGTAGGTATTAAGCGGTAGCCAATCCTTAATTACATCAATGCTTGTCTGAATATTCACAACTTTATTGAGGTTAACAAGTGTTTCATTCAGCGATCCGGAAACAGTTTTCATAAGGTCGACCAACTCATTTCGTTCAGCCTCGGACTCTGCCCCTTCTATCAAGCTGGATATTGCTTGAATATTACTGGTATGTGATCTCAAGTTATGAGAAACGATATAAGAAAAATTTAGCAAACGTTTATTTTGCTCATTGACCAGTTCAAAAGAATCATTCAATGCTTTTTGGGCCTGCTTTGTATCGCTGATATCAATCATGATTCCCCTTAGAAGCACCGGTTTCCCTTCCTCAGAAATTACATTTACGATGTCACGCAGCCAAACAATACTACCATCTTTCGCAATCATCCTGTACTCTAAATCGTGTTGTTTGTTATTTCGGGTGTTAGAAGTACAAAATGCAACAGCCCAATCCCTATCTTCTGGGTGGAGATGATCTACCCAGAACGTAGTCGAGGCAAACCATTCCTCCGGGGTATATCCCAGTATAGATTCTACTTTTTTACTAATGAAGGTAAATTGAAAATTATCCGGATCTGCTTCCCATACGATCCCATCTATCGTGTTGACAAGGGACTCCATTCTCAGCCAGGATTCAAGTGTCAATTTTTCATCTGCTTTTTTCAATAGTTGCGTAACTAGCAAACTGCAAATTATAGCCAGTAGCAGACCGAACAGCATTTGATAGCTCAGCTGCAATAATATGCCGTACCTATCTGGAGAAATCAGATATAGCTTCCAATTGCCATCAGGAAAAAAAGCAGATTCATAATTCTTATCTGAAAAATTCTGGGGACCCGGCAAAAAGAATTCCTCCTGATCATTCGTTATATTTAGCTTGGAAAATTGAAAATAATACCTGCTATTTCTCGCATTGTATACGCCAATGTCACGCAGAAAAGTGTCTAACTTAATGACTACGGCCGAAAAACCCCAAAACTTTTTCTCCCGGTATAATGGGAGCCTACCTACTATGCCAAAGCCCCCCTGTTTCAATTTACTCGGCCCCAGAAAATACATTTTTCTGTTTCTTATAGACAACTTTGCACGGTGGGTATTTTCTTTGGAATAGCTAAAAGCATTGGTATTTAATGCACTTTCATTCCCTTTTAAAGGATAGATATACTTAATAACTCCTCCGGGTAATAATTGCACTGCTTTAAAATGGGACCCCTCACTCATCAATTGCGCGGCCACGCCATCAAAGTCCCTGGGAACTCCTCGATCATTGATTGTTAAAGCTAGAGTGAGCGCAGTGGTATAGCTATTTCTTAGTGATTGTTCAATGTTTTGTTTGACCACACTAATGATATTGGTCATTTCCCTACGTTCATTTTCTTTAAGGATCAAATAACGTTGATGGGTAAATAGCCCGATGAGTAGGGAGAGAAAAAAGAAAACAAATAGTCCTGCTACCTTTGGTTTGTTGAGTAGCCAATCAGTGATAACAAAAAGTCTTTTTTCTAAATTCATATCATTTGAACCAATTTACCTAAATAGAAAATACCCCTTGTTCATCATCTCGCTATAAACTTAAACATTCAGGTGCAAATATGGAAAGCCATTAATACTATTAAGCCGATTTTATTTACTTTAGCATTTTAGTCTCCACTTTATGATAATTCTCGAAAACACCAATATTAAAGCCTCTTTTTCAACTAAAGGCGCAGAATTGCAAAGCCTCTATAACAAAAATACTGAGAGAGAATATTTGTGGGATGGAAATCCGGATTTTTGGGGCAAATATAGTCCCATATTATTTCCAATTGTGGGTGGACTAAAAGAAAATCGTTATATTCTGGAAGGCCGAGAGTACGAACTTCCTAGACATGGTTTCGCAAGGGATCATCAATTTGATAGTAAGCAACTAAGTGAAACAGAACTGATATTTATACTAAGACAGAGCTCAGGCACGTTTTCTGTCTATCCCTTCGAGTTCGACCTACTCATCCGTTATGAGTTAATAGAAGAACAGTTACGCTGCACTTACGAAGTAAACAATCCTGCGGATAATCCACTGTTCTTCTCAATTGGAGCGCACCCTGCGTTTGCAATACCTACGGGACGAAATTTAAGTTATACGGATTATTACCTGGAATTTAATAAAGATATTACTCTGGAATATCATAAAATTAAACATGACCTGATTGATACGGAGACCATTACACTTCCACTTAAGGATGGAAAATTACCTTTGAAATATGAACTTTTCTATGATGATGCCCTCGTGTTTAAAACATTGAAAAGTGATCTCATATCCTTAAAAAATCACAAAAATGACCATGGTCTGGATTTCAGTTTTAAAGACTTCCCATATTTTGGAATATGGGCGGCAAAAAATGCAGATTTCATATGTCTGGAGCCATGGTGTGGTATAGCAGACGGAGTTCATCACAACCAGCAGCTAAAAGAAAAAGAGGGAATTATCACTCTGGAAGCCCAGCAAGAATGGAAAAGAAGCTGGGAGATAAGAAGTTTTTAACTACATATAGGAAGTATAACAGTAAATTTAGTCCCTTTACCTCTTCCTTCACTTTCTGCCTGAATAGTCCCTTCATGTGCCTCCACTAACAATTTAACAATGGAAAGCCCCAGTCCCGTGGAGTTTTCACCTGCGGTTGGCTGTGCACTTAAACGGGTAAAGCGTTGGTACAGGCGATTTTTATCTTCTTCTGTTAAGCCTTGCCCTTGATCTTCGACTGAAATCAATACGTTATTTTCAAATTCGCGCAATTTCACAAAAATCTCCGTACCATGTGCAGCGTATTTGACAGCATTGTTGATCAGATTATCTACAATCTCAGACAACTTAACTTCATCTGCTTTTACTTGTGCTGATGTTTCACTGTGGAAGTGGATCAACTGATTCTTGCGTTCCGCCAAGGGTTGGTTCATGGTTATAACATTCGCAACGATATCTGAAATCGTCAACTTGACTAATAGTAAACGGATTTTTCCTGCTTCAGCAGTCGCTGAATGCAACAATTCATCAATAATTCTAACCATATTGAAACTGGCTATTTTGATCTGATCGCACATTTTTTCTATTGCTTCCGGATCGTGCTTTTTCAATTTGATCAAGTCGGCCCTAACTGGAATCGTAGTCAGAGGGTTTTTTAGATCATGCGCTGTCGTATTGAGTACTTGCTGATGATGGAACACCGCCTGACGATGAGCAAGGCTGGTTTCAACCTGATCGATTACAATTGCAGTCAAATCTTGAAGAATTTCCTGTTCATCACTGGTCAACACACGCAATTTTTCATCAGCAATACTTAAAAAACCCAGATTGCTCCCATCTTTAGCTTTCAGCACTACAGAAACCTGAAACTGATAACCTAAGGCCATTGCTGCTAAAGGATCGTTGAGCAAATAAGGATCATGAGCTGCCGCTGTTTCCGGGTAACACCAGATATTTTTATTATCTTCAAGATGGATCACAACAATTTCAACACTGAGCAGCCTGGCAATCAGCTTGGTTAACTTATTTAATGTTTCTAAGCCCTCGGTACTTGAAGAGCCGGGTTGATGATCGATTTGAACTGCCATTAGATGTTAAATAGGGAAATATTATTAGCTCTGTGAATGCAATATAATACTATTCTTCCTCATCCTAAAGTAAAATAAACTCAGAGACATACCTTTATAAGCACGGGAAAAACATTAAAAATCTTCAGCACACATTTCTGCATTCAAAGCTGCACCAGCGCGGGTTCCTGCCGCAATGGCGATACTCAAAGAACGTCCCATACTGGTGTTGTCGCCAGCAGCATATACTCCTTCGATATTCGTTTTTTGCATTTCATCTACTTTAATAAGTCCAAGATCGTCTTTTAAGCAGCCCAATCTTTCGGGTAAATTGCAGTGCTGCTCGAAATTAACCTTTGCGTACATCACTTCAAATTTATAGTCCCTATCATCAGTCAGCACTAGCTTTTTGAGGTAGCCATCTTGATGGATAATTTCACGAACAGGCATTTCTATGACTTGAATGTTATTGGTCTGAATTTTATTCAACTGCTCCGGTGTCAATTGAGCACTACCGTTTGTAAAAATAGTCAACTCCGACGTAAGTTGTTTCAAGAGCATAGCTACATGATAAGCCATATCGCCATTACCTAAAAGAGCGGTTTTCTCACCCTTTCCCTCATATCCGTGGCAATAAGGGCAATGCAAAACCGATTTCCCCCAACACTCAGCTATCCCTGTGATATTCGGCAATAAATCTTTCAATCCTGTGCTAAACAAGAGCTTTCTACTTTTATATAATTTTTGATCTTGAGTTTTAACGTAGAATAGTTTGCCATCTTTTCCTGCCTCAACAGCCAGTTCACTCCTGATCTCCACCGTAGGATACTGAAGCACTTGTTGCTTTGCTTTTTTGCTGATTTCTCCAGGAACCGCACCATCGTGCGTAATGAAATTATGGGAATGCGGTGTTGCTGCGTTACAAGGTTTTCCACTGTCAATAATCAATACGCTCCTGATCGATCTGGCTAAAGTCATTGCTGCCGAAAGACCGGCATAACTTCCTCCAACAATAATAACGTCGTACATTGATTGGTCTTGCTGATGTGTTTCCATGACTTATTTTCAATTCCTATGTTTTATACATAAGATAGATTACAAAGATAAAAACCCGACACACAAATGCAACCAAATTGCAAAAACAATAGTTACATATGACAATTTCTACTGAAGTACAACCATCTTTTTACTGGTGGTGTAAGCATTGAACACACCAAGGGCGCCATTGCTGAAATTGGAAGGTGGATTGGCCGGGGCAACTGGTGGTCCGCCACCTCCAGCACTTTGAGACAGACTGAAGAAGTATTTATATACATTACGATCAATACATTGTAGTTCCAATTCAACCGCATCACCAGAGATCAAATCATCCACCTCGTAAAAAATGACATTCGAGACTTTATTTCCGTCATCAAAACGATCTTCACTTACAACATCCTCTTCTATCTTTCCCTTAACTTTTAAGATATAGCGATATTGGTTTTGAATCCCGGCGGGATCATTAAAATTTGCGGCAACATAGGTATTTGTAGTACCAAAGAATGTAAATTCTTTAAAAGTCAATGAATCAAGTGTCACCTTCTGAGGCATTGTAGAGATCGCAGAATAGGTTTTTCCTTCAACCGTCACGTCCAATGTATAGGTAATATCAGGCCTCCCTCTGAATTTTATTGTCTGGTAAATCCCCGGTGATACTTCGGTATAATTATAGGTATTACCATTGCTGCTTTTGAGCACCACCTTTGCACCGGCAAGGCCATTGAATCGGTTAGCTTCGGTAAAGCTATAGGTTTTAGAGATTTTTACGACTTGATTTTCACTAAGATCGCTGATCCCGGCATCAATTACAATTGCCGCATCTGCATCTTTCAATTCTAAGTCGATCACTTTCTCACAACCGGAGAAGAGCATCAGCAAGGCTATCAGCATCAATATAGACAATGAAGTTTTCTTATAAGTATTTGAGTTATTTGCCGTCATTACTTTTAAAATTTAAAGTTCCAGGTTACCGAAGGAATAATACCGAATAAGGTCGTACGAACTACCTGTGTTTTAGAGGCATCATCTGGATTGTCCTCAAAATCTATGGAAAATGCGTTGTGGCGATTATATAAGTTATAAATACCAAATGACCAGCTGGATTGTAATTTGCGCCCAGGCTTACCTTCTAGTGTAGCAGATACGTCCAGGCGGTGATAATCGGGAGTTCGATAACCATTTTTCTCTGTGTAATAAAATACAGTCCGATTATTGATCTGGTATTTACCGCTGGGATAAGTAACTGCATTTCCCGTATTGTATACAAATACGGAAGAAAAGGTCCAGCGTGCATTTGCTTTATAAATACCTACCAGGGAAAGATCATGCGTACGGTCCTGCTTAGCATAAAACCACTTCGCATTGTTGATGGCATCGAATTGCCGCTCGGTTCTTGACCAGGTATATCCAATCCAGCCGTTGAATTTCCCAAAGCGCTTCTTCAGGAACAATTCGAGGCCATAGGCCCGGCCATCTCCGTAAAGCAGATCCGCCTCTACATTTGAATTGCCTCTCAAATCCGTCCCACTTCTGTATTCAATCTGGTTTTGCATCCATTTATAATATACTTCTGCAGAAAATTCGTATTTATCGTCATTAAAATTCCTGAAATAACCTGCAGCAATTTGATCCGCTATTTCCGGCTTCACGTTGTTGCTGTTCATGATGTAAAGATCTGTAGGGGAAGTAGAAGTAGAATTGGACATGAGGTGAACATTTTGAGTGTTCCTGGTATACGCCGCCTTCAAGGAACTGGATCCTGTAATCTGGTAACTTGCAGATAGCCTTGGTTCCAGGTTCAGGTAGTTCTTTACAAACTCAGCAGCTCCATACGTTTTTGTGGCGATTGTATTGCCATCACTATCATACGTTTTAAAACTACCAGGTCCCAGGAGTGAAAATGCACTCAGCCGTAGACCGTAAGCTACATTCAAACGATCACTGAAATTCCATTCATCGGAAATATAGGCGGCAAGTTCCATTCCTTTTCTATTTTCATAAGTCGTTTCGTTGACGCTCGAGCTTTCACTCGCAGTGAGTTTACCTGGCGCTATGGTATGATGAATTGCGTTGATACCGAACTTAAAATTATGTTTATCACTAAGGCTGTACTCAAAATCTTGTTTCAGATTGAAATCCCTGATGGAGGAATTGACTTTAAAATCATTATCTTCCATTAAATTCTGGATCACATAATTGTAGTTACTGTAAATCAATGAGGTATTGGAAAATAACCTGTTACTGTATAAGTGATTCCATCTGAGGGTCACAGTAGAGTTTCCCCAATTGAATCCGAAAGATTCTGAAATACCAAGTTTATCGCGGCCGAAGTATCCGGAAAGAAAAAGAGTATTTTTCTCATCAAGCTGATAATTTGCTTTGGCATTCAGATCATAGAAAAATAGGGTATTTCCTTTAACAGAACTATCTGGTGATAAAGCTAAGAATGCATCAAGGTAAGTCCGCCTTCCACTGATCATAAAAGATCCTTTGTCTTTGACAATAGGCCCTTCTACTTTAAGTCTTGAAGAGATCAGCCCCAAGCCACCTTCAGTGGTCAGTTCCTTCCGGTTTCCATCATTCATCTTGATATCCAATACAGACGCCAGTCTGCCGCCATATTGAGCAGGCATTCCCCCTTTGTATACACTCACATCTTTAATGGCATCGGAATTAAAAGTAGAGAAGAATCCCAGTAAATGGGAAGCATTATAGACAGGAGCTTCATCAAGTAGAATCAGATTTTGATCGGTAGAACCTCCCCGGACGTAAAAACCACTGTTCCCTTCCCCGGCTGACTTGATGCCCGGCAACAATTGCAAGGTCTTTAACACATCACGTTCACCCAATAGAACAGGTACGTTGTTGATCTCACGTACGTTTACTTTCTGAAGTCCCATCTGCGGACTGCTCACATTCTCATTTCTTTTGGTGGCGGAAATCACGACTTCAGTCAGCTGGTTATCTTCGGCAAGTGCAAAGTTGCTTTTGGTATCTTTTGAAATTTCAATGGTTTCTACGATCGTTTTATAGCCTACAAAACTGATGGAAATCTGATAAGTACCTTCAGGTACATTGATTGAATAAAATCCGTAGGAATTGGTAACCGCACCACTGTTTACTTTACCTTGAAGCTTTATGCTGGCCCCGATCAAAGTCTCTCCGGTACTATTGTCTGAAATTATACCATTTAAGGTGAATTTATTCTGGGCTACTGCTAACTGACTGTAAACTATCAAAAAAAGCATCAGTACAATTCTATTGGCGTATGGCATAAATAACAAGTATCCGGTAAAAATAGAAAGTTAAAAAGAAAAAGGGGCATGATACCCCTTTTTAATTAAATGATTTTCCTGTTACGGGTTTAACTTGAATTCGACCCGGCGATTCTGTGCTCTGCCTGTCTCATTGTCATTGGATGCCACGGGCTTAGTCGCCCCATATCCTTTAACGGTTAGATTGGCTGCAGGCACACCAGCGTTGATCAGATAAGATTTTACGGAATTGGCCCTGTCAACGGACAGAGACATATTGTGTGCAGCCGAACCTTCCTGTGAAGAATGTCCATTTAATATAAATTTAGCTGTTAAATCTTTTTTCATTTCTCTGGCCATTCTATCCAGAACTTCAAATGATCCCGTTTTCAATACTCCTGAATCAAATTCAAATAAAACGTTGGTAAAGCTATAGTCTGGTTTTTCCTCAACTGGTGCTGCTTCTTCTTTTTTCTCTATAGGTACTGACGGCGTTTTCTCCTCCACCGGTGCTGCTTCTTTTTGTACTGTTGGAGTTGGTTTTGCAATCACCTTTTTGGTTTTGCAAGATTGAAATGTAATGGCGAGCAATACTATAGCCGCCAATAAGAAACTGGTTCTAAAAATTTTCATTTGTTTTGTTGTGTTTGTGTCCGTAATAATAAAAAATAAGTATCAATTTAAAAAGCCAACGCAACATTTAAACGTCTTAAAACCATAAATCATATCCCGCCCCCGAATTTCCTGCCGTATAGGCGCAGAAATCAGACAATGTAATCATATGTTTTCAATTCTGGGAAAGCCTGTAGAACTCCAGAATGCAGCCGCTATTTTTTCTTTGAAATCTTCGGGAAATAATCGGTAGCACTCTTTCGATTACCATAAAATAAAGCATATTTCAATTGTTCCTGACCTTTTAACTCCAATGTGCTTTTATAAAGAGTTGATTTTAAAGTAACCTCAGAACCATCCAATGTATACCGGATCTCTCCGATGCCAGCAGGATTGAAAAGTGTAATATGATGCAATTCTTGTATGCTGCTTTCCAACGTAATTTCAGGGACAGGAATACGGAACTGGATATCTGATCGTTGGTATCGCTGATACTGAGTTCTCAATCTTATTTTGAAATCTCCAAAATCTCGTTTGGGTTTTGGACTCCAGTTAATTTCTGCCAAAGCTGCAATTCGAGGAAACACCATGTACTCAAAATAACTTTCCGTAGCGATAAATTCAGTCCATAAGTTGGCCTGGGCACCCAGGATCCGTGTTGCTTCCTGTTCATTCAAAGCGGGATGTACCGGTTCAAAAGCATAGACACTATCCAAAGGCACCCAATAACCAATGGCCATAGGTTCTATTTTCGGATCGGCTTGATAACCGTCGAAGTACATGTGGGAATAGGGCGACATGATCGCGTCATGCCCAGTTCTTGCTGCTTTTAAACCACTCTGTACACCCAGCCATGAATGGACCGTTGCATTTTCCGCCAATCCCCCCTGCATGATCTCTTCCCAGCCTATGATCTTTTTTCCTTTACTATTGATGAAATGCTCCATGCGTTGTACAAACCAGCTTTGCAAAGCCGCCTCATCTTTAAGCCCCTCCCTTTGTATTCTGGACTGGCATTTCGGGCATTTATGCCATGCATCATGAGGTGCTTCATCCCCTCCAATATGGACGTATTTTGAAGGAAATAAAGGGAGTACTTCATTTAAAACGTCCTCTAGAAAAGTAAATACAGAATCGTTGCCAGCACAATATAAGTCTTTCGATACCCCCCATACCCTCCTCACTTCAAATGGCTTTCCGTTTTCGATACTCACAGATCCACAGGCAAGATGAGGGTATGCAGTAATGGCTGCTACAGAATGTCCCGGCATTTCAATCTCAGGAATAACTTCTACAAATCGTGATCCGGCATAAGCCACAACCTCTTTGATCTGTTCCTGGGTATAAAATCCACCATACCGGATGCTATCTACATCTTTTTTCCTATCCGGACCAATTTGCGTTCCATTCCGGAAGGCTGCCACCTCTTGAAGACGGGGATATTTTTTTATTTCAATTCTCCAGCCCTGGTCTTCGGTCAAGTGCCAATGAAATTTATTGAGTTTATGCCTTGCGAGCTGATCAATGAATTTTTTAATAAAATCTACTGAAAACATATGACGGCAACTGTCAAACAACATCCCCCTCCAACTGAAACGAGGCTCATCCTCAATAAAAATAGCTGGCAATCTCATCTCGCCTTTTACAGGGATCAGTTGCAAAAGTGTCTGTATACCATAAAATAAGCCATTTGCAGTTTTAGCTCTGATCGCGATTTGAGTGGAACCCACTTCTAGTGTATATCCTTCCACCGATTTTATATTCGGATCAATCAGAAGACTGACCGACTTTCCCTTCTTTGCAATTGCGATGCCCTTGCGGATTTGAGGCTGAAGTCCGGTCGCCTCTCTAATAGCGTCCCCGGCAAAACTAGCCAATTGTGCTGAAGCTGCATCGGCGTAGCTGATATATACATTTTTATCGAGGAGGAAAGTTCCTTTTCTCAGATCCATTTTCAATGGCTGAGGTATTAACGCAGGATTTGTTTGAGCATGGATACTTGTATTAAGGATCAGCACCAGCATAAGAGATAGCAATAGTTTCATCATGTTTGTTTTTAAACTATATGCTAGTTCGTAATTTCTTTCAGCTATCGAAAAAAATAGGTTGCGCAAACCTTTGCGTAAGTAATACTCAAAGCCAATATGGCTTTACCTGGTACGGAATACTTTGTCCCATATATCCGAGGTTACGCCATATTTTTTAGTAGAATCATCATAATGGTGCAACATATGTTGTTGCTTAAGTTTCTTCCAGAAAAGATTTTTGAACTGTGCGTGATGTAACATATAGTGTGTCATGTCATAAAACAGATACCCTAAAATAAAACCGGCAAAGAAACCATCCAGCATAGAAGGCGAAAGCATCCATTTGAATAAGAAGAAAAAGGCTAAAGCCAGCGGAATACTTGCAGAAGGCGGCATAACAAGGCGCTGCGCATCATTTGGGTAGTCGTGATGAACACCATGAAAAATGAAGTGGATTCGTTTTCCCCATTCAGACGAGGGGTAAAAATGAAAGATAAAACGGTGTAAGATATACTCTGTCAGGGTCCAGATGAAGAGTCCCAGCATCAGGTAGCCAGCAAAGGGCAGAAAACCGTTCAATTCAACTGATTTCCAACAGAAATATGCAACAACAGGGACATATACAATTAAAGGAACAAAAAATGGCACCTTAGATAAACCCTCTAGTAGGGGGCTCTTGAACATTCTGACAGATTCTTTAGAATTGGATATAAAATTCTTCTTCATCGGGTATTGCTTTTTGCACTTTTATTTTTGAGAAATCTAAAATACGGCTTTTCTATTATTTACAATAGTATGTATACACTATTTACCGAATTGTGATACTTCTTAGTATCTGAATTTCATAGCTACATAAGGATACCAACCTTCGTCTGAATGTCCAGCAAAAACTCGGAATACAGTTAGGGAAGCCGGGGCAAAATAAAACCCGCCGCCATATCCCTGATGCCATACTTTTGATTTTTCGCCTGTTCGCCATACCCGCCCAACATCGTGAAAACCAATCAGGCCAAATTCTCCGGGAAGTACATAACTGATAAAATCTGCAAGCTTAAACCTCATTTCTAAATTATTATAGGCTGCGTGCTGACCACCAAAACGAAATTCACGATATCCCAGTAGATTTCCCTGACCTCCCAGGAACTGCGACTGATAAAAGGCCTGTTTACCCAATGTGACACCTCCGCCCACACGATCTGTCAATACAAAACGCTGCTTTGGATCCAGCGATTTATAAATAGAGAAACTTGCGTTCATTTGAGCTATGGAGTTGGAAAAATCACCCATTCCTTTAAAAAGCTGCAATTTTGTCTCCAGAAAATTTCCTTCGGATGGCATGATATCACTATTTCTGTGGTTACCCACGTAGGTCATTACGATCCCGGCAAAGGTTTTATCTTTATCGATGACGGCACTATCGGGCGAATGCAGGGCATTTGTGTTGTTGATGAATCTGCCATTGTTATCATCCCTGTTGTATCTGTAATATTGAAATGAAGGGCCAATACTAAATGTGGAGCGGCCAAACCTCCATCTGGCTGCAATTTCAGCATGATAAAGACTGAATCTCGCCCTGTAATACCGAATGAAATCACCTGTTTTATAAAAAGGAGTTTCATTTCCCAAACCGTAAAAATTCTGTGAATTTTCGGGTGCAAACGCGTCAGCCTGTAAGATCAAGTCTGCTTTCCCGAGCGTTTGGAATAGTTCGGACCTATAGTTGAACCTGAAGCCTGAAGTTGCAAATGAATGCAGGAAAGAAAAAGTATGTGTACTTCCATAAGGCAACTTTCTAAATCCGGGTTGTACAATCTTATAGGACAGACCTAACAAAATCCTGTCATCAATGTTGTAACCCGCATTTAGCAATAACATCCGGCGTGTATACAAATCGGTAGGCACAAAATGTGTATTCGAAGTATCGTTGTCCAGTTTTTCGATAAAGCGCTTTGTTGCACCACTAAAAGCCACACCCTCTTCCTGGGCATATATTTTAACTTTTTGGCGGGCATTTTCTGCATGAAAACTTTTGGTTCCCTCCGCAGCAATCACCTTGATCCTGATGGTGGAAACTTTATTGTTCAACAAAAGGCTATCCTCTCCTTTTCTGAGATATAGACGAATTTCTTTAGTGACTGCGGGATCGAATGTCCTTTCAAAAAGAATTTTCCTAAGCCTTCCTTCCTTAGAAATCTTTTGCATTGTTATCTTTAGCGACTTTCCGGGGCCGTCAGTAATGCTGAACAACTCATTCTTATCCGTACCCTGTACATCTACAATCCTGCTGATGAAGCGATAATAGTTATTCATCATATCCGGAAGAGCGGATCTGCGTGCTTTGAGGGCAGCGAGCAAACGATCATGTCGCAAAGTATAACCAGGCTCCGGTAGTTGTCTTAAGGCTTGTTCAAACAATTCGTCGGTCAAACCTGCACAAAATTCTTTAACTTCTTCATTCCATGTCTCCTCGTCCAGGGATGAGAACCACCTTCCGTAGATATACCTGCCCTCCCAGAAAAACCAATTGACATCAGGCAGATTTCTTTCGTACCCCTGAATCATGGGCAGCAACCATGAAGCCTGTGCAAATTTGGGAATCAAGCCTTCAGACAAATAAAATACCTGATCTCTATCTCTCGGAATAGCCAGATACTTGACCGTCCCATCTTTTTCTTTCTCTGGTTTCCAGCGCCATTGGTCTTCATGTCGATCCCAATCCCCCAACAGTGCATCCAGGGCTTTTGCCCTCAACAATTGTCGACCGTCCAGTCTGTAACCATTGTCTTCTGTTAACTTCCGCATCATTTTCTCGGAATTGTCGGTGTCGCCTACAGGTTCACGTTCTTCGAGCAAGCACAATGTATTGGCAAAAACATCAGAAAACTCTCCCAATTGTGGATCCGGCAATACCCAACCGATCATAGGATCCGTATGAGGTACCTTCACAGCCTCTGCTATAATAGGAACGATCAGGGCAGAAAATGGATTTTGGGCAGACATGTTGTCTTTCACAGCCACACCTGCAAAAGTTTTTCTAAATACTTCTGGCAGGAGTATTTCCGGGTACTTTTCTACGCTCCTTAAAACCCACTCCTTTCCTCTTTTATCTATCAATCTGAGCGAATGAGACTGGTTACCTCCTCCACGTTGTGTCGGTGTGAGTCCACCCTTGATCACAGATATCTTAATGACCGGAACTTTAGTTTCCTGAGCATATTCCTTTCGATAATTTTCACCAAATAAAATGCGGTGAACACGACTTACGCTATCGTACTTCGGGTAGATTTTAACAGTGATGGAATCTTGTGCTTTGCCAGCGAGACTGATCACCAATAACAAGATGGAGAGGTAGCATTTATTCATACCATAAATATCTGCAGATAAAGCTAATCATTTCTTATTCTATGTTAAGATTTTTGCAAAGCATTCCTTTTAAATTTGATGTATTCAAATAAAAACAGCAGATAAAATGGCACACACGATAATACATAAGGCAGATACCAAGGGTAAAGCAGATTATGGATGGTTAAAAAGCAGTCATACTTTTAGTTTTGGACAACATTACGATCCGGCAAGAATCCAATTCGGCGCGCTTAGGGTACTCAATGATGATTGGGTAAATGGTGGACAGGGATTCGGAGAACATCCACATGACAACATGGAAATCATTTCGATTCCTCTAGAGGGTGCATTACAACATGAAGACAGCATGGGAAATGTCGCAGTCATTACTTCAGGTGAAATTCAGGTCATGAGTGCGGGAACCGGTATTTATCATCAGGAATTCAACAAAAACAAAAATGAGCCTGTAAAATTCCTGCAGATCTGGCTTTTTCCAAACCAGCGCAATGTGGAGCCGAGATACCAGCAACAAAGGTATGACGACAGGCTAGTTCCTAACCAGTTCACGCAGATCCTCTCGCCTTCTAATGATGATGAGGGCGTATGGATTTACCAGGATGCCTGGTTCAACATAGGAAAGCTCGAAAAGGGAACTAAAATAGATTATCAATTCAAAAACAATAATAATGGTTTATATGTCTTTGTACTTAAAGGAGATGTAAAAGTCAACAGCCAAATATTGAATGAACGTGACGGTTTGGGATTGTCGGAAACAGATTTGGCTGCTATAGAAATGTTGACTGATGCTGAAATACTTTTAATGGAAGTCCCAATGAACTATTAAGATGAAAGAAACCGAAATTATGGTGATTTGTGCTCATGAGGAGATTTTGAAAACCATCGTCAGGCTTATAAACAATCATCCTGAAATGAATGCAACTGGAGTAAATACCCTTGAACAGGCAGTGACAGTATTGAAGTCGGCATATTTCGATCTGGTATTGCTGGGTTCCGGCTTATCACCCGAGGAGGAACATGAATTTTCTGAAACAGTAAAACATATGAGAAAAAAAATCCCTGTTGTCCATCATTATGGTGGCGGCAGTGGATTACTATTTACCGAAATTTATGAAGCTCTTGGAAGGAAATAAAAGAAGGGTTACCAAATTTAGTATAAAGTTGTGACAATGCCGGGGAGTGTAACGCGACCTGTATAGCTATACAAGGATAAGACAAGTTAACTTATAATTAACGCCTATTACGCGGGTATTCTGCGGATACTCTGCGGACATTGTGCGGGTTGGGCCGATTGGCGTCCGGAAAACAACCAATAATAAAACAATAAATAGTTAACCAGGAAAAGAACGCTAACCAATCTTTCCGTCAACTATTGTTTTATTTAAAACCGACCTTAAAAAAGCGATCTCTTTACCTTTATCTGCGATCATCTCGTCATAGATCGCGTTTTGCGCTTCCACAAAACCTGGTATCATATCTTCAATCTGTAGCAACTCAAATAAATAAATCTCTGAGATAGCAGAGATTCGATCGAGCCGATCAAGATCAAGCCTGGTAGTGCCATTCTCGATCTTTTGCCAGGCTTTTAAGGAAAGATGCACTCTGCCTGCCATCTGCTCCTGTCTTATTCCCTTAGCGCTCCTTAGCCGTTTGATTTTCAAATAAACTTAAAGCATTGGACGTTCCTATGAGAGAAGTTTTTGATATTATTAGATAAACAAAATTCCTGAATACACTTCCAGACATAAATCACCAAATATTTAAGCATCACTAATCGGCAGATTAGACCTCGATTATAAGCTTCAGAAAAATTGGTTATTGACAACCTTTCTTGATATGCTAAAGCTTAATAAGTCAGTATATTCCAAAGTCTCCTTTGCTTAGATTGAGTTGAAAGCTTGGTTGTAGTTATATAATTATAACATACGTTTGGATTTAAAGAAAGCGGAGTAAACATAAGTGCAGTAATTAAATTGCAACAATTAACAGATTTATAAATCGGTTAGGCACAGTGCAATTACGGTGCACATGGAAATAAAGACAAGAAAAAATGCTTTGAAGGTTCAGCTGGAGCGTTAACTTGCTCTTCTGGCAGGTCAAGAGGTCAGCGGTTCGACTACGCTAATCTCCACAGAAAAAAGCCTTTCAACGAAGGGAGAGCACTGAAAAAGTAGACATAAAATGGTCTCCAAACAGAAAATCGGATGAATAGCCCTTAAGAGCTATTCATCCGATTTCTTTTTGAAGCATTTCATTTTTCTTATTTGATAACGAACTTTACTTTCGATATTTAGAACTGGAGTACGTTGTTAGTTTTCCGTCACTATTTGTTTTTCCAATTTTTCTCCAGCAATTTGATGAAGTACCCACCTACCACACTCCTGGCCTGGAAACCGGTCATTTTCCCATTAGTGGTTTCATGCCAGTCACTCAATGGAACTCTTGAGGAAGTCTCGGTGGCAAACTTATATACAGGATTGATTAGTGCTTGAAAATCCCGATCATTGTCTGCCAGGACAGAAGTCCAGATGATCCAATCAGATTTGGTATAAGTCCTTCGATTATCCAATGGTAGCCCAAAGCTATTTTGCTTGGTTAAATAATATTTGATTTCTTTGGCATACACCTCTTTAGGAAACAATTGTAATCCCAACAGTTTATCCCATACCAGATTATATTTTTGACTCCAGGTACCTTTTTTATCGAAAGTCAGGGCATAATGATCTCCATCATTAGCCATTTCCATCCATTTCAGCGCCATATTTTTAGCCATCTTACTGTACTTTTCAGCTTCAGCAGTTTCACCCAACAGGGCTGCCATCTGTCCGTAAGCACCGAGAGCTACGATCGCTTTCACAGAAAGGTTGGAATTTCGTGCCAAATGTCCAGCAAAGTCATCTGTACAAAGTTGATTTCCGGGATCGAAACCTTCTTTGCTTAGATAGTCCGCCCAAATACCTAATGTCTTCCAGTGCTTCTTGGCGTAATCGGCATTACCTTCGGCCTTGGCAATCGCCGCGGTCAGGATAATCATGTTTCCTGACTCTTCTACCGGCATGTCTTCACCGTAAGTTTGTCCGTTAGCCAAAGGGTATGTCCCTAAATCATGGGCAGCGAAAGGCTTTTTCCATCTACCACTTTCGCTGTAATAGAATATGCCATTAAGCAATCCCTTTACCAATTCAGGATTATAGGCAAGGAAAAGTGGAGCAGAGGGATAGGTTACGTCGACAGTGTAGATAGAGCCATTACTGAAATTCTCTTTGGACATAAACAATAAATCACCTTCAGGGCTTTTTACCAGTTTATGTGCGGAGATCGCTTGCCTGTAGGCCAACACACAAAGTTTAGCATATTTCTCTCCACCTGCAGACATGGCTTTTCTGTACATATCCGCATCAAAATCTGTACTCTTTTTGATGATTGAAGCATAGTCAGTTGCAGCTTTTTTCAATTCATTTTCAAAAGTCTGCGTACCCTCACTGTTCCACAACGCTTTCAAATTCTTTCCGAAATATTGAACAGATTGTAGGTCATCGTATCCTAGCATTACATACTGCTGCTTTGCTGCAGCATTGACTTTTCCAAATTTCAAAACGGTACTTAGTGAAAGTCGTTTACCCGTTAATGAAGATGCTCTTTTTACCATGGCTTTAGAATTGAAATCTTTCACTGCACGCTCCTGCGAAACGATGTATTGTGTAGCACCTGAACTGATTGGTACGGCGACATACATATAACCCCAATCTATCCTCAAATCATCTCCCCTCTTCTGAAGGATAGGCTGGGCAGTAGTTCCTGCCTTTAATATCGATAACAAACCTGAACTTAGGATTTCTGCTTTCACTTCCTGACTCGGGGTATTTACCGCGATATTTGTAGAGGCGTTAAATAATACTTCTACATCATGGACCTTTTTATCATTAGATTTCACTTCGTAAGTGATGTATGAAATCGGGCGAGAGATCAGGTTGAGATCATTAAGCAGTAAAGGCGAAGTGAATGTTAGCGCCAGGTCTACACCACCAGCATTGAACGTATATTTGGTTTGAGTGGCAGTCACGGTAACGCTCTTTTGCTGAGCAGCAAAAATGGGATCAACTGCTGGTGCTTTAGTGACTAAGCCAGCATCAAGACCTTGACCGCCAGCTGTATTGGCAACATGGATGGCCAACACATTTCCTTTAGCTTTCAATGATTTGATAACTTCAGCCTTGATTGGCACATAAGTAAATTTATTGTCAGTCCAACCGCGATGTTCATAAATCAATGTTCCGTTCAGGTATACTTTAACATCATCATCGTGGTTCAATTTTAAACTAAGATCTTTAAGGTCGAGCTTCTCCAAATCGAAAGATCGGCGAACCCATAGATTTTTGCTTTTCCAAGCCGTCTTGGCGAAATGGTCAGCATCGCCAAATGGTGCTGGCCCGGATTTCCAGGAAGCGTCACTGAATGTTTGTGACATCCAGCCCTCATCGGGGCGCGATTCAGTATATCTAAAATCATAAGACTGGTCATCAGAAGCTGGCAAGATGTTTAAATACGACTGCTCCATGGCACCTAAGAAGCCATAGGATTTTCCGTCGACTTTGATTACTCCCAGTAAGGACTGTTCAGCTCCTGTCCAGTGCTTGGTTACTGACTGGTTGACTTGATCAGAGCTCGACCAAATACTGAAGTAAGGGTCATGAGTAATCAATGGGTAAGATGGCGCTTTCGTTTCCTGGGCAAAACTGCATAGGCCGAAAGACGCGGCTAAGATGGTTAATAGTGTGTTTTTAATCATGTGTGTATGGTTTAAAGACCGAAGTGTCATTCCATTAAAAACCCAGCTTAGGATTAAGCTGGGTTAGTTGAGAAATATAAAGAAGCGTTTTGTGTTATCTATAAAGTCTGAATTCTGAAGCCTGGAAAGTACCACCACTCTTCAATGCAGTAATTCTCCATCTGTAAATACTATAAGGCTTAGGATCAGGAACAGTGAAATAGAAAAGGTTTTTATACCTGGCATCTCCAGTCACTCCCTTGGCTTCCATTTCCTCTTTAAAGCTTTGGGTCCTTGTTACCGAGTGAACAATATCCCACGTAGTTCCATTGTTAGAACCTTCAACAACCCAAGTCATTGGATCTCGCTCATGAGCGTCATTGGCCTGACCAACCGCATATAATTTTACGATTTGAGGGGATTCGTAATTAAATTCTAAGGTAAGCGGAACTGTTCCAACCAAGAATTTTGTATCAACCTTACCATCGATAAGTTTCGCTGCGTTTTCATTTGAATTACTATTTTCCGCTGATGGTTTGTACTGGGCAGACAAAGTGATGTCATCGACAACACCTTCAGTTGATGCATTCTTGTTGATTATTGCAACAGAGCCTGCTTTCGTCGTGATTTTCAGTGTAAAACTAACAAGCACACCGGGAGTAAATGTTTTTACCGGATTTACTGCAGTGGATGTATTAGCAGGTTTTGTGTCATTAAATGTCCATAAAACTGATTGGACATCTGCTTTAGTCGTATAGGTAAATCTAACCTGGTTGGTAACACCGGTTTTAGCCGCCTTTACAGAAACCACACTATCTGGTGAAAGTTTTAGCGTTACAAGTTTTCTACTAGAAACTCCAGTCTCAGAAAAAGTCTTTAAATCTACTTGAAAATCACCCGTTCTCAGATAAGTATGTGTTGGGGATGCACTTGTATTTAAGGTATCATCTCCAAATCTCCATTCCAATCTACTATACTTAGAAGAAAGGTTCTCAAATTTATAGGTAAAAGGATCTTCCGTTTTCACAATTTTATAATTGGTAACAGGATTGATGATTTCTGGATCCGATTCTACGAACACCCTGTCGCTTTTTGAACAGGAAACTATCGTTCCTGCACAAACTAACATCAATAATGGTTTGAATAATTGTTTCATAGCCATGGTTTTTATTCTGTATGATTAAACAATTTATATTAGCTTTTTCTGGTAAAGATGGTACCACGATAATCTGGATCCCCGCCATTGAAGAATACCTTAAAGATATGTCTACCTTTAGTTAAGTCCACAGTAGAGATATGGGATTTCTGATTATTGTGTGCACCTGTATTTTGAGAAGCTTTAATTCCGCCGTTGATGTCTTTATCATCCATGAATACACTGTAACGTCCGTTACTATTGCTGGCGCCAAAATACATATCCATCTCATACTTACCAGTTTCTTGAACATATACAGTATAGGTTAAATATTCATTTGCTTTAGTCCATCCTACGACCGTTCTAGGGTTATACTCGCTAGCTACGTCCACTTTATCAGGAGCACGCCAGTTTCCATCTCCATCCTTTCCATTATCATCATTAAAGGCAATACCTTGTCCACCTAAATCATAATAAGCAGCATAAATTGGGTCTGAGACAGCATTAATTGCTCCTTTGATCACAAATGGAGTACCGTAATAAGGTCTAAAAGAACCTTGATCAATGACTACAAACACCGTGTGAAGTTTTTTAGCAACCTGGAATTGACTAGGGTTCTTCAAGGTGATACCAATTGTTGGACTTTTAGCCATAAATGCATAGAGCGGTGTCAGTTTAGTCGTAATTGTCAAAGTTGCAGTCGATTTACCCGCCTCAAATCTTATTTTAGGATTAACCAATGAAAAATTCCCGGCCGTAAATAGAAATGAGTTAGCTAAAGTACCATTATTAATATACTTAGTTACGCTATCCGGAGTGACAGTTGCATCTACAGTAAAATCCAACCCAGGAGCACCCTGCAATTTTAAAGGAACTGTTATGGTAACATCTTCAGATCCTTTGGTCGCAGAGTTATCTAAACCAACCACGAAAGTTGGAGCAGCAGTGGCAAAACTAACCGTATGTACATCTTCTTCTTTCAGCACCTGAGTGGTATTGATATTTACTATTACTGCATTCTTACCTTGAATGATAGTATTTCCTTTTGCGGGATTATTAATTTTCAAAGCTACCGCTACATTTTTACCATAATTAATCTCGATAAAAGTCCGACTAACTTTCAAATCAAATGTTGCACTTTTAACTCCGATTGGCACGTTTACTACTGTTGGTATAGTAAAAGACCCATCGTTGATCTTAACGGTACCAGCCGGCAATACTTGATTAGTAACCAGCTGAGCAATAGTATCTATATTCGAAGATAGTTGCACTACGAATGCCCGTGTTGTAGGTTCTGAAAAACTGATTGTTACCGGCACAGTCAGTTCTCCGCTTGTCATTGTGAAATTACTTCCTGTTCCAATATCAGACTTGGCTGACATAGACAAGCTTACATTTCCATATGTCTCTGTCGACAATACATTATCTAACTGCTCACGTTCGCAAGACGTAGCAGATACTGCAACCAGAGCTAAAAGCCCCAGTTGCAATTGAGTAAATATTTTTTTCATTTTTCTCATTTTTAAAGTGCTAACCAAACTTTTCCATCTAAAGCCCATTTATCCTGACGAGCAATATTAAACCAACTTAAAATTTGCGTCGGGATATCACTATTCTTAGGAACTAAATTGCCCAGGTTACTACCACTTGGTGAACAAATTAAGCTATTGTAGGTGTTCCAGGTATAGATGCCTGACATGGTAAAATCAGCAGCAAATGGTCCTTGATCTACGATTCTATTTCCTGTACCATCATTCATTGGCCAGTAGCCTACCAGATCTTTCCAATTTGGATGACTTTGATTGATGCTTGGTTCACATGCGTATTGTTTGACAACGGCTTCAGTCAGAGCCGCCTTGAACACCCTAAATTCACAAAGACTTACATCAATTCTTCCAAATGCACCATTGATTTCTCCATCTACCCATCCTACACGTAATTGCGCATTATTGTCCATATTGTTTGTCGCAGGCAATTCTACCTCCTTTTTCGCAGGGTTTGCTATAGATCCTCCTACGCCGGTAACCCCTACGTTGTTGGTTACCCCCCAAATTCCATCTGTATAAATTCTTACGTATTTCTTTCCGTCAGGCTTGCGCTCTACAACTGCAGTTAGATCGTGCCAGGTCTCGCCATCTATTTCCGTACCGACTATTTCGTATCCGTTCCAACCTTTACCTGATATAAAGAATCTCCAACGTTTATCCAACAAGCTGAACTCCCAACCCGGACCTTCTTTTTCTCCCCAACCGCTCCTTGCTTTCTTTCCTAAGATAGATGGCCATTGGTAGTAGTAATCACCTCGAGATACATTTTGCGGGTTCTTATTCTTTTTCACCTTCACGGATATTGTAAAACTAGATGTATCACCAAAGTTAAAATTAGCTGAGGTCGCAGGAGTAGCCAAACCTTGAGATTTATCAGGGTCACCTACAAACCTTATCGCCCTTCCCGTCACGGGAGTTCCTATGAAAGGTTTACTAATGAAAGTAGGTTTGGTCATTGCTTCATTGTGGAAAATAACAAATGTATTTGCATTTGTATTGCTAAAAACAGTTTTGTCATCAGCTGTCGCGGGCAGGGTATATTGACCACCTTTGTTTGAGGTGATAATGATCAACCAATTCTCCGCGTCATAGGTCGGTCTTGATTTCACTGCAGCGATTAATTCCCCAACTCTCTTATCGAAGTCTGTAATCGCATTTCTATAAGCTGGGAATGATATGTCATAACCAACTGTTTTTCCTGCTACATCAACTCCAGTAAATTCCCCAAGGACAAGCGAGGCAGTGTCTGTTTTGATAAAATCTACCATCCTGACTTTCATCGCTTCATCATTTCCAGCAAAGGATTCAGAAACATCTACACCAGTAGTAAGGTTGGTCTTAAACACGTCCGATGAAGCAAAAGTTGCCATACGAATTTTTGGATCGATAGACTTAATCCGTTGGAAAATAGCCGGATACTCCGCCAATTTATTTCCAGAAAAATCCTCCGTTGTGACTCTGTGCTTTTCCTTTTTTACACCTGTAATCATATCTGCCCAGTTGGCGGCATTTGTGGTATTCAAGTCATTCAATCCATTCCAGCTGTAGATTGACTTTGGCAATAATCCATTGATTATCGTAGGTTGTGCATCCTTTACAGACACCCCTCTCGCGCCATCAGCAATAATATAAAGTACTTTCGGCTTTTTATACTTGATATTAGAATTCAAATCGGGGGCAGTGGGAATCACTTTATCAAACTCACTGTTACATGAAGCTGCAAAGCCCAGCACGAACAATGACACACCTAAAATCCTGGCCTTTAATGTTTTCATACGTTTATAATTAATTCGGTTATTTATTTTACTATAGCTCATACCCATTATTCTATAGTCACTCTAACAATATTATTAACTGGTTTATTGTCAAACACATTGAACTGTCCCATAATCAATAATGCACGTTTACCATCCTCTGAAACTGTCTCGTAGATATCATTTATTTTATGAGTGGACCCACCCAGGTTGCCAATGTTATTGTAACCCGCGGCAAGTTCACCTTTTATATCCGTAAACAGCAGACCATTTCTAATTACACCATCATATGATTTAAAATCACCGCTTACAACGATCAAGCCGTCATTCAAGAGTTTAGCATAATATGGTAGCCCCCCATCGAATATCTTTGCTTTAAAGCTTTCGTCCACAGAACCATCGTAATTCAATATGACCATTCCAGCCGCGGCTTTGCCGTTGAAAGATTTGAATCTTCCCACTAAAACATATTTATTGAGTGCAGCGTTATAATTCGCATAGAAAATATAATCGTTTGCACCAATTCCCGGATTGAATGTCTCATCTTTTAAACCGTCTGGTTTCAATCGCGTAATATATCCAGCCGCTACATCATCAAACTTATTGAACTGCCCGTAGCATAAAATTTTTCCATCCGTGTGCATGTAAGTTTGTGTTCTACCTGTTCCACCTGGTAAACTCTTCCCCTTCTGTCCTTTATACCCCACAGCATTCTCATCAAATCTCCACGTCCTGTCCAAAGTACCGTTTTCATTGAAACGTACCAATTGACGAACCTCTACACTATCCAGAGCTGTACTATCCTGATATTTATAAGAGTTAATGTCATAACGTCTGGAAACATAATAATTGAAATCACCTGCCGCGATCAGCTTACCTCCGAAAGTGTAAAGGTTGCGGATAAATCCAGTCACCCCGCCGTTAAACTTAGGAATAAATTTAGTCTTCAATGTATATGTTAAAACAGATGTAGTATCGATAATTCCAGAAGTAGAAATTCTGGTGATTCTGCTGATGTCTCCACGTTGTTGATAACCGCTAAAATCACCAGCAATATAGTTCCATCCATTTAACGTTACTAATCCTGTTAACTGTCCGTTAGCAGCCTCTCCTACAACAAAAGAACGATCCCAGCCACCATTTGGAAATGTTCTTACGATTCTGCGGGTTGGTCTCACGGTTCCACTGTTGTTATAGCTGGTAAACCCACCTAGTAACAATAGATTACCATCCTGCAAAGGGATTGCGGTATTTACGAAAGAATTCGCACCGTTGATGGCAACAAAAGTTGGGTCTATAGCGACTTTTCCTTTAACTGTAAACCTTGGGCCGAAAACTAACTGGCCATTTACCACAAATGACGTGATACCGGAACTGGCTTTTGCAGGTACTTTTACAATGATATATGTATCAGTTACCTTCACTGTATCAGCTTTTTGTCCATTAAAATAGAACTCGAGACCCGACTTATGTGCGAGCAAACCAGTAGCAGTAATTGTTACCTCTGTGCCAGGCAAACCTTCAGCAGGAACTGGGACTTGTTGCTGGTTCGTAATGATGCCCAATGGTGGTTTTCCTCCTTCATAAGGATCTTCAAACACCTGATTCTCGTCTTTACAGGAACTGAACAGCAGACCTGCAATAAGAACAACTAAACTTGTATATTTTAATTTCATAATACTTGTCGTTAAAACTTTCTAAACCCCATTCTTATTTACTCAACACTACATCCCTGGCAAAATCGTAACCTAAGCCAAAACGATTTGCTGCTTCCTGAGGGTACGTTTCACCTATGTTACCTCCCGTAAATACTGCAAGTACATGTACGACACCATTTGTTGGTTGGATGTCGGAAGTTGCTACTGCGGCTGTATTTAATTGTTGTGGATTCGATGGATCGGGTAATGTTGAGATACTCAACTGGCGATAACCGGTGTATTTCACACCATTTGCTGAATTGAATACCACACCAATATTTGCCAAATCACTATTATATCCATAATAGTATCCCCCTGGGAATAGTGCTCTCAAATTGAAATCTAACTGTGGATAATCCTTTAACTTAAATTTACCTTTAAAGACGTACTTTAACAAATATTTCCTCCAAATTTCTGTTGGCACATCGGATAGTACTTTAATCGTGTCTTTGTTTTGATTGTATAAATCCTGGTTCAGACGATTTCCTAAATTTGGAAGACTGGTATTTACTAATCCTATTGTTCTTCTAACAACCTCGTCAGTTGGTGCAAAAAAGGTGATGTCTTCCTTATTGAAAACATCTTCCAGACCGGCCAACTTTACAATCTGAGCAATTGTGTCAAATTTATCATTGGACTGAAGGTACTGTAGGACGGTTCCATTGTAAACAGGGTTTGCCTTCCCTCCGTCTATATAATAGTCGTCCTTAGCGCAAGACGAGACCAATGTGATCAGCAAAATTGAACACATCACAAATGGTGCAGCGTATCTTTTAAAAATATTTTTCATATGCATATAATCAATTAGTTAAAGTCCTGTTCCAATCCAATAGTCATTCAACCGCATAAAACGATTGTTGTCCAAGGCTGATGAATTGATCGGCCATGTCCAGGCACCTCTATTAAACTTATCAAAGGTTAATGGATTCTCTACGTATTGTTTGTTTAAAATCCGCTTCGTTCTGACCAGGTCAAAATAGTGGGTACCCTCACCCAAAAGCTCCTTCGCCCGTTCCCAGAAAATCGCATCTTTGATTTCTGAATCTCCCTCAGCTCCTGGAAAAGCACTTAAGCCTCGTTTTTCCCTAATCATATTGAGCTTAATTTCAGCTGCAGCAAGATCTCCTTTTTCTGCATAGGCCTCAGCGCATAATAGAATCGCATCAGCATATCTCATAATCAGGTAGGTATTATCAGGATTGATATCCAAACCGGGATTATTAGCATCTACAAAAGTATTGAAGGCAAACTTCTTCAACTGAAAAGTCTCTGGATTCTGATCAAAAGGTGCTACAAACCAGGTATCTAACCTTCCATCTCCACGATCGGGGAACAATTTGGTCATATACTCTTCTGTGAATACCGCATTACTATAACGATGGGTATATTCAGGCTGCTTATAAGGGAAATGGATAAAGGCATCTGCAAAAGGTGAGTAAGGATTCGCCTGAGCAAATGGATTATCTGCATCATTATAGTTTAAAGTTCTAAATAACTCAAACAAACTCTCCTCGGACCTACCTTTACTTACGGTGGCCCATTCAGTAAGGGGCAGTAGACGGTACGCTCCACTTGCGATTAATTCTTCGCCTAATAGCGTAGTCTCATCATAGTACTCTGCTTTACGGGAAGGATCAAATCCAGCATTCCACATGTTCATATTCATCATCAAACCAACTACCGCTCCACGACTCGCTCTTACACCACGTTGTGAAGGATCAGTCATTGTCCAAGGCAGGTCAGGCTTTGCAGCCTTCAGGTCAGCAATGCATTTGTTCAACACAGAAACCATGTCTTCTCTAGGAAGCGGGTCTTTTTGATATGGCGTAGTGTAATATACCACATCTCCATAAAGCCTTACCATTTGAAAATAGCAGAAACTGCGAATAAACCTGGCTTCAGCGATGTAACGTTTCGATTGTTCGGCTGATAGGGTTACAATACCCTCTTGAACTTTACTTAATAGCAAATTGGCCGCTTGGATTACCCTATAATAGTCTTCCCAATAGGTAATGTCGCCAAAATTATAATTCGCATTGCCCTGAACCGCTTCAAGAAGTAAGCGATCGTCGATCACCGTCGTTGGAATTACTTGTTTTTCAGTACTTCCTTTAGGATCTGGAGCTTGCCTCGTGTGCCCTCCTAACCTTCCGATGTTTCTTCTAACATCTCCTCCCTGCACTGCGGGAATGGCCTCACCGGAGCGAAACTCTCCAGTCGCACCAGCAAATGAAGTACGCGTATATTTATCAAACAACCTACCATACATATCTGTGATATTGCTCTCAATATCATCTGCATTCTGATAAAAATTGTTACCTGTCAACTTATCAATTGGAGTGATGTTGAGGAACTTTTTACAACTATATTGCGAAGTACCCAGCACAACCAATAAGCAAATCATAATCTTTTTCATGTCTTATCTTTTTTGTGACTTCAATTAAAATGTTACAACCAATCCAAGGGTATAAGTACGGGGGTTAGGATACCCAATAGAAAAATCCCTGCCCAGCGAACTCACATTCTCAGGGTTTGGCCCGGAATAAGGTGAGAAAGTAATTAAGTTAGCAGAAGAAAAATGCGTTCTAATTCCATTAACACCCAACTGTTTAGCCAATTTCTTTTTAAAGGTGTAAGCTAAAGTGGCTTGATTGATTTTGAAATAACTTCCACTCTCTTGCCATAAAGTCTGTTCATTACGGAAATTACCCATATAACTGCCGTGTGCATAATCGTAAACATTTGCATAAGTTGCATCATTATCACCAGGACCTGTCCAGATGTTCAGATTTCCCGGAGGCGGCACTGTGTTGGTACCAAATGGATCTGCCAACAATAACATACGCCTGGACAATGCATTGTTCAAAATCGAACGTACCGCGGTATAGGAGGCATAGAAATTTAATGTCCAATCGCCATATTGAAAAGTATTACTAATACCTCCAACCAGCAAAGGTTGTGTATTACCTAAAACCTGCTTATCTCGGTCATCGATCACGAAATCACCATTCGCATCATAAATCCTGGCGTCACCTCCCTGATAAGAGTTTAAACGGCTTCCATTATTGTTGTTTCTCATTCTCAAGCCAGTAACTGGATCCACAGGAACATCAGCTGTAGAACCATAAACACCTTGATTGACAAATAAATAGTTCGAAAGTGCATTTCTACCCACTCGTTTGGCGATAAACTGCCCTGAACCTTCACCAGAAATTACCTGTCCATTATATTCTGATGGTAATGATGTAAGTACGTCATAATTCAATGCACCATTCACGGAAACAGTCCATTTAAGTTTACTAGCGTTAGATAAAGGCCTGCTAGACAATGACAACTCGTAACCGTAATTGGCAATACCTGCATCGTTACTCAAATAGTTTGCGAAACCGAGTGTGGTAGACAATCTGTTTCTAAACAAGTCATTCTTCACATCTTTGAAATAAGTTTCAAAAATAACGTCCAGTTTTCCGTCGAAGAAACCAATATCTAAACCGAAATTATATTGCATCACCTGTTTTGGCTTCAAATAAGGGTTCGGTATTTGTCCATAGTCGATCCCTACGCGCGGAGCATTGTTGTAAAACCCATAAGGTTCAAATCTTCCATAGATATCAGTAAGAGCTCCTTGTGGAAATATGTTTTTACCCCAGGTAGCCCTAAGCGCACCATATGTCAACCAACTGGAGGTATTTTTAAGCCAGTTCTCCTTGGTGAAGTTCCATTTAAGACCTATCGAAGGGTTTCTGGAGTAAGGATCCAACTGCCCGCTTGAAGAGTTACCTTCCATCCGATAAGTTAAATCGACAACGTATTTCTTTTTATAATCGTAAGTTAAAGCTGCTGCAATTGAAGCCTGGTTCAAATCCCTGAAACTTCCATTCAAAATACCGCCGCCTCTGGAGAAATATCCATCATATCCCAATGGCCCCTCAAACTGGTCGTTTGGCATTCTGACCAAAGAGGTCACGTTTTCCTGGCTCTTCTTGATGTAGATCTCAGAGAATAAACTTCCGAAAAAGTTATGGTCACCTACAGATTTATTATAAGCGATGTTACTCCTGTTATACAATGTAGAAGAGTACGAGTAAAAGTTATACTGACTCGCAAACTGACCGTTGGCTGCCGCCGGAAGGAATCTGTCCTGCGATTCTATAGTGTAATCGTAATTACCAGAAGTACCTACATTCAAACCTGGTAAAATCTGATAATCAATAGACATGTTCGCTGTGATGTTCTTCGGACCGGAACTTTCTCTAATTTGCAAAGTGGTCAACACATCACTTGTTGCCAACAAAAATGATGGGCCAGGCAATAACGAAGACCGCTCACTGCTCCCCCCAACTATTCTTTGTAACACACCGCTACCACTACCTGATTTGATATTTCCCAAAGAGCTTCTTACCGCACCGAAGAATCTAAGTTTGTCCGAAGGCTTGAACTCCATGTTCATATTTAAACTATAACGTTCAAATCCTGTATTTTGAATGATACCATTTTCAGAAAAATAGTTTAAGTTGGCTTTATAATTGAACCTTTGATCACCACCATCTAAAGAAACGTTGTGTGTCATGTTGAACCGATCTGCATAGAAAATGTCCTGCCAGTTGGTAGAGTTATTATAAAAAGCATTCAAACTGTCCGAAAGAAACGGCGTATTCGATATACGGTATAATTGTTCGAACATGCCATATCTGATAATTTGATCCAATTTGAAATCCCGTTCTAAAGTACCGCCCAAAGTTTCACGTAATTTAGGCACAGCTGAAACGAAATAGTTTGAAGTATAAACTACTCTTGGTATCTCCGACTTACCACGTACTGTTTGGATCAAAATTACACCATAAGCACCTCTGGAACCATATAGTGCTGTGGCGGTTGCATCTTTCAAAATCTCTATACTTGCGATATCTTCCTGCGGAATCAAAGAAAGCGGACTTACACCAGGACCTTGTTGGTCGAAACCAAATTCCGATGCTTTATCGGCTTCCATAGGCACACCGTCGATAACATAAAGTGGTGACGTTGGCTGCAAGAAAGCGTCATCTCCAGAACCTGTAGTAGATATCGTCGAAAGACCACGAATGTTGGTTGAACCACGCATCCCAGGGGCACCTGTGTTATTCTGAATGTTCAAACCCGCAACCTTACCTTGAAGCAATTGCTCAACGTTACCGACAGGAACATCTTGAATTTCCTGTCGGGTGACCAAAGCAGATGATCCGGTTGTTTGCTCACGTGTTCTTTTTTGATATCCACGAACAACTACCTCTGTCAGTGGATTTTTAGTTTCCTTTAGACTTACGTTAAGAACTGTTTGTCCAGGTTTAAGTGTAATTCTCTGTTGGTCGTAACTAATATAGCTAAATATAAGGGTAGCACCTTCTTCAACCACTATTGAATACCGACCATTCGCGTCAGCAGCAATCGTTCTTGGAGGTACACCGGTAGTAATACTGGCATTGATCATGGGGAGTTTAGTCTCCAAATCAACAATAGTACCCGTGACCGTAATTCTTTTGGTTTGTGCCATCAAATCCTTGCACAATAACATGCAGCTGAAAAAAATTGATAGCAGAATAATTTGTTTTCTCATTGTATAAATTTTAATCATTAGGATTTTTAGTCGTTTTCAAACTTAGGGTTCTTGTCTTTGAAGTGGAATACGATTTCCCAGTCTCCCCGTTCATAAATTTTAAAATTCTTTGCGATCCTGGCTGTCCTAAGTGTTCCTCCGAAAGCTACACGGGACCAGACCAATTCGACACGGGCACTGTTACCATCACCATTTATCCCCCCTGCCGTCCATTTAGTTGGTATCCGGGCAACCGGAATTGGATATGCAACTGTATACTCCACATATTTATCAGTCTTTGTAAAACCTAATGCTGTACCAGCCTCATTAAAACCGTGAATCATCTCTCCCCATTTCGTTTGATTAAAGAAAACAGGATTAATCTCCACTGAATCTTTATTCAAAACTTTGAATCTCAATTTATTACCATTGACATTGTTTGAGAATTTTCTGATATACATATAAATCCTACCTTTCGTCGCACTCCTGGCATCATCCATGTTACTGTTGTCAACAGCGGCATTAATGTTGCTAATATCAGGGTAGTTGAAAACCCTTACCTTACCTGCAGGCGTTGTGGTATTCGGCTTACCAGTAATGGTGTTATAATCATCACTTGGCTCATAAGGAATATCAATAGTTGGTATGATCTGAAGATCTTTGATGATCCTGCTACCGCCAGAATTTGAAATCTTAACATCAAAGTAACGGGTATCCTGTGGAAAAGTTACAGAATCAGCAGGTTTGATCAAATCTCTTGTTGCAGTATGCCACATCACTAAATCACCGGATCCACGTAGTTCAACCATCGGTCTGTTTTCCAGTTTTCTCTTCGCATCAATTTCTGCCAAGCTAGTTTCTAAACCAGTGTATTCGGAAATCCAGACTAAAGCGGGCTTAACGGCCAACATGTCGCTTGCATCTCTACCGTCGCCAAACCTTGCATTTAGAATTTGGAAATTCATCGGAAAACTAGAGTTATCCGCACTAAAAGCATTGGTTGAAATGGTTGTTCGGCCTAGTCTTGGTCTGAAAACCCTGGTATTGTAGTCGGCTTTGGCACTCAGGTAATCTGTCTCCTGAGGAAGATCAAATATCTTTCTGCAACCGCTAAACGTAACAACCGCAGTCAATAAAATCAAAGCCTTATATTTAATATTTTCTTGCATAACATTATTTAATTTAAACATCATCAATCCCTTAGTCGAATATTTCCCTCAAATTCATGGTCCATTCAGATATTTGAATCACACCACCGCCATTATTCTGTAAAAACACTAAACGATAATGCTTGTAAGCCCTGGTATTTACAAAATCATAAATTTTCTGCTGATAGTTCGTTGTAAACTTCTGATCCTGACGGGTATCTAAAACTGTCCAATTTTGACCATTGATAGAGAATGGTACGGGTAGAGGATCGTTTGTTGCCTCCAATCTCCAGGCTTTAGGATCACGATCAATATAAGTCTTACTATCGTTGGCAGAAGTAATTGTATATGAATTTGAGACTGTTGCTACATCAGGCATCCAGTTCATATATATTTTATTATCATTTGGATTGAAGCTATTCAACATTTTAGTCTGGAAATTATTATCCAAAACTTTAATAAACTTCTCACCAGAACTGGTAGAACCGTCAACAGTATTGACATTATCCCAACGAATAAACCAAGTTCCCCCTTTTGGATAGGTAAATAAATTTGGTGGAGGTGGAACCAAAGTAATTCTGTTTACGAATTCATCAAATCCGAAAATATGATCATTTCTCAACAGGTGTACCATACCATTTTTGGTTTTGATGTTAACAGAAGTGGTCGTTGTTTTTGACCAGTTCGGAACAAAAATGCTCCTTTTTGTATTGGCAAATTCAATAATTGATGAACCACCGTTCTGCCAGCCTTGTGCATCTGCAAAAACCCGTAAGCCGTGCATTGGATAGTCTCCTCTCACGCTAAAGATTGTTTGACCATCACCTATTGCAAAATCATTGGCAATAAAAAGTTTTTTAATGATATATTTTGACACCATTGTATCCAGGTGTGAGCTATCGGCGATGGCCTTTGCAATATCACGTTTTGCCATTCCCGGCAAAACGCCTCTGGCAATACCAGCCAGATAAAGGGCTGGTTTACCTTGAGCACGACGAACATCATTTAAATTTTTGATCGCAATTTGGAAACTTAAGTTAGAAGGAGCAAATAAGGTCACTTCTTCATTGCTTAAAATATCCTTCATTTTTAGCTTATCGATCAAAAACAAAAGTGAATCATAAACCCCAGGTTTACTTTTTAAATATTCATAAGTATTTAATGATGTTTCGTTGTTGATATCGGAAGTATTGTAGTATCCTTCCTCACGCTTACAACCTGCTTGAAATATCATTGCGACGAATGCGAACCCTAGTAGGCATTTTCCGAATAAAATTGATTTTTTCATGTCTATCTATACTTTATTACTTCCAATATGAATTCTGTTTTAACAAAGGATTCTGATCCAACAACTCTTGTGCGATCGGCCAATAGATACCTCCGGAATTGATCAGCTGCATAAAAAACGGATTAACCTGCTTTATTTTATGGTAACGGATCTGATCATACCAATGCATGCCTTCTCCCATAAATTCCTTTTGTCTTTCTTTAAATATAGCATCGACTAAGGTTCCGTGTTGTGCAAAACTGTAAGCCACATAATCACTCGAATTTTGGTTCTGAAGTCCCATGTGATCCACATTGTATCGGCGCTGCCTGATGAGATTCAAATCATTGGTGGCACTTGTATTTTCTCCCAATACAGCATAGGCTTCAGCCCTCAGCAATGTGATATCTTCTAATCTAGTCAGTACGATTGCACTAGAAAAGATTCTAAAGGTAGGATCTGTATTACCATCCTGGATACATTTGATCTTACTAAAGATCGGGTATCTACCTGCAAAGTTTGTAAAGTACAGTTGTGAATGGGTAATACCTGTTGTATCGATATTAAAACGACCGTCATTAGTTTCCTTGAAAATAGAAAGAATCGAATCTTTCGGAACGTACATGTCAGGAATACTCTTATTTACCACGGGTTCTGCCAAAGTCAAAGACTCAATATTTCCTACAAAAGAGGCATCCTGATGACCATAAACAAAGCCAAATCCAAATAATTGATCATTGTTTTTATCGTAGAAAATACCACGACGATCTGCAAGCCTTTGAGTTGAAATATAACTCAAAGCACCTTTCCCAAAATTATCGATGACGAAAGTACTGTAAGCAATGACATCTGCATATTTACCCTGCCACGCTGCCACATGCGCCAACATTCCATATGCAGTCAATTTCCTAACCAAAGCACCATTCCATCGACCTTCGTTCTCGTTATAGTAGTCCCCTGGTTGTTGCTCATCATTTACACTATAGCGGTAAGGTAACACTTGAGCGGCTGCAAACATCTCCGCCTGAACAAATTCAAGAATTGCTTTTTGATCCGATCTGGGTCTATTTTCGAATTTCCCGTCATTAGATGAGCTGATGAAAGGAACATCGCCCCAAATCCTGACCATGTAAAAATAAGCAAAGGCCCTTAGAAATCTCACTTGCGCAATGTCCACCTGCATGTTATTTTCAGTATATCTTGCATCATTAGCCTTCACCTCTTTGATACGCTCCAAAAATATGTTTGCATCATTGATGATCGCATAAAACAGTCGCCAGTTTGAAAGCTTCTTCAGCACATCTTGTGAAGCGTTCAGATCATTACGCATAATGGCTTTAAGATCCTGACGGTTAGGGCTATCAAAGTTACCCAAACGCATATCTCCGTACAACCAATGGCGCTCATTGTCAGCTAACGCTGCCCTTGTCAAACCATAGACTCCCAAAATATGAGCTCGGGCATCCTCCAGCGTATTCCAATAATTGGCCTCATTAACTACGCGGGTCGAGTTAATATCTAAAGTCTTTTTACAACTGCTTGCGAACAAGCTAAAAAAGATAAGACCCAACAAAATTATTTTTTTCATTTCCTCGATTTTAAAGGTATTCGTTATTATTTCTCTACGACTAGCTGGGTTAAAAATCCAATTTCACACCCAACGTAAATGTCCTCGGAATCTGAATTCCATAACCAGTATCATAACCAGTATAATTTACCAACTCAGGATCCTGACCAGTATATTTTGTCAACGTAAAGACGTTATGCACGCTTCCATAAACCAAAAACTTCTGAACGTTAGGAGATTTCTTCTTAAACATATCAGTAAGATCATATGAAAGCGAGAGTGTACGCAACTTAACGAAAGACGCATCCTCAAGGAACAAATCCTGATTTGGTTGGTATGGTGCTACCGAACTCCAAGGGTTATACAATGGATATTTAGAATAATCTCCTCTCTTTTCCCAAAAAGTGATTTCCCTTACCGAATTGATGTTGTTCTGACCCTCACGGTTAATGAAATCAAATCTATTGGCCATCTCCTGATTAATCAGATCACGACCCAAGTTGAAGTAAAAATTAACTCCCAATGTCCATTTTTTGTAGCTGAAATCATTATTCAATCCTCCAGAGACTACAGGTAATGCATGACCTCTCAGAACTCTGTCTGCGTTGGTGATGTTATGATCGCCATTTAAGTCAGTCCAGATAGGATCACCTGCTTTTAAGTCTATGCCGTTGTAAGAAAGTTTTTCGCCTGCACCATTAACCGGAACCTCAGCATCGGTATTGTAAATACCATTGTTATTTAAGATCCAGTAACTATCAACCGACTCACCTACTTTTAACAATCTGTCTCCAATTGCAAGTTGATTTAATCCTCCTGGTAAAGCTGTTAATTTATTTTTATTATAATTGATGTTCAGACTTGATGTCCAGGCGACAGTTTTATCTGAAGGAATGATTTTACCAGTGACAGTAAGTTCAAGTCCGGTATTTCTAACAGCCATGCCATTTTTAATTACTTGCGTATATCCATATTCAGCTGCGGAAGGAACCCCCAATAACATATTTTTATCTTCTTTATAATATCCATCTAAACTCGCATGTAGACGATTATTAAAAAGTGAGCCGTCAATACCGACATTCAATTGATCAGTATAAGCCCATTCAAGACCGTATCCAACTGAACCAGCTGTATATGGTCTGGTCAAAACGGCAAAACCATTGTAACCAGGGGTAATCGCATTTCCTGTAAATCCAATGTATGCTGTATACTGAGGGCCTTGTGCATAATTATCAAAATTTTCATACCTACCCATTCTACCTACACTCGCACGCAAGTTCAAATCGTTGACAATATTGCTACTTTCCAAAAACTCTTTCTTCACATCCCAACCAGCAGAAAATACAGGAGCATAGAACCAGCGATTAGTAGGTTGTTGATTTGAAGAAGCATCACCTCTTAAAATTGCAGAAAATGAGTACTTATCTTTGAAACTATAATCCGCTTTTCCGTAAAAAGCAAGCTGATTATTTCTTGTTTTGTCCAAGAACTTATAAACTAGTTCCCTTTTAAAAACGGAAGAGGTCAGGTAATTGCCACTTAATGGATCAGAATTAAGTAGATTCAATTTGATGAAATCATTACTTCCTTTGTAACCATAGGCATAGATATACCTTGATTTATCAAACTGAATCACATTCCCTACGGAGAAGTTGAACTTATGATCTGCGTTTAACTGATAATCATATGTTGCTATATTTTCAACCGAAGCACGCTGATTGTATCCATAATAGTTCGATGCATAGTTCGTCGTTTGCATCAGTGTTCTGGCAAAGAAAATATCACGGGTACCCTCGTTATAATCCAGGCCGAGCGTAGAAATGAACTTGAATTTACCAAAATCAAAACCCAACTTCACATATCCTTCTATGATGTTAGACTTGTTGTTGTCAAAACCTTTTTTAAACTCATTTAGGTAAGCCGAATAGGAATCACTATTTGGAGCAATCGGCGAACTCAAATCCGGAATATAATTCACTTGCGATAGTCGGTCGCGAACATTTCGGTTGCGCTGACGCATCACCTGATTGGCATTGATCATCGCACTCAAAGTAAACCAGCTTACTGGTTTCATGTTGATTAAAAAACGCGTATCATAACGGTCTGCCCCAGTATCATCAGCTACACCACCACTACGTAATGTACCAACTGAAAATCTAAAGTTTGCTCTATCTGTACCACCGGCGATACTTGCGTTCACTCCATATTGGATTTCACTACTATAATATTGATCCTTCCAATTGGCAGGACCATAATATGCATTATTCAGTGAATCACTGAGGTATAAAGGATATACGTCATTTTCGGAGTAATTACCGTTGGCAGTATATTTATTATAAAACTGCCTTCTAAAATCATTTTCAAACTTACCGTTGATGGTAGTAACATTGTTAGGTGTAGCAATACCTACATAACTATCAAAAGTAATCCGTCTTGCCGATGAAGGGGCATTTGTAGTAATTAAAATTACTCCATTAGCTCCTTTAGGACCATAAACAGCAGTCGCTGACAAGTCCTTCAACACCTGAATAGATTGGATATTAGCCATGTTGATGTTGGCCAACGTATTTGTGGCAGTACCAATCCTATCGAACTTATATTGCTGGATGTCAAATGCAATTGGATGCTCACCTATTAGTTGAACACCATCTACAATAATTAAAGGTTGGGTAGCAAACAACTCGCGAGCCGACAATAATGGCTGGGCAGTTCCACGGATAAACATATTTTGAACCGTTCCTGGCTCTCCGGATGGTTCTTGTACATATAAACCAGCAGATTCTCCCTTAAGATACTGTTGTAGAGAGATAGCAGGAAAAATGGATAGCTTTTTCGGATCCAAACTACTGCTCTTAGATTGCAGTTTTTTTTCAATAGTTCTTTTAGGTGCCGCTATACCAACGGTACCAGTATCCGTCACTTTTTTTGAAGTATCCGTTTGTTCTTGAAAATTTCCTCTAAAAGAGAAATTATTCGAAATACAGACAGACCTAGCCGTATTACCGAAGGAGTATGTTGTAGTACACAAAACACCCAGGAAAGTTATTGTTGCAATAATGCGCATAACAGACAATTAAGTATTAACTAATTAAAGACCTTTTTTAATTGTGATTATATTAAAGTCATCTTCAAATCAAATACAAAACCATTACAGCCCTAACCCTATACCATAGGACTGAAGATTCTACAAAAATTTAAAAATAGGTTAAAACGTTTTAGCTATCTAGAACTAGGACAAGTTCGAAACAGCGCTAACAGACCCAACTTTCAATGACTTTTGATAATGCTTAAGAAAATAAAGATTGCTCGGAAATGAGAATTCATCCCTGAAGATTTTAGTAAAAGTTTTACTCATAATTTGGTTTATTAGGTAATTTATTTGGTTTGTGATATCGAGGTTTTGTGTGCTAAATCGATTATCTATAACAATTATACGAAAGATAAATTACAATCCAAATGTTTTGTGGCATTTTTTTATATTTTTTTTATAATCCTAATTTACTCGAAGCTAGTCAATTATTATCCAGTTTATTTTCATGCTATAACGTTGTAGTAATTTTATCTGGTTTAGCATATAGTATATATATACAATTTTTAATTTTACCTACGCCAATGGATAGTTTCTTTTATCATCAATCGGTAATTATTAGGATTTAAAATTGATATGTTCACCCTTTTAGTCAATGAAAATTTGTTATTTTGATATATAACAAAAATTAGACAGGCCCTTTTACCTGAAACAAATATGCCAGTTAGAGAAAAAGAACAAACCAGCAGCAACGTCTTATCGATAGATATTGGCGGGACAAGCATCAAAGCTTGCATATTGAGTGAAGACGGAACGCCGCTTTCAGAATTCCAAAAAATACCAACGCCTAAAAATTCTACTCCTGAAGCTGTGATTTCATGCATCAAGGAACTCGTATTATGCCTTGCCGACGATTTCGCCAGGATTTCCGTTGGCTTCCCAGGCTACGTAAGATTTGGAAAGGTAGAAACTGCCCCCAACCTGGCCAGAAACAAATGGACGAATGTCGAACTCGCTCAGCAAATCAGTAATCTATTTGATAAACCAGTCAGGTTAATTAATGATGCGGATCAACAGGCTCTTGGAATCGTAAGCGGTTCGGGTTTTGAAATTGTGTTTACTGTAGGAACAGGCTTCGGTACCGCCATGGTTTACGATGGAGAGCTCCTCCCCCATTTCGAACTCGCACATTTGCCTGTTACCAAAACTAAAGACTATGACGACTACATCGGAACTAAGGCACTCGAAAAAATAGGAAAGAAAGACTGGAACGATCGCCTCGAAAGTATCATAGAAACTTACAAGACAGTTTTTAATTATGATACCTTATATATAGGTGGTGGAAATTCTAAGCACATCACCTTAGAATTGGATCACAACATTAAATTGGTGACCAATAAAGATGGTATAAAAGGTGGAGCCAAACTTTGGCAGGTTGCAGAAAAATACCATGTTCATACCACTTATCCAAACAAGAAATAACTAGAAATGAATAATAAATTTACTTTAGGAATGATCGGCCTGGGTACCATGGGCCGTAATCTATTGCTCAACATGGCCGACAACGGTTTCCAGGTAACCGGATACGATAAGGATGCCAAAATGCTTAAAAAACTGGAAGAAGATGGTAAAGCACATAATTTGAAAGGCTTTGAATCTCTGGAGGATTTTATTCAGAGTCTCGAATTACCGAGAAGAATTATGCTTCTTGTACCCGCAGGCAAAATCGTAGATAGTGTAATTCAGGAACTTGTACCGCTACTGGAAAAAGGCGACATGATCATAGACAGTGGAAATTCGCATTTCACAGATACCAGCCGCAGAGCTATTGAGCTTTCAGATCAGGGCATTCACTTTTTCGGAATGGGAATCTCCGGAGGCGAAGAAGGTGCCCGGTTCGGTCCGAGCATGATGCCTGGTGGCGACAAAACTGCTTACAATGCTGTAAAACCAATATTGGAAGCTGTATCGGCTAAAGTAAACGGCGATCCTTGTGTCACTTATATAGGTCCGGGTGCTTCCGGACATTTTGTCAAAATGGTACACAATGGAATTGAGTATGCCATGATGCAGGTACTTGCTGAAACCTATGATTTATTAAAAAATGGTTTGGGATACAATAACGACCAGATCTATTCTCTTTTTGAAAAATGGAATAACGGCCGACTTAAATCTTTTCTTTTGGAAGTCACACGTGACATATTTAAAGTAAAAGACGAAAAGACAGGCAACTTCCTGATTGATATGATCAAAGATGAAGCTAAATCTAAGGGAACTGGTAAATGGACATCTCAGGTGTCTATGGATTTACAATCACCTATCCCTACCATCAATGAGTCTGTTAGCTCAAGAGATCTTTCAAAACTGAAGAAATTGCGCACTTCACTATCAATCGCTTTACCTCAGGAAAAAACAGCCATCGAAAACGCTGAAGCATTTGAAGTTCAATTGGAACAAGCACTTTATTTTGCCATGATCACTTCTTACGCACAAGGTTTGCATTTGCTGGAGCAGGCATCGGCTGAATTCAAATATGAACTGAACCTGAAAGAAATTTCCCAAATCTGGCGAGGTGGATGTATCATCAGAGCAGAGCTTCTGGAAGATATTTATCAGGCCTATAAAAAACAACCTGAAATGACTCACCTTTATTCGGATGAAAGCATACAGCAACAGCTTAAAGAGATCATCCCAGGAACAAGAGAAGTGGTCATAACAGCATTGAAAAATGGCATCGCCGTTCCATGTTATGCTTCAGCACTTACATACTATGATGCACTAAGAACAGATAAATCTCCATTAAATTTAACCCAGGCACAGAGAGACTTTTTTGGCGCGCATACGTTCGAACGCATTGACGAGGAGGGTATTTTCCACGCCAATTGGAATTAATTCAACTAGTAAATTAAATAAATAATGAAAACAAGCATCAGCCTCAACCCAACAATAATTGTGATTTTTGGTGGCACCGGTGATTTAAATATGCGCAAATTAGCGCCTGCTCTTTATAATCTATATTCCGATGGCTACATGCCAGAGAAATATGCCCTTATAGGAACTGCACGCAGACCGCTTGATGATGGCAAATTCAGAGATTCTTTAAAGGACGGTGTGAATAGCTTTTCCCGTTCAGGAAAAGTTAAACAAGAGAAATGGGATAAATTCACAGCTCATGTACATTACAGTCCTGTGGATGTAGAAGCTCCTGAAACCTTCGGAAAACTGAAAACTTGCATCGAAAAATACCAAAAAGAGTTCGGCCCAGAAACTCAAATCATTTACTATCTGGCTGTTGCCCCTAACCTTTTCCCGCTTATCGCACAATGTCTGTCCGACTACAAATTGGCAGGAACAGAAGACAATTGCAGGATTGTAATTGAAAAACCTTTCGGAAGAGATTTGGAAACCGCAAGGGAACTCAATGGCATCCTCACTGGGATATTTACAGAAAAACAAATCTACCGCATCGATCACTATTTGGGTAAAGAAACCGTGCAGAACATCATGGCTTTCCGCTTTGCTAACTCATTCCTGGAACCACTATGGAACAGAAACTACATCGATCACGTACAAATTTCCGTAACGGAGCAATTGGGCGTTGGCGACCGTGGGGGTTATTATGATGGTTCAGGTGCTTTGCGCGATATGATCCAGAATCACTTATTGCAACTGCTTTGTATAATAGGCATGGAAACTCCTGTTAATTTCGAAGCAGATGAGATTCGAAATAAAAAAGTAGATGTATTGAAAGCTATGCGTCCCTTTGGTCCTGACGATATTCGCTTCAGTACTGTACGTGGTCAATATACGAGAGGCTGGGTTGAGGGCAAAGAGGTTCCTGGTTATCGTCATGAAACCGGTGTTGATCCCGACTCCAATACAGAAACTTTTGCAGCCATTAAATTCTTTGTAGACAATTGGAGATGGCAAGGAGTTCCATTTTATGTCCGCACCGGAAAGCGACTTTTCCAGACCTCATCACTGATCACAATCCAGTTTAAGGATGTGCCTCATCAGATTTTCCCTGCCGGAGTTACAGAACATTGGCAACAGAACAGACTGATCATCAGCATACAACCTGAGATGAGCATCCGCTTGCAAGTTCAGGGCAAAAGACCTGGCCTAGATATGGTGCTAAATCCGGTGGATATGGTCTTTGATTATAAAGGAACCTATAGTTCAGAAACTCCCGAAGCTTACGAAACGTTGCTATTGGACGTGATGACCGGTGATCAAACACAGTTCATGCGTGCCGATCAGGTAGAATCTGCATGGGAGCTTTTGATGCCTGTTGTAAATGCCTGGGAAAAGAAAAAATCTTTGAGCTTCCCCAATTATACTGCCGATTCCTGGGGACCGGAAGATGCAGAAGCACTTATAGCAAGAGACGGATTCCACTGGTTTACATTACCTCTAAATAAAGAATAATGAATGTATTGATTTACAACACGCAGTCCGAGCTTTTTGAGGATTTGGTAGAATATATTGTCGAGATTGCCAATCAATCCATTAAAGAAAAAGACTGTTTTAACTTTGTACTTACAGGCGGGAACTCTCCAAAAGCACTATATGAAATGCTGGCGACGACTTATAAAGATAAAATCGACTGGACCAAAGTATATTTCTTCTTCGGTGATGAGCGCAATGTGGCTCCAAATCATGAGAGCTATAATGGACTAATGGCAAAAAATGCCATTTTAGCACCATTAAACATTTCAGAAGACCATATCTTTTATGTAGATACTACGCTGGAGCCGGAAAAAGCAGCCATTGAATACCATAAAGCCATCACCAACCACTTTGATGGTGGCGATCTGGTATTTGACCTCATCCTTTTAGGTATGGGAGATGATGCGCATACTGCTTCGTTATTTCCTGGCACTTCTATCCTTAAAAACAGAGAAGTAGAAATTGATTCCGTATACGTTGAGAAGCTTTCTACCTATCGCATCAGCTTCACGGCGCCATTAATCAACAAGGCAAAAAACATCGCCTTTTTAGTGTTTGGCACAGGTAAAGCTGAAGCTGTTAAACATGTGATCGAAGATCAGCAGAAAAATACAGATCTGTATCCTACACAACTGATAAATCCCATCGACGGAAATGTAACATGGTTTTTGGATCATGAAGCGGCCGGCTTACTCAACAACTAAAGATCCATAAATAAAAACGCATCTATCCAAAGAAAGATAGATGCGTTTTTTAAACCTTGATGCGTTCAGTAACTACAGCATCATTCTCTGTATTTACACCTTTAATCTCAACATATTTCACATTTGGAAGCCAGAAAGATCCACCTTCTATACGCACAAATATGCGTTCGATCTGCACTTTTTTCTGGTTCACCGTCACAAAAACATGGAATTTCTTATCTTCACCGCGTTGCAGGTACATCGGTAACTTCTTGTGTGAAACAAATCTTAGCTCAAATTGGTCCTTCGCCAATTCTTTAGTCTGTATACCGTAAGCAAACTTGCGCTGTATATAGCTCAAATCCTCCTGTTCACCTTTCTCCGCATAACGAAGCCAATACACAAGAATAGGCTCTTTACGGTCTACTACCCCGTTTTTATCTACATTCAACTCGCAAATGATGGTATTCGTATTGGGATCCCGCTGCAAATAGAAAAGCTGATTGGAGATTCCTTTAGGCACAGGAAATTTCAAAGGTGAAGGGTCACTTTTGTCTGCAGTTTGAGCGAATACGCTTACATCAGAAAAACCAATAAACAAAATTATGATGATCAGAACGCGTTTTAACAAAGGAAAACTTAGATTTGTCATTGCCTCAAAGATAGGAAGACAAAGATAAACAGCCGGGCTAAAATAAATATAATCTGATCATCATAAATTATTTATCAAAATTGAACACTATTGAGCCGCTGATCGACTAATATTCCATCAAACGCTTTCAGTTCAAATTTTAATTTACGCCGGGCTTTAAATCTGATGATAAAAAGATCTGCATTCCCGCTCAGCAGTTCTTTATTTCCCAGGTTCACAAAAGTTGGATACAGCATTTTTTTTCCGTTGCTGTGTAACCGGTCATAAGTCATGTTTTCCATCTGTCTTGTGTTTAACACGTTTATTCCAAGGAACTCATAATCCTCAGGTGTATAAGGCAACGCAAAACTCAATGCATTCACCGCCTTTAAGGCTTTACCCTTTACGATCAGTTCAATGATTTCATCCTTATTGTAATCCTGTTTTGAAGTACTCAATTCGATTTTTCCGGCTGCCTGATCTTGGGCCTTTGGGTCAACTCCCCTTTCCAGCTGTGTAGCTACGACAGAAATGTCATATGCGTCGATCAGGTTGTTCTTATTCAGATCACCATTACTGATATAGCCTTCGAAATCTGCATCTCCTTTCCTCAATCCGGTATAATTCATATAAGAAGTAAGGTCATTATGGTCAATCAGGCCGTCACTATTGATGTCTCCCGGCAAATACCCCGATGTCCCTGGAACCTTGAAAACATACAGTTCACGTCCTGAGCCAAAACCACCTACTCCATTTGTGACCGAAAGCTTGATGTAACGTACAGTGGGCTGCTTTCCAAAAGTGAATACTTTTACCTCGTCATTATTCAACCACTCAAAGGAGCCTGCTTCAGTCCAGTTGAGTTTGTCGTTACTGCACCAGACCTTTCCTTTCAGCAATACACCGTTCCCTCTTCCGGTCCTTGGCAGATAATGGAATTTATCCAACTGATAGACTGAATTCAAGTCAATCAGCACGTCAAATGGCACAGCATTCACCCCCCATTTGGTATGCCACATCTCCCCTTCTTCAAAATCAAACAGCTTATCAATCCCAGCCCCACCCTGATTTTCGACTGTTGTTTTAGCTGTAATTCCTTGAATCGCAAATTCCAGCGGGTTAGATCTCGTGCTCGCGTTGATTTCAGTCCAATCAGAATATCCGCTCTTGTTCGCTGCGCGGAGCTTAAATGAATAAGTTGTTTCGGGGCTGAGCCCATCGAACAGCAACATGGTGTCCCTAATGGTAGTATAACGCATGCCGTTGAAATCAATTTCGTAGAAATCTGCCCCTATTATTTTCTTCCAGGATGGTGTAAGCGTATAGGCCTGCCTGTCTGCTTCTTTTACAACAGCATTGCTCGGTGCCTTTAGCGGTCCGGAAGAAATCCGTAGCTGATCCAAAGGTTCATATCTGAAACCCTCAACGGTTAACACTACCGCATCTTTTGTGATATCTGTCTTAGCCAATTTCACCAGGAGCTGAGGGTTTTTAGTCATCAGTACATTTTCAAACTCGCTTCCTTTTGTCGAAAACTTGTTTAGGTTAGGCTTAGGCTCATAAAAATAAACATTCTCTCTGGCCAGAAAGTCAGCGATAGAACGCGTTTCATCAAGTCTGATCTTACGCTGTCCAATTTTCGCGGAAATTTTGGTCGGCATCTGCGTAACATTGACCTTAAAGCTCGTGGCTTTTTCCTTTATAAAACCATCAAAATCACCTTGTGTAGGATGAACGGTAATGACTGCGGTATTTTTCTTATCTACTTCGGTCTCGATTAAACTGGTCACTCCTTTACCCAAGCGGTATTGTTCAGTTCTTCCGTCATCGTCATACTCTGTGAATGAATTTTTACCCGAGGGATAAACTTCATAACTACGCATTGAGGTATTGATTTCGGTCACATTGTTGTTTGCATTTGCAAATGGAATGATTGCTCCATTCCGGACAAAAACAGGCAGCTTCCACAAAGGCACCGCATATTCATTGAGGATACAGTTGCCCTTATATTTTTGCCCGCTAAAATAGTCGATCCATTCGCCTTCTGGCAGATAAATACCATTGCGTGTGTCATTTCCCTGCTCATCCGATCGCGTCGATTGATAAATAGGCGCCACCAGGAAATTCTGACCGTACATAAACTGGTATTGAGTAGCTGTCCCTCTTGTATAAGCATTCGGATAGGCTAAAAACATGGCCCTCATCATCGGCAAACCTGTTACAGACTCTCTGGCAATGCTATAGGTATAAGGCATGAGTTCAGATTTAAGTTTCAGATAAGTTCTGTTGATGGAAGCAATAGGTTCTCCCAATGCATGTGGATACTTCTCATTAGCGCCCCAGCCATCCATATTCAGCTGCATGGGTGTAAATGTTTTCCATTGAAAATCTCTGGTATTCACTACTGAGTTCTTACCACCAAAAATACCATCCATGTCTGAAGTGATATTAGGTTGCCCCGACAAACCCGAGCCCAGGTAAGTAGGGATATGAAACCTGATATATTCCCAAACTCCGCCCGTCTGATCACCAGACCAGATGCCTGCGTAACGCTGCGTACCGGCCCATCCATCCAGTGAAATGATAAAAGGTCTGCTGTCGTCTCCATAATCTGACATGATCTTTGCCACATCAGTCAGGCCGTTTAGCCCAAAAGAATATCCAGCTCCCACCCAGGCTACATCCGTTTTCAGCACACGGACACCCGCATCCTTCACTTCTTTCACGATATCTCTTTGTAATAATGGACTGACTCCTGCCTTGGGATGCAAATCAGATTGCGTCCACAGGCCGATTTCGACACCTTGTTTACGGGCATATTCGCCCAGGCTTTTTAAATTCTGAACATTTCCTTCCAAAGTTGCTGTCTGTCCGTATCCTGCCCCATAGCCATCATTCGGCAATAACCAGCCAAAAGGCATATCATTCTTCTTATACCGGTCTATCACTGCACGGGCTGAAAACTGATAGTTATTCTTTTCTCCATTTAAAGATTCCTTAATACCGCCATTGTCCTTTTGGCTTTCCTGGTAGCGCTTACCGTCTTCAAATAAAATACCTTTTTCGTTTTCCAGCCAAAAATCCCGGTTGTAGGCATTTAAATGTCCCTGATAAAATCCGAATTTTGGCAACAACACCGGATTTCCAGTCAGCTGATAAAAGTCATTAAGCAATCCACTTGCATCACGATTCACCATGAGGAATACATCGAGATAATTAGTTTCATGTGATAGTTTCACCAAACCCTTTTCTTTCGCTCCAAAATCATAGCGCCCTTTCCGAAAGGTATTCCAGAGCATACCATAGCCATTTGACGACCAGAAATATGGTGTTGGCGAAGCTACCCCGCCATCAGTCCAGCTATTTTGATTTTCAATGGCTACTGTTTTTCCTTTATGAGAAAATCTTCCATTTTGCACACCTCCTCCATAGAAATATTCCTGCGGATTTTCTTTAAAGCTTAACGTCACCGCCGATTGATCCAAGATTGCAGTTACCATTTCCTCCAGGATCACCTTATTGCCAGACAGATCAATTATCTTCATTAATGCAGTGTTTTTATTGATCTGAACAGCAATTTTTGCAGTACTTATTGTAATGATCTGACCGGCCTCACTCAGTTCCAATTTTGTCACCGGCCGTCTTGGATTTTCAACCAGAATTTTGGCTTCTGGTTTTGCTTCAGGATCCCTTAATCCCGCACCTGAATTATCCTGAAACAACCTAAAAATATGATCGCCATAAAAATCAAACCATTTTTTTTGCTGATTAGAAAACAAGAGTTCGACGAGTGTTGCTCCGGACTTTTTAGCACTTATAATTTTCAGTGCCGACTGAACAGGCTGTGCCGATGTAGCATTTCGGACAACCTGGCCCTGGGTATAAGCTATTGGCAGCGACGACAGCAAGGCAAATAAAGTCGTGCCCAAAACTTTAGATTTAGAAAGTAGGTTCATTTCAGTTGTGTGGTTAGCTAATTTTTGCAGAGAAATCTTTTTCCTTACATGGTAAAGTTAAAGAATGCATCCAGGAGAATCTCTTTTTGATCCCAACAAAGATCGCACAAACGTTTGCATTGAAGAAATTCCATCACCTGGCCTCTGACTAAGAGCATGAAATAAAAATGATTAGCTTTATGCGATGAAACCGATAAAAGTCATTATCACTGGAACAACGGGAATGGTAGGGGAAGGTGTTCTGCTTGAATGCCTTTCCAATCCTAAGGTAGCAGAAGTATTGGGCATCAGCCGCAAACCATCCGGCATTCAACATCCCAAACTTAAAGAATACATTGTATCCGACTTTATGACCTTAAAGAGTGACGATTTAAAACTCAGTGGTTATGACGCCTGCTTTTTTTGTGCCGGGATCAGCAGCATCGGGATGTCAGAGATAGGTTATACCCGGATCACCTATGATACTACCATGCATTTTGCAAAAACCCTTGTTGCAGAAAATCCCCGTATGACTTTTGTTTATGTCAGTGGAGCAGGCACAGATAGTAGCGAAAAAGGAAAAATCATGTGGGCCCGTGTCAAAGGGCGTACAGAGATTGACCTACAAAACTTACCTTTAAGAAAAGTTCATAACTTCCGCCCTGGCCTGATGAAAGCTGTACCCGGACAGCGGCATACACTAAGACTTTATAAATACCTCTTCTGGATGTACCCCATCGTTAAAACCATATTCCCGAACGCTGCAAGCACGCTTCAGCAGGTAGCAGAAGCAATGATCATTTGCGCTACCACAGACTTCAAGAAGCCCACCCTTGAAGTCAAGGATATCAATGCCCTTTGATTCCCACGATCTAATTAAAGTCACTCGTCCAATTCTACTGAAATTTTCAAAAATCTGAACGATTTTATCCTCTGCTTAGTATGTTTAGGAAGATAGAAATTCGACAGGTTTTCGACCTGAAAATGATCCTGTTGAACTTTAGCAACAGTGAATAAAATGAACGAAAGACGAAATCGTCATTTAAACATTGATCAACAGCAAATTATCTTTAAAAAAGCATTTTAAAACCGTCCTCCATTTTTCTCTTCGAATAAGGCTTATCGATCTCAAACTGAATGTAATGAACGAAAATCAATGGATTTTCTGTGATAAGTTTGGGAAACGATACCGTTAAGGCGGTTTTTGATTAAAAAAACGTCAATAATGGGCTATCGCGAGAACAAGTTAATTGCTCCTTGGAATGCTCAAACTTCGAACCAAATTTCATTCACTTTTAATACTGCTGGTGACGGCAGTTTTGGCGGTGGTGTTTGGTCTAAAGGTGAAGGGACAAACCAGAGTATACGCCACGATATACAGAAACAGCGGTTCAGGGGTTACCGGACCAACACTATCTACTGATGGTATTTATACAAATTTCACCACATTAAAGGCCTCTAGCTTAATATTTTCTGAACCTCCTGCTTGGAACCAAATGATTTTTGGGTCAAATATTTCGTCTGGTACCCCAATTTACATTAGATGTACCATGACTGGAGCATTATTAGGAGGCGATTTAACAGCGACCGCATATTCAGGAAGTTCATCGTCTTCAGACGGAACTAGTGTTTCTGCGACATCTTCTTCCATTACAGACTATCTAATAATTAAACCCACTGCTACATTTAATTCTGCTAGGGCTACAATTACCCCACCTGCTTTAGCAGGTACGAACACAGCAAATATCTATTACGCTTTCTACATTCCGGCACCTACATTAACTAATACAACGATATGTAGCGGTAGCCAAGCGTCTTTGGCTGTCGCCTCTCCTAATTCTAATTTGGTATATAATTGGTATACCGCTGCTACTGGGGGTGATCTGGTACATACGGGGACAACTTACTCACCTAGTTTATCCGCCACCACAACGTATTACGTTGAAGGAGTTGAAAGTGGTACTTTTTCATCAGCACGTACTGCAGTAACAGTTACTGTAAATCCTTTACCGACTTTAACGATTACACAAACCGCCACAACAATCACCACAGCGAGTACAATATCCTTTACAGCAACCTCTTCGGCAGCTACAGTAAGGTGGTACGATAATACTGGCTCATTAAAATTTACGGGTACTAATCCAACTTTTGGACCATTTTCAACCCCAGGCACTTATACGTATAATGTCATAGCTGACAACGGAACCTGTACAAATTCTGCCACGGTTACTTTCGCGGTATACTCTACCACGGCATGTCCAACCTTAACAAAAAGAGTCTACGCCAGTAATAGTACATGGTCGACAGTTATAACTGGTACAGTAGCTGACGTAAACAACGCAGTGGATGGTGATCCCAAAACCAATTCAACTTTAACAAGTCCTTTAGGTCTGCTCGGTATCGGAACCGTAACTCAAGATTTATTTTGGAGTAGCACAGTTGCCGCCGGAACACCTACAACTGTAAAATTGGGCTTAGGATCTGGGCTATTAGCCTTAGCGACAAATGTATCTATCGTTGGAATCAAAAAGAATGGTGTATTGGATCCAATTGTAATTGGATCGGCTCAAGCAGTGAATACATCCCTGCTAAAGCTACTTCCGGGAGATAATACTTTTGAAGTCACAATCACCCCTTCAAACAGCACAGGTCCATCTAGTTACGACGGCATCCGAGTTATCTTGGGCTCACTGGTTAGCCTAGGGCAGACCGCACGAATTTTCGATGCTTATTATTTAGAGTCAACACTAAGTGTCGATTGTATAAAAGGTGATGTGATCGATATCGTTTACGGAGTCAAAGACTTGGGTATTGGTGCACTGACGTCAACCGTCGGAGTTACGAATGCTTGGAATTCAGTTGATGGAAATGAAAATACTTTCGCTACACTTCATAGTGGAGTGGGGATACTCGCACAAGCTAGGGAACAAGTTATATTTTCTAGTCCCAGCCTATTTAGTGATTCCCTAAAAATCATTACGTCAACTGGAGGCTCTCTCCTGGGAGTAGATCTGCTTAATGGCTTCTCTATCCAAAGATATTTAGGCAATTCGATTGTTGGGACACCGATATCAAGTTCGAGTACACTTCTTAGTATTAAACTTTTATCGGGCGGAACTAGAGCCGCAATTCTATTAGCACCCACTACTGAACCGTATGACAGAATTGAAATTCTATATGGGGGGGTTGCAGGAGTTCTTGGAACACTTAATATACATGAGATACAAAGAATTACTTCTACTAAATTGTCCACGGCTCCGAATAATGACAATAAAATATCAGTCTGCAAAGGCGACCTAGTTTCACTTCCCACTCCCCTCGACAATTGCACAACATTCAAATGGTACGATGCAGCTACAGGAGGTAATTTAATCTCAGGTTCAACAATTAATACTGGATCATACACCGGGGTTAAAACCTTCTACATACAACCAGTAAGATTCGGATGTGAATTAATGGCGAGAGGATCAGTGACAATCACAATAAATGAATTACCAACAGCATCCATTAGCGGAAGCACAACAGTGTGTCAAAATACAACTGCACCAACCATTACATTCACCGCTGGTTCAACGGGCACAGCACCTTACACTTTCAGCTACAATATCAATGGAGGTGCAACCCAGACAGTAGTCACCACAGTAGGCAACTCCGTAACCCTCTCCGCTCCCACTACCACTACTGGATCCTCTGTGTATAATTTACTTAGCGTCAAAGACAACAGCAGCACCCAATGTACAAATGCACAGACGGGAGCTGCAACAGTAACTATAGCGCCCATCCCTACAATAACTTTAGGAAGCATTGCAGACATTTGCCAGGAGACTCCAACAGGCTCAATACCTTTTACCTCCGTCACAGCCGCACCAAGTACCTATACAATTATATGGGACACCAACGCCTTAGCCAAAGGTTTCGTAAATGTTAATAATGCGGCGCTGGGTTCAAGTCCCATCTCTTTTACAAAACCGACCAGCAGTAGCCTAACGCCCGGAATTTATACGGCGACACTAACGGTTTCAACAGCGACCTGTACCAGCACAGGGTATCCAGTTTCATTTACCATACTGCCACGGCCACCCACACCCACATTAATCTTACATACTAATCCACAATAATTAACTCTTAAACAACAAACAACATGACAAAATTCATTACAAAACTTGCGTTCATCACCATGGTGGTTTTATTCGCTAACACGCTAACATCCAAAGCTCAGGTAACTTTGGCTACCACAGACGTTCAAATTGTTTGTGAAGGGTCCCCCATCAACCTCGGTTCTCCAGGTACCAACAATCAATGGATAGTGAAGTATGATGCAAACTCAGCAACGCCAGGTACGCCTACTACCCTCACCATCAATCCAACGACCAATCAAATAGCGGCCGCTGATGTAAAAACCGGATACTATTTAATTACCAACAAAAGTACAGCTACAGGAGCCTGCGAGTCTGACATTCAAACTGCGGCCGTTTATGTGTTACCTACTTTGGTACCAACATTTACCAGTGCCGACTACTGTACAGAACAGGCAGCTACAACTGTGTTTACAGCTTCCGTAACTCCTACAGCGCCTACCGGAGCTACATTAGTTTATCAATGGTATACTGTTAGCGGTGGAACTGAAACTGCTGTATCTGGCGCAACAAGTGCTACATTTAATCCTACGATCACCAATGCTACCAACGCTTCGATCACTGCTACTTACAGATTGAAAACTGCATATGAAATCAACAGTTTGAAATACTGCCCACAAAGTATAGATCACACCGTAAACGTATTGCCAAGACCTACTACACCAACCATTACAATCGGTAATACAGGTCAAACTAACTTCTAATAATCCACCTACCTATGGCTAATAGAGTAACAAGTTTCGTAATTATCCTGCTGTTGCATATCGCAACGGCAGGGTTTACGCAATCTGTTATTCCGCAAACCATTAAGATCGGACAAGGAAAAACAATCAAATTACGGGCAAATTCTACAAATGCTGCAAGTTATCAATGGCTGAAAGATGGGACTTACATTGCCAATGCCACTTTGAGAGAGTACGTCGTTTCAGAAGCTGGTATCTACAGTGTATTATCTTACAGTGCTTTAAGATGTGTATCAGACATCTCCAATACCGTCATCGTCAACGTAGTACCAAACGGCGATCTGCGTGCCGATATGATGATGTACAAAAAATCTGAAGTCAGGGCAGTATCCCTCAATGATCCCTATGAATACCTGCTTCAGGTAACCAACAATGGACCAGACCGGGCAAGCGGTATTAAAGTCATGGACGCCCTTCCGGAAAACCTGGAGCTGGAATCTATGCAGAGTCCAAGTCTGGGTTATGCTAATTACAATGCAGGCACCCGGATCGTTCTATGGGAGATCGACGGATTAGAAAATACACAAAAAGCGAGCTTAAGAATCAAAGTGAAGGCATTGAAAGCAGGTGCCACGAGAAATACCGCAAGCGTTACTGCCAATGAAACTGACCCTAATATGGGTAATAACGCTTCATTGGACGAAAAGACCATTATCGACCTCCAGATCCCAAGTGCATTTACGCCAAATGGCGATGGTAAAAACGACTACTTTACCATCCCGGGACTAGAGAGCTATCAAGCCAATGAACTCACCGTTCTCAACCGTTGGGGAGGAACAGTATACGAACGAAAGGGGTATAAAAACGACTGGAATGGAGATGGCCTCAATGAAGGCACCTATTTCTATGTTCTGAAGGTTAAAACCAGCGATGATAAATGGCATTCATACAATGGATACATCACTTTATTAAGAGGAAGGCAATGATGAAAAGACTTTTTTTTACAGCGCTGCTAACAGCTGCTATCCTAAGCTCCAGCGCTCAGCAGGACAGTCAGTATACTCAATATGTATTCAACACCATCCATTTGAACCCGGCCTATGCAGGATACAAACAGGATGTCTATGTGCAGTCCTTCTTTCGCTCACAATGGGTGGGTGTTAAAGGTGCCCCGGTTAGTTTCTCCATCGCTGCAGATGGTGCAGTAAATGATGGCAATGTAGGCTTAGGAGTCATCATAGCCAATGACAAGATTGGTGCACAAACCAACCTTTCAGGTTACGCCAATTATGCTTACAAAATCCAAATGGGCTATGATGAACAATCGAACCTCTCTTTTGGCATCGCGGCAGGACTGATGCAACTGGGGCTTGATGGCACCCGTCTTGGTGGCATTGATCCCAATGATGAACTGATCCCTGTAAATAATGAAACACGTACCTTTCCTGATGCCCGATTTGGGGCATACTATGCTAACAGCAAGTTTTTTGTCGGTCTTTCGGCAACCAACATCATTGCCGCATGGGCTTCCAGAAGGGGCAGTAATAGCAATTTGCTCGTACCGGTGCCACAACCGCATCTCTACCTGAATGCAGGCATGCTCATCCCTTTAGGATACGGTCTCGATTTCAAACCTGTCATCCTGTTAAAAGATGACACCAAAGGTCCTACATCATTGGATGTTAACGCTTTCTTTTTACTAAACGAAAAGGTATGGATCGGAGGCTTTTACAGAACTTCTGTACCGCTCTATAACAAAAAGGCATTAGAAAATGGCCTAACTAAAAAAAGCGCTCTGGGTATGATGTTTGAACTTTTTGTCTCCAATAATTTCAAAGTAGGCTATTCTTACGATTATGCGCTCAACAAGCTCCGTGACTACAATTACGGCAGTCACGAAATTTCAGCTGGCTTTTACATCAACAGAAAGATTGGCAAAAGAGACCGCCAGTTGAGGTGCTATGATTTTTAACCCGCTCCTGAGTTCTTTATTCCCCAAAATTGCTTTTAAATCTTTAGCTTTATTTGAAAGAGAATGGAAGCCAGGGATCAAAACATCATTATCATCGGAGGCGGACTCGCAGGTCTGTGCTGTGCACTTCATTTGTTAAAATCAGACATCAAAGTCACGCTCATCGAAAAGCTGAGCTACCCGCAGCACAAAGTCTGTGGAGAATACATTTCCAATGAAGTAGTCCCTTATTTGAAATGGCTGGATGCAGACCCTTCAGAATTACATCCAAGCTCCATTTCCGAGCTGCTCTTTTCTATCCCTTCCGGAAAGACGCTAACCTGTAAACTTCCCCTTGGAGGCTTCGGAATCAGCAGATATGCACTCGATCATTTCCTCTATAAAAAGGCCATCGAAAAAGGTTGCACAATGATCACAGATACGGTAACCGCCGTAAGCTATGAGCATGACAACTTTCAGGTGACCACTGCAAAAAAATTAACCTTATCAAGCGCATTGGTGATCGGTGCCTACGGCAAACGCAATGCAATGGATCAGAAACTGAAGCGCAGTTTTTTTTTCAAAAAAACACCCTGGCTGGCGGTCAAGAGTCACTATAGCGGCGACTTCCCAGACGAATTGGTTGCCTTACACAACTTTAAAGGTGGCTATTGTGGAGTATCCAAAATAGAGGATGGACACCTCAACATTTGTTATCTGGCGGATTACAAAAGCTTTAAAAAATTCAAATACATATCAGAATTCGAACAGGAAGTACTCAGGCGAAATCCAGAGTTGAACCTCATTCTCGAAAATTGTACACCATTGTTCAAACAACCACTGAGCATCGCCCAGATTTCGTTTGCAAAAAAAGAAGCCGTCTATGAACATATATTGATGATTGGCGATACAGCAGGGTTGATCCATCCACTTTGTGGCAATGGAATGGCGATGGCCATTCACAGCGCAAAGCTTTGCGCGGAATTAATTGTACAGTACAAAGCCGGCAGCATCATTACGCGTGCAGAACTGGAAAGCCAATATCAGCACAATTGGAATAGGAACTTTAAAAGCAGGCTAACTGTAGGTAGATTGCTCTCCAGCCTGATTAGAAACGAGTACCTGCTCAAACCTTTCTGGCTCCTTTTGGTTACACTACCGTCACTACTGCCATTTATCATAAAAAAAACTCACGGAAAACCGATAGAATGATGTTGATAGACACCCGTCAAAGAAGCAATGAACCAGAAATCATGGATGATTTCAATATGGAAGGAGAAATTCTTCGGGATGCCCTCGACAAAATAGCGAGCATCAACAGGCTACTGGGCGGCAATAAAGTAACCACTGCTGGATTGAAATTTCTGTTAAGAGGTATCGATCCTGTCAGACCGATCCGGATTCTAGATGTCGGTTGCGGTAACGGCGATATGTTACGCAGCCTGGCTGATTACGGTATAAAACATGGCTACAACTTCCAGCTCAGCGGTATAGATGCCAATGCTTTTACCGTCCGTCATGCCGCGTCCTTGTCTGTCAGCTACCCCAATATCCAATACATCTGTGGAGACATCTTCCACGAAATTAAACAAACAGACCCTTACGATGTGCTACTTTGCACACTTACATTACATCATTTCAAGGATACTGAGATCATAAATTTGCTGACTGATTTCAAAGCGAAGTCGAACCTGGGCATCATCATCAACGATCTGCACAGGAGTGCCATTGCCTACTATCTTTTTATGGCTTTATGTTTTGTCTTCAAACTCAATCAAATGTCAAGGGATGATGGGCTCATTTCCATCTTAAGGGGTTTCAAGTCTGAAGATTTAAGGCACTATTCCCGCAAATTGAATTTAACACAATACCATATTCGCTGGAAATGGGCTTTCCGATACCAATGGATTATAAAAACTGCTGAAGAACCTGGCATATGAGCGTAAACATAAAAACAGTAGCTAAAGTATTGCCTGCCCATTCCAGAAAGACAGCCGATATCCTTCCCTTTCTGGATGTTTGGCTGGCCGGACAGGATGATCGATTCATCCGGAAGGTCAGGAAGATTTTCGAAAATGCCGGCGTCGACAAGCGTTATTCGATTATGTCGCCCGAAGAGGTATTCAGCAACCTGTCTTTTCAGGAACGCAATGACATATACATGAGGGAAGGGATTAAACTTAGTGCCGACTGCCTCAGCCTCGCTTTAGAGAAGGCCAATTGGAAAGCAGATCAATTGGATTACCTGATTACAGTCAGCTGCACCGGCATCATGATTCCCTCCCTGGATGCATACCTGATCAACAAACTGGAACTCAGACAGGATATCGTTCGTCTCCCTGTCACGGAAATGGGCTGTGCTGCAGGTATCTCTGGGATTTTATATGCAACGAATTTCCTAAAAGCACATCCCGGAAAACGCGCTGCCGTGATCGCCTATGAATCACCTACCACAACGTTTCAACTGAATGATTTCTCTATGGCCAACGTAGTTAGCGCTGCAATTTTCGGCGATGGCGTCGCTTGCGCCCTCCTCTCTTCCGCCCCTGAAGACCTGGGTCCGGAAATCATTGCTCAGGAAATGTATCATTTTTACGATGCCGAACAGATGATGGGTTTTAAACTGAGCAACACAGGATTGCAAATGGTACTGGACGTAGCTGTTCCAGAAACCATCGAGGCCCAGTTTCCTGACATCATCCACCCCTTTCTCGCTAAACAGGGATTGAGCATCAAAGAGATCGAACATCTGATCTTTCATCCGGGCGGAAAAAAAATCGTGCAGATGGTGGAAGGACTATTTGCCGGTCTGGGCAAAAACATTGCAGAAACCAAGGAGGTTCTGCGACTGTACGGAAACATGTCAAGTGCGACAGTGCTCTACGTTCTGGAACGCTACTTAGATGAAATCAAGCCCTCATCTGGTGAATATGGATTGATGCTGAGCTTCGGCCCGGGTTTTTCTGCCCAGCGGATATTGCTGAAGTGGTAAAGAAATTGATAATTTAGGCCTGTAATTGAAAAAACATGAACAAAACAGAAATCTTAGCACACCTACCTTATTCCAAACCATTTTTATTTGTCGATGATCTTTCTGAGATCAATGAAAATGGGGTCACCGGAACTTATACTTTTGACAAAGATCTTGATTTTTATAAAGGACATTTTAAGGATGCACCCGTTACGCCAGGAGTCATTCTTACAGAGACGATGGCTCAGATCGGTCTGGTTTGCCTGGGTATCTACTTATCCGGCAGCGCAGAAGGTGGCATGCCCGGACATGTCATGCTAACTTCTACAGCAATCGACTTCATGAAACCTGTATTTCCGGGCGAAAAGGTAAAAGTTGTGGCAGAAAAAGTTTATTTCCGTTTTAAAAAACTAAACTGTACCGTTCAGATGTTTAATGAAGCAGGTGAAGTAGTCTGCAAAGGAACCATCGCAGGAATGGTCACCCAAAAAATGAATGGATAAACGAGTGGTCATTACCGGATTGGGCGTGGTTGCACCTAATGGTGTGGACCTTCCTTTATTTACTGAGGCCATAAAAAGTGGTCAGTCAGGGATAAGGTTCGATCCGGAACTGGCACAACTTGGCTTTTCCTGCCAGATCTCGGGAAAACCGCTACTCAATGACGAACTGATCGGAGCCTACCTGAGTCCACTGGAACTGAAGAATTTCAACAGCACAGGAATTCTTTATGGGCTCATTGCGGGAATGGATGCGTGGAAAGACGCAGGCCTTCTTCCTGCTGAAACTGATGAACCCGATTGGAACAGTGGCTGTATTTTCGGCACCGGCACTTCAGGTACAGATAAGTTCAGGGAATCCATTTATAAAGTCGATAACTTACAAGTCCGAAAACTGGGCAGCACCGTAGTAGCACAGACTATGGTCAGTGGGGTGAGTGCCTATCTGGGAGGAAAGCTCGGACTGGGCAATCAGGTAACCACCAACTCCTCTGCCTGCATTACAGGAACGGAAAGCATTTTAATGGCTTATGAGCGCATCAAAACCGGCAAGGCTACCAGAATGTTAGCCGGGAGCACAAGTGACAGTGGGCCCTATATCTGGGCCGGATTTGATGCCATAAAGGTTTGCACCTATAAACACAATGATGCGCCACAGCAAGGTTCCCGTCCCATGAGCATCACTGCCAGCGGATTTGTTCCTGCTGCAGGCGCCGGAGCCATGGTTCTGGAGGATTTAGATACAGCCCTGGAACGAGGGGCACACATCTATGCAGAGGTCATGGGAGGTCACCTCAATTCAGGCGGACAACGCGGCAGTGGAAGCATGACCACCCCCAACCCCATCGCCGTAAAAAGGTGCATCCAATCTGCTCTTGAAGAAACGGGTATCAGACCTGCCGAACTGGATGCCATCAACGGGCATCTGACAGCGACTAGTAAAGACGCCCTGGAAATAAGGAATTGGAGCGAAGCACTGCTGCTCGAGGGTTCCCTTTTCCCCTATATCAATTCTCTGAAATCCATGACCGGACATTGTCTGAGCGCTGCAGGCAGTATAGAGTGTGTTGCATCCGTGCTCCAGATCCATGAGGGCTTTGTATTTCCCAATATCAATTGTGAGGACCTGCATCCCGAAATTACTTCGATCATCAGTGAAGACTGCATTCCCCGTCAATTGCTGCAAAAACCAATACATATCCTCGCTAAAGCCAGCTTTGGATTTGGCGATGTAAATGCCTGCATCATCTTTAAAAAATACCAGAATGAATGAGTTCGAAATTATAGCCCGATTAAAGCCAATTGTGGCAAATTACGTGGCCGACAAAGCCCTCCCCGATCAAATTACTGAAGAAACTGATTTCATTAAAGACCTGAAGATCAATTCTGCCAATCTGGTAGACATCGTGCTGGATGTGGAAGAGGAATTTGACATAGAGATCGACAACGGCTCAATGGAGAAAATGCTGACAGTTGGCGCCGCAATTGCCATCATACAAGAGAAGTCAGCACAGAAATGATCGGCAACGACATCGTAGACCTACGGCAGGCCGCACTGGACAGCAATTGGAAGAGAAAGGGCTTTCTGGAAAAACTCTTTACCGTTGAAGAGCAATTCCTGATTGCTTCCTATACCGAAAATCCTGAGCTAATGGTCTGGCTCTTGTGGACTATGAAGGAGTCAGCCTACAAGATCAATTCCAGCATCACAAAACTCCGCGCTTTTGCTCCGGTAAAACTGGTCTGCAATAACCTCATTATCCTGGAACACAGCGCAACAGGAAATGTGTACACGGAGGGCACATCTTATTGTACTGCTACAGAATTTAACAGTGATTACATACACACCACAGCTGCCGAACAATTGCATGAACTTCAGCTGGCCAGAATTGAAATCTCCGCTCTTTACGATGGCTACCATCAGAAATCACCGCAATCTGTCAGTCACCACGGCCGATATCTCGCACTCGCTTATTCGTAAGTCGCCAGATTTTCTTCAATCAGTAAATTGATGATACCGTCAACCATACCCACCTTCGGCACATAAATCTGTTTAATACCTGTCCATTTCATCAGCGTGATGTAAATCTCACATGCTGGGATGATCACGTCTGCACGGTCTGGATTGAGGCCAAATACACTGATGCGTTCCTTTAGCGAATGGCTATTGAGTTGATTGTATAGCGCTTTCAATTTAATGAATGACAAAGGCATGCCTTCTTTTTCATCCGACATGCGGAAGAGTTTATTGATATTGCCACCTGTACCAATGCCAGCTACATGTTTCAGGGATTTGGTATTTTCCTTTACCCATTGCTTCATCGATTCCCAGGTCTCATCCTTATCCTGATTGTCCAATATCCGGATTGTCCCGATATCAAACGACTTAGAAGCCACGGGGACTTTATTGACGAAAACCGAAAGTTCTGTACTTCCACCGCCCACGTCGATATACAGATAGCTTTTATTCGCGTCAAGGTTTTCTTCGATATGATTGGAATAGATGATATTGGCTTCACGTTGCCCTTCGATGATCTCCAGATCGAGGTTAGCGAGTTTTTTTACCTTTTTAATGACCTCTGCCCCGTTTTCTGCCTCACGCATCGCCGACGTTGCACAGGCCAGGTACTCCGATACATGATATACCTCCATGAGGTTTTTGAAGGCTATCATGGTCTTAATCAGATCGTCTACTTTCTTGTCAGAGATGCGATGGTCCAGAAAGGCATCATCGCCCAGCCTCAGCGGCACCCGTACCAAGGTGTTCTTTTTATATTTAAAGCCTTCTTCTGTTCTTGAAATATCAGCAATGAGGAGTCTTACAGCATTAGATCCGATATCGACGGCAGCATATCTTAACATGGAGATTATTGGTGTTTATTTTTGAGGTAATTGTAGGTCTGCACTTGCGCCCTAACTTTGTTGGTCAACCTGTTCTTATGGTATTTGTTACTGTTGGTTCTGGTGATATCACGCGCCTTCACATTGTCCTGTAGTTGAAACTCAATAATGTCCCTTATCTCATGCCGGACTTCTTCATCCAGGACAGGAAAACCCACCTCTACCCGGTGCTCAAAGTTCCTGCTCATCAGATCGGCCGACGAAAGAAACATTTCTTCTTTTCCATTATTACCAAAGATGAATACCCTGGCGTGCTCCAGGAATTTATCGATGATGCTGATCACTTTAATGTTTTCGCTATAGCCGGCAACTCCCGGCACAAGGGTGCATATCCCCCTCACAATGAGCTTGATCTTCACGCCGGCATTACTCGCGTCATAAAGTTTTTCTACCACACCCTCATCAGCGAGACTATTTACCTTTAAGATCATATAAGCCGGTTTTCCCAATTTGGCGATCTTTATTTCCCGGTCAATTAGTGCATATATCTTACTTCTGGATTCCAAAGGGGAAACGATCAGGTGTTTAAAACCTTTAGTTACTGTCTTTTTATTCAGGGCCTGAAAAAGTTTCAGCAAGTCGCCGGTGATCTCTTTTTTTGCCGTAAAAATGCTATGGTCACAGTATAGTTTCGCAGTCTTTTCATTGAAATTGCCCGTAGCCAGATTGGCATAATACACAGCGCGCCCTTTTTCAATTCTCTTGACCAAACAAATTTTAGAATGCACTTTATAGTCGGTCAGACCATAATTCACATGCACACCTTCTTCCTGCAGACGATTGGTCCAGAAAATATTAGCTTGCTCATCGAAGCGTGCTTTTAACTCAACCAGTACATTGACTTTTTTGCCATTTTTCGCTGCATTGATCAGCGCATTAATGACTTTCGAATTTTCAGCCAGGCGATATAAAGTAATGTTGATCTCCGTGACCTTGGGATCGATAGCCGCTTCCCTTAAAAACAGAATAATGTAATCGTAAGACTGATAAGGCAGGTTTACCACATAATCCCGTTCCTGCAATTTATTAAAAATGCTTTCTGTGCGGTGCAAACCGTGTACTTTAAGTGGTACATTTTGAACATACTCCAGTTCTTTTGAACCCACATTTGGAAAAGCAATGAAGTCTTTAAAACGGTGGTACCTATTTCCCGGGATCAGGCTTTCAGCCTCTATTTTTAGTTTGGTAACCAGGACCGTCAGCATGTCAAAAGGCATCTCGGTATCATAAAGCAAGCGCATAGGCTTGCCCTTCTTTCGTTTATCCAGGCTGGACCTGAGCTCTTCAATGAATTTATCACTTACATTCTTGTCAATATCGAGTTCAGCATCCCGCGTTAGCTGGATGGAATACGCATCTATAATGTCATAACTGAACACATAAAAAATATCGTCAAGGCAATATTTGATGATGTCTTCAGCGAGGATAATGAACTTCAGCCCATTGGTCTCCGGCAATACAAGGAACCTTGGCAGATCTGAAGGCAACTCAATTAATGCATATTTCTCACTCTTTTTGGAGCCCTTTTTGGAAAGCCGCACAAAGAAATACAGGTTCCTGTCCTTCAGTTCCGGAAATGGCTTGTCCATGTCCAGCATAATGGGAACCAGTGTCGACAAAATCCTGTCCCTGAAATGGCTCCTCACAAATTCCCCTCTAGCCACATTGAGCTGTGTTTCGTTGAGGATAAAGATCCTGTTTTGTGCCAGTTCATTGATCAGCGTGGCCTGGAACAATTGCTCAAACCTCCGCTCTTGCTTCACCACAATGTTTTTGATCTCATTGAGCACTTTCTTCGGGTTGAAACCAAGCAACGCTTTAGATTTGTCATTGAGGTTCGACAAGCGACTCATCGTCGCTACCCGGACACGGTAAAACTCCTCGAGGTTAGAAGAAAAGATAGAAAGAAACTTGATTCTTTCTATAAGCGGCACTGTTTCGTCTGCAGCTTCCTGCAAAACCCGTTCGTTAAAATATAACCAACTGATCTCTCTGTTTAAAAACGGTGCCTTCTTTTTTGTCATATAGTGATACAAGAATCCCCAAGTACTTGGGGATGCCCAAAACTGCGTATTCTTTTGTTAAGTAATTGTTAATTATTGTTTGTTTTCTGTTTTAGCTTTAACAGGAGTTTTAGCTGCGGTAGACTTCACAGCCGCTGCTTTTGTCGCTGGCTTTGAGGGAATGGCTTTCTCTACAGTTGCCTTCACTTCGTTTGCTTTTTCCACAACGGTTTTTACGGCTGCTTTTGTTGTACTTGCCGCAGCTTTTACAGTAGGAGCAATTGCTTTTGCGGCTTTCTCTTCCGTGGCGATCGCCGCAACCTTCACACTTTGTACTACCGGTTTAGCTTTAGCGGCTGCCTTCTTAACCGCTTTTTTTGCTTCCTTAGTTGTCTTCACTACTTCTTTTTTAGGCTTGGAAACGTTTTTTGCAGGTTGAGCTTTGGCTGCTGCCTCGTCAATTTTACTTTCCACTACGGCTTTTACTTCACTGAATTTCTTAGAGAGTTTTTTAGCGACGAATTTACTCGCGATCTCAATGTCCTTACCGATCCTTTCAGCATCATGGCCAAGATGTTTTACCACTTCCAGGAATTTGTCGGTCAGGCTTTTTTCCAATTCCTTTTTGGCTGCCTTTTTTGCGCCTTTTTTTTGCACCTTTGATTTACTGGTTTTCATATAGAGCTGTATTATTTTACAAAAATTTACTTGTTTTGTATGAAAAATCACACAACACTTAAATCTAACATATTTTTAACTATAAAGCTATAATCATGCCCACTTTCGATATCGTAAGCAAAGTAGATGCACAAACATTTGACAATGCGATGAATAACGCCAAAAAAGAGATTCTAAACCGTTACGATTTCAACAACTCCAAAAGCACCATCGATCACGATAAAAAAACCAACGTGATCACCATCGTAACTGAAGATGACATGCGTTTGAAAGCCATAGAAGATGCGATCATCTCCAGAATGATCAAACAAAACCTGGATGCAAAAAGTCTGGATTTCGGCAAAGAACAGTACGCTTCCGGAAATATGATCAGAAAAGAAATTTCCATAAAAGAAGGCATAGATAAAGAAACTGCAAAAAAAATCGTCGCGAAGATTAAGGAAAGCAAGCTTAAAGTACAAGCCTCTATGATGGATGACCAGGTTCGCGTGCAAAGCAAGAGCATCGACGACCTTCAGGGGGTAATTGCCTTATGCCGCAAAGAGGACTTCGGGCAACCTTTGCAGTTCATCAACATGAGAAACTAATGGAAATCCTGGAAAATGGATTCGTATTTTCAGATGATCCAAATAAAATAGATCCCATCCGCATTCATCATTACCTGAGTACACAGTCCTATTGGGCTCAGGGCATCCCTTTTGAAACTGTCAAACGGTCTATCGACAATTCCTTATGTTTTGGCATTTATAAAGAGGAAAAACAGATCGGCTTTGCCCGATGGATCACGGATAAGGCTACATTTGGCTACCTTGCAGATGTATATATAGAAGAACCGTTCCGCGGTATGGGCTTGTCAAAAAAACTGATGTCACTCATGCTCTTCCACGCTGACCTTCAAGGGTTGCGCCGCTACATGCTGGCCACACAAGATGCTCATGGACTCTATGCGCAATTTGGCTTTAAACCAATAGAACATCCCGACAGGCTCATGGCTGTTGTCTCAGAAAACATATACAAGGAAGACCGTTAAACGGTCTTCACATCTTCATTGCTGTAATCTTCTATATCGGTGATATACCCGTTGATGATCAGGAAATCAAACAAAGGCTTGGCATCCGGAGTTACCGGCATATTCGCACTCGTAATGACCTGATTGGTCTTTTTATCCAGAAAGGGATAGGCAAAGAGTTTCACATTTTTATTGAACATATCACTCACATAGCTCAGTAACTGGCTGGTATAGTTTTCTCCAAAATTGCTGGAGTTGAACACAAATTTCAAGTTATTGATATTCGTAGAGATCCCAACACTTTTCGGACGGCACCTATCCAGGTATTTCGCCAGTTTGTTGTGACGGGCAAAGTTGGAAACAATCACCTTGTTCCCGGTTTCGCACATTTCCTTCGCACGCTTAGCCACAGCACGCAAGTCAAGTTCATCTGAAATGGCTTCATTTTCAGAAAGCAGATTAGACATCAGCACTTCAATCAGCACACTCAGGTTTTCCTCTTGCACGTTTTCCGTACGCACATACTGGTCTACTGCCTTGTTCAGCATACTAAAATTCGGATTTGATTTTTGCGCATATTTCGTGCGTAGGATCATAATGTCTTTTTTATACAGCAGGTCCTTAGGCAAACGTGGCCTGCCGGTCGCGTCGAAGATCGCTGCATCAGAAAAATCTTTAACGATCAGGTACAAGTTCAGCAGGATATTATCCACACCCTGAAATACCGGGCCATTTACTGAGATCAAGTCAATCTCCACGGAACCTACGGTCAGGTTATCCGCCAGTGATTCAATCATCGCCTTGCGGTCCTGATTGTAATAGAAAGCTGCGTACACCAAATTAACACCGATGATACCCAACACATTTTGCTGTAAGGCTGCATCAGTATCCAGCAAACGGACATGGAAGAAAATTTCGTTGGGCTCTCCCCCCGGCTCCGATTGGAAACAAAGACCAATCCAGCCATGTGGGTCATTGGACTTGTTATAATTCAAAGTGGTCACGGTATTTGCAAAGGCGAAAAAAGTACGGCTGTCATACTTCTCTCCACTCAATCTTTCCCTAAGCAAACCAAATTCATGCTCCAGCATTTTCAGCAATCTGGATTCACTCACATACCGGCCTGACTCTTCAGCGCCATAAATGGCATCACTAAATGTCATATCATAGGCGGACATGGTCTTGGCTACCGTCCCAGAGGCTGCACCGGCAGTAAAAAAGTTACGGGCTACTTCCTGTCCTGCACCAATCTCAGCAAAAGTTCCATAGATTTTGGGGTTCAGGTTAATCTTTAGCGCCTTGCGCCTGGTGTCAAGGATTTCTCTTTCCATGCCGCAAAATTAAATAATCTACCGAATTTGGACGATAAAATAACTACCTTGAGCTCAGATTTCTCTTATCAAGATCGTATCTTAATAACATGCTGGACGTCAAAAATCTGACCGTACTTTTCCAAAACAAAGAAGACAAATCATGGCTGAAAGCAGTCAATGGGATTAGTTTCACTATAGAAAAAGGCAAGGTCCTGGGAATTGTAGGTGAATCGGGCTCTGGAAAATCGGTCACTTCTTTTTCCATTATGCGCCTTCACGATCCTCACAGCACGCGCATAGAAGGCAGTATAGCATTCAATCACACAGAGCTCCTTCAACTTTCTGCAACGGCCATCCGAGAATACCGGGGCAACAAAATTGCAATGATTTTTCAGGAACCGATGACTTCCCTGAATCCGTCATTCAGCTGTGGTTACCAGGTCCAGGAGGCCATCATCTTGCACCAAAAGTTAGACCGACAGGCCGCAAAGGCAATGACGCTCGAACTCTTCCATGAAGTACAACTTCCAAGACCTGAACAATTGTTCGATAGCTATCCGCATCAGTTATCAGGTGGACAAAAACAACGTGTGATGATCGCAATGGCGCTGAGCTGCAACCCTGAACTCCTCATCGCAGATGAACCTACCACTGCCCTGGACGTTACCGTTCAAAAGACCATACTGCAGCTATTGCTCCGCCTAAAACAAGAAAGGAACATGACCATGATCTTCATTTCTCATGATCTGGGTGTGATCAGCGAAATTGCAGATGAGGTTGCAGTGATGTATAAAGGGGAAATTGTAGAACATAATACTACGGAAAAGCTTTTCAAAAACCCCCTTCATCCTTATACAAAAGGATTGTTGGCCTGTCGGCCACTTCCTAAAAGGCAACTCAAAAAACTGCCGGTAGTGGCTGATTTCCTGCAAGAAGATCAGCAACTGGCACTTGCACATTTGTTGGACAAAAACAGCTTTACAGCCCAGGAGATAGCCGAACGGCGTGCTGCACTATATACACAACAAGCCATACTCGAACTGAAGGACCTCTGCACCTGGTATCCGGTCAAAAAAGGTCTGTTTGGCAAAACTACAGACTATGTAAAAGCGGTAGATCACATTACCCTCAATGTATTTCCAGGGGAGACACTGGGACTTGTCGGAGAATCAGGCTGCGGCAAAACTACACTGGGAAGAAGTATCCTTAGGCTCGTAGAGCCGACTTCCGGCCAGATCATTTTTCAGGGAAAAGACATTACGCAGTTCAGCAAAAAGGAACTGAGACTGATGCGCCGCGATGTACAGATCATTTTTCAGGATCCTTATTCTTCACTAAATCCAAAATTGACGGTCGGACAGGCACTCATGGAGCCACTGCAGGTGCATGGTCTGTTCGAAGACGACCGCAAACGCAAAACACGTGTTCTGGAACTGCTGGAAAAGGTAGACCTGAAACCAGAACATTTCAATCGGTATCCGCATGAGTTTTCAGGTGGACAAAGGCAACGGATCGTGATTGCCAGGGCCCTGGCTTTACAGCCAAAGTTCATCATTTGTGATGAATCTGTGTCTGCACTGGATGTATCTGTCCAAGCCCAGGTACTGAACTTACTCAGGGCATTACAAACAGAATTTGGCCTCACCTATATATTCATTTCACATGATCTGGCAGTTGTAAAACACATCTCCGATCGCATGATTGTGATGAACAAGGGTAAGATTGAAGAGCAAGGTTTTCCGGAAGAAATCTACAATAATCCCAGTGCCGAGTATACCCGCCGCCTCATTGCAGCCATTCCGGGCGCTGAACACATCTCTTAACCACCACCTTTACTTATCTGCACCACGCAAAATCCCGGTAGAAATGCCTAACCTGAGGTATCCATACCTATCCCTGTAGTAAATGTTATAGGGGTCCTCACCATAGTAGCCTGTTGCTGCCATTAAAAATGTATTGTGCATAAAGGGAAGCGCATAATGAAATGCCAGCTCAGCATTTAAACGTTTCTTCATAATTGACAAATCGTATTCTTTCATGCTGTTCATGGCGTAACTGAGCGAAACATTCAATCGCCATAGTTCCTGCTGACGGTACCTTCGCCATGAAAAATCATACAATATCCGACTAAAACCATAGTCATTCTCCAATGCCTTTTCGTAGTCGAACCATTTGTGCCATTCAAAACCTATTACGTGAAACAGTCCTTCCGATCGACTATTACCTTTGTCGTACTGATGGGCAAAATGATATTTAAGCCTGAGGTAATTCGTACTAAAATTGCCATTGATCGTATTTATACTACCGTCCGGATTCAAAGCCATTCCATCCTGTCCATTCGAATGATGGACAAAGCTCAGACTACTATACCTGTAATCCCTTTCGCGATTATCCATTCTTACATAAAATGTACCGCCCAAACGAAAACTCGGCGTGCGCACACCAGCCGATCTTTCTTTACGAACCCTTACCGTAAAATCTGGAATGATCGCTAATGCTACAGGCAGTTTCTCCGTTCCGATCAGCATATACGTAGTTGTCAACCTGCCATTGATGACATATTTAGATGGCGCCCCAATTTCCCCTCCTGGCGAAGTATAAGAGAGGTCTGCGTCTTCTTTGTACCGTTGCACATACTTCCTGTTCCATTCAAACACCCGCTGCAACGTACTGTCCTTTGGGCTGACAACAGGCGTTTGTTCCTGCGCATTGACAATCGGTCCCAAAAAGCAGAACAAACCAATAAATAGAGTAGTAAATTTCATCACACAACTTTGTCCTACCTACGAAGAAAATCTCGAAATGGTTCCTGTTGCACCCCGAAGTCAGCAACCTCCTTATCCGGTTTTCAAAACTGCCGATAAACGGATCAGCGCCGTGTTGATGGCTCTCCTGATCTCCCGCTCTTTTATTTTATCATAACGCTTCAACAGGATCATCACTTTAAAAATCACCACATCTTTATTGATGGATATGGTCTTTACAGTCAAACCACCAGGCATTACATTATCTGTATATTTCTCGATGATCTTATTCAAATGATTCTCCAGGTATTCCGGGGTATAACCATTGTCCAGGGCCATATCAAACTCTATACTCAGCTTTTTGGTATTTTGCTTCGACTGATTGACGATCACTGAACTGAAAGCCACGGAATTTGGGATGATCACCATATCGCTATCTTCATTTTGGAGAATCATATTGATCAGGGTGATATCCAGAATTTTCCCTTCATGTTCTCCAATCCTGATGTGGTCACCCAATGAAAGTCTATCCGAAAACATAATGATCAGCCCGTTGATCATATTGGCAATATAGTCTTTGAAAGTAACCGCCAGTGCTGCCGCAACAATGGATACGCTGAAGATCAGTTCCTGCGGTTTTATGCTCAGGAAAGAAGTCAGGGCAAGCGCTATAAAAACGGTATTCAGTATAGACACAATCCGATTGATCCCCAATATGAAATTGTCCTTGATGTTACTTTTGAATTTGTGTTTTTTTATATACCAGTAGATGACCACCAACCTGAGCATAGAAATGACCAAACTTGGGCCGAGAAAAATCATCAGGCCACCTGTAAAATGCTCCAGTCCTGGATATTCCTTATAAAGGACAGGTTTGTTGACATAAAAATAAAAAAGTGTAAGGTAAATCAAGGTCTTAACCAGGATCATCAGCAATTCTTCACCAGTTTTTCGTTCTCTGTCCTCTATCATTTTCTTATTTCAATTGTAAGCAAATTAATTCAAGCATGTTTAGGCAAAGCTACAAAATACAACAATCTATCAGTTCAAATTGTTACCTTCGAACTGATACATATCTACATTATGGCAAAAAAGAAATCCTCTCACTTAGAACTCGTTTTAATCCAACTGATTAGCGACGTTCTGGAGAAAAGCAAAAATGACGCCCTCAACTATAAACAAGTCTCTGCAAAATTAAATATCACAGATCCGGCAGGTCGGGAAACCATCCTGGAGATACTTCGCGAACAAGCCAAAAAAGGTATTTTTTTGGAACCTGAAAAGGGAAAATTCCGGCTAAAAGATCTAAAGACTTTTGTAACAGGTAAGGTAGACATGACTGCTGACGGCTCTGCTTTTGTAGTCCCTGATGATGAATTTGAAAAAGATATTTTTGTATCTGCACGTAAACTGCACAATGCGCTACACGGCGATCAGGTAAAAGTGTACATCTACGCGAAAAAGAGCGGCAGAAAAAATGAAGGTGAGGTTGTGGAGATCATCAAACGCAACAAAACTGATTTTATCGGTGTAATCCGCATATCCGATCGCTTCGCTTTTGTCAATGTCGATGACCGCAAAATGCTGCATGATATTTTTGTTCCGCTCAGCGACCTTAATGGCGCCAAAAACGGCCAAAAAGTGCAGGTTAGCATTACCGACTGGCCGGAAGGCGCTAAAAACCCAATTGGTAAGATCAGCACCATCCTGGGCGAACAAGGCGAGAATAATACAGAAATGAATGCCATTCTCGCTCAATATGGATTCCCTCTGGCTTTTCCTGCGGAAGTGGAACATGAAGCCAATGCAATTCCTGAAGAGGTATCGGAAGCCGACCTCAAAGACCGCAGGGATTTTAGAGACACGGTTACCTTTACTATAGATCCGGCCGATGCCAAGGATTTTGATGATGCGATCTCTTTTAAGAAATTGGAAAATGGGCATTATGAGATCGGGGTACATATTGCTGATGTTTCTTATTATGTGAAACCCAATAGTCATCTCGACAAAGAGGCTTACGCAAGGGCTACTTCAGTTTATCTGGTCGACCGCGTCATCCCTATGCTTCCTGAGCGGCTGAGCAATGGCGTATGCTCACTCCGTCCGAATGAAGACAAACTTTGTTTCGCAGCTGTATTTGAGCTCGACAATGAGGCAAATATCATCACCGAATGGTTTGGCCGCACTGTCATTCATTCCAATCGACGCTTTAGCTATGAGGAAGCCCAAGAGGTTATTGAAACAAAAACAGGCGACCATGCAGAGGAAATTTTAAAGCTCAATGAGCTGGCCTATATCCTCCGCGACCGTAAGTTTAAGAACGGCGCCATCAGTTTCGAGAGTACCGAAGTGAAGTTCAAACTGGATGAAACCGGAAAACCAATTGGTGTTTATGTAAAAGAACGCAAAGACGCCCATAAACTGATTGAGGATTTCATGCTCCTGGCCAATAAAAAGGTTGCAGAATTCATCTCTAAAAAAGGCAAGGGTAAAAAGAAATATACTTTTGTATACCGCTCCCACGACTCTCCTAATCTAGAGAATCTAGGCAATTTCGCTTTATTTGCTGCCCGTTTCGGCTATAAGATCAATATGAAATCGGATAAGGAGATTGCAAAATCTCTCAACTACCTGATGGAAGATGTAGAAGGAAAAAAAGAACAAAATGTATTGACCACACTGGCAATCCGCTCTATGGCTAAAGCGGTATACACAACCAAAAAGACCAGCCATTACGGTCTGGCATTCGACCACTATACCCACTTCACCTCTCCGATCAGGCGTTATCCGGACGTAATGGTACACCGCTTACTCGCAGCCTATCTGAACAATGAAAAGTCTGCCAATGAAGAGGAATACGAAACAGCTGCCTCTCATTCTTCTACCATGGAAAAGCGGGCGGCAGATGCAGAGCGCGCATCCATCAAGTACAAGCAAGCTGAATACCTGGAAGAAAATATAGGCAATACCTTTACAGGCATCATTTCTGGCGTTACTGAATGGGGAATGTATGTCGAGATCGCTGAAAATAAATGTGAAGGCATGATCAGGCTCCGTGACCTTTCCGACGACTTTTATGTATTGGACGAGAAAAACTATTGTATCGTAGGGCAGCGTAAAAAGCGAAAATATCAGCTGGGGGACGAAGTGAAGGTCAAGGTCAAAAAAGTAGACCTGGCTAAGCGACAGATAGATTTTTCACTGATACAAGACTAAATAACACATTTAAAATAGAATGCATTCTCCTTCAGAATTATTAAAAAAAATAGAAAAAGCAATTACAGAAATACAATATCCGACGCACCCGGCTTCTTTATACGAACCCATCAGCTACATTATGGGCCTCGGTGGGAAACGCATCCGGCCCACCATGCTGCTGATGTCCACTGAGCTTTTTCAAGGGGATTTAGAAAGCGCCATACCCGCAGCATTGGCCATTGAAACCTTTCACAATTTTACGCTGATCCACGATGACATCATGGACAATGCACCACTTAGGCGTGGACAGCAGACTGTACATGAAAAGTGGGGCGATAATACGGCGATTCTCAGTGGAGATGTAATGATGGTGGAGGCCAATAAACACCTGACTAAAGTGGACATCAGTGTGCTCAGGCCCGCCCTGGATACCTTTAATGCAACCGCACAAGGCGTCTGTGAAGGTCAGCAGCTGGACATGGAGTTTGAGACCAGGGAAGATGTCAGCATAGATGAGTACATCAATATGATCCGCCTGAAAACCGCTGTACTCCTTGGAGGTGCAATGAAACTGGGTGCCATTGTAGCCAACGCTGCTGAAGGGGACGCTGAACGCATCTATGAATTCGGAGAAAACCTGGGGATTGCCTTTCAGTTGCAGGACGACATTCTGGACGTCTACGGAGATCCCGAAAAATTCGGCAAACAGGTCGGTGGAGATATCATTTCAGACAAAAAAACTTTCCTCAGGCTCAAGTTACAACAGCTGGCCCTGCCCTCCCACGCTGCACACCTAAGTGCACAGGCAAATAACAGCAACACCGCAGATAAAATCAAACAGGTGACTTACCTGTACGACCAGTACCAGGTGAAAGAACAGGCTACGGAAATTATGCAGGAATACCTTGAAAATGCCTTCAGGGCGATGGAACAGATCGATCTTCCTGAACATAGAAAAACGGAACTGATCAACGTAGCCAATCTCCTGATGAATAGGGAATATTAGGCACTTTCAAAGATCATTTTTACCTTATCGAGGGTCAAGGGCTTCGTGACGAAATATTTCACAAAAGCAAAAGTTTTGGCCCTCGATAAGTCTTTCGGATCTATGGAAGAAGATACAATAATCACCGCTACCTGGATATTCCGCACTTCCATCATGTGCAGAAACTTCCAGCCGTCAATATGCGGCATGTGGAGGTCCAGCAGAACCAGATCAGGCTGGTGCTGTTCGATATAGTCGAGTGCCGGCTCAGGGTCATGGAACAACACAATTTGCTTATCAGCAGCATGCCGCTTGATCAAAGTATGATGAATCTTATTGGTGATCCTATCGTCGTCAACAAGGACGACATGCTGATTCTTCGAAAGGAAATGTCCACCTTCAAACACGCCGCCCTTTTCGTTCTTATTAAGCAAAGAACTGAGTGTCCTGATGATTTCATCTAGTTTTTCAGCTTGTATATTGATATCCGACAACAATTGATTGACTTTCGCAATGTCAAAAGATTCAATCTTTGCATAGTTGCCAATATTGGAGAGACTCAATATGTTCGTAATGGGAGCTCTTAACGCATGAGAGGTCAACTGAGAATAGTCATTCAAGAGGCGCAACTGACCTATATTCACATTATTATTAATGACGTTGCAAATGACCCACATGTCTTCCTCTCCATTCAGTAAGGGTGTAAAAACCAGTTGGTACAAAACATCCGCTGACCCTTTCATCTCAAATCTCTTTTCCACACTGAAACTTTTTCCGGAGAAAGTTTTACTCAGCAACACCAGGAATTGGGTTTTGTATTTCTGTGTAATCATTTCCTCAACATTTCCCCCAACTGTGGGCGACTTTGCAAGAAATTCTTGCAGATTATGGTGATCATCTATAGTAAAATCGACCAATTCAAATTTTTTGTCGATGACGAAATAAGAACAAAACGACGGCTCGCAAATTCCTCTACCTGGCATTAGAAACACGGTTTAAGTTACTGAACGACTGAAAATTCATTTAAAACAAGGTTTAATGGTACATTTTTCAGGCTTACATCCAATCCATTTTCACATGAAATACGTATAGTGGATAGAGAACATTGCCAATTGTGACTATTTATGGTTTAGTAATTGCAAATACAATCACTGATAAACCATTTTAACGCTCACAAATCAACACAATAAAAACCAATTATGCAAGAAATACTATCAAAGAAGGAGATTGGCGAAAGAGTTAAAAACCTACGGTTGGAAAGTAAACTGTCACAGTCATTTGTTTCCGAAAAACTAAAAATATCGAGAAGTAATTATTCGCAAATCGAATTGGGCAATCAATTTCCTTCATTCAATACCTTATACCTCATCTCCAGTCTTTATGGAAAAAGCTACGAATGGTTATTACATGGCGATGAGAAGCCGGTTAAAGCCAAACCAAAGCCCGTAGTGAAAGATGCGGTAAAAGACATGCAACGTACCCTGATGAAGTTTAAAAGCATCCTGACTGAGCTGGAAGAGGAATTCAACAGGATCAAAAGGACGACTGTAAAGGAAATCCAGGAAATGGAATCCGAATAAGCTCAAAGAAAAATTCATAGGTAAAAAAAAAGCCTACTCAATCGAGTAGGCTTTTTTTTGAATGAGTTGAAATTATTCTGCTGGTGCAGCTTCTGTTTCTGTAGTTTCTGTTGCAGTTTCAGCTTTAGCAGCTTTCTTTGCAGGTGCTTTTTTAGCAGGCGCTTTTTCTTCAGTTGCAGCAACTTCAGCAACAGGTGCTTCAGCTTTAGCAGCTTTTTTAGCAGGTGCTTGTTCAGCAACAACTTCTTTAACTACTGCAGCAGGCAAAATAGAAACGTATGATTTGTTATCTTGTTTCTTTTTGAAGATTACAGTACCATCAACCAAAGCAAATAAAGTATGGTCTTTACCAATACCTACTCCTTTGTCTGGATGGTGTTTTGTACCGCGCTGACGTACTAAAATGTTTCCAGCGATAGCTTCCTGTCCACCAAAGATTTTGATACCTAAGCGTTTGCTATGCGACTCACGTCCGTTCCTGGAACTACCGGCTCCTTTTTTATGTGCCATCTTGTTTTATATTTTATAAATACCTGCCGAACAGGGATTCAATGTTTAACAATAATTATAAACTGATACCAGAAATCTGGATTTTGGTGAAATACTGACGGTGACCGTTTTTCTTTTTGTAACCTTTTCTACGTTTCTTTTTGAAAACGATTACTTTATCACCTTTTAAATGAGACACGATCTTAGCTGAAACTGTAGCGCCTTTCAATGCAGGAGCTCCTACAGAGATTTTACCACCATCTTCAACCAACAATACATTGTCAAATTCAATACTAGCGCCTTCATCTCCTTGCAAACGGTGTACAAAAAGGTGCTGGTCTTTTGCAACTTTGAATTGCTGTCCTGCTATATTTACTATTGCGTACATTGTTAAATAATTATTATTTTAAATTGTTTATTTTTTTATCGAGGTGCAAATATAGAAATATATTTATAAAAACACAATAGAATTACTATTTATTAGTGTAGCGTTCTTCTGCTTCATTAATGCTCTGACTGATTAGCTTAACCATTTGACCTGCTACATCCCGCAGCTTGGGCATTTCGCCATAATCTGTCATAAAAACCACCTTTTTAGATTTCCGTTTATAATTGAACTGCAACTCATAGCGCAGCACTTTCGCCGACTTGAGGTCTTCACCTGCATTGGCAATCACCTCCGGAAAATTCCAAAGCCCCAGTTCATTGGCCTTGTTGTGCAGATACATAATGTCATTTTTACGCAGTTTTACATTCGTTTTCACTAAAGAATCCCGCGTATCCACATATTGGTAATCACCGGTTGCAGAATCATAGCTGTTTTCCAATACCGGCCCTACACCCCATTTGAATTGCAGGGATACAAATTCTTTGGATTTAAATGGTGCATTCCGCAACATCGGGGTGTAATACACCACACAATAAATCAGGAATGGAACTACAATGGTTAGTGCTAAGAATATCTTTTTACCTTTACTCGTCATATATTATACTTCTACTGTTTCTATCTGATCAGGGTTATATTCCCCCTCCCATTTCGCTATCACTACTGTCGCCAGACAATTTCCTATTACATTTAAAGAGGTACGGCCCATATCCATCAGCTCATCTATGCCCAAAATAGCCGCAATAATAAATGTTGGTAAGCCAAACTGGTCTGCAGTAGCAATCAGAATGATCAGCGATGCCCTCGGTATCGCAGCCACTCCTTTACTGGTGATCATCAGCGTAAACACGATCAACAACTGATCTCCAAATGAAAGGTGCATCCCCGCAGCCTGTGCCACAAAGATGGAGGCCAGCGACAGATACAAAGTCGTGCCATCCAGGTTAAAACTATACCCTGTAGGAATCACAAAAGAAACGATCTTGCGCGGCACACCAAACTTCTCCATTGCACTCATTGCTTTTGGCAAAGCTGCATCCGAACTGGTTGTGGCAAAAGCAATAGAGACCGGCTCCTTAATCGCATTGATGAACTTACGGATCGGCAATTTTATATATAAGGAAATGGGCAATAAGACAAGTAAAATAAAGGCCAACAGCGCAGCATAAAGGGTAGCCACGAGTTTAAACAGGTGCAACAAAATGTCTACGCCCATATGACCTACCGTGTACGCCATGGCAGCACCTACTCCAATAGGTGCAAAATACATGATCACATTGGTAAATTTGAACATCGTTTCTGATAAACTCTCACAGAAATCTACCATTGGCTTTCTCTTTTTCTCATCTACCATAGCCAGTCCAATCCCAAAGATTACAGAAAAGATCACAATCTGCAATATCTGCGCATCATAGATGGATTTGGCAATATTTTCCGGAAATACGTTCCTGAAAAAAGCCAGCGTTTTATACAACCAATGTACGTTATCCGGAAGGGAAGCCAGGATGCTCTCATCTGCAAGGTCTTTTACAGGTTTCGGCAGTTCTGTATGGGGCATGTTCTCAATTTTCACACCCACCCCTGCCTGAGAGACATTGATCGCAGCCAGTCCGATAAACAATGCAGCTGTAGTTGCACAATAAAAATACAACATCGATTTCCAGGCCATCCTGCCTACTTGTTTCAAATCTGAATGACCAGCTATACCATACACCAGCGTAGCGAATAGAATAGGCCCTACAATCGTTTTCACCAACTTAATAAAACCTTTGCTCAGAGGCTGTAGTGCAATCGCTACATTAGGATAATCCACACCTACAAAAACTCCCAGGACCATACAGACCAGGATCCAGGTCGTGAGGTTCTTTTTCATAAAAGCATAAACCACAAGCTCCACGGCCAGGATCCAGCGCGTTGCAATCATCAGGTTCTCCGGAATAGGCAAAACCTCAAACTCCTTGGAAAGTCCGAGAAGAATAGCAATCGTAACCAATATAAATGTGATGAACCCGATGCGGTTTTGTTTCATACAGAAGCTTTTTTTGAACGCAACAAAAGTAACTAATTGCACTAAGCCCACAAACATTTATTATTTTTGGGCTCGTTAATGTGTGTAACATTTTATATTTAATGCAATCAAACACCCATTAGCCCTTATTAATGGAAAAAAAGGATCAACTATTTAAGCAGATTTTCGATACCAATTCAAAAAAGATATTCCATTTGTGCTATGGTTATACCGGAGATGAGGACTCGGCGAACGATTTGTTGCAGGAAACTTTCCTTAAAGTCTGGCAAAACCTCGATAAATTCCGCAATAAATCATTAATCTCTACCTGGATCTATCGAATTGCAGTAAACACCTGTCTTACTTACCTGAGATCAGAAAAACGTCAGGCAAAAGACGAACTAACTGAAAATATCATTGAAAATCGTCCGGAAGAATTTTCAGAAAAGAACGAACAGGTCGCCTTACTCTATAAATCTATCGCTAAACTGGAAGAAAATGATCGTCTGATCATCACGATGGTACTCGATGAACTTCCCTATCATGAAATCGCTGAGATATCTGGAATTAGTGAAGGAAACCTCCGTGTGAAAATCCACCGCATTAAACAAAAGCTTACCGAATTATACAATCAGCATGCAAGAATTTGATCATATACAATCCCTTTGGCAGTCACACTCGGTTGAGGTAAAAATCTCATCTGAAGAAATGCTGGTGCAAGCTAAAAAAGAGGTAAATGGGGTGAGAACCCGCTCCTTACTCAATATACTGGGCATGCTCTTATCATTTACTGCCATCGCTGCATTATTGGTGTTCTTCCCTTTCAATTCCTGGACTACCCTCGCCGGACTAGGCGTCATCATTGTCTCCATTGCAGTCTACACTATAATCCTATACCTGGACTACAGAATCATCGCAAGAAATGATTTTACAGAGCACCCAAATGCCTTTCTATCCAATTTAAAGATCTACCAACTGAATAAGTTCAACCTGTACAACAGGTTGTATTGGATCTATGCCATTGCACTCTCCTTTGGTTTCATCCTCTACTTCTATGAAATGCTGGACAACATGGAGCTCTGGATCCAAATCAGTATCGTGGCCTTTACCATTTTCTGGATGTTCCTTTGCGCCACCATCCTGAGAAAAGCCTACATGAAACGCGAAAAAGAAAGAATCGATCTGCTGATCGAAAAATTCGAACGCATCAGCGAACAGTTTAAAGAACAATAACTCCTGCGTACCTACTGGCCTTCTTCTTCCAGTTCCGATATAGAGAAGCTGTTTCCGCTCAGTCGGTATTGCAGGTATTTTTTGTCCCCAGCTTTTATACTGGTATCCTTGGGATTTACCAGTGGATAGGTACGGAACAAATCCCCGTTCTTGATCCTGAATTCGTCATTGCCGGCATAGCTTTTCCGCGCCCTGTCACTCAGTGAAGGAAAACTGATCTTATTGAAACTGCCTCCCGAATATTCATATACATTCAGGTCCTTTTCTTTCTGCTTGCTCAACAGCTCAATATAGATTTCCGGATCCCCATCATTATCCAGATCCATATTCCAGGCATCAGTGATGATCCCTTTACGCTCGTTGGAAAGTGTCTTATAGTTACTTTTTAGAGAATCAGACATCAATATGGTATAGCCACCAATGCTATCGGCTCCTTTCCCCCAGCTGATCACCTCAAAATTGAAACCCGGTCTGATGGCAATGTCCTTATAAAACACAAACTGGGGCTTCTTTACAGCAGCAGTAGCTTTAGGAGCATCCGTATTCTGGGCATTTTCACCGCAGGCGGTCAATAAAAGCAGCCCTGATAAAATCAGGGGCTGCTTCACAACATATTTCATCAAATTCATTTTTCTTTATTTCGTCTTTGTATCCAGGTTGGCACCGTTGTTCAGGATCGTTTCCGTAACTACACTGCGCCTCCCACCCGGAGTGATTACTATTGTTTTCAAAATACGTTTCTGTCCTTCCGGCACCGTCACTTTGATCCCATTCTCATAAACTGATGCCACTTCCGAAGGACGGGTCAGGTCTAAGGTATAAAAAATCTTCGCCCCCGGTACCGGCGACTTGAGCTGAATGTTAAAATCCTGCCCTTTCAGCACTTTTTCCGTCAAACCAATTGGCGTAGGCACCCAATAATTCGTACTACTTTTATCCAGTTTGGCCAGGTGTACCGGCAAACGCTCTTCCGTAAAGTTCTTCAGGTCTTTACGTGCCAGGGGCGACCAGGCGATCTCCGACAAGGCAAATAACCTTGGTAAAATATGGTATTCTACTTTTGCCGGTGTAGCGATATATTCTGTCCACAAATTGGCCTGTACACCGATCACATGCTTTTGCTGATCTGCCGTCAGGTCTTTTGGCATAGGGTCATAGGCATACGCAATCCAGTAAGGTGCCAGACCGCCGATGTTTGTAGGTTCATCTGCAGAAGCAGACTGTGCATGGTCCAGGTACAATCCAATCTTTCCACCAGGGGTCATGATCACATCGTGGTTTTGCTTAGCTGCAGCAATTCCTCCTTCGGTACCCCGCCAGGACATTACCGTTGCGTTTGGTGCCAGTCCGCCTTCCAATATCTCATCCCATCCGATAATGGAACGACCTTTGGCATTCACATGCTTTTCTATCCTTTGGATGAAATAGCTTTGCAGCTCATGCTCATCTTTTAAACCCAACTTCTTGATCAGTTGCTGACAAAATTCACTTTCTTTCCAATAGTCTTTAGGGCTCTCATCGCCACCAATGTGGATGTATCTTGAAGGGAATAAAGCAATCACCTCATCCAATACATTTTCCAGAAACTGAAAAGTCGCATCACTCGGTACAAAGACATCGTCAAATACACCAAACTGCTGCTGCACCTGCTTACCCTTCCTCGATCCCGACCATGGGGTCTTAGCATCCACGAAAGTATCCCTGTCTGGGAAACAGCTCAGCTCCGGATAGGCTGCAATGGCTGCTGAAGCATGCCCCGGCATTTCGATCTCCGGAATGACATTGATGAACTTTGTCGCAGCATAAGCCACCACCTGCTTCACTTCATCTTGCGTATAATAACCTTTGTAAACTTCATTATCCGTTCCCACACCCGGATGGTGCCCTATAATAGTCCCGTTTCTGCTTGCCCCTATTGTGGTTAGTTTTGGGTATTTCTTGATCTCAATCCTCCATCCCTGGTCGTCGGTCAGGTGCCAGTGAAAATTATTCAGTTTATACTGGGCCATCAGGTCGATGTACTTTTTGATGAATGCCAGGGGGAAATGATGACGGGATACATCCAGGTGCAAGCCCCTGTATTTGAAGCGTGGGTAGTCGTTGATGCTGGCTGCAGGGATCAGCACTTGTCCGCTTTTTTGCTCTGGAAGAAGTTGTACAGCAGATTGGACTGCATAGAACAATCCAGCTTCCTTCCCCGTAATCGTGATTTTCTTGTCCGTAATGTCTATCGTATATCCTTCAGCAGGAAGTTTATCTGCTCCTGCAGTAGTCAGTACAATCGCCCTGTCAGTGGGACCCGCAGTCTTTACCGTCCTTAATGCAGCCCCGATTTTGGTCACAATTGCTGCATTCAGCAGATCAGCCATGCCTGAATTGGCCGGATCAGAGGAGATCAAGACCACCGTCATGTCCAATTTAAAATTTCCACTCTTCTTAGTTACTGAAACCGGAGCCGGGATGATGCCCATATTTGCATCGGTCTGCGCCAACAAACCGACTGACATAAAGGACAGCAATGTGATTGATAATAATTTTTTCATCTGTTTGCTTAAGATTTAAATAAATTTAAGCCACAAGGTAAAAAAAATATAAACCAATAGGAACAAAAAAAAGGCAGGATCAAAGATCCTGCCCCTTATCATTATCGCCTGTTTCCTTTAAGAAACCACGGCTTTCATTTCATCTTCTTTCGCAGCAAGGTAACGCTCTGCATCCAATGCAGCCATACAGCCCGATCCCGCCGCCGTAATGGCCTGACGGTAGTAATGGTCCTGAACATCACCACATGCAAACACACCTTCTACATTGGTTTTCGTAGAACCAGGGATGGTCTTCAGGTAACCGGTTTCATCCATTTCTAACCAGCCTTTGAAGATATCTGTATTGGGTTTATGACCGATGGCCACAAAGAAACCTTCTACCGGAAGATCAGACTCAGCACCGGTCTGGTTATTCAGTACTTTTATACCTGTAACATTTTTTCCGTTACCCAAAACTTCTTTAGCTTCTGAGTTATAGATTACTTCAATATTTGGTGTATTCAGTACACGGTGAACCATGGCTTTTGAAGCCCTGAATTCGTCCCTGCGCACCAGCATATATACTTTTTTACACAATTTAGCCAGGTAGGTTGCTTCTTCTGCCGCTGTATCACCAGCACCCACAATAGCCACATCCTGTCCTTTAAAGAAAAAACCATCGCATACCGCGCAGGCAGAAACACCAAATCCATTGTACTGCTGCTCACTTGGCAATCCCAGCCATTTTGCAGTAGCACCCGTAGAAATGATCACCGTATCCGCAGTGATGGTCTTTATCTCGTCCACAACTACTTTATGCGGCATAGAAGTAAAATCTACCGAACTGACATATCCGAAACGGATGTCTGTTCCAAAACGTTCTGCTTGCTTACGGAAATCTTCCATCATTTCCGGACCGGTGATCCCGTTAGGATAGCCTGGAAAATTATCCACTTCTGTGGTTTGAGTCAATTGTCCGCCCGGTTCCATACCGGTATACATAACCGGCTTAAGATCTGCACGGGCAGCATAGATGGCTGCGGTATATCCGGCCGGACCTGAACCTATAATCAAACATTGAACGTGTTCTGTTTCTTGTGACATATTTTTAAGTATTACACTGCAAATTTACGCTTTCCACCGCGATTCAACAAACGGCAAAATGTAACAAATGCAACATTGTGATATATAGATTATAATCCGGACTAGGTCTGGATGATCCCCACGTTGAAGGGCTTTTTGATGGGCGACTGATTAGCGGCTTCTATACCCATGGAAATCACTTTACGCGTTTCTTTCGGATCTATAATACCATCTACCCAAAGCCTCGAAGCTGCGTAATACGGGGTCGTCTGACGATCATACCGATCTGTAATTTCCTTTAACAATGCAGCTTCCTGTTCCGGACTATCTGCCTCTCCCTTACTCTTCATAGAGGCCTGCTGGATTTGCAGCAATACCTTCGCTGCCTGGGCACCGCCCATCACAGCAATCTTAGCACTTGGCCAGGCATAGATCAGACGCGGATCATAGGCTTTACCACACATTGCATAATTGCCTGCTCCATAGGAATTGCCTACTACAATGGTAAATTTCGGCACCACGGAATTGGCTACGGCATTCACCATCTTCGCCCCGTCCTTAATGATCCCACCATGCTCAGACCTGCTGCCCACCATAAAGCCGGTAACGTCCTGCAGAAAAACCAAGGGAATTTTCTTCTGGTTACAGTTCATGATGAAGCGCGTAGCTTTGTCTGCACTGTCGGAATAAATCACCCCTCCAAACTGCATCTCACCTTTTTTAGATTTCACAACTTTACGCTGATTGGCCACAATACCCACAGCCCAGCCATCGATCCGGCCCAAACCGCAAATGATGCTCTGGCCATAGAGTTCTTTATAGGCTTCAAATTCTGAATCATCTACCAAACGGTGAATGATGTCCATCATATCATAAGGTTTTTCCCGGTTCTCTGGCAATATACCATAGATTTCCTCCTCGTCCAACTTAGGTAACGCCGGTTTCACACGATCAAAACCAGCCACCTGCGGCGCCCCCATTTTACCAATGATGTTGCGGATACTGTCCAGACAGGCCTGGTCGTTTGGATGTTTATAGTCCGTTACCCCCGATATTTCACAGTGTGTAGTCGCGCCGCCCAGCGTTTCGTTGTCTACATCCTCCCCTATAGCCGATTTGACCAGGTAAGATCCGGCAAGGAATACAGAACCCGTACCGTCTACGATCATGGCCTCATCACTCATGATCGGCAGGTAAGCACCTCCGGCCACACAAGAGCCCATGATGGCTGCAATTTGTACGATCCCATCTGAAGACATTAGGGCATTGTTCCTGAACATCCTTCCAAAATGTTCCTTATCCGGAAAGATCTCATCCTGCATCGGCAGGTATACGCCCGCACTATCTACCAGGTAAATCACCGGCAAACGGTTTTCCATTGCAATTTCCTGTGCCCTCAGGTTCTTTTTAGCAGTCATCGGAAACCAGGCACCGGCTTTTACCGTCGCATCATTGGCAATAACCATACACTGCCTTCCTTCGATGTAACCAATGATACAAATAACTCCTGCAGAAGGGCAGCCACCCTGATCGGCATACATATCTTCTGCCACCAAGGCACCAACTTCCAGAAACTGGCGATCTTTGTCGAGCAGGTAAGCAATCCGCTCCCGGGCAAGCATTTTACCTTTTTCCTTTTGCTTCGCGGCGCTTTTTTCACCACCGCCTTTGTATATCTTTTTTAAACGGGTCTTCAGCTCATAAACCAGCTGCTTGTTCAGATCTTCGTTTTTATTGAATGCTATGTCCATCGCAGGCAAGTTAATTGTATTTTCTTATGGAACAAAAGTCCAATCGGGGATTCGGTACAAAGAACAGTGTTGCCTCTCTGCAAAGGCAAATTATTTTTTTCATGGAGCCAGAGATTGCCCCTTCGAGGCATTATTGCAAATCCCCCAAAACGCCATTGCGAGGTACGAAGCAATCCTTTTAGACAGAAGATGGCTTCATACCTCGCAATGACGAAGTTCGATAAAGTACCTTAGGAAGTACTAGTCCGTATATTTCTTGAAGATCGAAGTAGCGGTATGCCCTCCGAAGCCAAAGGTATTGTTCAATACATAATTTACCGGTTGGTGAACCGACTTACCTAAAATAAAATTCAGTCCTTCTGGTATTTCAGGATCCAGTTCCTGAGTGTTGATGGTTGCCGGAATAATGTCATTTTTAATGGAAAGCACACTGATCACGCTCTCTATCGCACCTGCTGCACCCAGTAAGTGTCCCGTCATGGATTTGGTAGCACTGATTGCCACAGGATGATCACCGAACACTTTTTTGATGCCATTCAATTCACCGATATCTCCCAAACCTGTAGAAGTTGCATGCGCATTGATGTAATCAATTTTGTCAGCGGAGATTCCCGCATCCTTCAAGGCTTTCGAGATGCCCAAAGAAGCACCCAGACCATCCGGAGGTGTACCTGTCAGGTGATAAGCATCTGCTGCCATACCACCGCCTACAAGCTCCGCATAAATATGAGCGCCGCGTTTTTTAGCATGTTCCAGTTCTTCCAGGATCAGTGCACCTGCACCTTCACCCATTACAAAACCATCCCTGTTTTTATCAAATGGGCGCGATGCACCTTGTGGGTCTTCATTGTTCTTAGACAATGCCTGGGCCGCATTAAATCCACCGATCGATGGTGCAGTTACCCCGGCTTCGGAACCACCTGCTACCATAATTGTAGCTTTCCCCATACGGATGGTATCAAAGGCATTGATGATCGCAGTATTGGAAGAAGCACAGGCCGAAACTGTAGCATAGTTTGGACCATGCAGTTTGTTTCGGATGGAAATTACGCCTGCAGCGATGTCCACAATCATCTTAGGAATAAAATAAGGATTGAACCTTGGCGTACCGTCACCCAGGTAAAAATCTCTCACCTGTTGTTCGAAAGTCATGATCCCTCCATTACCCGAACCCCATACCACACCTACTTCATAGCGGTCAACTTCGGGCATATTTTCAAAATCTATCCCCGAATCTTTAATCGCCTGGTCACTGGCGGCAATGGCATACTGTGTAAATAGATCGTATTTCTTAATCTCTTTTTTATCGATATAGGCTTCCGGATCAAAATCCTTAACCTCAGCGGCAAAATTAGTTTTGAATTTTGAAGCGTCGAACTTTGTTATTGCTGATACTCCGCTTTTGCCGGCAACAATATTGTCCCAAAACTCTTGCACTGTATTACCCAGAGGGGTTACAGCACCTAAACCTGTCACTACTACTCTTTTCATATTTACTTATTTTATACTAACGGTTGCCTTCTTCAAGACTCCCCTATTAATCCAAGTTGCACCTAACCACACTTTTACCGCTTTCAGCCTTCGCTTCAGCATCAGTAAATTTGCGGCGCAATTTACAACATTCTTCTTAAATAAGCCATACGAAGCAATTCCAATGCATATGCTTTGTCCTCAACTCCCCTGATATAGAAGCTGATCCAGCCAGTTTTTTTGAAAATATGATGGTCTTTTACCCTACCTGAAACCAGCAGTTCCGACTTCATTTTTTTACTAAAGCACATGTCCAGCAGTCCGTTACTGTGCAAATGTCCGAGTTCCTTCCCAGCTGTATTAAACTGCAGGCCTCCATAGCGGTGAATGCTTGTCGAGGCACCATCCCAACTTAAAAATTCTGATTCAAGTTCATCTATCCAGTCCAGCATTTCAGGTTGGGCCAACATTTGCCGCATCTTGAGCATGACATCAAAGACCTGAGCCGCGAGGGGAAGATGCTTGAGCCAGCCAAAATACCGGACTACAAAATCGAACATCAACTAATTGGTTTCGCTGAGCATTTTGATGTGGTCCATCACCCGGAGGTGTACATTCCGCGTAATGCTTTCTGCCCATAGGTCATAATACCAGACCGGGAACACATGCAATTTGTACCAGCTATTTCCAATCAGGGTGGTTGTGCCATCCAGGTTGTCCTTCAACAGGAACTGTCCGCGGAGGATGTCAATATGCCCCATGATCTCCGGATCCAGAGGCTGAGCAACAATATCAAATGTGAGGTCTTTATTCTGTTCATAGGTCACGATTTTTTCATCAAAAATATATCCGTTGCTGAAAATACATTTCCGTCCTGCTCCCTTACAATACCCATCTACAGTGGTCTGCATTGGGCTTGGCATTCCAATCTGAAACAACCAATAGTCATTTTTCTGTTTGATTTTTTCAAAAGCTACCACATGTTTCCATACCTGTTCCGGCCTGGCCCGGATCAGCATTTCATCGCCTACCATATTCTGATAATCATGTTCCGATACAGCGTCGACTACAAACACCACAAACAGCATACTGATGATGCTGACATTCAATCCCTGATTTTTCTTTTTAAACATCCGCTGTCCCATAAAGGTACCGGTAATGCTGAATGCGAATATCAATGGAGAAACGATGAGTAAACAGATCATCCCCTCCCCAAGAAAAATTGCACTCATTAAAATGGCAAATAAACTATTAAAGCAAGCGTACTTGACAGTGCGCTTGCCTGAGAGCCCCAAATCACGCCAAAACCAGGCGGCAATCACACCCATCAAAATGGGAAGTACCACAAACTCAGAGAAAATTAAAATACTTTCTTTTGAACTGTTTCCGAGCAGATATTTGTGGAGACCGATGATCGCGAGTATGCTGAAGTTAGCAACCAATACACCATGCAGAACCGGAGATTTGAGAAATGCTTTCATATTCATTATTTGGGTTAAGTTTTAGAATCTTTCTGACAGCTGGTCAAGCAAATCTAAAGTTAATAATTAAACTTTCAAAATATATTGAAAGTTTAATTACACAAAAAAATTGTGCTAATCTTTATTAAATCAATACCTTGAAATGGTCATTTAGATCGTAGCGATTCCCTGCGCATTTGGGTTAGATAAATAAACCTTATATTACAATGCATTAAGGGCGTATTAAATTGTGTTTAGGCTGAATAGTAGCTCATCCCAGGGTAAGGCCACAGTAACCCCACGTTGACCCCACCTTTTTACAATAAAAAGGTGGGGTCAACACTGATTAATTAAAGGTTAACATTGGGATGAATCTAACTGCATCTTCTACATCGGTAAACCACACCCATAAACCAGCTAACAGAGATTCTCCGAGCAATAATATTTTTTGATTAGCCTGTAGAATCTATTACCTTTATCTTGATCAATCATTTTAGCAACACACAATGAATTTAAAAAACACAATCCTTACCTCTACATTAGTGATGGGAACATTCAGCATGGCAAACGCACAGGAAAAAACCAAGCCTGAACAGACTGAAGTTTATACACCGGTACCGAAAGTGGTTTCGGCAAAAGCGGTATTAACTACTCCCCCTTCGGATGCTAACGTGCTTTTCGATGGAAAAGACCTGAGCAAATGGGTAATGACCAATGACCGCGATAAACCTGCCTCATGGAAAGTAGCCAATGGCGTATTTACAGTAAACAAACAGGGCGGTGGAAATATAGAGACCAAACAGTCCTTCCTAAACTACCAGTTACACATCGAATGGCAAGTACCTGCCAACATCAGCGGTAAAGGTCAAGGCCGCGGCAATAGTGGTTTGTTCCTGGCCTCTATTGGTAAGGGTGATGATGGTTATGAACTGCAGATCCTGGATTCTTACCAGAATGATACTTATACCAATGGTCAGGCAGCGAGCATCTACAAACAGTTTGTGCCACTGGCTAATCCAACCAACAAACCAGGAGAATGGAATTCTTACGACATTGTTTGGACCGCTCCTACCTTCAACGAAGATAAATCTGTAAAAACGCCAGCGAGAGTAACTGTCTTGTTCAATGGTGTTTTGGTGCAGGACAATACCATTTTAAAAGGTCCAACACAGTACATTGGCGACCCGGCTTACAGAAAAGCACACGGAGCTTCACCGATTAAATTGCAGTCACATGGTGATCCAAGTGAACCTTTGAGTTTCCGCAACATCTGGATCAGAGAGTTGTAGAGCACCAGGATTTTCAGCAAACATCAGGATGCCAGGATTGTTTAATCATAAATAATCCTGGCATTTATGTTTATACCCCAGCTTAAGCAAGCGATATATGTATTGACCCTATTCGGATCATTCTGTCTATTTTCCTGTAAATCAGGGACATTAAACCCCTTCAAACCGGCATCACCTCATGAGCAGTACCAGCGAAAACTGGTCAGTGCCGGTCTGGACAAAACAGCCATGGGTACAGCCTGGATCAATGCCGCAATAAGCGGACTTCAACAGCCCTTAACAGTAAAAATCCCTTTCCAGGAGCAAGGTTATTTTGCGGCCGAAAAGGTTCCGGTGGCCGTGTACCGCTTTAACGCGACCAGGGGACAAAGGCTTAGTGTCAGGCTGGATAAAAAGCCTGTTGAGGAATTTACAATCTATATGGATCTTTGGCAGCTTTCAGAAAGTGGAAGTCCTAAACTCCTCAGTGCTGCGGATACCCTTGGCAATCCCATCACTCTCGACATCGAGGAAACAGGCAGTTACCTCGTTCGTTTACAGCCTGAACTATTGCGGAGTGGCGCTTACACACTGGAGATCACCACCGGCCCTTCATTGGGCTACCCGATCAGCGGTAAGCGCAGGGATCATATCCAAAGTTTTTTTGGTGACGGCCGTGACGGAAATACGCGGAAGCATGAGGGTATAGACCTTTTTGCTGCGCGCGGAACTCCCGTAGTAGCGATTGCTGAAGGTGCTGTAGTGAGGGTAAACGAAAACAACCTGGGCGGTAAGGTGGTCTGGATGCGTCCGAAAGGAAAGAACTACACCCTGTATTACGCGCATCTGGATCAGCAGATCGCTGTGGAGGGTCAACCTGTTAAAATTGGTGATACACTTGGGCTGGTGGGTAATACAGGAAATGCCAAAACCACAGTGCCACATCTGCATTTTGGGATTTACACTACTGGAGGAGCTGTTGATCCGCTGCCTTTTTTAAATCCGGTGGTGCCGAAAGCACCTAAAATACAGGCAGATCTGGATAATTTGAATGCTACACTTCGAACCTCAAGGAAAACACCAGTCTATAAGGAGATGGGCGCCGGCAATACACCCTTTCGCAGCCTTCCAGCGGGAACCATTATTCAGGTGAATGGCGCAAGCGCAGAGTGGTACCGTAGCCGGCTGCCCGACGGGCAGGAAGTCTACATCCAGAGCAGGAATGTGCTGAGCACCAAAACTGCACTGCGTACCATAAAGCTGTCTTCGGCACAACAGCAACTGTACGACCAACCAGATAGTCTGGCTGCTGTAATGACAAGCCTTATCGCAGGAACGAGTGTAAAAGTACTGGGTAGTTTTGAAGGTTATCAATTGATCACAGCCGGTGACAGTAAGACCGGCTGGATCAAAAGTTTATAAGTTTAGTTGCGCTCTACTGTGCAATTGGGTTCATGCGTGATGGGAAAATTACAGGAATTGGCAATGAAACACATTTTATTGGCTTGCTCATGTAGCGCATTTGCTTTAGCCACATCTCCTTCCTTACTAATGGTCACGCGTGGATTGAGTTGTACCACGCTAAAATGCCCGCTTCCATCCGCATTTTCTATCATAGTACCGATTGCCTGATCTTTATAGTCGAGCACCACAATTCCATTTTGGGAACAGAGGTGCAGGTACCATAGCATATGACAGGAAGAAATTGCCGAAAGCAGGAGATCTTCAGGATTGTGCTTCGCCTTGTCGCCCATAAAAGCCGAATCGGAAGAACCCTGAATATCCGCCTTATGATCAACTGAGATCACATAACTTCTGTCGTAAGAACGGTAATCCATAGTTCCGGAGCCTTTGTTACCAGTCCACACCAGACTGGTCTGATATTCGTGTGATTTTTCCATAACGTTCTGTTTATACTTGATTATCCAATTTAAACATTCTTATGGATGTTTTCACTTAAAATCTGTGATCCAGGCATTTTTGTTTTCCTGTGGAACATCAGTGGCAACGATGGTTAACATTCCGCCGTTCATGATCTCTTTTTGATCCAGCCAATTTCGGTCTAGTTTTTTCCCGTTCAGGCGTACTTCTTTGATGTACAAATTCTTATTGGAGAAGTTCTCTACCTTGATGTTCAACTGCTTCCCATTCTCCCAGTTGAAGGTTACGCTTTCAAATAAAGGTACGTTCAGGTAGTAAACCGGCCAGCCTACGCAAGCCGGGGAGATTCCAGCCGCGGTGAGGACAAACCAGGCCGACATGGCACCGGCATCATCATCCATCGTACGGATATAGGCCTTATCAGTATTTTTATAGATTCTATCCATAAATGGATCAATACCCCTGCTGTTGTCGTTGAAATAATATTGAACTACAGTATCTACCGCATAATTGTGCATGAGCTTTTGCGACTTCCAGGACTGTGCCGTCATGTTGTACATCAGGGGAACTTGCAAGTCTGGCTCATTGGCATGGTTGTACAGGTCATTTTTAAAGAAGTAATCCAACTGCTCGGTGTAGGTCTTTTCACCACCGATCAGTTCTATCAATCCTTTCACATCAAAAGGCACAAACCAACGGTATTGCCAGATGGTACCCTGATAGAGCTTACGGGCTTGCATACGGTCTACATCCGATCTGCTGATGTCCTTGAAATCCTTGTTCCAGTGCTCCTTGTATTCCAACGCTTTTTGTTTGTATTTGGCACTCAGGTCTTTTTTGTTTAATAGACCCAGGATTTCAGAGAGTGCCCAGGCATCATAAGAAGATTCCAGGGCTTTGTCAGGAGAACCATAGTCGAGGTGGTCTACTTCCTTTATCAGTGAATCGACGATCTCATCTGCAGGAACCTTATATCCTTTACGCATAGCATCCAGAATAACAACTACGGCATGCTCAGTTCTAACGGTTGGAGAAGGCTCAAATTTAGTGGCATAATCTTTCTTTCCATATTTGTAAAGATTAGCTATTGAGCTTGCAATGTCTTGAAAACGCTCAGGATAAGCAACAGATAGCAGTGGCAATTGTGTACGGTAGTTGTCCCATATAGCCCATCCGTTGTATTTGGTGCCTGTGGTCTTTTGTGTTGAACCATCAATGGCTTTGTAGTTCCCATCTGTTTCAGAGATCTGATAAGGTGATTGCACAGTGCGGTACAGAAGGGAATAGAATAGCTTTTCCCGGTCTTTATCACCTTTTACCTGGATGCGGTTCAGGTGTTTGTTCCATCCTTCCTTGCTTTGAGTTTTCAACTGATCGAAAGTCAGTTTACTCAGTTCCTTTTCTGCATAAGCTACACTTGTAGAAGAGAAACTGATGTTCATTTCTATTTCGGTTACATCAGCAGCTGGTGTCACGATCAATTTGCGATCGCCTGCTGGCTGGATTTTTACTGGTTTGCTGAATACGGCGGTATAATAAATGCGGTACACTCCGGCACCGCAGGTTGTTTTAGAAGCGATCATCCCGCTGATACTGTTGGCTCCAGTCTGATGCTCTTCTGAAACAAATCCTCCATTAAATGCATAGCCAAGGTCTATCGCGAAACCTTTCTCTCCTTTAGGAAAGCGGTAGCGGTGTTTTCCCTGATTTTTCAGCACAGTCATTTCGGCAGTCATTTTATTCTCGAAACCTACACTATAATAGCCCGGGGATGCTTGTTCTTTGGCCTTGATCAGCTCTCCTTTTTCAGGGTCGTTGCCAAGGAAAGGCTTGATCATGAAATTTCCACCACTTCCCATACAGCCTACCCCCTCAAAACGGTTGTGGGTAAACCCCAAAAACTGCTTTGCAGAATGTTCATAGCCGGTATGGATATGCGGATAGGTCTGGGGGCCGATGCTCAGCATACTAAAAGGATACGAGGCAGCGGGCGACAATTGTCCGTGATCGCCTGAAGAACCCAGGAATACATTGACAGAAGCACTCAGGTCTTTTGGATCAGCCTTCTTCGCTGTCTGTGCAAAAGTTGCGGTTGAAAAGAGTGAGAGTAGTAATAGCGGAAAAACTTTCATTGTTCAATTGTGTGTTGGCCCGCAATTTATGATTTATTTAAAAAAGAAAGCGCAACGAGGAACAGATTCCTTGTTACGCTTATGTTAATTTAAATAGTTGCTATACCGTTTCAGCACATTATTTTAGAATCCTGTTGACACGGTCTTCGATTTCCAGCTTTCGAGATCAGATTTTATGGCATCTATCTTCACGTAAGCCATATCATAGGCATCTTGTCCGAGGAACAAATGCAAAGGTGGGTTTTCATCAAATGCTGCTTCTATGATCAATGCCACACCTTTTTCCGGATCACCGGGTTGGTTACCATTGATCGACTCCTGGTGTTGTCTTTCAGATTCCCTTACCGCAGCGTAGGCTTCCAGCTGATTTTGAGGTGTAACTACACCACCGGCAGCTAGAAAATTCGTTCTAAAATATCCGGGAGATACTACTGTAGCATGAATACCGAATTCTTTAACCTCTGCAGACAAAGATTCCGTGAGTCCCTGTACCGCAAATTTGGTTGCGCAGTAGATGCCCCATCCGGGGAAGTTGCCGTAAAAGCCACCGATAGAGGAAATATTGAAGATATGTCCGGACTGTTGATTCCTCAAATGAGGCATGGCCTGACGGATCACATTAAGGGTACCGAATACGTTGACGTCGAAATTTGTTCTGGATTCTGCATCGCTCAATTCCTCCAGACTACCTAAAAGACCATATCCGGCGTTGTTGACGACAACATCCAGTCCGTCAAAACGTGATACCGTAGCTTCGATGGCGGTAGCAACACTTTTCTCAGATACGATATCAACCGATAAGGGAAGAAAATTTTCAGGCGTGGCGCCCTGAACCGCTGAACTTAGTTCTTCCAGGTTCCTGGAAGTTGCCGCTACCTGATGGCCCTGGGCCAACAGTTGATTGACGAGGGTAAGTCCTAATCCCTTTGATGCCCCGGTTACAAACCAAATTTTTCTTGTGTTCATCTCTTTTGTTTTTTTGATGATACAAATTTAGTCAGCACCCAGGCCCTGCGTTTGCAGGATTCAAGGCATTACTTGCAAAATTCAAACATTAGGCAGAACGGAAGCCTGAAGGTGTGTACTGTGTTTGCTTTTTAAAGAAATTATTGAAGTGTGCGGGTTCTTCAAAGCCCAATGCGTAGCCGATTTCGGAGATGTTCCAATTGGTGTGTTTCAACAATACTTTAGCCTCTCCGATCAACCTTTCCGTAATGAGATCGGTAGTCGTTCTTCCTGTTGTCTGTTTGATCGCACGGTTCAGGTGGTTTACATGTACCGAAAGTTGCGCCGCAAAGTCTTTGGCTGAGCGCATGGTAAAGCGCTGCGCAGGGCTCTCGATCGGAAATTGCCGTTCCAGCAGCTCATTGAAGACGGAAGTGATCCTGGATTTGGCATCAGGATGCTGGTATAAGGTTTCGTAAGGTCGGGACTTCAAGGCAAAATGCGTGATCTCCATGACGTAGTTCCGCAACAGATCGTATTTAAAGGAATAGTCGGAACCGATCTCCGCCAGCATCTTGGTAAAGATCCCGCTGACATGGGCATCCTGTTCCTCATCCAGCAGGTAAGCCGGCTTCCCTCCTATGGCGTACATAGGGAGCTCCTCCAGTCCGCCGCGGATCTTTTCCGTAAAAAAGGATTTGGAAAAGATACAGAAGAAACCCGTTTTGTCTTCGGATAGCGACTCCCAGGTGTAAGGCACCTGGGGATTGAAAAATATGAGTGTGGGGCCAGTCACCTCAACCGTCTTGTCGGCATAATGGTAACGGTTCTTTCCCCTGATCAATGTCACCTTATAAAACTCCCTGCGGCTGTACTTCTGACCTTCGGCATCTGCTTCCAGGCAATCTTCCAGGCGGAACACATTGAAGTGGCCGACGTCCTGGTGCAGGTTAGGTGGCAGTTCTTTTATTTTATGCTCGTAAAATTCTTCGAGTGTCTGGGTTCTTTTCGACATAACTTATCTTAATTTTCCTTTGATCATCCAGATCTCCGAGCGATCGGAATAGGCATTGGTGCTTGTTACCGCGATGATCGTATCATCAGCTAATATACAGAGACTATTCCAAAGACAGGACTTATTGCCGGGTATGGTAAAAGGAATGGTTTTATGTTTGAAATTTAAAGCCCGCTCATCTCCGACCAGTACTTTCATCTCGGCAAATTTCATGTCGTTGATCCTCCCTTCGGTTCCCTGGTAAGACAAAATGGTTTGTCCGCTTTTCAGCTGGCGCAGGTAAGGCGAACCTGCATAGATGCTGTCAGGAATGCTATCCGCCAAAGCATAATTTCTGTTGGGACTGTTGGCATCTACCGGAAAGGCCCAGTTTTCTTTCAGGGTATTCCTGATGATGTAAGGTTTGAAATTCCTAAAGCCATTGTCCTCTATAGCGAAAGCAATCTCGTTTGCATTACGCAGCAAGACGGGCACTGGCATTCCATCCCTGGAACCCTTTCTAAAGCTCGCAATTTCGGCTTTTTTGCTCCAGTGGAGGCCATTGTCCAGGGAGCGCAACAAGGAAATGTTTTGCTCATTGGACGTAGTATAATCAGCTTCATTGGCGAAGAAAACCTGCACTTCTCCATTGGGCAGTTGGAGGGCTGCGGGTTCCCAGCAGCCATTTTCGAAGGCTTCGCCAGCTTCATAGATCAACTGGTCGTCCTGCCAGCTCCTGCCTCCGTCCCTGCTGCGTACAACCCGGATGCCAAAGCGTTTATTTTTAGCCGAACGCGATGGACGGGGATTGTAAAAGGCCAGTAAAGTACGGTCTTTCAATTCCAGGATTTCCGGGACAGCCATATTGACACCCTCTGCACGGACAGCGATAGTGCTTGGGGCCGACCAGTTCATGCCGAGATTTTCGCTCTTCCTCAGTTGCACTCCTCCGTCGGCCTCGTAGATGGCCAACAGGGAACGGTCCTGCAATTGAATGATCCTCGGGTAACTGCAATAACGTTCGGCACCTGTGGAAACCCTGGCCAGGGTAGACTGATCCCAAGTGATTTGCCCCGAGACAGCGGTATGACTGGCCCTTTCCTTTTTCAATCCGCAGCCTGCCAGGGCCAGTAAAAAAAACAATAAGATTTTATTCATTTAATCCTGATTACCGCACTATCCGAAGAGGAAAAATGCGATGATCAAGGTAACGATAATATTAAAAAACTGCGCAATGATGAAGGCGTAAAATGGCGTCTTGCTATTGCGACTGAATAAATCCTTGAAATTGGTTTCCAGTCCGATGCTGGTAAAGGCGAGGGCAAACCAAAGTCCCTGAAGATTTTTCAAACTGCCTTTAACAGCGGTATTGCTTTCAGGGGAGATGAAGAAGGAGAACAACACAGAAGCGGCTACAAAGCCAATCACGAATTTAGGGAAACGCTCCCAAATGACTTTAAGGGTAGGTTTCTCTGCTTTGTCTTTTCCGGCAGGATGATTGGTGTAAGTCCAGTATACCGATATGGCGAAAGCTGCGATGCCGAGCAATACATTTTGTGAGAACTTGACAATGGTACTGATCTTCAATGCTTCTTCCCCTACCAATGTACCTGAAGCAACCACTGCGCCCGTGGTATCTATACTACCACCCAACCATGCACCCGTAACGGCCTGTGGGAAATTGAAATAAGCTGCGATGTAAGGCATAAAGATCATCATCGGAATGGCCGTGATCAATACCATTGAAATGACGTAGGAAAGCTTTTTCGAATCTCCTTTAATGGCGCCTGAAGTGGCAATTGCTGCAGAAACCCCGCAGATCGATACTGCACTGGAAATCATCATGGTCAGTTCATCGTCTACTTTCAGTTTTTTACACAACCAGAAAGCAAAATACCAAACGGAGAGTACAACCACCAGGGCCTGGATCAATCCCAGGGATCCTGCTTTCAGAATGTCTGAAAAGATCACGCTGGTACCCAATAGCACGAGGCCAATCTTGACGAATAGCTCTGTAGATAAAGAAGATTTGAGCCATTCCGGCAGTTTAAGGAAATTGCCGATCAGTAAACCTATACCCAGGCTAAAAATAACCGCTTCTAAATTAAGTGCTTTTACCTGTGCATTGCCGGCAAGTACCAAGGCAATCACGGTCAGTATATAAACGATCGGAAAGGTTTTAAGGCTGGCAGCAACTGATTTTCCGGTAATCAGGGCGCCCAGTGCAGCGATAACCAGGACAAACAGGAACTGGATGCCGATCAACTGTAGGTTGGCGGACGAAAGTACCTTGCTGGTCAATTCTGCCGTAGTTCCCCAGCTAAAGGCGGGAACGGTCAATAATATGCCTGCTAAGGCTAAGAGTATAATTAAGCCGCCAAGGATGACGACAGCCCAGTCTTCGTGTACGACCAGTTTTTTTTGATCTGTCATTTTATAGGATTTGTTTGATTTGTGTTTCTATAGAAAAAATGTCCTTCAATGCCCGTTTGGCAGCATGGTAGCCGCACATACCATGCACGCCACCACCCGGAGGAGTAGAAGAAGAACAGATATACAAGCCTTTGGCTGAGGTACGGTAGGGTGAAGTTCTGAGTGCCGGTCTGGTAAAAATTTGTCCAAGATCAATTACCCCTCCATTGATATCGCCACCAATGTAATTTGGATTGTATTCTTCTACCTGGGCGGTATTCATGGTATGTCTTCCGATGATGAGGTCACGGAAACCCGGAGCGAAACGCTCCACCTGACGTTCAATGATACCGGTCATGTCTTTGGTAGAACCATTGGGCACATGACAATAGGCCCATGCCGTATGCTTGCCTTCAGGTGCCCGGGTATCGTCGAATAAACTCTGCTGGGCAAGCAGTACAAACGGATTTTCAGCATGCTGCCCCTTCCAGCATTGACGTTCAGATAAAGAGATCTCTTCGAGCGTATTACCCAGATGAACCGTGCCTGCCCTTCTGGCCACCGGAGCAGTAAATGGAACCTGTCCTTCCAAAGCCCAGTCGACCTTAAATACACCCATACCATATCGGTAGCGTTCCAATTGCCATTTATAGATGGAAGAAAATTTATGTCCGGCGATCTGCAGCAATTGTTTGGGCGTGACATCGAACAATACCGTTTTTGCCGCCGGCAATTCTGCTAGAGATTTTACATACCTGCCAGTCTCGATCCTTCCGCCAAGAGAGAGAAAATACGAGCTGAGGGCATTGGCAATTTCCTGGGAACCGCCCAATGGAATGGGCCATCCTTTCAGGTGGGCGGCGGTCATCAGTACAAGACCGATGGCGGAAGTAGTCAGGTTACTCAAGGGTTGTATGGAATGCGCAGCCATTCCTGCCCAAAGCCCTTTGGCTTCCCTGGTTTCGAATCTTCTTGCGAGAAAAGATGCAGAACTGAGTGCTTTCAGTCCAAATTTTGCCATAGCAATGGGATGTTTTGGGAAGCTCAATGGCCCCAGTACATCTGCTGCAATATTGGGCCAGTCGCGCACAACCGGCTCGATGAGCTTGAGGTATGCCTCTTTGTCCCTGCCCAACAAGGTCGCAGTTTCTGTAATAGAACTGCCCAGCGCTGCCGCTGTACCACCATCAAAGGGGTGAGCGGCTGCCAGATCAGGGAAAGTATAGTGCAGTCCATGATCTGCAAGTGGTAAAGTATTAAAAAAAGGCGAACCCAGGGCCAATGGATGGATAGCCGAACATACGTCATGGACGAATCCGGGCAGGGTCAGCTCCGCAGAGCGCAGACCACCGCCAATCTCTCCTTTTCCTTCTATAAGTAGTACAGAAAGGCCTTCCTGCTGCATCGTAATGGCGGCCGCCAAGCCATTGGGGCCGGAACCTATCACTATCGCATCGTATTCAGTCTTTGTATTGTTCATTTCTCAGCAGCTGCAAATGTGAAGATATGGATATTTGATTTTAATAGGCTTTAATATTGCTATTTCTACCTTCCACTAAGGGGTATTTTTTATTTATGCGGTACAGTACGACGGAAATGGAATCCTGAAATTCGTTGGTTCCTTTTAAAATAATCCGGCCATCAGCGGGTCTGCTGTAATGCAGTACCTGAGTCTCGTCCTTATGGTTCTTGTTTTTATTTTGCAGGTACAATACCTTTTTCAAGGTATCTGCATTGTAGAAGAAATACCTGCGTTCGCCTGCCATACCCCCTACTTCCCATCGGGTAACCCCCAGATCACGATTTTTCTTGAGCTTTTGCAATTCATCAGAATCCTGGGTGTTTACCTGGTTCAGCTTATTGTTCTTTTTGTCGTTTTTTACCCTAAGCGGTGAGTAACCGATCATCCTGTCGGCAATAGCTCCCCGATTGGTCTTATAACTTAAGGAAGACCATTGTTCGAAGGTCGCATCCTGCCAGCGGATGGAATCCTGAGGGCTATAAGGAATCAGCTTTCCATTAAGTTTGAACTCCTCCACGTTGTAATAACCTTTGGCTCCTGCCAAGCCCGGAGTGCTTGGGATGTTGTAATTGTTACCAAAGAAAAAACCATAGGCCCATAGACCCGCAGCTACAGGTACAAAGAGAAAGTTGAAGGTCCATTTGAGGCCGAAAGCCAGTTTACGCTGCCAGTGTTCTGAGATTACAGGCTGGTAGCGGTAGGGTTGGATGTCCTGTTCATTGACCAGCAGGTTCCAGATCTTCGGCAGATCGTACCATACGATAAATATGCCAATGATGGCAAAATAAGCTGCGGGAACAGCTACCCCGGCATCATAGGCGTGATTGGCAATACAGATATTGAAAGTAACCACTGCCGCAAGGGCCGCACCCAATGGCGAAGTTTTGCGGTTGAGCAAAAGAAGTCCGGGTATGATCTCTGCGAAGCCCAGAAATACGGTGTACCAAAAAGACACACCTACATGCGACCAATACAATTTCTTCTCTGCCATATCAATAAATGGCGTATTGAGCATCCCTACTGTTGGGAACACCATCTGCATGGGAAAAGCCTTCTTTAAACCCCAACCCACCATACCATAAGCCAGGCGATAACGGGCCAGTACCCTGATCCAGTAGTATAACTTTTCGTATTGAGTAGATTTGCGGTCCAATACGGTCCAGATGAGTCCGCCTACGACTGCGCCGGCAAACAGCAGGATCAGGTTGATGTAATTCAGCAGTCCGAAAACCCCTTCTTCTGATTCAATGGTCACAAACTGTGGTGGCCAGAAAGCCACAATCGCCTGAAAATCATGATAAGTAATCTTCCCCCAGCGCAAACTAAAAAGCTCTTCATAGAATTTGGGATACGTGGGAATACAGAGAAAGAGCAGGTATAAAAATGCGATCCTGAAGGCAACCTTCTGTGATTTCGTCCAGGTTTTTGTATCAAATGTAGTCATAGCAATTGCTTTGGATTAGATTTTAACCGGCTTGCGGCGGCCTTCAAACATCATATACTTTTTATTGATCCTGCTGAGTACGACGTGGATAGAATCCTGTCTTTCATTGGTACCGGAAAGCAGGATTGTAGAATCATTTGGCCTTTCATACTTCAATTGCATCCGTTCAGTCCGGTGGTTTTTATTTTTGTTCTGAAGGGATAGGGTATGCTTCAGGGTATCTGCTTCATAGTAGAAGTAATGCCGGCCAGCGAAACCTGCCAGTTCGTAGTTCCGGTCGATGTCTTTTTCATGAACTGCTTCCCCACTGGAGAAGTCGATCTTTACAGGACGGTTTTGCCTGATCGTAAGGGTCGACCATTTTTCGAAGATCACATCCTGCCAGCGGTTGGGGTCTGTCTTGGAGTAAGGGATGGTGTCTTTATTGAGCACAAATTCCCTGACCTGGTAATAACCGTAAGCTTTGTCAAGCCCGGGAGTATGTGGAATTTTATAAGGGTCGTTGGTATAATTATCAAAAGCCTTGTATGCAAAGATCAGGACAAACAGCAAAAAGGCTGCTTTGGCCAGCAGACGCAAGCGCCGGGCTTTAGCATTAAAGCTGTAGCTGAATTTATTGGCCCTGGCGGGAACTTCCCTGACCAGCAGATCATACAAGCGGGGAATATCATAAGCGAACAAAAAGGCAGCCAGAAGGACAATAAAGGTACTTAAGACCGCTTCGCCGATGGCGTAAAATCCATTGGCTACAGCCACATTGCCCAGGAAGCCAAAGATCAGGCCTACGCCAAAGGTGACGGTCCTTCGGTTGAACAAAAGAAAAGCGGCCAGAATTTCTACAAAGCCAAGGAAGGATTCATATTTCGGAGCGATGCCTACGGTTTGAAAGTAGATTTTCCAGGCAAAGTAATCACCGTAATTCGTCAGCAAATTACTGAGTGAAGGATAAGGCATCTGCAAGGGGAAGAATTTGACGAAACCGTAGGTAATCAAAACAAAAGCCAGACGGTAGCGAACCAAAACCCTGAGCCAGTAACACAAAACTGTATACTCCCTGCGTTGTGCATCTAACCTGGCCCAGACGAGGGATCCGATCCCCGCTAAGACCGCAAATAATACCCAATTCGCAAAACTGCCGATGTACCAGCCGTCAAGCTGATCATCACTAAAGAACTGCGGCTGGTATTTGCTCAGTTCGAAAAGGTCATGGAAGTGCAGCTGCAGCCAGTTGATGGAAAGCAGCTTGTGGTAAAATTTCCAGTCGAACGGTACGATCTGAATGATCAGGAAGATAAAGAAAAACCGAAAGAGGTTTTTCTCGTAACCTTTCCATTCCCGGAAAGGCTGCTGAGTTTTTGAATGACTATTTTCGCTCATGATCAATGCTTTTAATTCTTACCATATCCCGGATTTTGCACCAGGGAGGGATCGGCAAGGATTTCTCCAGCCGGGATGGGGAATATGTATTTGTTGGGGTCGCTCAGGTTGAATACCGCAGTGGCCCGACCTGTACGCACAATATCGAACCAGCGGAAAGGCTCAAGTGCAAACTCTACTCGCCTTTCGTTTTCTATCGCTAGTAAAATATCTTCTTTACTGAGTGTATTGGACAATGCAGGTACATTGGCCCGTGTGCGCACTGCATTGAGGTCATCTATAGCACCCTGCAGATCCGGACTGGTTTTCAGTATCCTTGCTTCTGCGCGGATCAGGTGGATCTCCGCAGTTCGGATGAGGTAGCCAGCTGAAGTATTGGTCGGATAAATACCTCCGATAAACTGTCCTGCTGAATTTCTCACTGAAAGCAGTTTGCGGTCGCCCCCCACAGTCGGATCATTGAGGAGGTTGTGAATTGCCGGCTTCGGCTCCAAAGCCCGGTTGCTCGTATTCCATTGCGCGTAACCTGCGTTCACATCGTTGACACTATAAGAAAGTTCCAATATAGATTCTGTGGTTCCCGCAGCTAGGGCAAAGGGCTTGATCAGTTTGTAAGCTGTATTGGCGAGTACAATATTGGCATCAGCTTCAGCTTCTGTATATTTTTTAGTGTATAGATATAGTCTTGCACGTAGTGCGTTGACGGTAGATTTACTAACGCGGTTCCTCAACACAGCCGTTTGAAGTAATGGTTCTGCTTTATTCAGGTCGTCGAGTACCTGGACATATACCTGTGCGGCTGTGCTTTGCTTGACACCCAGTTTATCAGCGACCACCTTGGTCGGACTCAAAAAGAGTTGCACATTACCAAAGGTGCGCGCCAGGTCGAAATAAGAGATTGCCCGGATGAAGTAGGCTTCACCCAGCAATTGGTCCCTTTGCGCAGGCGTCAATTTGATATCGGTCACTCCAGGAAGCTTTTCTATGATATGGTTACTGCGATTGATGGTATTGTAAAAATTGCCCCAATAGGTGGACAGAAAAGCAATATCGGATCGCAGGTCGTAATTGATCACGTTCAGATCGGTTTGGGCATTATTGAGTGATTTGATGTCTCCGCCCGATTGCAGGATCGTGTTTTGAAAACCCGCACCATAGTTGAGGCTGGCGAGTGCTCTGTAGGCGCCCCTTACCGCAGCTTCTGCGGAAGACTTATCATAGATGGTATTGTCGTCGGGAATGGTATCATAAGGCCTTTCCTCCAGAAATTTCTTGCAGGAACTGGAAGATATACTGACAAACAGTACCAGCACCAAGAGTATTTTATGTTGAATATTCATGATCGTAAAAATTAGAATGTGATGTTTGCACCAAACTGAATTCCCCTGGGTTGTGGCGGGGTGGCAGTATCCAGGCCATCCAGATTTTGTCCCGAACTACCGGAACTTTCCGGGTCGGCCCCGGTATATTTGGTGGTGATCCAAAGATTGGTACCCAAGGCATACAAACGTACTTTGGTCAGTCCGGCTTTAGAAGTAATGGATTTGGGCAAAGTATAGCCGATACTGGCAGTCTTGAGCCTGATGAAAGAACCATCTTCCAGATAGCGACTGTTTTGCTCAATGTTGTAATTATTTCCGACACTGGTTACACGGGGGGTGTTGGTGAAGTCTCCCTCCTTCTGCCACCTGTTGAGCTGACTGGCAAGAATAGATCTTGAAGCATCCCTGGTGCCTCCACCTTCCAGGATGTATTTATTGAAGTTGAATACTTTATTTCCCGATTGGAAGGAAAAGAACAGTCCTGCGTCAAATCCTTTGTAAGAAAAGTTATTGGAGAAACCGCCGAAAAAATCAGGGATCAGATTGCCCATCAGCTGTCTGTCGGCGGTAGTCACCGTTGTTCCCGTACTTCCATCAGCACGCTGAAATATGGCATCCCCTGTTTTTGGATCTACATAGAGCTGTTTATATAGCCAGAAGCTCCCCAATGGAGCCCCCTCCTCTGTTCTTCGGTATTCCCGGGCTTCAAAAGTGATCGGGCTTACCAGTTTTTCGGCACGGTTGACGTTGCGTGCGATATTGAAGTTAGCCGTCCATTCAAAATCTTTTGATTTGATGACATTGCCGGTGATACCCAGCTCAATCCCTTTGTTGCTGACCTCCCCTGCATTGGCCAGGGTGCTGGCATATCCGGTGGACTGTGGTACCGGCAGGTAAAGTAAGGCATCTGTGGTATATTTATAATACGCATCAAAATTGATGAAAAGCCGGTCTTTAAATAAGCCCAGATCGATACCTGCGTTATAAGTAGTAGTCCTTTCCCATTTCAGATCCGGGTTTTCGAGTTGGGCAGGTGCTACTCCAGGTTTAGGTCCGCTGCTCAGGTTATCCGGGTAGGCTGCTGAGCCTGACCATAAACCCAGTGCCGCGTAATCATTGATCCCATTTTGGTTACCCGCCGAACCTGCGCTGAATCTTAATTTCAATTCAGAGATACTTTCCACATTTTTCAGAAAGGCCTCCTCTTTGATGCGCCATGAAGCGCCTATACCTGGAAAATAGCCCCAGCGATTATTGGCGCCGAATTTACTGGAACCATCTGCCCTCAGCACTGCCTCTAAGAAGTACTTATTATCCAGGCTATAATTTAAACGGCCAAAGAAGGAAGCTAGGGTCGACTTCGACCTGCGTTGATCGGCAGTTCTGACGGAAGCCGCAGAGATCTGCTGAAAGGAATTGTTTGGAAAGCCTTGTCCCACTGCCTGTGCGATCTGCACATCCGTACTTTGGATACTATTTCCCAGGAGTGCGGTGATGTTTTGCCTGGCATTGATGGCTGTAGTATAGGTCAGGATCTGCTCATTTTGAAATATCGTGCTGGTGGTGTGCACATCTTTACGGTAACCCAATGGGTTTGGTGCACCACCGATAATCGTCTGATCGTTGAAGAACTCCCTTTCATCATATGTATTGTAGTCCAGTCCAACGGAATATTTAAACTTCAGTCCGGGAATGATATCTACCTCTACCGACTGATTGCCGATATAGCGGATACTGGTGGTAGAGATATTGGTAATATCGGTGTTGGTCAGGTTGTCTATATTTTCGTAGATGGAGCCCCGTGCGGGAGTGCCATCTGCATTGAGCAAAGGCAGATAGGTTGGGTGGTGCAATGCGGCCAGTAAATGCCCGGCCTGCTGACCTGCCCCGCCCCTCACTTGCTGTCGGAAAGTGCGGTAGGCACCGTTGCTGGAACTGAGGGTCACTTTGTCACTCAATTTACTGTCGAGGTTCAACTTGAAACTTGCCCTTTGGAAATCGGCAGGTTTAAGAATGCCTTCCTGATCGCTGAAACCTGCACCGATGTTGTATCGGATCTTTTCACTCCCACCCTGGATGCCGAAATCGTAGTTGCTGACCTGTGCAGTACGGAATACCCTTTCGAGGCGGTCATAGGTCTGTTGATCTTCCGGATTACCCCGACCTGCCACACCATTGATCACCTCAGTGACTGGCCTGAAGGGGCGATTGGCAAAGGTCTGGTTCAGGCTGGGCTTATCTATACCGGAGTTGATCCATTGTTCATTGACTAAAGCCGCATGCTCGGGTCCGGTAGTCAATTTCCAAAGCCGGTCGGGATCGGCTTTCTGCCAGCCATGTGAGACCTCCAGGTTGTACTTGGTTCTGCCAGAATTGTACGTTCCCCGCTTTGTGGTTACGAGAATAACACCATTGGCACCCCTTGAGCCATAAATAGCGATGGCACTTGCGTCTTTCAGCACCTCTATACTTTCGATATCAGCAGGATTGATATCCGCCAATGGAGAGGTACGTTTCCCCCCAAGGTCCAGGGTAGATAAAGAGTTGTTGTTTACGAAAACCCCGTCAATCACATACAGGGGTTCATTACTGGCATTGATAGAAGCCGTACCTCGGACCTGTACTTTTACCCCCTCACCAGGTGAGCCTGAGTAAGTATTGACCTGTACCCCTGCGGCTCGTCCCTGAAGTTGTGCATCGAAACTGGCTACCGGGACTTGTTTGGTTTCCGCTGCGCTGATCTTCGCTACTGCTCCCACGACACTTTTGCGGGTTTGTGTGCCATAACCTACGATCAGTACATCATTTAGCTGACTGGATACCTCCTTCAACCGGATGGTTATAGGGCTGCCATTGGCGACAACATCTTTCCTTTCGTAAGCAAGGTGTCTGATCTCCAGGGTGTATGGGAATTTTTGTCCCGTTACAAAATCAAACCTGCCGTCGCTGCTCGTCTGCACGGAGTGTGTCGTACCGGTGATGTGGACGGTAACACCAGGAATACCCTGATTGGTCAGAGAATCGACCACCTGTCCCTTTAAGGTTGAGTTGATCAGCGGCTGGGTTTGGGCTTGCGTGTATTGTGGTATGAGGATCCATACCGTAAGACTGCTGCTCAACAGCAGTGTCATTTTTAATAAGGCATAAGCATAGCGCCTAACCTTTTTAAAATTTTGCATAACTTTAAAAAGTTTTAATGATTAATAATCGAATGGTTAAAACTGTCGGCATTTCAGTAAGTGATTGGCGTTGCGTACTGGAAGCCTGAATAAAGGCAGGGATCTGATCCCTGTCTTTATTGTATATTTTAAATCATAGCGGAATGGCTATTGCATGGTGCAGCAACAACAGTGGATGACGATTTTCATCTCATTAGAAATTACGGGAGCGTATTTCTTTTTCTGGTGTAAAGTTCTTTTCATTTTAAACTCAAGTTGGTCATTGGTTAACAAATGTAATGGCTATTTCCCTAAAAACAAATTAAATCTATCAAATTAGTAGATATTAGTTAAGAATCATAAATATTCATTAAATTTGGGTCTATGCAAAAGATATACATGGGGGATGCGGGCCCTAAAGTTTCACCTGCAGTTTATGGCTTCTACAGATGGGACGATGTAGCCAATACGGAACGTACCTTACGACAAATTGTAGATTTATGCCTGGAACTGGGCATCAACACTTTCGAACACAGCGATCACTATGGCAATTTCAAATGTGAAGAGCTTTTTGGAAAGCTGCTGCAGGAAGGTGTGGTAAAGCGCTCAGATGTAGTATTATTTACCAAATGCGGACTCCGGGTTCCTCATGCTGAAAATCCTGGCGTCAGGATCAAACATTATGATACCTCTGCCAGTCACATTACTGAAAGTGTGGAGCGGTCATTAAAGAAATTAAAAACTGACTATATTGATATTTTCCTGCTGGATAAGCTGGATCCGATTTCTAATCTGGAAGAGACAGCTTTGGTATTGGAGCAATTGAAAGAGTCTGGGAAAATCAAGAACATCGGCGTGGCCAATTTTTCAGTTTTTCAGCACCAATTGCTGGCAGCTTACCTCAACAAGCCTATAGTGACCAATCACATCGAGTTCAACCTGCTGAATACACAGGCACTTGAAAACGGACAGATCGATTACATTAAGCAGCGTTATATGCGTCCACTTGCTTATGCACCATTGGCAGAAGGCAGAATTGCCGAGGGTACAGATCCCCAGGCTGTCAAAGTAAGGGCAAAACTGGAAGAACTGGGAGAGAAATATGGCGTAGATATTGAATCATTGGCCATTGCCTGGTTACATAAACTTGGCGCGCTTCCACTGATCGGAACAAGGAATGAGCAGCGCATCCGGAATATCGCCAATGCCTTTTCGGTCGACTTAGATCACCAGGATTGGTACGACATTTACAATGTCTCGCTAGAGAACAGGTAACAAAAAACCGTCATTTCGAAGGAGGAGAAATCCTACATTTGAGTAAAACAAGAGATTTCTCCTCCCTTAAAATGACAGTTTTTACTTTTTCTTCTTGATAAGATCAGTAAAAACAGCTGCTTTATCTTTGGAAACTTTCTTCAATTTAAAAGCATCAAAAACTTCACCTGAAGCTTTGTAGGCAGTATAAGTCAGGTTTTCTCCATCGACGGAAATGATCTGAAACAGTTGGGTATTCTCTGTAAAAATATCCATCCATTTCGGAGTTACATCTACTTTGTACATTTTTGGTCCTGCCACCGAAACGACATACATTGGCCCGCCTACCCTTCCGGAAACTCCCGTTCCCAAATTTTGACCGCGGCTGTAAGTATGGTCGTGTCCCTGCATCAATATATCGACATGGTACTTATCGAACAAAGGTTTGAACAGTTCCCGGAACTCCTTATTATCCCGTCCTTTGGCCGTAGAATAAATGGGATGGTGATAGGTGATCATCGTCCATTGTTTCGGATTGTTTTTCAAAACCTCTTCCAGCCAAGCGGCCTGGGTTTTCAGGGAATTGGAATCCAAAACGATCATCTGGGAATTTAAGGAAATCAAGCGGACATTCGCATAGTCGATGTAATACACCGATTCCTCCAAACCCTTGGGGCCATTTTCCGGCAGGGTATATTGTTCCCTCCAATGCGGATCCAGGGTAAGCACTTTCTGCTCATCTCTGAAATACTCGTGGTTACCAGAGGATGGAATGCTGGGGATCATGCCATTAATGAAACCGCCACCGAAATGCCATTCGCCCCATTCGCTATCATTGTTGGAACGGTTGATCAGATCACCGGCATGTACGATGAAACGCGCGTCGCCATGCGTAGCAAAGGCCTTACGGATCACCCTTGACCATTTTGACCTGATATCGTTCTGTGCATCGCCCAAATAGATGAAGGAAAAAGGTTTAGCTGTAGCAGGACCTGTCCTGAACTGGAACCATTCACTCCAATTGGTTCCATCACCTACCCTATAGGTATACAATTGATCAGGCTGCAGACCGGTAAAAGTGACACTATGGTAGTTTGCAGCCTCATATTCCTTTCCTTTTAGATTGGATGTTGTGGCATTGTATTCTTTGGCCTCCGGCTTGTCGAGTTTTGGTGAACTGTCCTCTACCAAAATTTGCGCCACTGCTCTGGTCACGGTACTGTCGGTTCTCCAGGTCACAGACTGCGTGGTTGAGGGATCTGCCGACCAGGTCAGGATGATCCTGTCGGGAAAAGCGCCAGCCTTGAAGGACTGGGCTTTTACCGCTTGGATCATCATTAAAAAAGAGAGCACTGCTAAAGAGAATAATTTCATCGTAATTAGTTAAATGGATTGTATTTGAAACCCAGATTTGCCCAGGTTGAGAAATATTTATGATCATTTGGACGGCCATCGCCATAATCCAAAATCGTCTGTGCGTTGTTGATGTTGCTTATGCCCATAAATACGGTGAACTTTTTGTTGATTTTCTGTGAGGCAGAAAAATCCAATTGCATTCTACCTTTTTCCATCAGGTCATCTTTTTGCTCAGCCGCCAGTTCGCTAATGAAGGTCTCATAAAAGTTTAAAGAGATTCGACCTGAGAAGCCATATTTTTCATAGGAAAGGGAAGCATTCCCCACTTTTGGACGCATAGAAGGAAGACGAACTGTACGGTCGCTCACAATACCCGGCACTTTGAATTTTGATTGGATTTGAGTGAAGTTACCGTAGATACCGAAACCATTCAGAAAACCAGGAAGGAAAGTCAACTGTTGCTGCCATGCAATCTCGTATCCGTATACCCGCGCCTTGGCACCGTTTACAGTTTGGGTAACCTGGTAGCCATCGAACTGACCGCCTTGCTGCGCATAAATGCTTGAATAGATATAATCTTCAATCTCTTTGTAGAATACGCCACCCGAGATCAGACCCAGAGATTTCAGGTAATGTTCGAATAAGAAATCATAATTTGTAGAGGTACTCTGGTCCAGGTCAGGATTACCAATTTTCATTCGTTTTCTGCGCGGTTCAACCTCTTGCCATGGAACAAGATCATAGTAACCCGGACGGGAAAGCGAGCGTGTAGCTGCAGCTCTTAAGTTTGTCCGGGAGTCAATAGCATATTTTAAATTCAAACTTGGATAGAAGCCATCAAATGCAGACTTCACAGCAACTTTATTGGTGCTGACGTATTTCCCTGCATTGTCGAAATTCACAATATTCCCATCATATTCAAATCCGGTGCGCTCATAACGTAAGCCAGTAATGATGTCCAACTTATCCAGAGTTAACTTACCCATTACGTAACCTGCACCCATAGTCTCGCTACCTCTGTAAGAGTCCGGATCTGTGTTTTGACGCACATAGGTTTCATCCTGACTAAATAACGACCTGTTGGCTTGATAATATTCTTCCATCAGGTAACCATTGGCAATGGCTCCCGAGAGATCATATTTGCCATTGAAGTAGCCTTTTCTGGAATAACCAGACAAGAACTTATCCATAGAAACACTGTTTCCCGGTTGCAAAGTATACTGAAAGTAGTTACGGGTGTGTGAATCTTCTTTGTACTTATACCGTCCGCCAAATTTCAACATGAACTTGTTTTTGGCACTCAGGTCAAAGGTACGCTGTACGTTAAATGATCCCTGACCATCTTTATCATGTGCAAACTGATGCCTGTTTACATAAGAAGAAGTTTTAAAGTTAGCAGGATTGGACGGATCGCCATTGGTAAAATTAAGCTGAGGGGCACGCGGGTCAGTAATGTCCAGACCGGCAGTAAGGCCACCATAAGTAAAATAACCATCATAATAGATCGGCTGATCGTAAAGCCCGCTTGAATAAGTAAGGTCTATGTTGGCGATCCAGTTGTTGAAATTGGTTTTACCACCCAGGGAAACGCTGAAAAGGTCACGGTGATAATCACGCGGCGAACCAGCTGAACCAATAGTCACACCAGTTACATTACTTTCATCTGTATAGCCACCTATGCTGTAGCTTTTAGTACCACGGGTCTGTAACTCGTAGAACTTATTGTAGTTCGTGCGAACGTACAACTGGCTTTTCTCATTAGGAAAAAAGCTAAGTTCCCCTTGCAAGCCAATATTTTCACGGTGTAAATCTGTCCCTTCCAATTCCAGATTGGATAGGCGAATCTGATCTGCACCATTTATTTTGTAGGTACCGTAATCTTTTTGCACACGGTCTTCACCTCTATAGGTATTGCTATAATTTACACCCGCAAGGTAAGCCCATTTATTTTGTCGCTGGCCAAAGTTTACAGCACCATCGAAATTCTGTTTACCTAACAGGAAGTTGTTTCCAAATGAACCTTTTACCTGCATCTGTTTCATACCCACTTTTGGGGTTTTAGAAATGATGTTTACAGAACCAGAGGTACCATCAGCTTCCATATCCGGTGTTAGTGTCTTATTGACTTCAATCGCCTCAACTGTAGAAGAAAGGATACCATTTAAATCGATATCGCGGGAGTTGGTTTGTGTGGATGGCAAACGGTTGCCGTTTAAAGTCACAGAACCCATGCTCTGATCTAATCCGCGGATAATGATATTTCTCGGCAATCCATAACTATAATCCATGGCAATACCCGGAACCCGCTGCATGGCCTCGCCCACAGTTGCGTCAGGGAAGCGTTCTATCTGTTCTTCGGAAAGTACGTACTTGATGTTATCTGCATTGCGCATGTTACTTAAGGCTACAGCTTCCCCCCTTCTGATTCCGCTGATGGTGATGCCCTTCATATCGTTACTCTGGCTTTCCAGTTTCAGATCGGCAGTCAGGGTTTTATCGTCCACAACTGTCAACTCAAACTCAGCGCTTGTATAGCCGATGTAACTTACTTTCAACGTAAGTTTTCCTGCTTTCAGGTTGCTGAAGATAAAATAGCCGTTCACATCAGTGATCGTTTTTTGGTTACTGCCTTTAATGATTACAGTGGCATAAGGAAGGGTTTGATTATTGACTTTGTCTTTTACATAACCAACAATAGAACCTGGCTTCACTGCTGCACGCAGTGGAACTGGCGCTTTCTTGAGCACCACCATCATTCCTTCCTCAACCATCATCAATTGGTGACTTTTCAACAATGGGCTAAGTATACTTCTGGCAGATTTCGCACGGTCTGCAATTGTCACCCGGGCGCTGATCAGTTCCTTATTGGTATAAACAAAACTCACACCCGTTTGCTTTTCGATCTCCTTCAGAAAATCAGTGAAGGCCAGGTTCTTCACCTGTATGCTTATACTTTTGTCCAATCCGTTCTGGCCTTTTACCGAAGCATGGACCATATTGAGAAAGAGTGCGGTGATGATACTGAATATTAAGCTAGTGCGCATAATCATCTGGACGAGACCTTTGGTCTCATTTAGTTTTTTCATTTTTAATAATTGTTGTTCAAATACAGCCAGTTCCTCTTTACTTATTCATCTTTTTTATTGATAAGCTCGTGAGGCTTCACTACATTTGAATGTTTAAATTTCTTGGATTTAAATAATTTAACATTAGCCGGAAGGTGGCCGCCAACCGGTTAAGAAAGGACCGTTTTCTCAAGAGAACGGTTTTTTTATGCGTATCAGATTTTACATACAATTTCCTCCTTTAAGATAAATGGTGTCTGCTATTTGCTTTGAACTGATGTTCATAGAGATATTTAATGTTTTGAGTACCACAGATAAAGGCTGCTTATTGAAACGGGCGCTAAGTTTGCAGGCATTGTAATTTTGATTTCCAGACTCAATCTTCACTTTATATTTTCGGGAAAGCATGGCAAATACTTCCGGCATAGGTGTTTGCTCAAAGATCAACTCCCCCATTGTCCAGGAGTCGACATCTGCGACATTGATTTTATGCTTAGTGAACTTCCCTTCTTTATAGCTGAGCTGATCACTTGGCAAGAGCATCAGGGCTTCGGTATTTGAGCCTGTTGCCTGTACGCCTACTTTACCTGTGTTTACCGAAACCTGACTTTCCGATTCAGTCGGGTATGCCCTGACGTTGAAACTTGTCCCATATACAGTTGTGCTGAGCGCACCGCTATTTACGACAAAGGGTTGCCGACTATCGTGTTTCACTTCGAAATAGGCTTCCCCGCGCAGCTTTATCAAACGTAGCTTCTCTCCGGTAAAGTCCTTAAGAAAACGAATCTCTGTTTCGGCATTTAGCCATACCCTTGAACTGTCGGGCAGTCTCAATTCAAGAACCTGACCGGCTTCTGCCTTTCTTACCACCCATTCATCCTTTTGGTTTTGTGTCCCTGCTCCAAAAAAATAAAACGCTATAAACAATAAGGCACCAATTAAGGTTGCCGCCATCCCGTATTTCCAGAAGACTACTGGTTTTACTGGATTTAGATCTGGAGTAACTTCCAGGTTCAGTCTTCCCGGATCAGTTTCTACCGTTTCCGGGGGGACCATAGCGGTTAACTCCCATAGCATCCGGGCTTCATGATATTGCTGTAGGTGACGCTCATCTGACGACAGCCAATCATCGAGCAATTGCCTTGATGCTGCTGTTTCCGTATTGGTCAACCTTTTGATGATGTACGTCCAAATTATATCTTCCATATCCTGTAATCTGCTTACCAAATGAAAGACACATTTGATGGCAGGAAATACGGGCCGCTTAAGTTAAGCTTCGGTTAAGTTTGCATCAATTAAATGTTTGGCCCGTGCATGGATGAATTCCATGCTTTTTGCCAGATGATCTTCCACAGTGCGCACAGAAATCTGCAGGAGTTCTGCAATCTCCGCATAACTAAAGCCTTCTAACCGATACAACCTGAAGACCAGCTGACGCCGTTGCGGAAGTTCTGCGATCACACGTTGCAAAAACTGGAGCTTTTCTGACTCATTGGAAGTCGCGCCTTCTTGCGTGGAAAGGTCTGAAAGGTCCCGGAGCTCATCTTCCACCACATACGACAATGGAACGTTACCCTGCTTACGCAGGTAATTAAGAGAAGCATTTTTTACAGCCCTGAACAAATAACCCTTTAAGTTATCAGGCTTATGCTTGCTGAACCAGAGCTGAACGAATAAGTCATTTACAATACTTCGGGAAGCTTCATGGTCGCGCACGTAATATTCGGAATACCTTTGCAGCAAAGCATTCCAGTGCTTATAGATCAGTTCGAACTGCGATAAATCCAGTTGATCCAATGTAATTTCAGTAAAATCCGAATCCCTTTTTGAAGACATGATATTGATCACAAAGCTGCCGAATGCATGTAAATCCTACATTAATTGAATATTACCATACCAAGTCTGGTGTAAGCGAAACAGGGCTAAATCGCTTTTTCTTTGCAAGAAAGATGACAATACGTTATCTTGGATGCGGATATTCAAACACACAAATACATCTCAAAATGAAGAAACGCATCCTTTTACTTTGCTTTCCGCTACTTTCACTGTCCGCTTTTGCGCAGACCAATACGGAAAAAACCACATCGGGAAATCCTATTTTTCCCGGCTGGTACGCCGATCCAGAAGCTCAGATTTTTGGAAAAGAATATTGGGTATACCCGACCTACTCAGCCAGGTATGAAGAACAAATTTTCATGGATGCTTTTAGCTCCAAGGATCTGGTCAACTGGACAAAACATCCCAACATCCTGAAAAAAGAAGATGTTAAATGGGCAAATAAAGCCATGTGGGCACCCTCCATTACAAAAAAAGGCAGCAAGTACTACCTTTTCTTTGGTGCCAATGACATTCAAAGTGACAAGGAACTTGGGGGAATCGGCGTAGCGGTGTCTAAAAAACCCTATGGCCCTTTCAAAGATCACATTGGCAAACCGCTGATCGACAAATTTCATAACAAAGCACAGCCAATAGACCAATATGTATTTAAGGACAAAGACGGTCAATATTATTTATACTATGGTGGCTGGTCGCATTGCAACGTTGCCAAACTGAGCAAAGACTTTAAAAGCATTGTTCCTATGCCTGATGGAAGCATGTTTAAAGAAATCACTCCGAAAGGCTACGTAGAAGGAGCTTTTATGTTTATACGTGATGGCAAATACTATTTTATGTGGTCTGAAGGCGGATGGACAGGTCCAGATTATTCAGTAGCTTATGCAATTGCGGATTCGCCTATGGGCCCCTTCACCCGGATTGATAAAATTTTGCAGCAAGACCCAGCAATTGCGAGAGGCGCGGGACATCACTCGGTGATTCAAAATCCAAACACCAAGGACTATTATATTGTCTATCACAGAAGGCCATTGAGTGAAACAAATGGAAACCATAGGGTGACCTGCATAGATAAAATGGAATTTGATGAGAACGGACACATTAAGCCCGTTAAAATTACTTTTGAAGGTGTAAAGGCAAATCCTTTGTAAACACATGGAGCAAGAAGGCCATCTTATCCCTGCAGACACAGAACTATTGCTCCGACTGGGCAATGGGGATAAACATGCCTTTGATATTTTATATAATCGCTATTGGAAGCAGGTTTTCAACGCAGCCTATAAACGTTTAGGGGATCGTGAACAGGCTCAGGATATTGCTCAGGATGTGTTCATTCAGCTTTGGACCAGGGCTTCCAAAGCACCTATAGACAACCTTTCTGGTTACCTGATGGTGGCTACCCGGAACGGGGTCTTTAAAAAAATGGAAAAAGAGGCAAAATATTCTGCCTTACCTGAATCAGTACATCAGATGGAAAGCGCTACAGGTGCAGATTCTGGTGTACTGCACCAGGAATTTCTCATTGCATTTCAAGCGCTGATAGAGACGCTGCCCCCGCAGCAGCGCCTGATCTTTAAAATGCGCTTTGAAGAAGAGCTCAATAGTCAGCAGATTGCCGAAAAGCTGGAAATATCTGTAAAAACTGTAAGAAATCAATTGGGAAAAGCACTCGCTACGCTCAGATCATCACTATTATTGATCCACGTACTCTTATTTCTATACGAGGGACGCTAATCACCAAATCAACAGTCTAACACAAGGCTTTTTCCAATAAAAAACAAGATTCAAGAATAAAAATAAAAATATTTTCATTCCGTGTGGGCTATTTTAAAAATTCTGACTCCTATATATATAAACCGAACCATGAAAGACCAATACAAACAATATTTTCTTGACATCCTGAAGAAATATCGGCTAGGTAATGCAAGCAGGGAAGAAATCAGCTTCCTTGAAAAATACTATGAACTTTTTGAGACGAGTGAAGAAATCTTACTGAGTGAAGAAGAGTCTGATCAACTGAAAGCCAGTATTAGAGATAACATATACAAAGAAATTAACATCGGAAATGATCCTTCAAAACCTTTCGTTTTTAAGTGGAGCTGGTTGAAATATGCAGCGGCAGCATCTGTAGTGATGATGCTTTCCTTTACACTTTACCTGCTTTTAAATCCACGGAATAAACAAGAAGTTGAGATCGCAAAGCAGGATGTCGAACCAGGTGGCAACAAAGCCATACTAACACTTGCCAATGGGGAGAGAATTACGCTGGATGACGCGGCGAGAGGACAGATCAGCTCCCAGTCGGGAATCAGTATTACGAAAACTGCTGATGGGCAGATTGTTTATCAAGTAGCCGAAAATATTGGGGCATTTGAAGAAAACAACATGAATACCATTTCTACACCTAATGGCGGACAATATACAATTGTATTGTCAGATGGCAGCAAGGTAAAATTGAATGCAGCTTCTTCGCTTAGTTTTCCGAGTTCTTTTACAGGTGATGCCAGGGAAGTCAGCCTGAATGGAGAAGCTTACTTCGAGGTAGCAAAAAAGGAAAGCCAACGCTTTAAAGTACAATCGGGGCTACAAACGATCGAAGTCTTGGGAACGCATTTCAATATAGACGCCTATCCAGATGAGAATGAGATCAAAACTACCCTTCTGGAAGGATCTGTAAAAGTATCTACGAGCAATGCATCTACAACGATAAGACCGGGGCAACAAGCTGTGATTAATCGTAATGATCTCACTACCATTTCCAAACAGGACGTAGATATTGATAAAGCCGTTTCCTGGATAAATGACCTTTTCACCTTCCAGGGCGATGATTTAAAATCTGTGATGCGTGAGGTGTCACGCTGGTACAATGTAAGTACAATATACTCTGGTGATATACCTGACAAGAAATTTTACGGAGAGATTTCCAGAAAAAGTAAGCTGTCTGAAGTATTCAAAATCCTGGAACTAAACAAAGTACAGTTCGAAATAAAAGATAGAACCGTTAAAGTTTCATATAATGAAGATCAACCCTAGTTTAACATATCAACTAACCGAACCATTCACCAAAAAACCAAACACATGATCAAACAGTTACACCATTAAGACTTAAGATTTAAGGAAAAAGACCGAAAGTATCTCACCCCTTTCGGCCAAAAAATTGTCAACAGCCAGATGTTCAAGCCAGGCTGTTATTTATTCAATAATTCTAATCCAAAAGTATGAAATTAACTTTTCTTTACAAGCCCGTATGCGAAATACGGAAGGTAAAGTACAAACTCCTTATAGTGATGAAATTAACTGCTATTTTATTACTGATCGGCGCCATGCATTTATCGGCTGCTACCTATTCACAAAAAGTAAGTGTTTCCAGAAGAAACGCTACTCTTGAAACTGTTTTTCAAGATATCAAAAAACAGACCGGGTATTTGTTTTTCTATAGTGGTGATGTAAATGTAAACCGTGAAAAGCTCAATGTTGAATTAAAAAATGTAGGGCTTGAAGAGGCCTTAAAAATCACGTTGGAAAAACAGAACCTGACGTACAACATCGTGAACAATACGATCGTGATTAGGAATGCGCTCCCTTTAACCGGTCAAAACTTCGCTATCGTAACGGGTAAAGTGACTGACGCAAAGACTGGTCAACCAATACCGGGGGTATCCATTTATCTGAAAGCAAATAAGGACATTCGAACTCAAAGTAATGAAAATGGCGAGTATACAATCAACGCTATTGCAAGCGACGTCATCGTTTTCAGTTTCATAGGTTATGCATCAAAAGAAATGCCCGTTGGCAACAAAAAAGCGATAAATATCAGTTTAGAGGAAGAAGTAAACCAGATGAATGACGTTGTGATCACTGGTTATCAGACAATCAAAAAAGAAAGTTATACAGGAAATGCAGTGACCGTGAAGGGGGATGATCTGAAAAGAACCAATCCTCAAAACGTACTGAAAGCAATTCAGACTTTTGACCCTTCCTTTAGATTGATGGACAACAATTTGGCGGGTTCTGATCCTAACGCTATGCCTAGAATCAATGTCCGCGGTGCAACTGCCCTTCCAGGTATGCCTCAAAATAAAGATGACGTATTAGATAGAAATAACTTATCAAGCTCTTTCAATCTACCAGCCTTCATTATGGATGGCTTTGAAGTATCCTTGCAAAAAGTTGTCGATTTGGATATCAACCGCATTGAGTCGATTACAATTTTGAAAGATGCTGCGGCAACTGCGGTATATGGTTCAAGGGCAGCCAATGGTGTAATGGTCATTACAACCAAAGCGCCAGTTTCAGGTAAACTGCAATTGTTTTACAATAGCGAGTTGACGCTATCGGCTCCAGACTTATCAGATTATCATGTGCTTGATGCAAAAGATAAGATGCGTTACGAGCAAATGGCGGGATTATACCGTACAGGTACTCCAGGTGTTGGTGCATCTAATCAAGAATTGTTAGATCAAGATTTGTTCAACAAACTTAAGAGTGTAGCGAGCGGTGTAAATACTTATTGGCTATCGCAACCTTTGAGAAATGCTTATGCTCAAAGACAGACCTTAAATGTACAAGGTGGGGATCAAAGTTTTAGATATGGAATTGACCTTCGTTACCAAACCCAGCCAGGAGTAATGAAAGGTGTGACGAGAGACAGATATAGCGGAGGTATGGATTTTACTTACATGCCATCAAAAAAGCTCATATTCAGAAACAATCTTTCACTAAACCAGACCAAGGGCGAAAACTCTCCTTATGGCAGTTTTTCTACCTATGCATTGATGAATCCATATTACCCAAAAGCAGACAGTTTAGGAAGGGTAGTACAGGAATTGGCTAGCTGGAGAGTAGACAGGATGTACAATGATCCTACTAAAGGACAATTTAGAACTGCATATGTTTTCAACCCACTATTTGAAGCTAGCTTAAACAATTTTAGTACGGATAGCTACCTTGAACTCATTGATGCATTTTCGGTGGATTATAAATTATCTGAGAGCTTCCGCCTACGTGGATTAGCTAGTTTTAACCAAACCACAATGAAATCGGATCGCTTTGTATCTCCACTAAGCAGTAATTTCTATGCAACAGAAACAGACAAGCTAAACAATAGAGGCTCATACGATTACAATACAACAAATCAGTTTGGGATCGACGGGAATATAACCTTAAGCTACAATAAACAGCTTGGAGAGAATTTCTTCAATCTAGTTCTAGGTGGTAACATTATTGCCAGAAGATCAGATTACAAATCTGTTTCCGCTCAAGGCTTCTCTAATGACAACTTCACCAACATCGGATTTGCACGTATTTATAAAGAAAATTCCGCTCCGGGGGGAAATGTATTGATCCAGCGAACACTAGGTTCATTTTTTTCAGGGAACTATTCTTACAAGAATAAATTTCTAGCAGATGCTTCCTTTAGATTAGATGGTTCCTCCTCATTTGGATCTAATAGACGCTTTGCTCCATTCTGGGCCGCTGGATTAGGATATAATTTACACAACGAAGAGTTCTTAAAAGACTCCAGAATCGTAAGTCAACTACGTTTAAAAGCGAGTACAGGACAACTGGGATCTGTAGGGTTTGAGCCATACATGTCAAGGTCTATGTATCAATATCAGACAGGCAATTGGTATTCAACTGGAGTGGGAGCAACACTTCAGGGTTATGGCAACAATAACTTAGAATGGCAAAAAACAACGACCTACGACGCAGGAATAGATTTAGGGTTATTGAAAGACAGAATTGTGATTTCCCCACGCTATTACTACAAATTGACCAAAGGGCTAATCACAGACATTACGCTTGCTCCATCAACCGGTTTTACCACTTATAAGGAAAACCTTGGAGACATGGCCAATAAAGGATTTGAGGTTTACCTAACTGCGAATGCGTTTAGGAATAATGATTGGAATGTAAATGTTACCGGTAATGCTGCACATAATACCAATACACTCGTAAAACTTTCCAACTCCTTACAAGCATTCAATAACAAAATCAATGATATACAGAATGATCCAAGTAATAATCCGGAAGGAGAATTGGGTCTTGCAACGATGCCTATAGTCAGGTATACTGAAGGTCAGTCTTTATATACCATTTATGGTGTAAAATCACTAGGAATAGACCCAGAGAATGGCAAGGAAATCTATGTAAAAAAAGACGGTAGCCTCACTTACAACTACGACATACGAGATACACAACCAATTGGAGACAACACCCCTAAATTGGCTGGTAACTTAGGAAGTAATGTGAGCTATAAGGGCTTTATGCTTAGCTTTAGTCTTTATTATAGATTTGGAGGTCAAAGTTACAACCAGACATTGGTAGATAGGATCGAAAATGCTGATCCACGCTTCAATGTAGACAGCAGGGCACTCTCACAAAGATGGGTTAACCCAGGCGACAAAGCCATGTACAAAAACATTACCGATCTAAATCCAACTCGTGTGAGTTCAAGGTTTGTGCAAAAGGAAAACCTGATTGAATTACAGTCTATTTATCTGGCTTATGATTTTAAAAAGAACTTCATTAAAAGAGCAGGACTGCAAACATTGCGGGCGACTACTACCATGAATGACATTTTTAGATCATCCACTGTTGGCATAGAGCGAGGAATTGATTCACCATTTGCGAGGAACGTAACGTTTGGTTTACAAGCTACATTTTAAAAATATTGAAATGAAAATAAAATTATTATACATCGTAGCCTGCATGTTTGCTTTTACTTCATGCAAGAATTTTTTGGATGTTCAGCCAGAGGCTGATGTAACTAAAGAACAACTATTCTCTACGGAAGAAGGGTTCAAAGAGGCGTTAAATGGAGCTTATACTTACTGTAGCAGTTTGGATTTATATGGTGGCAATTTGACGTTTAGCAACCTAGACATCATCGCTCAGAACTATGAGTTTACAGATGTCAACTCCATGAACATCGCTGCTTTTAAATATTCCGATCCTCAATGGATCAGCAAAGCAGATCAGATCTGGGTCAATGCCTATAAAGCAATTGGCAACTGTAATGCCATCCTAGAAGCTGTAGACGCTAAGAAAACAGTATTTCAGGGGAAAAATTACGAGATCGTGAAGGGAGAAGCACTGACTTTACGCGCTTATTTACATTTCGATATTCTAAGGATGTATGCGCCGTCATTTAAAAGCAACCCAGCAGCAATGGCTATTCCTTTTGTGACAAAGGTATCTAATACTCCTACACCATTTTCAAATGTAACAGAAGTGCTGAACAAGATTATTGCCGATCTGACCGAAGCGAAATCACTGCTTAAAGTTTCAGATCCAATATTGGCAACCGATTACATTGTTGGCTTCGCTGATAAAACATATGCTGCTAATGTTGCACAAAACAAAAGATCTACTGAAACGAGCAACCCATCGCTCTTTCTTCAGAACAGAAGACACCGTATGAATTATTTTACTACTTGCGGAGAATTAGCCAGAGTATATTTATACAAAGGGGATGCTGCGAATAGCCTAAGTAATGCAAAGGAAGTCATCGATTCTAAAAAGTTTCCCTGGGCGGAAAGTGCAGATGTTTTCAATTCTAATAAGGAACAGAGAGACAAAATGTTTTATACAGAGATAATCAGTGGTTGGTTTGGGTCACAGGCTGTTCGGGATCACGTAAATAATAGATTTTCTGATCAAAATGCAGCGTTCTCACCTACTACACTTCAAAAAGAGCTGATTTATGAGTTAGCAAATCAAGGGCAGAATGACTGGAGATTTCTTGCCTGGTTCGTTGATGATATTGCTACGAAAAAATCACGATTGCAGAAGTATACTTGGAACAGCAGCCCGCAGCGTAACATGCACCCGGTAGTCGCACCTGCTATTCGGCTTTCAGAAATGTATTACATCGCAGCAGAAGCCAGCTTTGATACCGACCCTATTAAAGGAACAGCGTACTTAGACAGTGTCCGCACGCATCGTGGCCTTGGCACACCAATTCCAAAAACGATACTAAAACAAGATTTCATCAAGAAGTTAACAGAAGATGCGAGAAAAGAATTCTATGGCGAGAGTCAGATATTTTTCATGCACAAACGTCTAAACAGAGAGATCATAAATGTAAATGGAATGATCTATCCCGCATCTGACAGAATTTTCGTCTTCCCGATGCCCCTAGATGAAATTGGTTACAGAAATTAAAGTTAACAGGATTATGAAAAAGAATTTAAACTACATATTGTTTCTTTGCCTGGCACTATTAGCCTGCAAGAAAAATGAAATACCGCGGTATGAAACTGAAAAAGACAACATCCGGTTTAACTATTTAAACAGTGATGGAGGACTCGATAGTACGCTGATCACATTTTCTTTCGCGGATAAACCAGGCTTAGCTAGCGATACTGTTTGGATACCAGTAAGCGTAGCAGGTAAAAGAGTTTCGCAAGATAGAAAATTCAGTATTTCTATTGTGGATAGTTCCACTACCGCCAAAGTCGATTTACATTACGAAGCACTAAAACCATACTACGTATTGCCATCCGACTCAGGTAAAACCAGAGTACCACTAATATTGAAAAACATTGACCCTGCGCTAGCAAACTCTTCTGTCATCATAGGCCTGAGGGTAAATGGTGGCGAAGACTTCGGGGCCTCCCTTCCTGTGAACACCAGATCTAAGAGATTTATGTTTTCCAATAGGCTCGAAGAACCGTCCTGGTGGTCTAAATGGTTGGGTAACCTTGGTCCATATAGTAGAACAGCTCACAAGTTATACCTTATTTCCGGAGGAGGAGCATTAGCGGACCTTAGTCAACCTAATGCTTACATGGAAATTCCCCGGACATTATACTACTTGGAAAATGCCAAAAACTTTACAAGAAATCCATTTACCTGGCTGGAAAGAAATGCCGATAAGGGATATGTGTTGACTAAAAGATCAGACGGGACAGAGGATTACGATTTTTATCACAAAGATTCTCCTACGATAAAGACCTATGTCAAGTTCTTTCCACAAGTAAACGGCTATTTCTTTATTAATGAGAATGGCAATCAAATTATCATGAATTAAGCACATCTATCATGAAACAGAAATTTTTATACTTACTGGCTTTTGCAGCCATTTTATATACTTCCTGCAAAAAGGACTTGGGTAATTATACCTATTCACCTCCTTCCGAACCGATAATTAAAGGTATTGAAGATCAAAACATTTCTGCACTAATCGGAGATTCATTGATCATCAAGCCAGATGTTAGCCTGGCAGGCGCAGACCCAATGAAAGACCTGAATTTCGAATGGCGCATAACCATCCTTGAAGAACTAAGGGAACTGAGCTACACTGGATATCCCTTTAAAATGCTTTTCAATCTTGGAACGGGCGAACGTGCGGCAACTTTAACAGTTACAGACAAACGGAATGGATTGATTTATAAATACAAATTTAAAGTAACAGGCATCTCGCAATTTTCAGTGGGAACTGTCATTTTGAGTAATGATGGTGGAAATGCAAAACTATCTTTCGTAAAACCTGATAACACAATACTCGCCAATCTATACGAAAACCTTCAATCGCGAATATTACCAAAAAACCCAACTCAACTTTACTACTCTAAGCCACTTCCTTATCAGTTGCTTAGCAAAGAAGAATACTGGGTGCTTTGTAATGACCCACAAACTGGTAGCGTGATTGTAAACCCAAGTACCTTTTTGTATAAGGACAATTTTAAATCACAATTCTTTCTGCCCCCAACCACCATCATTCCAGGAAAACTAGAAACTTTCCAGGGCACTATCTCTCAAGGAGTAGTAAACGGAAAATTGTATATTGGCGTGCAATCAACAGCACCCTTTGCCCCGGACTATGGAAAATATGCTAACGAACAAGCTGGTGATTACCTATTATCTCCATTCGTGACGCATGCTGGCCCATTCCATTTTGGTTACGACACAAAGTCTAAAGCCTTTGTGGGATTTGATGGAGGGGGTAACTATTTCGGAAAAACTTACGATATCTTAGGGACAGGAACACCGGCATTTGATCCCAAAAACGTTGGCCTTTCAAATCTGATCTACATGAAGACAAGTATCTCTGGTACAACATATGCCTTCTTTAGGGAAGCAGATGGCGTCACTACAGAAATTAGTCTTGATAACCAGTTTGCCGCTAATCCAAAAGGGATCAGACCAATCCATAAGCGAGTTTTTGCTGGTTCCTCATCAGTTCAAGCTGATTCAAAATGGGTTAGAAACAGCATAAACGTATTCTTCTTTTCATCGAATGATAAAATAACGCGTTACAATCCGATCACTCAAAGTTTGGAGCCATTAGAGGCCAACTTTGGTGGTAAAAAAATAACCATGATTAAAATCAGTGCAGATGACAACAGACTTTATGTTGGCGTAGAAGGGGCTTTACATACACTTGATATTTCTGTAGGTAAAAACGGAAATATTTTAAGCACAATTAATGGTGTACCAGGTGCTCCTGTTGATTTCTTAACCAGAACAAATTAAACATCCTATACATGAAACTTAAATTATTCATCCTTGCAGCCTTCGCCCCTATGGCGCTGGCTGCACAAACTCCCAATTTTACCATCACTGGTAAAATTGGGAATTATAATAAGCCAGCTAAGATCTATCTGGATTATGGGTCAGATGGAAACGGCAAATCAGATTCCTGTGAACTGGTTAATGGTACTTTCAAGTTTACCGGCTCCATCACCAACATTGCTTCCGGCCGCATGACACTCTCGCGTGAGGGCATCCGTGACAAGGAAATTTACGGTGCAGGTGGTATAGGTGACGTGATTTATCCGAGTTTCGGAAAAGAAAACATCCACATCACTTCTGCAGATTCATTGTATAATGCGAAATGGACAGGTTCTAAAGCATATGACGAATCCATTGCCTTCATTAAGGCTGTAGGTCCGCCGGTGATGACGATCCATCATAATGCAAACATAGCATTGAACCGTGCTACCCCTGAACAAAAAAAGGATACCCTGTTTTTCAAGGCATTGGATAAAAAGGTAAATGAGATGCAGGCATCCAGAAGAACTAAGATCCTGGAATTTGCTGCTAAAAATCCAGATTCCTACTTTGCTATGCACAGTTTGGCTGAGGCGAACTACAAAACTAAACCAGAAGTGATTTTGGCCGTATTTAATAAAATGAGCGAAAAACTCCGTCTTTCTTACGACGGGCAAAGCCTTTATAAAATGCTGAACGCTGATAAGGTAACCGCGATGGGTGCTGCCGCGCCAAACTTCACACAAAAAGACCCAAATGGCAAGCCTGTATCATTGTCGGATTATAAAGGTAAGTATGTACTCGTAGAATTCTGGGCAAGCTGGTGTGCCCCTTGTCGGGCGGAAAGTCCTAATCTGTTGAAACAATACGCAGCATTTAAAGATAAAGGGTTCGAAATTCTCGGAGTTTCCGTAGACAGTGATAAAGCCAAATGGCTGGATGCGATCAAGAAAGACGGACTAACCTGGACACAGGTCTCTGATCTAAAAGGATGGGAAAGTGAAGCGCGTAAAGTATACGGGATCTCAGGCGTTCCCGCGAACTTTCTAATTAGTCCGGAAGGAAAGATCATCGGTTCGCACCTGATGGGCGAAGCCCTGAATAAAAAGCTTGCTGAATTAATGAACTAATGAAAAAGATAATCATCATCCTGTCACTCCTGATCAGTAGTCAGGTTTTCGCGAAAGAAAAGATTTCGCTGAAGGTTTTGTATGTAGGCTACAATCCAGAAAAACCCATGCCAGCAGATGTGGTCTATTACAGTACCTCGGCTAAAGTTGTTGCCAAAATGTACCAAACAAGAATGGCAGATTTCAAAGCTTTTTTAGAAGCCCGCTTCCAGGAGGTTAAGGTTGTGGATGTGCGCGATTACATTGCTGAAATGTCTAACGAAGTGGATGTGACGATTATGGACGCCGGGCCAGTTAAATTACCTGCCGATTTCAGTCGGCCAATGATTTTGATGCATGCCATGGCACCAAACGTGGGCTTACCCAAGGGGTTGAAATTCGATTGGTACTGCCAGTGCCTGGACGACGATGCTTTGAACATAAGAACCACGCACGCAATCTTCAACACCCCTAATAAAGTCAAATTGACATTGGTAAACAAGCCAACACCCAGCTCATTCTTTAATGGGCACCAAGGTGCGAAAACGCCTAAAAGCATGCCTATGTGGTCTGTAGTAAAGGCCGAATTACCTGCCGGGGAAAAGTATCTGATCGGTATGGTTTCTCATGGCGAGGGTTTTGATGATTCTCCAGATGCAGAAATAATCTCTGGAGGTGTTTGCCTGAAAAATGCGGAAGCTGTAGCATTAGGCCGTCAGGGAAATTATTTCATGTGGGGCTTTTCCGGATCTCCTGATTACATGACTAATGAAGCTAAAGATGTTTTCGTCAACACTGTTTGCTATATTAAGAAATACGATCACATGCCTGCCATAGTCAAAAAAGTACAGATTGAAACCCGCTCGGGCATCGATGAACAGATCTACAGGATTGATCGTCGCTTATATGACAAGGCCATTGTGTCACGCAAGGAAGGAAATGAAAGACTCTTGAGGGCGCAAAAAGAACTCCGAGATAAAAAAGATGCAGGAGAAGATATCGGAAAAGGAAATGAAATGTTCCTTAAAATGCCCGTTACGAATGCAATGGAAAGCTTTGAAGATTATTTAAAAAATCAGGCCGGGGAAAAACTTTTTGCAAAATTTGGCACAAATACCAAATTGTACCATCAGTATTTTCGGGACAACTATGAATACTTCTATCCTGCAGGGACGTATTCTTTGCAAGTAGATGATGATGCTGCGAGGTTGAAAAAATCCAACCGAAAACCGGAAATATTGGCACAATGTATCCTGATGTTGGAAAGAAAACAGGATGAACTTGTTGCGCAACGTTTACTTACCCGTTATACTACTGAAAATTTCAGCACCGCAGCTGAGTGGAGAAACTGGTTCAATACGAATAAAGACCATCTGTTCTTTACTGAAGCTGGTGGTTTTAAATTCATGGTCAATACATTTGGCAAATCTGTCCAGCAAGACAAAACCGCTGCAGTACAAAGCGTAGAAAAAAATTCGGGCACAAACAATGAACCGACCATGGATGATCCAGTTGCAGTATCAGCAAAACTGGTCTACGGAGACAGCAAAAATACGGCTCAGCTATTCATTAACGCTAAAATTTTAAAAGGATGGCACACTTATGCGATGGTGCCACAAGATAGCCCATTCATCATTACGAAAGTGATATTTGAGTTGCCAGAGGGGGCAAGGTTGATTGATGATTGGGAAGCTTCAGCAGCGCTCCCATTTGCCGGAAATGAGGGTGTTTTTGTATTTGAAGAAAAAGCATCCTTCTCTATCAATGTAAATATGGAAAAGGTAAAGCCAGGCACTATAATGAAATGCGGCCTCTCCTATCAGACCTGTGATGAAAACAAATGTTTTCCACCAACTGAGAAAATGATTGAATTACCTATTTGATTAAACAAGCGCTCCTAATGACAGAAGCCGTCTCCTATTGGAAGACGGCTTTCCTTTTATCTATGAACACCTTTCTTTGATGCGTTGCCGACACGCTCAGCAAAGTGTGGAAATATTCCACAGCAAAAACACTCGAACAAAAATACAATGCATTGATAATCAAATATATGCCAAAAACACTCTGCTATGGCACTATTATGAAGTATAGAATAATCAGAATTAACATGAATTATTAACTGAAACAATTAAAATATCTATTATGAAAAAGATCATCTTATCAGCAGCATTTTTAGCAGTAGCAGGATTAACGACAGTAAAAGCAAGCGACATCAAAACCCCGATTATAGTTGCTGTACAACAAGATAGTACTACCAAAACTCCGGTTGAGTTGAAAGATCTTCCAGAACCGGTTCAAAAAACGTTGCAATCTGAGCCTGTAAAAGCGTGGACACCAACTGAAGCATTTTTGGTGACAAACGCAGACAAAACCTCTTATTACCTGATCAACGTGAAAAAAGAGCAGGAAACTGGATCTCTTAAAGTTGACAAAGACGGTAAAATAGTTGAATAATCAATTTAAACAAGAATAGCTAATGCCAACAAGAGCCGGAGGATTCCGGCTCTTGTTGTTTAGGTTATATTGCCATCATAATTTCCAGCATCAATTCGATTGAAATAAATGCTGGCATTTACCGTTAATAGCATGATGAAGATAAAAATGATCTTGTTACTCCTGGTCGCCGGTGCCACTAGTCAAGCGCAGAGTTTCAAATATCCTACACTCATTCAGCAAGGTAAGACCATCAAATCTTTAGCCCCCACACAATGGAAAGCTGTAGATTCCGTATATGGTGACCTTAACAATGACCAGGTAGAAGATTTGGCTGTAATTTTCGAATTTTATGCAGCAGTTAAGGAAAACCGGGCCTATGGTGACAATACTACAGAACTCATTACCGAAATACAGCGACCAAGGATTTTAGCGATTTATTTTAAATCGGGTAAGAGCTATCGCCTGGCCACTCAAAATAACCATTTCATTTTACGTTCTGAGGAAGGAGGATCAATGGGTGATCCTTTGCGGCCGATGAGCATTAGAGACAATAAGCTAAATATCGGATTTGAAGGTGGCGGTAATTGGCGCTGGAAACTGAATTATTCATTCAGGTATCAGGGTAGCGACTGGTTACTCACCAATGCAAATAACTATGCCTACCATACCGCCTCAGGGGAAATGAATGATAAGCAGTACGATTTTGTCAAAGGCACAAGAAAAATGATAAGTGGTAAAACGGGATCGGGCGACACAGATCAAATCGCCTCGGAACGAGCCTTTCCCCTAAAAAAAATGAGGAGCTTGTCTAACTTCAAAAAACCCTGGACCTGGGAAATTGGTCCGGATGAGTACTTATAAAAATGGCTTCCCGATTTGGGAAGCCATTTCCATATATATTAACGTGAATAATTCGGTGCTTCTTTAGTGATGGAGATGTCATGCGGATGACTTTCCCTCATACCTGCTGCAGTAATGCGGACAAATTTCGCTTTTTGAAGCTGATCGATTGTAGAGGCACCGCAGTAGTGCATGCCTGCTCTCAATCCGCCCACGTATTGATAAATCACTTCTGCCAGCGTGCCTTTGTAAGGTACACGGCCTACAATACCTTCAGGTACCAATTTGGTCACCACATCAGTTTCATCCTGGAAATAGCGGTCTTTTGATCCCTGCGCCATTGCTTCAACTGAACCCATACCACGGTAAGATTTGAACTTACGCCCTTCATAAATGATGGTCTCACCTGGAGATTCTTCAACTCCGGCAAATAAAGAGCCTGCCATGATTGCACTTGCACCTGCGGCAATGGCTTTCACAATATCACCCGTTTGTTTGATACCACCATCGGCGATCACAGGAATTCCTGTTCCAATCAGCGCCTGTGCACATTCAAATACGGCGTACAATTGAGGAACCCCTACTCCCGCTATGATTCTGGTTGTACAAATAGAACCCGGACCAATGCCAACCTTTACAGCATCTGCGCCTGCAGCTGCCAAAGCTCTGGCTGCGTCGGCAGTCGCAATATTACCTGCGATCACCTGCAACTCCGGCCAGCGTTGTTTTATAGCGATAACCATATCAATTACCCCTTTTGAGTGTCCATGTGCAGTATCTACAGTAACGACATCTACACCGGCCTTGACAAGGGCCTCCACCCTGTCGATATTGTCGGCTGCTACACCAACAGCGGCTCCCACGCGCAACCGGCCTTGCTCGTCTTTACAAGCTTTGGGGTAGTTCTTGAATTTCTGAATATCCTTGAATGTGATCAGACCAGCCAAATGACCATCTTTGTCGACGACCGGTAGTTTTTCTATTTTATAATCCTGAAGGATCTCCTCTGCCTGCAGCAATGTGGTACCCTCGGCTGCAGTGATCAGGTTTTCTCTGGTCATTACTTCCGAAACTCTGCGTTGCATATCTTTCTGGAAACGGAGATCCCTGTTGGTAATGATACCGACCAGTTTATTATCTGCATCGATTACCGGAATACCACCAATCCTGAACTCTCTCATGATTTGGAAAGCCTCTGCTACTTTTGCATCTTCACTCAAGGTAACCGGATCCTGAATCATTCCGCTTTCTGAGCGTTTTACTTTTCTTACTTCTGCAGCCTGGCGCTCAATGGTCATGTTTTTGTGCAAAATACCGATACCACCAGCCTGGGCAATGGCAATAGCCAATCCGGCTTCGGTTACCGTATCCATTGCAGCGGAAACGATAGGTACATTGATGCGTATTTTTTTGGTGAGGAAGCTCCCTGTATCCACGTCACGTGGCAGAACTTCAGAATAAGCAGGTACTAATAAGACGTCGTCATAAGTTAGTCCTTCGGCAATAAATTTATTGGGATCAAGTTGCATAGCAAATAAGTTTACGAGTTACTATTTGCCGGGCAAAGATACGATTATTGTTCATATTACGCAATAGTGTTGCTGATTTACGCCATCAATAGCAAAAGATTACACTCAGATTAATAACGCTTCGAAGGACGTTAAACGTAGCCTCAGTTCCGGTCTGAATGTCCCAAATTCTTTCCAGGACTCACTACATCCCTAACCAACTGTTTGAGTTCCTTTACTTCAGGAAAACGTCCTTCAGCTTTCCGATCGAAAACGACAAGATCATCTATGCTGACAATGTATGCTCCCCCTGTTTCACTAGGAATGAGCAGTACTCCGTAAATTTCATCTGTAAAAGTACTGAGTAGTTCCTGTGCCATATAAGCTGCACGAAGCATCCAGCCACATTTTGGGCAATATTCGATGCTGATTCTGGGTTTTGATACTGACATAAATACTGTGTTGGCTCGGATATTTACTTTGTGTAGCTCAGTTCGAAGAAGGAGAAGAGCGCAGCCTGATTGGCCGTACCGTTGAAATTTAATCCAACACGGGGACTTCTATCCCAGGGTGGAAGGAAATCAATGCTCGGAGTTTTCTCTACTGGCAGTTCCTGCCACTTCATATCAGCCTGTTTCCAATAAGCTCTAATGCTTAAATCCGGCTTTACAGACAGTTTCAGTTCAACAGCCAAATCTGTGGCAAGGTCAGAACTGGACAACACCGAACGCCTGTTTTCTCTCACGATCCAAAATTCAACTTTGTTACCGATCGCAGCGATCCCAATTGCAGCATTGGCATCACCATAAACAACCAATCCTTTTTGAGCACTATTCTGATTCAGTACCTCAGTACTCATTTCATAATTGATTGCCTGAGGGCGTACAGTATATGCTATTCCGCTTGGGTTGCGTGCATTGACCGTACCTGATAAATGCAGTTCTCCTTTCTGCTGATAGGCAGTAGGTGTCGAGTTTCTGAAATCCCATTGCCAATAATTAGCCAATACCTTACCGGAAAAATCATCCTTGATGTTTAAATTTTTCGTGTTATTACCGGATAGTTCTTTAAAAACCGGCCAGCCATTCTTTTGTGGCCAACTGAGTTCAGCCAACATTCCCTGCCTCCCCGTATACACTGTACTTATTTTATGATAAGCATGATACAAATAATAGTATTTGCCATTTGGAGCAGTTACAAATGTGCCATGACCGGAACATTTCCATTCGGAGTTCTCCTGCAACACAGGATTGTTTTCATAGTTTTCATAAGGCCCCTGAAGACTTTTGGATCTTGCAATCCTTACGTTGTAATCACATTTACTTCCGCAACAGGCACCGGCAGAATAGAAGAGGTAATAGTAATCATCTTTTTTAAGTATGCTTTGTCCCTCGAGACCAATGCCTTTATCGTCTTTCAACATCGTAAACAGGTCACCCTCCAACTTCCTACCATCAGCGGAAAGCTTGCTTCCAAGGATTTCAATTGGCCTTCCGTCCAGACCATATGCTTTGAAAGTAATGTAAAGTTGCCCATTATCGTTGAACACAAAAGCATCAATTGCTTCTTTTCCGTGTTCTATAATGATGCCATGATCTTCAAAACCTCTGTCTGGATATTTTGAAGTTGCCACACCGATGTAGGAAACGTTATCTTTCTTCCTTCTTGCCGTGTAATAAATGAAATATGTGCCGTTGTGGTAATAATATTCAGGCGCCCAGAAAGAACCGGAAGTCCATTCAGGTGCTTTGTCGAACACGTATCCAGTTTGCTGCCAGTCTTTAAGATTACTTGATTTAAAGATTGGAAAATGTGGTGCCCACTCTGATGAGGTACCAATTGCATAGTACTGGTTGCCGACTCTGATCACAGACGGGTCTGCAAAATCGCCTGGAATCACAGGCTTAATTTGTGCATTCAGACGAGAACTGGCATAAAACATTGTAAGGGCAACTAACAGATATTTAGAAAGAGCTTTCATAAGTTAAGGTTCTATTGATACAGTAATGCCGCAATATATAAAAAGCCTTGGTTTTAAATTTTATCCGGAAGATTTATTAAATAAATAATTGTGTGACTGACGCTTTCTTTTTGTTTGCAGATATATTATTATTGTAAAAATTTAATTACTCGCTCAATGACTAAATCTACAGCGCTCCTCTTCTGCCTGCTCGTGTTGGGCAGCTATGCTTCTTACGCTCAAAAAACTGAAGCAAAACCCAAAGTGTTTAAATATGGAAAAGTTGATCCGAAGGAATTCGACACAAAGGTATCCGGACCTGATTCCGCAGCCTCCGCCATTGCCCTGTTTGACATTGGAAAGGGATATTTTGAGTATGGAAATAAAGGCATGGCCTTCGTATTTGAATGCCATACACGTTTTAAAATCATTAACAAAAATGGATATGACCGTGCCAATTTCGAACTACAGCTATATCAGCACAACGGTGTAGGAACAACACTAATGTCTATGGACGGGGCAACTTATAACATGGAAAACGGACAAATGGTGATCAGCAAAATCGGTAAAGATGCGAAGTTTTCCGAAAAGCAAGACAGGTACTATACGCTTAAAAAATTCACCCTGCCCAATGTAAAAGAAGGAAGCATTATAGAATATAAATATAAAATAAAATCAGACTATATATTTCAACTCAGGCCCTGGTTTTTTCAGCGCGACATTCCTACAGTGTTCTCAGAGTATAGCCTAAGCATCCCGGAATTCTATCGATATCGTTCGAGTCCAGGAGGCTTTGTCAATATTCATCCCTATAACGAAGCGGTAAATGGCGGTACTTTTTACCATTATTACGCCAGTAATGTACCTGGACTGAAGAATGAAAACTTCGTGACTACTATGGACGATTACAAAAGCAAGATATCTTTCGAACTTAGTTCCATTACGGTTCCTGGACAAGTTTATCAGGACTTCAGTTCTTCATGGCCAAAAGCTGTAAAAAGCCTGAAAGAAGAAACTAATTTTGGACAGTTCATCGCAAAAACAAGTTACCACAAAACGGTAGTAAGCGGAATTACAAAGGGAATTGAGAATCAGGATACCACATTGCTTTTGATTTTCAACCATGTTAAGAATAACATCAAATGGAATAAAGACATGAGCTACTACACCTCGGAAACCAATCCGAAATCTATTTTTGAGAAAAAAACCGGAAGTTCAGCTGACATTAATCTTTGTCTTCTGGGGCTACTTAAAGAAGCAAAGATAGAGGCTTATCCCGTATTGCTCAGCACCAGAAGTAATGGCGCCCACCCTGGATTTCCAGTACTCACCGCGTTTGACAACGTAGTCGTTTTAGCTAAAATCGGAGAAAGAAATATTCTTCTTGATGCCACAGACAAAAACCACAGGCCCGGACTGATTGCTTATGAAAACCTCAATCATCAAGGTCTCATGATCGACTTTGCTTTGGAAAATGCCCAATGGATAGGTATGGATGATGACAGCAACATCAGCAGAAAAAACTATACCTATTCCCTGAAATTAGATGAAGAAAATAAATTAACCGGCAACGGCTTTATTGCAAGTACTGGTTATGAAGCACTCAAGCGCCGGGCAGAATATCTATCTGCCACCAATGAAGCAGATTTCCTTAAAAGCTATAAAAGTGATAAGCCAGGCCTAAACATACTTAAATATGCCATTAATAACTTAAATAGTCCGGAAGAAAATCTGGTTGAATCCTTGGAACTTTCCATAGAAGACAACGTAGAGGAAGCAGGAAACCTGGCATATTTTACCCCATTACTTTTTGAACGAACTAAAGAAAACCCCTTTAGACTGGAGGAACGCAAATTCCCAGTTGATTTTGCTTATCCACAGGAAGAAAATTACCGGATTACTGTAGAATTCCCCAAAGGCTATGTGATTGACAAAATGCCAAAAAATGAAAAAATAATCCTACCGGGTGAACGGGCTTCCTTTACTTTCCTTTCTGCCGTTGAGGGAAACAGGTTGATGTTAAACAGTAAGATTGCGATTAAAACATCTGTATTCAGTTCCGAAGAATACCATGAACTAAAAGAATTGTTTATGAATGTAGTGAGAAAGCAAGCAGAACAAATCGTATTTAAAAAGAGCTGAAATGAGATTTTTTTTGATGTTGTTAAGCATATTGATGCTGGGACAACTGTTAAAGGCACAGGGCAACTACGATGTTGCTAAAATTCCTTCAGAACTGAGCAAAAATGCTTCAGTAGTGGTTAGAAATGAAGAAATGACCTATGAGCTAAAGAACCCAGGAACTGCGGTGTATACACACAAAATGGCCATTACCATTTTAAATAAAAACGGCGAGGAGGCTTCTGAAATGCATGAATTCTACGACCCATTTTCTAGTATCTCCAACCTCAGGGCAACATTGTATGATGCCAGGGGCATAAAAGTTAAAGATTATAAAAGCAGTGACTTTAAAGACCGGAGCGCAGTATCCGATGGTTCTATGTATGAAGACAGCCGAGTGAAGTTTATGTATTTCATCCACCCAGACTTCCCCTATACCATTGAATACAGTTATACGGTAGATTTTAAAGGGATACGCTCCTATCCAACCTGGTATCCCGCCAACACCTGGGGTTATGCAGTAGAAAAATCCAGCTATACGTTTAAGATACCCGAGAGCATGACGTTTAAATACCTGAAAAGCAATTCATTGAAAACGGACTCCCTCAAAATAAAAGACAAAACGGAATACAAATGGACTTGTGAAAATGTGCAGGCACTGGAATACGAACAAATGAGTATGGGATTAAACAATGTTGTGCCCTGGGTGTACATCGCCCCTAACCAATTTGAATTTGACAATTCAAAAGCCAATATTGAAAATTGGAATAATATGGGGGCATGGCTCTATACCTTGAGCAACGGACTCCAGGTACTTCCAGAATCTGCAAAACTAAAAATTCAGGAGCTCGTTAAAGATGCCAAGAACCCGCAGGAAAAAATCAGGATATTGTATAAACATCTCCAGAACAACACGAGATATGTAGGTGTACAGCTGGGCATTGGCGGGTATAAACCGATTGCTGCAGAGAAAGTGGCTGCGGTAAACTACGGAGACTGCAAAGCATTATCCAATTACATGAAGGCCATGCTTCAGGAAGCTGGCATTAAATCGCATCTTGTTGTCATCGGCAATGATATGCCTTCCCTAAATCCATCATATGCCAGTATGAATCAGGCGAACCATATGATCTTATGTGTGCCCCTTGGTAAAGATACAACCTGGCTGGAGTGCACTAGTCCTTACACACCTCCGGGTTTTATTGGCAATGGTAACTCAGACAAAACAGTGCTTTTAATCACAGATGAAGGGGGTAAATTGGCACATACTCCCATTTATACACCAGCGGACAATACGCAGAAAAGATTAACCAAGGTTGAACTGGATGCCAATGGATCGGCTAATATTCAAATAGAGACAAATTATGCGTATGCTCAATATGAAGATAACCTTGCTATGTTGCTTATGGAACCTGTAGATCAGCGCAAACGAATCATAAATTCATTGGGAATCCCCAACATGAAACTCAATACATTAAACTATAAGCAACCAGATCAAAATATCGCGTTATTGAATGAAAAACTGAACCTGACCTGTTCTGAGTTATTGACTAAGGGTGGGGACAAGTTATTCCTGACACTCAACTTGCTCAACCGTCAAGGAGGAACGGTAATTCCAATAGAAAGCAGGAAAACTTATTTTGCTGTTGACTACAGTTACAGCGATGAAGATGAAATTATCTATACCGTCCCTGCAGGCTACAAGGTCGAGTTTGTGCCGAAGGATATCGTGATCGATTCTGAATTTGGAAAATATACTGCTAAAGCTGTTGTTAAGGATAATAAAATAATATATACCAGGACCAAAAGCATGACTAACAAAAAATATCCTCCAGAAAAATACAACGAGTATGTTGCTTTTTCTAAGAAGATATTTCAGGCTGACAAACAAAAAAGTATCCTGACCAAAGCAGAATAGCTTTAGTCAGGATATTTTATTTTTTTCCGACAACGACTTTGCTGAACTGCGCTGTATCCAAATATGTGTTGGCCAATATTTTTAATTCAGCAGCAGTGATGTTTTTTACAGTTTTAATGTAATTATCATAGTAGCTGTAGTCCAATCCTGAGAAATAAACATTCTTAAACTTATCTGCATGAGAAAAAGCATTTTCTAAGCTACCTAACATAGAACCTAACATATAACTGCGCACCAAACTCAATTCCTCTTCTTCTACCAGTTCTGTTTTCAGGAGCGCGATTTCTTTTTCAATCTCGGCAAGGGCACTTCCGCAAACCTCTGCTCCCACTTCAGTAGCGATAAAGAAGTAACCTGCATCCTTCAAAGAAACAACCGCCGAACCGATACCATAGGTATACCCTTTATCTTCCCTAATGTTAGCCATAAGTCTGGAACCAAAGTAGCCCCCAAGCAAACAATTCAACACCTGAAAGCCAGGGAAGTCTGCATGATGCCGGGTAATTGCCAGAGTCCCCATCCGGATAGCAGATTGGAGAGCATCCGGACGTTCAATTACAATCTCCCCTTTAGTGGGATTGCTGAAAGTAAATTCATTAATACTAGCAGCATCCTGGTTATTCCAGGGTCTACCGATGATTTCGTTTAGGATATTAAATTCCGTTGCTTCAAACTTTCCTGCAACAATAATTGTACAATTTTCAGGTTTATAAGCGGCCCTGTAATAACCGAGTAAATCGTCTCTTCGAAGCGCGTCGTAGTCGGCAGCTTCGATGTTTGAACCATAAGTGGTATCGCCAAACAGCGCATTTGCAAAATGTTTTCGGGACAGAAAATCATTTTTCTGCAGGTTTACCTGCAGCGACTGCTTCTGATTTTGTACGAAGATGGCCAACTCCTGATCGGGAAAAACACTTTCGTTAAGAATAGCATATAAAATTGGTAATACTGAAGACAGGTGCTTATTGAGTGTATAAAGCTTTACGGTAAGTTGATCTGCACCATATTCAGTCTGCAAAAAAGCACCATAGTAATCTACCTGATCGGCAATAGCTTTAGCGCTTAGCTTTTCAGTGCCATTATTGACCAGGTGACTTACCCCGATTGCCTGCACTGGTTTCGCAGGATCCCAATTGACGTTTTGAAAAATAAACTCTATACGGACCAACTCCTGAGTACCAGCATTAATGGTAAACACTGGGATGCCATTATCCAATTGTTGTTTGAGCGGTTCAATAAATCTGATCTCATCCACCTGTTTAGATTCAGGTGCTAGTGTACGGTTAAGCATCTTGGGAAGTTAAATAATATAAAGTGGAACACTGTTCTTTAATGAATGTAGCCTTGGCGGCCTGCAAAATTCTCTGAGATGTAATTGCCAGATATTTGTCTATTTCGGTGTTGAGATCGGCAGCGTCACCAAGCAACTCATAATAGGCTAGATTCATGGCTTTATCGAGCAAGCTCATCTCGGCAAACACCATTATAGACTCTGACTTATTTTTCACTTTTGTGAGCTCCTCAGCGGTAACCTCTTCATTGCACAATTGCTCTAATTCTTTCCATACTGCAGTCTCAGCAGAGGCAACACTCACTCCCTGCACCAGTTTACCTTCAATGATAAACAAACCGTCATCTATGCTGCTCGTGATATAAGCGTGAATGTCGCTAAAAAGCTGTTGTTCCTTAAGCAGACTATTATATAGACGTGAGGACTGTCCCTGTGATAGCACATCAGCTATCAAATCATAGGTCTGATATTCTGGATGCTTTCTATCCGGCATTTTAAAAGCCATATAAAGCGCATTTAAGGGCACTTCAGCATATACAGTTTCTGATCGGGCCTCAGTCTGCAATGGTTCTTCAGGTAAATCACGTTCGTATTTTTCACCAGCCGGGATTGGGCCAAACCATTTTTCGGTGAGGGCCTTTACTTCCTCTGTTTTCACCTGTCCGCCCACAACCATGATTGCATTTTGAGGATTATAATGTTTATGAAAAAATGCTTTTACATCTTCCATTTTTGCATTTTCTATCTGTTGTAGATCTTGCCCGATTGTTGCCCATTGGTATGGATGTACTTTATAAGCCAGCGGCCGCAATTTTAACCACACATCTCCGTAGGGCTGATTAAGATAACGTTGCTTAAACTCTTCACACACTACGTTGCGCTGAGTCTCCAGACTTTTTTCCGAAAAGGCAAGGCTAAGCATACGGTCACTCTCCAGCCAAAAAGCTGTTTCGAGGTTAACTGCAGGAAGAGTAATGTAATAATTGGTGATATCGTTGCTGGTGAAAGCATTATTTTCACCCCCCACTCTTTGCAGAGGCTCATCATAACTTGGAATATTGACAGAGCCTCCAAACATAAGGTGTTCAAACAGATGCGCAAAACCGGTCTTATCCTGTTCCTCATCACGGGCCCCCACATCATATAGGATATTTAACACCGCCATAGGTGTAGTGTCATCTTCATGTACTAAAACACGAAGTCCATTCGCTAATGTAAAACGATTAAAATCTACCATAAATTTTATTAATAGCGCCAAATATAGGAATTATGGCAAGTCGGTTTGTGATAATTATGTCTTTTTAAAGTCCTCCTGCAATGGATCATTGCTCCTTATGTCAATTTTATCTAAGTTTGCGCTATGAATACGACGGATCTATTGCAAAGGGCTTCACAATTCGATTTCCTGACTAAGGAAGAGGGTGTTTTTCTGTACAACAATGCCGCTACTTCAGAACTGGCTTTTGTAGCAAATGAACTGAGGAAAAAGCAGGTACCGAGTGGAAAAGTGACCTGGCAGATCGACCGTAACGTAAACACTACTAATGTATGTATCGCAAATTGTAAATTCTGTAATTTCTTCCGTAGACCAGGACATGATGAAAGTTACATTACAGACATCGAAACCTACAAGGTAAAGATTGAAGAAACATTTAGACTGGGCGGTGACCAATTGCTGTTACAAGGCGGACATCACCCGGATCTCGGATTGGAATTTTATGCAAATCTTTTCAAGCAGCTCAAAGAACTATATCCAGATTTAAAGCTGCATGCTTTAGGCCCACCTGAAATCGCGCATGTGGCCAAACTGGAAGGCATTTCTCATACAGAAGTATTAAAAACACTAAAGGCTGCAGGTATGGATTCCTTGCCTGGTGCAGGTGCAGAAATACTTAATGACCGAGTACGCAGGCTAATCTCTAAAGGAAAATGTGGAGGCCAGGAATGGCTGGATGTCATGCGCGCTGCCCATCAGCTGGACATCACTACTTCTGCAACCATGATGTTTGGTCATGTTGAAACTATCGAAGAGCGTTTTGAACATCTGGTTTGGATCAGGGAAGTTCAAAGTGAAAAACCAGCAAATGCTAAGGGCTTTCTGGCTTTCATCCCCTGGCCTTTCCAGGATGATGGCACACTTTTGAAAAGATTAAGAGGGATCAGCAATAATGTCTCTGGTGATGAGTACATTAGAATGCTGGCGCTGAGTAGAATCATGCTGCCAAATGTGATCAATATACAGGCTTCATGGCTCACTGTAGGGAAAAATGTAGCAGAACTTTGTCTGCATGCCGGAGCAAATGATTTTGGTTCAATCATGATCGAAGAAAATGTAGTTTCTGCTGCAGGAGCTCCGCATCGCTTCACCGCAAAAGGTATTCAGGAGGCGATCAGGGAGGCTGGTTTCGAGCCGCAGTTACGTGGACAACAGTACAATTATCGAGACTTGCCGGAACATTTAGAAGAACAAGTGATCAATTACTAACATTTCCTATAAAAGAAAAAGGGGCATATCGCCCCCTTCCCATCTTAAACTTAAACAAACTGTTTTTATAATTTGAAACCGGCTCTGAGGAATTGGTTAGCAATCGGTACAACTTCATCTTTTGTTAATGCTTCATCAAACGATTCTACAGCTACTGCTTTAGATACACCCGTAGCGATGCCGGTAATGGTCACATTTGCTTGTACGTCAGTATTCTCACGTACATAAACTGCATCTACCTGGGATATACCGGTGTCATTAGAAACGCCACCTGTTCCCAGACTGATCCATGGTTTTAAAGCAGAAGCTCCTGTTACAGATGCTGCCACCATCTGACGAATATGAGCAGCATGACGTGCTTCAACAGAATGGATCTGTAAAGCTGTAGTCAAAACATCCAAGCCTTTCAGTTTCGTAGCCTGACCTTTATAAGCCCTTACTCCGGTATCTTCGAATGCGAGTGCTACTTTCAGGAAAGTCTGATAATTTTCATAAACATTACCAAAAACACCTCCGGCTGTGAAATCAGTCATTGCATAAGTGATCTCAGTTCTCGCTGAGGCACCTAAAGCACCTTTAAGCAAATCTACGTGTGCTTTTTCATGATTACGGATGGTAGTGATCGCAGCTCGCGAAGCAGTTGTCGGGAAAATCAAAAGAGGGGCTGCCTCCAGTGCGTGGTTATAGTAGTGATACTCCAGATATTCCAATGAAAGCGCAAAGTTCAAAACCTCAGTAACTGCAGTTGGCAGGGTTTGTCCATATGCTTTTTGAAATACAGATCCCAAAGCCAATGGCATAGCAGCCAATGATATTTTTTTACCCATATTGAAGAAATCCTTCATGGCTGCACGTCTCGGGTTCAATCTTTCATAGACCTCACCATCAACTTTTTCTATTTCGTCTAATATATTTACAATATTCATGTTTTCTAGGTTTAGGGATTACAGATTGACTACGTTTACTTTTGTTTTAATATATTTACTGGCTGCAGTAAGTACTTTATCAGGAGTCAATGCCCCATCCAATCCACCTGCATTGTTAGATCCCAATCCGGCCAGATCGTTTAAGTCAGAGAAACTTCCAGGTGAGATCATATCCCTTATGTAAGCTGCGTGACGGGCCTCTACAGATACAATCTGCCCGGCAACTACAATATACGCATCTGTCGTCAGGCGTTTCCCCGCTCCATTATAAGCAGCAACACCAAGATCCTCAAAAGTTTTCGCTGCTCCAAGAACACCAGCACGTGTGGTAAAATTGATGCTTGAAAAATCAACTTCCAAACTTCCTATTGCGGCTGTACTTAATGCTTTTTTGAAAAATTCTCTATGTGCAATTTCATGAAACTGAATATCCTGAAAATATGCTTTTTCAGATGCGCTAAAATCCGAAGGTGGATTCGAGGCAACCTGAATATAAAATGCCGCTTCAAGTTGCTCCAGGGCATATGCATAATTCAACACACCGAAATCGTTCTTAAAATCCAGTGTGACACCATCCATAGTTGGAATCGTTGGCCTGTCTTTTCTACAGCCAGCGGCTACTAGTGCAACACCTGCTGCACCAGCTCCAGCATACTGAAGGAAGGAACGGCGTTGTAGAGGTGCAGTGAAGATGCTGCCTTTGTCCTGCAGTCCTTCTTGCTTTTCTTGTTCTTGTAAGTTTTTCATAGGTTTTTTAATTAAATTAAGCATTTGCGAAACCTGCTTTCACAAATCCCGAAGGTTTAAATTTTTTCAAGAGTTAAGGATCATTGGCAGAATGATGTGAACCTTGTTTTCACCCTTTACATGATGACTTACGAAAGAAAAAAATATATGGTTTTCGCCTTTCGGAAATTATATTCGCCTATCATTCATTTTTTTAATTAATTTCACCATAATAAAAAAACACCGCTGTGCTAAATGCTATTATTGTAGATGATGAAGAATTTGCCCGCTCTTCGCTGTATTTCTTATTACAGGAGAATTGCGAAAATATCCAGATTTCGGGGATAGCCAAGTCTGTGGCAGAGGCGCGCAATCTACTGTTAGCAAATAAGATAGATTTGATTTTTCTAGACATAGCAATGCCTGGGGAAAATGGTTTTGAACTCATCCCTCAAATACAGGAAAGTAAGGCTCACGTGATCTTCACTACTGCTTACGATCAATATGCGCTTAAAGCCATAAAGGCAAATGCGCTGGATTATTTGTTGAAACCTATTGATATTGATGAATTGAAAGCAGCGGTTGACAAAGCTTTCCGGCACATTGAGCTTAGTAAAACCAGCACAAGTAAAAATGAGAATCTGCAGAATTTAAGCGCCAACCTTTCCGATCGATCAGAAATCAGAAAAATTAGCTTACCAAATGGTCAAGGATACAGCCTGGTAAGTATTGACGACATTATACATATTGAAGCAGACAGTAACTACTCCGTTTTCTATCTGAATAACCGTGATAAAATCACTGTATCCAAAGTTTTAAAAGAATACGAAGAAATCCTTCCCGCAAACCAGTTTGTAAGGATTCATAAATCCAGCATTGTAAACCTAAACTACTTGAAAGAGTACAACTCCAGAAACGGTCTGGAAGTGATGCTTAAAAATGGAGCTAAAATTGCGGTTTCCCGAAGACGTGCAAGTGATTTTGTGGATAAGGTTAAACTGTATACGAGTTTTGATGGTGATAAATCCTATTAAAAAGCCCCTCCTCCTGCTGTTCTTCTTTTTTACGGCATTTACCGCCCAGGCGCAACGCAGCTACCTGCAGCACTTTAGCACAAAAGACGGGCTTCCAAGTAACAATTGCTTTTATACCTTACAGGATTCGAAGGGCTATATTTGGGTCGCATCTGACGCTGGAGTTAGCAGGTTCGATGGTAAACTATTCGAAAATTTCTCCGTAGATGATGGTTTGCCAGATAATCAGATCCTCCAGCTTAAAGAAGACAACAAAGGCAGAATCTGGTTTCTGACACTTAACGGTCAACTCAGTTATTTTTATAATGGTAAAATCTACAACGACACCAATAACAATCTCCTTAAACTACTTAAATTCAATGCAGTAGTAGTTTCATTTTTTCAGGATTCAAAGGGCAGGATTTGGCTGGGAACAAATAAAAATATATTGGTCATGTGGGATGGAAAATCCATTATGAAGTATATTTCCGCCAACGACGATCGACAGTTTATTAACACTTTCATCCATGAGGATAAACAAGGAAGAATATGGGCATATAGCAATCGGTGTGTAAGGCTTTTAGATGGGAATAAGTTCGAACAAGTCGCTCATGGTACGTTACCCATTTCTTATAAAACTGCCCTAAATAGCTACGACAGAACAATGGCCTATCTTGATAAAACGGGATTGGTTATCAGGAAAGGTGCTATTGAAAGCAGAGCTTATGCTATAGATACCTCTATCTTAAACGACAATCCTGGGTATTTTCATTTGGGACGTAAACAAGGCATTTGGCTAAGTACGGGTTCCGGAATTTATCATATCGACCAGGGAGGAAAACTTCAACGATATCTCGAAGGCATATCAAGCAGTCAAGTCATCCGGGATACGAAAGGAAACATGTGGTTTACGACCAATAATGGAATTTATATGCTGCCACAGAAAAATGAGCGCCTATATCAGGTTGGCGAAGCTGAAGGCCTCAGCAGTGATGTGGTAAAAAGTTTAACCAAAGACGACAAAAACAACCTCTGGCTAGGATTAAGTGAAGCAAGTATCAACAAGTTAAACCTCAACACCTTCAAAGTCGACAAGAACAACCTTCCCGACAAACGAAAATATAACACCATCAAGCAATTGAGCTTTGACAGCGCCAACCATTATATTTATTTTGCTTCAGATTATGGCTTAGGTCGTTTCAAATCCGACGAAAACCAACCGGGCATCAATTATCTGAGAGAATCCAACAACTCAATGTTTGTAATCAAAAGCTTTAGCATTGCAAAAAAGACAAGTCTTGCCATGGCTTTATCCTCAGGAGTTGTCATTTTACCTGACCGTTTGAAAAAATTTGAATTTAGCGCGCTCAATTTCAAACAGGGGCCAGATTTCTTCAACAACAGATCTTACTGTGTTTTTTATAGTCAGGACGAAAGTTTGTGGTTCTCCAATATTAATGGACTATCTCAATTGACAGATAAAATGCTCTTCAGTTATTATGAGAAAAGTCCACTGCTCACAAGAAGGATCAACGACATTAAAGAACTGCCTAATGGAACTATCGCACTGGCGACTGACGGCTATGGGATCGTATTTATCAAGGATCAGAAAGTGATTAAAGTAGTCACCCAACGGGATGGACTCGCAGACAATATCTGCAAAAAACTCTTCATTAAGGACAATAGTGTATGGGTCGTCACCAATAATGGAATCAATAAAATTACCCTAAAAGATAATACAGTTGAAGTAGAAACTTTTGAATACACAAATGCATTATTAAAAGATGATGTAAATGATCTCTATATTGATGCAGATTACGCCTATTTTGCCACAAGTAACGGCCTCGTTTACTTTCCTGTAAATGTGATTAGAACCACCAATGAAGCTCCAAAAGTATTGATTTCCTCAATTATTAATAACAAGGTTAAACTTGGCCTAAACGAAACACGCCATACCCTGGACCCTTCAAACAACAACATTAGTTTTTACTACAGTGCAATAGACTTTCAAAATAAAAACATTACTTACCGGTATAGACTAAAAGCCGATGCAAACTGGACCGAGACCAAAAATAGAAGACTGGAATTTTCTTCGCTGGAACCCGGCACATATATATTTGAATTAAGTGCAAAATCAAATAACAGCGTTTGGAGCAAACCAGCTACTGTAAATTTTGTGTTGGAGGAGCATTTTTGGCAAAACACCTGGTTTCTTGTTTTGATTTCCTTTGGAGTCGCAATCGCATTTTATAAATTGGCTGTTATTGTCACTAAAAACCAGAAGAATAAAGAACAGGAGCAATTGTTACTTAAGAACAAAATTCTAATGCTGGAACAGCGCGCTCTACAAGCCATGATGAACCCACATTTTGTATTTAATGTAATGAATTCCATACAGCACTACATCAATACAAAAGACCCTGCATCGGCAAATAAGATTCTTACAGGATTTGCGAGGTTGATCCGCAAAAACCTGGATATCTGCACAAGAAGTTACATTACCCTCGAAGAAGAACTAGAATATCTCGAGCTCTATCTGAGCTTAGAAAAGAAAAGATTTGGAGAAAAATTCAGTTACGCTATTCATGTAAACAGCCACATTGACAAGGAAGAAACGATGATTCCGTCTATGCTACTTCAGCCCTACATAGAAAATGCAATCTGGCATGGCATTATGCCGAAAGAAGAAGGCGGCAAAATTGATATCGACATTAAGATGGCTACAGAACATCAACTACTGATCCGCATCATAGATGATGGCATCGGGATTGACAATTCATTACGTCAGAAAAAAGGACAACATATCAGTAAAGGAATGGATCTGACCAAAGAACGAATTAATTTACTCAATCAAGTTGAAGCAAATCCCATACAAATGGAGATCAGGCAAAATGGTCATTCAGGAACATACGTGTCCATTTCTATACCATTAGTTCCTTAAAATACCGTTTACTCAAATTTTACTACCACTTACTAAGTAAAAAACAGAGTAAGTTAAAATTGCATTATACTTGTTATAGATATTAAAACAAACAGCAGTTTGTAAAAAGCGTTCTTATAGAATTGATCAAAGATATTTTACCTAACCTAAAACTATATCTCAATTCAGGTTTCATTTGTGTGTTAAAAAATGGTAAAGCTTCAACTTTACCATTTTTTTTTGCCTCTTTTTTTGCAGTTCGTCAACCAAGTTTGCTTCGTTTAAAAAACATTATTTTGCAAATAAGTATTTCTGCAATTCCTTTTTTTCTTATTTTTGGTCTATCAAAAAAACATAAAAAAGACCACCAGTTCTATTTTAAAAAGATTTTTTGTAAATTTAAATCATAAATAAAAACCTCAGGGAATTATATTTTTTGTAATGAAAACTCCAAAGAAACCAACTAAGAAAAGTGAGTTCGTTGATCCAGAAGAAGAGATGGAAGATTCACAGGAACAAACAACTAAAAGTAAAAAATTCGACGATGATGATGACGATTTTGACATGCCATTAGACGACCTGGATACTTTTGATACCTTCGGAGACGATGATGATGATGATTATTAATAATTAAAAACATAAGAGTTACAAGCATCCCAATGGGATGCTTTTTATTTTAATAGCCCTAATACAAAAGCATGACCATATCACCCGTATCTGACCGAGTAAGCCGAAGAGATTTTTTAAATGTTGCACGTTCCATTTACAAAAACGACAAGAATTGGATCTGTCCGCTGGATCAGGACATTGAGGACATTTTTAGTGCCAATAAAAATCCATTTTTTAACCATGGCAAATGCGGCAGATGGGTATTAAAAAACGATCAGGGACAGCTAATTGGAAGAGTTGCAGCTTTCATTAACGAAAAAAAAGCCTATCAGTACAATCAACCAACCGGAGGCATGGGCTTCTTCGAATGCATCCACGATCAAAACGCGGCTTTCCTGCTATTTGAAACTGCTGAATCGTGGTTGAAAGAAAACGGAATGCAGGCTATGGATGGACCAATTAATTTCGGTGAAAATGATTCTTTTTGGGGCTTGCTTGTGGAAGGATTTACACCTCCATCTTATGGAATGAATTACAATCCACCCTACTACGCAGATTTCTTTAAAAATTATGGATTTGAAACCCAATATCAGCAGATTACAAACCATCTTGCGGTAAAAAAGCCATTTCCAGAGCGTTTTACAAAAATTGCCAATTGGGTGGCTGGTAAACCAGGCTACACTTTTGAACACTTTGAGATTAAAAATGCGGACAAATATGTATCAGATCTCATGGAAATTTACAATGATGGATGGAAAGACTTCGACAATTTTGTTCCTATAAAAAAAGAAACGCTGCAGGAAAGCTTTAAAAAAATGCAAACGATTATGGATGAAAAATTAATCTGGTTTGCTTATGTCAACGGCGAGCCTGCATCCTTTGTGGTGATCATCCCTGATGCCAATCAAATGATCAAAGACTTAAATGGCAAACTTGGCTTGATAGAAAAGCTAAAATTTGTATACAAACGCTGGAAAGGAGTCAACAGAATGCGTGCGATTGTTATGGGGACAAAACAAACTTATCAAAAGCATGGACTCGAATCTGCGTTATTTATCAAGTTAAAGGAATATGTTCTTCCACTTAATCAATATGAAGAACTGGAACTCTCCTGGGTAGGTGATTTTAATGATAAGATGCTATCTATTCACGAAGCAACAGGCGCCACTTTTGGAAAGAGGCACCTGACGCTACGTAAAATATTTTCTTAAGGGAGGACTTATTTTTCGCGAATCTCTTCGTAGAGATCAATGACCTTTTTTTGAAGTTTGATAATTTCCTCTTCCCTTTGAGCTAATTTTTCTTTCAAACTATTGATCTCTTCAAAATTAATGGACTGAGGATTCTCTCCCTCTTTTGAAATGATGTCCATCGTAGATACTTCAAATAAATTAGCTATTTGTGCCAGTCTTGAAATGTTTATATCGGTAATTCCCGTTTCTATTTTTGAAAATGCAGGAATCGAAATATTTAAACGTTTCGCAACCTCACCCTGACTCCATCCATTCTTCTGGCGCAATTGTCTAATGTTTTTACCAATGATATTCATATCGTAAATTTAGGTTTGTTATTCTGTTCTTTTTAGGATAGTGTATTCAACTCACGTGCCAATATACTAAGATCCAAGCCACCAAAGTTTCCAGAACTCATTAGTAACAGATTTGTTTCGTAAAAATTCATGCTTAATAAGTAATTCGACAACAACTCTGAATTATTAAAAAACAGTATCCGGTCACTATTGAAAGCAATCTGAACATCCGTTTTTGTAAAAGGTGTTAATTTTTTATGCTCAAATGTTTTCTCATCTATATAAACTATTGCCAGGTCAGCTTCCTTCATCGTATCGGCATATTGCTCAAGAAATTCCTTATTCAGACTGCTAAATGTATGCAACTCTATACACGCTACGAGCTTTCTTTCCCCAAATTGTGTTTTAACAGCATCAATAGTGGCCTTTAATTTTGAAGGAGAATGGGCGAAATCTTTGTATACATTAGTTCCAGGAACTGCATTCAAAAGTTCCAGACGTTTAGCTGCACCTGTAAACGACGATATGGCAGTATCAAATGCATTACTGTCTATTCCTAATTTGGCACACACCAGTTTGGCTGCATTTAAATTCATCAGGTTATGATCTCCAAACACACGTAAAGGAGTACGCTCAGGTAATAAGTAAGTGATACCATCTTTCACTTCGTGTGTGGGGATTTCGTAACCTATCTTCTCCAGTTCCGGATGAGAATTAACAGCAATATCTGCTAAATCTTTGTCCACACTACAATAAATTAATGTACCACCTGGCTGTATGGTATCGATAAAAATCTCAAATTGCCGTGTATAATCCGCGTAGGTTGGAAACACGTTAATATGATCCCAGGCAATTCCACTTATTACGGCAACATTGGCTTTATACAAGTGAAATTTAGGTCTCCTGTCAATTGGAGAAGCTAAATACTCATCTCCTTCAATAATGATCAAAGGGGCCGATTCAGTGAGTTTTACCATCGTATCGAAGCCTGTTAGCTGCGCACCTACCAAATAGTCAAAGTTCTTCTCACAATAATTGAGGACATGTAAAATCATAGAAGTAATGGTTGTTTTCCCATGACTTCCTCCAATGACTACGCGAAGTTTGTTCTTCGTTTGCTCATATATATATTCTGGGTAAGAATATATCTTAAGTCCCAGTTCCTGTGCTTTAAGCAATTCAGGATTATCCTTAAGCGCATGCATACCAAGAATCACCGCATCTAAATCCATCGTAATTTTTGCCTCATCCCAACCCATTTTTTCCGGGAGAATTCCGTGCTTGGCTAATCTGCCGGCAGAGGGTTCAAAAATAACATCGTCTGATCCGCTAACCTGATAACCCTTCTTATGTAAAGCAATGGCCAGGTTATGCATAGCACTGCCCCCTACGGCTATAAAATGTATACGCATATTAATTCTTTTTAAAATGGGCCGCCACCCAATCGCCAATCTTAGAATGTCCGATATAGCTGATCCGATGTTTATTACATTCTGCTGTGATCATTTCTAAATCAGGATGCTCATAAAAACCACTAAAATAAATACTGCCAGCCGATTCTAATCTTCCTGCGTAATCGGAAATCTGATCCAACAGAATATTTCTATTTATGTTCGCAAGTATGACATCAAACGTAGTTTCTGGAATTATTTCTTTTCCTCCACACAACGCTGTAATATTGCTGATCCCGTTCAATGCTGAATTTTCAATCGTACTTAAATAACACACCTCATCATAATCGATAGCAACCAATTCCTTCGCTCCCTTCTTTGATGCCAGAATAGCCAGTATTCCTGTTCCACATCCCATGTCCAGCACTGTCTTCCCTTCTAAGTCCGACAGCAGTACATATTGCATCATCATCGTAGTGGTCTGATGGTGGCCAGTACCAAAAGCCATCTTGGGATCAATAACAATTTCATACTTATACTCTGGTCGAGGTTGATGAAAAGTTGCTCTTACATAGCATTCATCTGAAATGATCAGAGGCTCGAAATTCTTTTCCCATTCTTCATTCCAGTTTTCCGCAGCAATCTCTTCCACTGTATAAATATATTCCAGTTCGTCCTCGAACTGGAATAATAATGCTTTCAACTCCTCTTCATTGTAATGATCAAAATCAACAAAGGCTGCGAACCCATCCTGAGTTTCTTCAAAGGTATTATAGCCAATCCCGGCTAATTGATCGATCAACAAATCCTTTTGAAAATCTTCTGCCCGGGTAAAACTGAAAGTAACCTGAATGTATTGCATCTATGAATTGAAAGTTTTAACAATGTCAACAAAATCTCTTGATTTCAATGACGCTCCGCCGATCAATCCGCCATCAATATCCTTTTGAGCAAATAGTTCAGCTGCATTCTTCGGATTACAACTTCCACCATACAGAATGGTTGTTGCTTCAGCTACTTCCAGATCATATTTTGTAGCGATCTCATTTCGGATAAATGCATGAACCTCTTGAGCTTGTTCTGATGTAGCCGTAAGACCTGTACCGATGGCCCATACTGGTTCATAAGCGATCACAATTTTACTAAAATCTCCAGCTGTTAAACCAAATACACCTTTCTCCAATTGCCCCTTCAATACGTCAAAATAACTTCCATTATTTCGCTCATCCAGGGTTTCACCGATGCAGAACAATGGGGTAAGGCCATTTTGCAAGGCAATTATTGTCTTCTCTGCAAGTAATTCATCACTTTCCGCGAAATATTGACGCCGCTCAGAATGGCCGATAATGACATACTCGCAACCAACGGATTTGATCATTTTAGCGGAAATCTCGCCAGTATAAGCTCCACTTTCCTTCTGATGGCAATTTTGAGCACCGATTGCAACAGTAGTACCGCCTAACTGAGCCAAGCTATTCAGGTGAATATAGGGTGCACAAACGATAGCCAATTGATCACCTTTTTTTTCGTCCTTCACCATATTTACAATTTCCGAAAACAGAGCTATACCTTCTGCATACTCGAGATTCATTTTCCAGTTTCCTGCTACTATTTTTTTTCTCATCTTTTTAATTGTGTTTTATAATTTAGGTTCTAAAAATGTCTATAAGTCTTTGTGTCTTCAAAGACCTGGGTTAATATCTTTCGTTCGACCTCGTCGAATATTAAATTTCTGCGTTCATAAACTTTGACTGCCGTTTCGAACATCTTGTTTAACGTGTAAACCTCAAATCCATGAGCCCCGCCCCAGGCAAAATCAGGAATAAAATTCCGTGGAAATCCTGGGCCAAAGATGTTTGCACTCACGCCGGCGACGGTACCAGTATTAAACATGGTATTAATCCCACACTTTGCATGGTCTGCCATAACCAAACCACAAAACTGTAATCCGGTCTTTCTAAAGCTTTCTTTTTTGTAATCCCAAAGCCTCACTTCTGCATAGTTGTTCTTCAAATTTGAATTATTGCTATCAGCTCCAATATTACACCACTGACCAAGGACTGCATTACCAAGGTAGCCATCGTGTCCTTTGGAGGAATATCCCCAAATTACTGCATTACTGATCTCTCCTCCCACCTTGCTAAAAGGACCAATTGTAGTTTCGCCATAAATCTTTGAACCCATCTTCACCTGGGAGTCATGACACAGCGCAAAAGAGCCTCTGATATGACATCCTTCCCATACCTGTGCGTTTCGACCAAGGTAGATGGGGCCGTTTAAGCTATTGAAACTGGAACATTCGGCACTTGCTCCCTCTTCAGCAAAAAACTGATTACCTATAAATGTATTCGTTGAACTGAGTGTTGCTGAAACCCTGCCTTTAGTGATCAGTTCAAAATCGAGCTTTAATTCAGCATCATTGAACTTGAAAAGATCCTCCGGAAAAACAATCTGATTAAAATTAGCTTCGTAAGCTATGATATCCAGGGATTCCGGCGTATTTGTAAATGTTTCAATATCTCCCAGACAGGCAATTATTAAATCGTCTTTTTTTAAACACTGACCCGGTTTTAGTTTTGAAACAGCCCCAGTTAGGTGATCTGTAGGGCATACAGACCCATTAATAATTAAACCAACAGCCCCATGAATAGGCGGATATTTCTCCGAAAGGTAATTTTGCGTAAGAAAACCTGCAGTAGCATTCAACCTCTTTTGCCATTTTTCAGCTATAGTAAGGATCCCAACTCTTAGATCAGCAACGGGTCTGGTAAAAGTCAAAGGACGCAAAGAAGCCCAGGCAGCGTCATCAAATAAATTGATAGTCATAAGCAGCAAAAATAAAAAAAGTCCCGTAGCAACAGCTACGGGACTTTAAATAATTTTCTATTTTGGTAGAATTACTTCTTAGCGTAACGAGTTTTGAATTTATCGATACGACCAGCAGTATCAACCAATTTCATTTTACCAGTATAAAAAGGGTGAGAAGTGTGTGATATCTCTAATTTATACAGAGGATATTCGTTACCATCTTCCCACTGAATAGTCTCTTTAGTATCTACACAAGATTTTGTTAAGAAAGAATACTCGTTAGACATATCTTTAAACACTACAAATCTATAGTTTGATGGATGCAGATCTTTTTTCATATTATTATATACTTATTTGTCGCTTATTTTGAGGATGCAAATATCAGAATTTTATTTTTCAATCGCAAACCTATGTGGAAAAGATTTTTTACATTAGCCGATTTGTGCCGTTGGAATCTGCTGACAAAGCTCTATCAGCACGCCATTTGTACCTTTTGGATGCACGAAACAAACCATTTTATCATCTGCCCCCCGCTTAGGCTGCTCATTAAGCAATTGAAATCCGGCAGCTTTCAAACGGCTCATCTCACTGAGAATATCATCTACATCAAAGGCAATATGGTGTATTCCCTCACCTTTCCTCTCTAAAAATTTAGCGATTGGACTCTCTTTTGTAATCGCAGCGAGTAACTCGACTTTGTTATCGCCAGCCTTGAAAAATGCGGTATGTACACCTTCTGAAAGCACATCTTCCGTCTTGTAACAGCTGACGCCAAGTAATTGCTCGTACAAAGCTGAAGCAGCGCTCATATCTCTTACCGCTATACCAATGTGTTCGATCTTCTTCATATACAAATAACGTTAAACAAATGTAAAAATGCGAGTTTTACCTATAGGATCATAGCGATTATTTATAACTCTTGGCGATCTTTTTTCGTATCTTTGTACCTTATTAAGCATAAACAAAAAAGATGGAACTTCCTATTTACTTAGATAATAATGCGACTACTCCCCTTGACCCAAGGGTTTTAGAAGCGATGTTACCTTATTTCACCAATAAATTCGGAAATGCTGCAAGCCGGAATCACGCATTCGGATGGGTAGCTGAAGAAGCTGTTGATTATTCACGTGAACAAGTAGCTAAACTGATTGGCTGTACTGAAAAAGAGATCATATTTACTTCTGGTGCTACGGAGGCAGACAATCTTGGCATCAAGGGCGTTTATGAAATGTATCAGGATAAAGGTAACCACATCATCACTGCGACCACTGAACACAAAGCTGTATTAGATACTTGCAAACACCTGGAAAAACTAGGTGCTAAAGTTACATACCTTAAAGTAAAAGAGGACGGACTGGTTGACCTTCAGGAATTGGAAGCAGCAATGACCGAACAAACGATCCTTGTAACCATCATGTACGGCAACAATGAAATCGGTGTAGTTCAGCCTATAAAAGAAATTTCCGCGATTGCACATAAATTTGGTGCGTTATTCATGACCGATGCGACACAGGCTGTGGGTAAAATACCAGTGAATGTAAATGAAGACGGCATTGACTTGATGGCATTTTCTGCTCATAAAATGTATGGACCAAAAGGTGTCGGAGCTTTGTATGTACGCCGCAAAAATCCAAGGGTTAAGGTGACAGCGCAAATGGATGGTGGTGGCCATGAGCGGGGAATGCGTTCAGGGACATTAAATGTACCCGGCATTGTTGGACTCGGAAAAGCATGTGAACTTTGCAGACTGGAAATGGATGAAGAAGCTAAGCGTCTTTCCGGTTTGAGAGATAAACTAGAAGGTGCATTGAGCCAGATGGAAGAAAGTTATGTAAATGGCAATATCGATCATCGCTTACCTCATGTAGCCAACATCTCTTTTAAATATGTAGAAGGAGAAGGTTTAATGATGGCAATGAAAGACCTCGCGGTATCTTCAGGCTCAGCTTGTACTTCTGCTTCTTTGGAACCATCTTATGTATTGAAGAACCTCGGACTTTCTGATGACCTGGCACATTCTTCAATTCGTTTCGGATTAGGCCGCTTCACTACCGAAGAAGAAATCGACTACGCCATCGAAAACACTAAAAATGCAGTAAACCACTTAAGAAACCTTTCTCCACTTTGGGAAATGTTCAAAGAGGGAATTGACCTGAGTAAAATTGAGTGGGCGGAACATTAAGATAAACAAGAATCATATATTAATCTAAAATATCATGGCATACTCTGAAAAAGTAATGGAACACTATACCAACCCGAGAAACGTTGGTACTCTAAATAAAGACAGTAAATCAGTAGGAACAGGTTTAGTAGGCGCACCAGAGTGTGGAGACGTCATGCGTCTTCAGATCGAGGTCGATGAAAACAACGTAATTACTGATGCAAAATTTAAAACTTTCGGTTGTGGATCGGCAATTGCTTCGTCGTCCCTGGCTACTGAATGGTTAAAAGGTAAAACTGTAGATGAAGCATTGACCATCGACAATATGGATATTGTTGAGGAACTGGCTTTACCTCCAGTGAAGATCCACTGCTCAGTTTTGGCTGAAGATGCAATTAAATCTGCCATTAACGACTACCGTGTAAAAAATGGACTGGAGCCAATTGAATTACCTAAATCTCATCATTAAGGAGTTTAGAACAGTATATCCTAACACGTATAACAATGATCACGATAACAGATAAAGCAAAAAGTAAAATCGATAACCTGATGCAAGATTCGCAACTGGATGAAAGCTATTTTTTGCGCGTTTCGGTAAAAGGTGGCGGATGTTCGGGATTATCATATAATCTGGATTTTGACAATGAGGAGAAAACGGGAGATCAGTTTTTTGAAGACAGAGGTATTAAGATCGCATTAGATATGAAATCTTTCTTGTACCTGGCTGGTACTGAACTCGATTTTACGGATGGCCTCAACGGCAAAGGCTTTAGCTTCAATAACCCAAATGCCAGTCGTTCTTGCGGCTGCGGCGAAAGTTTTTCAGTTTAACAGACATTCACTATATTTGTAAAGGGCACCCAGGTGCCCTTTTTTAGTATAGCTATAAAACGACGCAACATATGGTATCATTCAATGAGTCTTCTACGGTTCCTAGCTTATTGCGGAATGTGGTCACCAATATCCATAAACCTGAAGAGATTTTTCTGATCGACAAAAAAAATACGGAATGGGAAGAAATCTCTTTTAAAACTACACTTGAAAACGCTGATGCTGTATCTGCGTTTTTTTTGGATAAAGGAGTTGGCAAAGGAGACAGAATGGGTTTAATGATCGAGAACTCTCCCGAATATGTTTATTACGATCAGGGCATTCAACAGATCGGTGCAATTAATGTTTCAATATATCCCACACTCTCAGAACACGAAGTAGAATACATCATCAATGATTCAGGCATCAAAGCAATCCTAATCGGCAATACTTTTCTTTTTAAAAAAATTCTTAAAGTTGCTGCAAACTGCAAAAACCTTGTATATATAATACCCGCATTTCCGGAGTATCTCAAGATACCCCTTCCAGATGACCTACAGGCAAAAGTATTTAGCTTCGCAGATATCCTCAATTCAAGAAATAGCATTACTCCCGAAAAAATTACGGAGATCAAAGTTATTAGAGAATCTCTACTGCCATCTGACATCTCCTCTCTGATATATACTTCAGGGACGACAGGTACTCCAAAAGGTGCCATGCTCTCTCATTACAATTTCGTGGAAAATGTAAAGGTATGCCTGGAACAAATACCAGTAATAGATGAAACAGAGACTTTCCTGTCTTTTTTGCCACTTTCTCACGTTTTCGAGCGTACAGCAACCTATCATGTGTGCTGCGCACAAGGATGTAAAATTGCTTTTGCACAAAGTCTTGAACTATTGGCAAAAAATATGGGCGAAATCAGGCCGACCGTAATGAATTGTGTACCTCGTCTACTGGAGAAAATACATGATAAAGCGATTAAAAGTGGAACTGCTGCAGGTGGATTGAAAGCCAAAATCTTCCTTTGGGCGTTAGAAACCGGACAAGAATATCGTAGAAGCGAAAAACCGGGATTATTACTCTCCGCAAAAAAAGCTATCGCGGAAAAACTGGTCTTTAGTAAAATTAAGGAAAAAACCGGTGGCCGTCTGAAGTTCATGATCTCTGGCGGAGCTGCCTTGCCTAAAAATGTAGGAGAATTCTTTGGTAATCTTGGCATCAAAATATTGGAAGGTTTTGGTCTTACGGAGACTTCGCCAGTGATGGCTGTTACCGAATATCACCGTCAGGTGTATGGAACTGTAGGCCGGGTCATACCTGGTATCGAAATCGGCATCCAGGATATTGAAACCAGAGAAATGATCAGCATACAAACGCACCATACTTTTCAAGAGAACTTTGAGTGCGCGGAGGGCGAGATCATTGTGAGGGGGCATTGTGTAATGCAGGGCTATTTTAATAAACCGGCCGAAACTGCAGAGGCTATTGACAAAGATAATTGGTTCCACACCGGAGATATTGGCAGATTCTATCAGGGAAATCTTCAGATCACGGATCGTCTGAAGAATATGATTGTAAATGCATACGGTAAAAATGTCTACCCGACACCTGTTGAAAACGTTTATCTCAAAAGTCTAAAAATTGATCAGCTTTTCCTGATTGGGGACAAAAGGGAGTACCTAACTGCTATTGTCATACCAAATAAAGAAAATTTACAGGAAGCATTCGATCTACCAGAATCATTCTTTCAGGAGGAAGAAGTTTTTATTACTACTCCGGAGATCCTCGATTGGATCGGAAAAGACATTAAAAAATTTTCTAATGAGCTGGCCAAATTCGAACGCATTAAAAACTTTAAAGTAAAGCGCAATCCATTCAGTATGGAAGATGGGGAAATCACTCCCACACTCAAAGCGAAAAGGAAGGTGATCGAGAATAAATATGCGACAGTGATCAACGAAATGTATGCCGAATCAGTAGAGGCAGATTAAAAACAAATGCCTATTTTTGCCTAATTTTTAAATTATACACCAATCAGCTTATATGGCGACACGCCGTATATCACAAAATATGAGTACAGGACTATCAGAACTAGAGTTGTTGCGCAGAAATTCGCTCAACCAACTCCGTGAATTGGGTATTGACCCCTATCCTGCAGAAGCATTTGACATCAATGCCAATGCAGCAGATATTTTAGCAAACTACGAAAGGGATAAAACCGCCTATAAGAACATCAGCATTGCTGGACGAATCATGTCAAGGAGAATCATGGGAAGCGCAGCCTTTGTGGAACTTCAGGATTCAACCGGCCGTATACAAGTTTATCTGAAAAGAGATGACCTTTGCCCTGATGAGGACAAAACATTATACAATACTGTCTTCAAAAAGCTACTGGATTTGGGCGATTTTGTGGGCATTAAAGGTTATGTTTTCACCACACAAACTGGCGAAATCTCCATTCACGTCACTGAGTTTAAATTGCTCTCCAAATCTTTAAAACCACTGCCCATCGTTAAACGCGATGAGGAAGGAAACATATTTGATGGCTTTACGGACCCTGAGCTTCGTTATAGACAAAGGTATGTAGACCTAACCGTCAACCCTAATTTCAAGCAAATCTTCATCAACCGATCAAAAGTGATCAACACGATGAGGAATTATTTTGACAATCAAGGCTGGATGGAAGTAGAAACACCTATTCTACAGCCGATCCATGGTGGAGCAGCGGCCCGTCCTTTCGCTACGCACCATAATACACTGGACATGCCATTGTACTTGCGTATCGCCAATGAGCTATACTTAAAAAGATTGATCGTTGCTGGTTTCGATGGTGTTTATGAGTTTGGAAAAATGTTCAGAAATGAAGGAATGGACCGCACTCATAATCCCGAATTTACCTCTATGGAAATCTATGTGGCTTATAAGGATTATATCTGGATGATGGCCATGGTAGAAGAATGCCTTGAAAAAATTGCATTAGCCATTCATGGCAGTCCAATCGTTGAGGTTGGCGGACAAAAAATCAATTTCGAGGGGCCGTACGAGAAACTATCGATGTATGAATCCATTCAAAAGTATACAGGTATCGATGTTTCCAATATGACGGAAGCAGAGTTGCAAGCGACCTGCAAAAGCTTGAATATCGAGATTGACGATTCAATGGGCAGGGGCAAATTGGTGGATGAAATATTCAGCGAAAAGGTAGAAGCCAATTTGATCCAGCCAACTTACATCACTGATTATCCTATAGAAATGACGCCGCTGGCCAAAAAGCACAGAAGCAAGGAAGGACTCGTAGAACGTTTTGAACTCTTCGTCATGGGTAAAGAAATTGGCAATGCGTACTCAGAACTAAATGATCCGATTGATCAACGCGAACGTTTCGAAGATCAGTTGAAATTAGCCGAGAGAGGCGATGATGAGGCAATGGCTATGGATGAAGATTTTGTTCGTGCATTGGAATATGGCATGCCTCCTACCTCAGGCTTGGGGATCGGCATCGACCGGTTGGTGATGTTAATGACCAATCAGTCGACCATACAAGAAGTACTTTTCTTCCCGCAGATGCGACCAGAGAAAAAGGCTAAAGTTACCACTGATGAGCACTTTATCGAAGCAGGGGTGCCCGCAGAATGGGTTCAGGTGATCCGCAAGATGAACATCAATACAATAGAGGAATTGAAAGCAGCCAACCCTAATAAGGTATTTAATGATTTGGGGGGAATGCGTAAGAAACTGAAACTCGAACTTAACATGCCTTCCAAAGAGGAAGTAATGACCTGGTTTGCTTAACACAAACATAACAAAAGCTTAAAGGCCTGCTATATAAAAAGATAGCAGGCCTTCTTTATTTTTATGGCGTATTAAAATCTGAAAAATATGAATACGTCAAGCCTTGAAATAACCGAAAACGAATATTGCATCAAATTAAACAAAGAATCATTTGATCTAACACTTATTCGTCAATTGATCACCCGAATTCAATCAGAGCAAAAGTTCTTTAGTAGAAAGAAGGACTATATGGAAGATGACATCATCAGTCGCTCCTCAGACTTCGACCACAATGAAAATTTCGACAGATTGAGCGAAAAATAAAAAAGGTACTTATCTGTACCTTACTTGCTGCTGTCTGTCCATCATTCCCATCTGATCTTTCATTTGCTTAATCTGGTCAGCCAGTAATTTATTCTTATCAGCTTTCTTTGCTTCAGTCAGGTACATCTGTGCCTCACGTTTGTTGCGTTTAGCCATTGCGATTCCAGCAAGGCTCAATTTCGCAAGGGCCACGTTGTGGTCCATGTGCAAACCTAAAGTCAACGATTTCTTAAAATATTTCTCTGACTGCATAGGTGCTTTTCTCGATTCGATCAAACCAATCAGTAAGTTATAATAACCGTGTTGAACGCGGATCAATTGTTTTTCATAATTGGTAATCTTTCTCAGATATACCTCCGCTTTAGCCATATCGTCTTTTCTTAAAAACCATTGTGCAAGCAGCATGTTCTCATGAAAGAAAAAAGTCACAAAAACCAAAATGCTCAAAAGCACTCCCAAAATACCCCAGCCCCAAACATTGGTGAAAAATATAGCTATAGAAGCCCCCAGCAGCACACCACCTATAATCAGACGAACGAAATTTGGCATATCCTTATTTATTTTTTTTGCAAATATCGTGTTTAAATACCAAAAAACAGACTTAAAACAAGAATTTTAGTAAAAAAAAGAGGGCACATTATTGCGCCTCACAAACATTTTTCCATTCATTAACTTATAAATTTGTAACGTACAAACCTTCATTTAAATGAGAAGAATCATTACACTTGCATTAATGTTATTTGCCATGAACTCTATTGCACAAGATTTAAATCAAAAGTTCGAAGACCCGGGCCGGAACAAAACGGTTCTGATCAACAGGTGTACCCGTAATGCAATAATTTCTTTTCCTGGTATGAAGGAAAGATACGAAGAGCAATATCCGGTATATCACCCCGACTCATCCTTCATTCGAAAGCTGCAACCTTTAATTTCCGGAAAAAATATTACCGTCGTTTTAGGGACATGGTGTGGAGACAGTCAACTTCAAGTTCCCCATTTTCTAAAAGTGCTGGACAAGTTAAACGTCCCAGAAAAAAACGTCACATTCATTTGCGTTGATGGCCATAAAAAAGCGGCTTCTGGATTAATAGATCGACTCCAAATCACCAATGTACCAACCTTCATTATCCTGGAAAAAGAAAATGAACTTGGCAGAATCACGGAACAACCTCAACTTAGTATAGAACAAGATTTATTCAATATCCTTCAAAAAAAATAAAATGTCTGTAAACCTGGAAGAAAGCTGGCTTAAAGCCATTGATGGTGAATTTGAAAAAGATTATATGAAAAATCTGAAGGCTTTTCTGCTGGAAGAGAAACAACGCGGCGCAACTATATATCCAAAAGCCACCGATATTTTCAATGCTTTGGCACATACTCCATTTGACAAAGTAGAAGTCGTAATTTTGGGCCAGGATCCATACCACGGAACAGGACAAGCTCATGGCCTGTCTTTTTCTGTACAGAAAGGCATGACTATCCCACCCTCACTAAAAAATATTTATAAGGAACTTGAAGCCGACATTCCTGGTTTCAAAACTCCCGGGCATGGCAACCTTACGAAGTGGGCAGACGAAGGAGTGCTGCTTCTAAATGCAACTTTAACAGTCCGGGCACACGAAGCCGGTTCACACCAGGGAAAAGGTTGGGAAATTTTCACAGATAAACTCATTAGTACATTATCTGAACAGCGCAAAGGCATCGTTTTTCTACTATGGGGCAGGTATGCACAAAACAAATCGGCACTCATAGACGAAAGTAAACATACTGTTTTAAAGGCGGCTCACCCATCACCCTTTTCTGCTTACAACGGCTTCTTTGGTTGTAAGCATTTTTCCCAAGCCAATGCTATCCTGATTAAAGAAGGTAAAAAGCCAATTGACTGGCAGATCACAGATTAATATTCTAAAGGAACAATTGGTTCTTTTTTGGTGGTCGACATGATCATCATGGTCTGAAAGGTTTTTACCACGGAAATCTTACTAATTTTATCCATGATTAAGCGCTCATACGCTTTGATGTCATTTACGTAAACTTTAAGCAGAAAATCAGCCTGCCCAGTTACGTGATGGCATTCTGTTACTTCTTTGATCTGGTTTACTTCATCCAGAAAAATCTGTATGGTATTGTTCTTATGAAAATCCAATTGAACCTGTATGAAGGTTTTGATGCCAAGGCCCAATTTTTCTTCATCTACAAGAGCATGATAGCTTTTTATAAAACCCGACATTTCCAGTTTCCTCACGCGTTCTAAGGTAGGAGCCGGTGACAGCCCTATCTCCTGAGATAATAGTAAATTGGTAATTCTACCATTTTCCTGCAATAACTTAAGGATCTTAAAATCGGTTTTATCTAATTCTGCTGCCATCTTTATTTTTGATATGCTGCAAAGGTAGAATAAGAAAACATTATTCACCAAATTTTATTCTAAAAATTATGTCATTATTTATAGTTTATTTCCTCTGATTTTTTTAGATTTGTCTAAACTAATAGTTAGGTAAACAAAAAATGCAATCCTTTACAGAAGAGAACTACCTGAAAATCATCTACCATCTTTCACAACATACCGCTCAATCGGTACAAACAAATTCCATAGCGGAAAGAATACAGACTAAGGCCGCATCTGTGACCGATATGATGAGAAAACTCTCAGAAAAAAATTTGGTTGATTATAGAAAATATCAGGGTGTAAAACTGACGGAAAAAGGGAGGTCAGCGGCCATTAATATTGTTCGCAAACACCGGCTCTGGGAAGTATTCCTTGTAGAAAAGCTGAACTTCAAATGGGATGAAGTGCATGACATTGCTGAGGAACTGGAACACATCAACTCTCCTGAACTCGTGGACAGGTTAGATGAGTTTCTGGCCTTCCCAAAAAACGACCCTCATGGCGACCCTATCCCTGACAAAAACGGAAAATTTGACAACGATACCTTTATCAAACTAAGCAAATTAAAACAAGGTGATCAGGGTATCATCCTGGGAGTCAGTGAGCACTCTGCATCTTTCCTTCAACATTTGGAAAAGATGGGACTGACCTTAGGCAAAAAACTAAGCATCCTGGACACAATCGACTTTGATGGCTCTGTAGAACTTCTTCTCGAAAATAAGAAAATCAATGTAAGCAGGGAAATTGCCAAACACATTTTAGTCAAAATATAACCGTGAAAAACCTAAATGCCTCAAAAAATAAAAAATGAAAAAGCCAGAAGTTAAAAAAAATGCAGAGTCCTTAAGTGAAGTGCACCAGAGCGTAGACACGAGTAAACGTAAAGGCTGGCGGCGAATTCTGGCATTTATAGGTCCGGCTTACCTGGTAAGTGTTGGTTATATGGATCCCGGAAACTGGGCTACCGATATTGCCGGAGGTAGCAAATTCGGTTATCAGCTCATCTGGATCCTCCTCATGTCAAACCTCATTGCCTTATTGCTACAATCACTAAGTGCCAGACTAGGTATTGTAAGGGGGCTCGATCTGGCCCAGGCTTCCCGCAATGCTTACCCCAAATGGGTCAATATCCCCCTTTTTGGTTTGGCTCAAACCGCAATCATTGCCTGTGATCTCGCCGAAATCATCGGTATGGCCATCGGATTAAATCTATTATTTGGCTTACCCCTTATCTGGGGTATCAGCATCACTATCTTCGATACCGTTTTACTTTTGTTCCTGCTCAATAAAGGAATGCGAAAAATGGAAGCTTTCATTGTATCTATGGTATTCATCGTTGGCCTTTCATTCCTCGTTGAAATGTTCATTGTAGAACCTTCTTTAAAGGAAGTCATACGTGGATTTGAGCCCAGTATGCTTTCAGGGGAAGCACTATATATAGCCATAGGTATCATCGGAGCTACAGTGATGCCGCACAATTTATACCTTCATTCCTCACTCGTGCAAACCAGGAAATTCGAGCGTGACGAGACTGGCATTAAGGAGGCAATCAAATTTAATTTTATAGATACAGCAGTAGCGCTTAACCTGGCCTTCTTTGTCAATGCAGCCATATTGATCCTTGCAGCAACGGCCTTTTACAAAAACGGATTGCACGAAGTCGCTGAGATTCAGGATGCGCATATGCTTCTTCAGAATATTTTTGGGAACGTAGCCCCTGCCCTTTTTGCCATCGCGTTGATCGCTGCCGGACAAAGTTCTACGGTGACCGGAACGCTTGCAGGTCAGATTGTTATGGAAGGTCACCTAAAGCTGCGTATACAGCCCTGGCTTCGTCGGATGATCACCCGCCTGCTGGCTATTATTCCCGCCTTTTTCACCATTTTATGGTTTGGCGATGATGCACTGGGCGGCTTATTGATCTTAAGTCAGGTAGTGCTCAGTCTGCAACTTGGTTTTGCAGTGATTCCTTTGATTCATTTCACCTCCGACAAGACTGCGATGAAAGGCTTTGCCATTAAGCCATGGGTACAAGTACTGGCCTGGATCAGCTCTCTTGTGATTGTTTCCTTAAACGTAAAACTGGTTATTGAAGAAATAGCTACATGGGGTGCCGACGGCGGATGGTATGTATATGTGATCATTGTTCCTTTAGCTATCCTGATAGGAGCACTTCTTCTTTTTGTATTTATTTACCCAATGCTGAAATCTCAACGTCTTGTTGGCATTGTTGCCCCCCATGGCGGCGCGCTGAACATTTCTGAAGTTGAAAAAATCAATTATACGCGTATTGGTATAACGGTCGATTTTTCAGAAAATGACCGAAATACCATTAGACATGCACTCATACAGGGAGGAAAAACAGCACATTACCACCTCATCCATGTAGTAGAAACAGCTGCTGCGCGTTATCATGGCGATTCAGCAATGGATCACGAAACCCAAAGCGATACAGAGAATCTTCAGAAATATCAATCGAACCTCGAAGAACTCGGATATCAATCTACCCCCCATATTGGTTATGGAGGCACCGTGAAGGCGATCGTGAAGATTAGTAATACTGCTCAACTGGAACTATTAGTCATGGGCGCGCATGGTCACAAGGGTCTAAAAGACCTAATACTCGGTACTACCGTGAATTCTGTGCGTCATAAAGTAGCTATACCTGTATTGATAGTAAGATAAAATTCAGATATTAGCCGCTTCTTATGAAGAATGATATCCAAATAAAAAATAAAAGGGCCTATTTTGATTACCACGTTGTAGAGAAATTTAATGCGGGTATTGCTTTATTAGGTACAGAAATCAAGGCTATCCGTCAGGGAAAAGCAAACATGACCGATGCTTTTTGTATGTTCATTGGCAATGTTCTATATGTACGTAACCTCCACATTTCCGAATACAGCCATAGCTCATTTCATCACCACGACATCAAGCGAGACAGAATATTACTTTTACAAAAACGTGAACTCAAAAAGCTAAAATTCAGAAGTGAAGAAAAAGGTTATACCATTGTTCCCTTGAGGATTTTCACCAATGAGCGTGGCTTTGCAAAGATAGAGATCGCACTGGCCCAAGGAAAGAAAGAGTTCGACAAACGTGATAGCATCAAGGACCGGGAATCCAAACGCGAGATGGACAGGGCCATGAAACTATAAGTTACCAGGCTTGATCTCCTACCAGTGGCACAAACCTAAAGGTATCCAGTTCAATTCGCTCGTAGTCCGTTTCACTCACTCTGATTACTGTAACCATTTTCTGAGAATGTTCATCACCAACGGGGATCACTAATATCCCTCCTATTTTTAGTTGCTTTAGCAAAACTTCAGGCACAAACGGTGCACCCGCAGTAACGATGATCTTATTGTAGGGAGCGTATTCGGCTATCCCCTTCGAACCATCTCCAAAAAAGAAATGTGCATTATACCCCATTCCCGGTAGCACCCTTATAGTATGCCTATAAATACTTTCCTGACGTTCAATGGTATATACGTTCGCACCGAGTTCCATCAAAATGCAGGTCTGATAACCGGATCCAGTTCCAATTTCCAACACTTTATCACCTTTCCTGATATGAAGAAGTTCGCTTTGGTAAGCCACCGTATAAGGCTGTGAGATAGTTTGACCATCCCCGATCGGGAAAGCAATATCTTTGTAGGCCTGATTCCAAAAAGTTTCATCAAAAAAGAAATGACGCGGCACTTTTCCAATTGCTGCCAGCACATTTTTATCTTCAATACCTCTTGACTCCAGATGAGCTACCAATTTCTTTCTCGCGCCCTGTTCTCTGTAGTTATCAACAAACTTATATGCCATACCACCTCAAAAATAGAATTTACCCCTCATTTTCGCGAATAAACTTATCCCCATTCAGGTGAAAACATCTTAATCTGCACAGAATCAATTGCTATAAAAACTAATAAGGATCTACATCAATCTGGAAGTTTACAGACCTAAACTCTTTTTCTGATTGAAATTGCAGCATCACTTCTTTCAATATCGATTTCACTTTAGGCAATGACGTACTCTTATCGCTTTTGATGATTACCTGTTTGATATAATAATTGCGCACCCGGGATACCAAAGGCTGTTCAGGTCCTAAAATGCGGTAACCCAGATGGGTCCGCAGGGAATTGGCAAATTCTTTGGAAGCAATATTGAGGAGATCCGCGTCCTTATGTCTGATATTGATAAAAATCAATCTGGTAAATGGGGGATACTTGAACTCACGCCTTTCATTAAGCTCCGCGCGGTACATCTCTTCATAATGATTGCCAATCACCTGGTTGATGATCCGATGATTATCATCATAGGCCTGAATGATGACCTTTCCTTGCTTATCCCGCCTGCCGGCTCTGCCTGCCACCTGCGCCAGCAACTGATAGCTCCTTTCAAAAGCCCTAAAATCCGGATAGTTTAGCAGCGTATCTGCATTGATTACGCCAATCAGTGTCACATTGTCGAAATCAAGTCCTTTTGCGACCATTTGGGTACCGATCAATATAGCTGTCTTCTTCTCCTGAAATTCAGAAATGATCTGCTGAAGTCCATTTTTCGTACGTGTGCTATCTACATCCAGCCTGGAGATCTTCACATCTGGGAAGATCAGGCTCAGTTCTTCCTCAACCCGTTCCGTACCAAAGCCCTTTTGTTCCACATGCACCGAACCACAGGCCGGGCAAATGTTGATACTACTTTGATGATACCCGCAATAGTGGCAATGGAGTTTTCCACTGGTCTTGTGATAGGTCAGAGATACATCACAGTTCACACATTTCGGCGCATAGCCGCAGGTCGCACAGATCAGTATCGTAGCATAGCCTCTTCTGTTTTGAAAGAGGATCACTTGTTCGCCTTGTTCCAGCGTAGCCGAAATCTCTTCGATGAGCTTGCTGCTGAAATAAGAAACCATTTTCTTTCTCTTGGTCTCTTCGGAAATACTGATCACTTCCTGCTCAGGCAGCGCTACGCCACCGAAACGCTCAGTGATGGTCACCAGACCATACTTCCCTCCCAGGGCGTTGAAATAGCTTTCTATGGCAGGCGTTGCAGAACCCAGCACTACCTTTGCCTTGTGCAGATACGCCAGGTAGATTGCTGCATCGCGGGCCTGATAGCGGGGTGCAGGATCCTGCTGTTTATAAGACGACTCATGTTCTTCGTCCACTACAATCAGTTTCAATTCTTTAAAAGGCAAAAATACCGCAGACCTGGCTCCAAGCACCACCCGATATTTACCGTTCAACACTTTGTTCCAGATTTCTACCCGTTCATTATTATTGAATTTCGAATGGTACACACCAATGGCATCCCCAAAATAACGTTGGATCCTTTCTACGATCTGTGTAGTTAATGCGATTTCCGGCAGCAGGAATAAAACCTGTCCGCCCTTCTCTATCGCCTGCTCAATCAGTTTAATGTAAATCTGCGTTTTTCCCGAAGCCGTCACGCCATGTAGCAACACGACGTCCTTTTCCGCAAATCCCTGCTCAATTTCCTTCAGCGCCTTATCCTGAGCTTCACTCAACTTGAAATTGAGGATAAAATCATCTGAATACTCTTTCAGCCTGCTTACCGGGCGTTTGTAGACAGTAAATATCTCTTTATCGATTAATGCCTTTAGTGCTCCGACGCCACAGTTGCTCTCATCCAGCAACTGCTGTTTAGATACCATTTGCTGTTGCTTGGAGACTTTCAGATAGGCCATAAAAGCGTCCAGTTGTTTCGGAGCACGCTCCAGAACAGCAAACAATTGTTTTAAGTTTTCCTCGTCCTGGTAGAAAGGATTTAGGCTGACAAAAGACTTCATCAGCGGCTTGTATTTCTCCACTACTTCTTCAGCAATGTATACCATTCCTTTATCCAGCAGGGAATTGATGATTGGATAAACTGTTTTCTGTCCCAACAATGCTGAAACATCATCAATAGTCAGGCGTGGCCTGCTTCTCAATGCGTTTAATATGGCTTCCTCTTTATCTGTAAATACCTGTACTTCCTCTTCCTGTACTAATTCTTTCAGCGCAATGATCGTCTCACTGGCCAGTTTCAGTCCGGCAGGAAGCGCGGCAGACATCACATCCCCCTCATTGCAAACGTAATAAGCAGTCATCCAGTCCCACAGTTCCAGCTGTTCAAGCGTAATGATCGGATAGGCGTCCACCACGTCAATGATGTATTTCGCTTCATAAACGCCTGGAGCTTCCTTACTGACGGTCTTGATCAAGGCCGTATAAATCTTATTCTTGCCAAACTGAACCACCACACGCTTACCCACTGCAATCTGACCATTGAGTTCAAAAGGCACCCTATAGATGTAGTTCTTGGCCAGCGATAAAGGCAAGATCACTTCTATAAAAAGTGTCTCACGCTCCGCAAATTCTTCATCCTCAAACATTATTTGGTCCTTACTGCAGCTAAAAATACCGACAGCCAGCCAAGAATAAACAGCAAGCCACCAATTGGCGTCACCGGACCGATAAAACCAGTGGAAATACCCAATAGTTCACTGGTCGACAGTAAATAAAGTGAGCCTGAGAAAAACACGGTACCAATGGTAAAAAACCAATAGGCTAATCGTTGCAACTTAGTTTCTTCTGTTTTCCATTGTGAAAGGAACAATAAGGCAAAGGCATGATAAAACTGGTACTCCACTCCTTTGGCCCATATTTCCAGGTCCGCAGCATCTACTACTTTTTTTAAACCATGCGCTCCAAAAGCGCCAAACATGACCGCAATAGCGCCCAATAGAGATGCTGTTAATATTATACGTCTACTCATCGTTACCGGCTTTTTTACAAAACAAACTTAGATAAAATTGAGAACTTTCTCTAAGTTTGCCTACACAGCAAATGAAAAAGATTCTCGTACTGATAATTACACTTTTTATAGCCATAGTGTTGATGGCCTACCTCTATTTTAGCGGTCTTAATGCAGATCAGAAGAATAGCGATAGCAGTCTCTATGCCGCTACTTTTAATTCTGCCTTAGTGCTCTCTTTCGAAAATGACAAAAGCATTATAGACATCCTGTCCAGTCAGGGGATTTTCAGGGAAATCACCGGTGAAGAAAAATACGCGGAACTGGAATCCATCAAAAAGTACCTGATTGCAGTCCCTGTGCTCAACAAAGCGGTAGAAAAGCAGGCCATTTTTATAAGCCTCATTCCTAATGGTAAAAGAGAGATGGACTTTCTCTATAGTACTCAGCTCCATTCCGGAAGCAGCAAAACCCAACTCAGTACTGCACTGAAGCTACGTGGACTGAAATTGAGTGAAGAGCAAGATTTCGCGAGACTCACACTTCCTGATAGCACTGTGTTATATTTAGGCATTAAAGATCACGTACTATTGCTTTCATCCGGCAAAAAGACGATGGCAGATATAATGCAAGCAAAATTCAGCAACAATAAGTTTTCAGCGTATATCAAAGCCAACAATAGGGTCAAAAAAAGTAGTCTTGCAGAATTATACATCAATTTTGAAGCCCTCCCCGATTTACTCAAACAAACCATGCCTGCTAAACTGAGTGGCGAACTCGCAGCACTGGACGCACTACATGCTTTCGCATCACTCAGTTACAATTTCAGTAAGGAAAAAATGTTGCTCACTGGCATCACCTCAGTGGAGGAAGGCAGTAACTACCAGAAGTTGTTCGACAAGATCAAACCTCAAAAGATCAGCATTACCAACATGCTTCCTTCAACCACTGCAAACCATGCAATTTTTGCCCTGGATAATTATTCCAATTGGCAAAGTGACCTTCAGGACTGGTTCCATAAGAACAAAGAAGATCTGCAAAGAAAAAATGCCATAGAAAACTACAATCAAAAATACCGCATTAACCTGGATCAGGTATTCCCCAAATATTTCAACAATCAGTTCGTCAGTTTCCAACTGAGCAGTTCAGAAAAACTAGGAGCCATTTCACTCGTTAATGGCGATAAACTTGGGCAATTGCTGCTTGACCTGAGTACCGACTACAGCCCGGAAATCAAATCATTACGGGAAGACAATCTACTCTATTATTATTTTGGTGCACCTTTTAAACAATTCAAACGTCCTTTTTATTGCATTATAGACAACTATATGGTCTTTGCAAATCATCCAAGCACCGTTCAGTTTTTCCTGAACAACTACAAAAACGATCAGCTGCTCATCAATGACAAAGATTATAGCGAAGCAGCCAATCAACTTGCCAATACTGCCAACATCAGTTATTATATAAGCTTTGAAAACTCAACTGACATCTTTAGAAAAAACCTCTATCTCCCTTATTACAGGCAACTGAGAAACGAAAAAGGTATGAAAGCTTATACTGCCTTCATCTACCAGTTGAGTGGCGACAATGGAAAATTTCAGACCAACATATTGATGAGCAAAAAATCAACTCCCCAGGAATCGGCAGATGTCCCTTTTACTGTTGATTCCTTAACAAGCATTCCTAAAACAGAGAATTAATTATTAGCTTTAGCCAAACATCTGGTACCACATGAACAGAATATATTACCTGTCCCTCTGCTTTTTACTTTTCACTTCACAACTAAATGCACAACAATATGGGCTGTTCAATACCGGAACAATGTTTGACGGCTTTGAGAATCCTGCACAGAAAACTTTTGTGCTTGATTATTCAAGGGAACTGGCGTCTAATTTCTTCATCCCTACATTCAGCATAAATGCAGCCAACAGAGGGAACAACGATTTTATCCGGTTGCTTGCCAGCGAGGGTAAATACACGGCAAGAGAAGTTCCTCTAGGCACTAAAAAGCTCAATTCCATCACGCAAAACTCCAATACCTATATCGCAACGTTAAAAATTTTTAGGTCCTGGAAATACCAAAAGGAAATTGGCCTGTCCTGGCAGATACGGACAGATGCCCGCATGGATTATACAAACGAAACCCTTGCCCTTCTCGACACTTACAGGCGTTTTGAGGAAAGTGGGTTGACAGATTTTGATGAAGCCTTCAACAATAAAGGTTTGGTACAGAGCTATCATCAATTCAGCCTAAGTTATCGCGAAAACTACGATAAGAAATTGGCCTTCGGGGTCAAACTCAGCCTGCTGAGTGGAATATCCTATAACCGCCTGAACATCACAGAATCTAATTTTAGCCGCCAACCCGATCCTGCTCCGGATGTCAGTGGAGACATCGCCGTAAAACTCTCAGGTTATTACAAGGCCAGTTTCTTAAAATGGGACGAACTGAAACAAAAAGACGTCGCCCCTCTTTTTAAAAACCCTGGTGCCTCAATCACAATGGGAACAACTTATACCGCAAAAAATGGAACTTTCATCATGGCCAATATCAAAGACCTTGGTTTGATCAGATGGAGCAGTAAGTCCGCAGTAGCTAACTTCAATCGCAGTGTTGCCATCAGCAATCCAGATACAATGAGCAACAAAGAAGTAGAAAATAAAATCACCGATGTAGTGCTCCTTACTGCTAAAAGGCAGGGCTTTTTTGCTCCCACCAATGCTAAGGTAGATTTCATGATTTCTAAGCCTTTCAATCGATACACCCCAAGCCTGGTCATTTCTAAAAATATATTTTATCAGGGTGGGGACGCGGCGTTCGTCAACCGCTATAATTTCGGCGAGTTCTCGCTGAGCGCCATTCCAGCATACAATTTCGACGGTCTGTTTCTTTTTGGTGCACAAGCCCTTTACAAGACACCTAATTTTGAATTCTTTCTCGGGTCCGATAATCTCTTTAAGACGATCACACAGACCAATGCTAGTACCAAACAAGATGCGACAATAGGAAGCGGTTATAATGGCATTTCTGCCTATATGGGACTGGGAATCAAGTTCGGAAGAACAGTGGAGCATCCACAAAACAGTAGTTTTATGCCTGGCATCAACGACAATGAAGGGAGCTTCTTCCAGCGCCTGTTTGGTCGGAAGTCAAGAAGATAGTTACTTTTTCCTGGGTGTAGTCACTACAAAATCTTTCAGATAGAAAGGTTCAAAGTAAGCCAGGTCCTCAAATTGGGCATTCACATAAGCCTGCTGAACTAAAGCACTCATATTTCCAGCTGAATTATAGTTACGCTCAGAAAAAACGGCATTCACATGTTCAAGTGTTGTGCTGCATTTAGCTGCACCATCACCGATGAAAGTCACTAATCCCCTCTCCAGTTCATCCTCATAACTTTGTCCGTCAATGATTTTTGCCGTAGTTTCCCCTATAGCATCACCTGAAGCATCAAACAAAGCAGTGAAGACTTCCATTCTCCGGGCATCAATCATCGCACACACAATGCCATTGTAACCGGGCTGTTCAGCAATAAAGCCAGCCGCCATCATCTGCAAGGTAGGAACAGCGATCAGCGGTTTCTCCAAAGCATAACACAAGCCTTTAGCAGTCGATACACCTATACGCAAACCAGTATATGAACCTGGCCCCATGCTCACGGCAATGGCATCCAGATCAGCATACGATAATTTAGCTTCATCCATTACATCTGCTATAAAAAGTGTCAGGCTGCCCGCGTGAATATTACTCGCCATCAATTCTTTTAATGCAATGGTATGACCATCACGCGATAACGCAGCGGAACAAACGGATGTAGCGGTTTCGATCTGGAGTATAGTAGCCATTTAAAATTAGTATTGAATCAACAAAAATAAAACAAATTCAGGGAACCGGGTCATGACCATGACTTCCCCAGGGGTGACAGCGACCGATACGTTTGAGCGTCAGCCAGCCGCCTTTAAAGGGGCCATGCTTTTTAATGGCCTCTATCCCATATTGCGAGCAAGTTGGCGTAAAACGGCAACTCGCGCCTAACAATGGCGACAAAAACCATTGGTACAACTTGATCAGCCCTAAAAACAACCAGCCAATTACCTGCTTAATGACTTTCATCCTGGCGTATTTTAGCTGACAGAACTGCCAATAGTTTTTTCAATGCCGCATTAAGCTTTTTCTCAAAAAAATCATACTCATAAATCTGCTTGCCAACATACTGTAAAGACAGCAGCAATAAGGCTTCGGATTCTGGCAATAGTTCGTACAGTTGTTTTTGTTTTTGTAGCCGGTAAGCTTCCCGGCTCCTTCTTTTGATCAGGTTCCTGTCAACAGCCTTCTTAAAGCGCTTTTTGGATACATTGATCACTACCTGCACTGGGAATTGGTGCAAAGTATGTGTATATAAATACGATACTCGAAAGGGGTATAATAAAAAAGAAGAACCGTTCTTAAATAGCAGATCTAGTGATCTCCTGCTACATAACCGTTCTTCTTTGTGAAATGTGTTCATGTTTTTGATCGCAATTATGCAGATTTTCTGATCTGCAACAAAGAATTGCTGCAATCAAAAATTATGCTTTATGACGACGTTCGTCAGAAACTGATAATCTTTTTCTTCCTTTTGCACGACGAGAAGCTAATACTCTTCTACCGTTTGCTGTAGCCATTCTTTCGCGGAAGCCGTGTTTGTTTCTTCTCTTTCTTTGCGAAGGTTGGAATGTTCTTTTCATAACTGTATTATATCTTAACTATTTTTTTAAATAAGAGGTGCAAATATAGTTTGATTTTTTTCTAATTGCAAATAGAAAAACAAATTTCTACATGCCCAATGCGGCTTTTAGTTTTACATAGCCAGTTTTACTTACAGGCAACCAAATATCAGATTTTAAAAGTACAATATAATTGTCTTTTTCTTTCAATTCAATTTTAGTCACCTGAGCCAGATTTATAATATAAGAGCGGTGAATGCGTATAAACTGGCCCGGATCTAGCGTTCTCTCAAAAAAACTCATCGTCTTATTCTTATGGAACACTCCTTCTGTTGTGCTCAGTTTCACATAGTCATCATCTGCCTCCAGATAATGAATATCATTCACAGAAATGATTTTGATCACCCCATTTGTTTTCACCACCACTCTGTTATTTTGCGCCGGACTTAGGGCGGCGCTATCCAACAGTTCTTGTGTTGCACTATTGTCACCGCTGTTTAGCCTGCCTGGCAGCTTCTGTATCGCCTGCTCAAATCTCGACTGTTCTATTGGTTTCAACAGGTAATCTACCGCATTCACCTCAAAAGCTTTTATCGCGTATTCGTCGAAGGCCGTAGTAAAGATCACTGCGGGTGGTTTTTCTACCAGTTCCAGCATCTCAAAACCATTGATTTTAGGCATTTGTATATCCAAAAAAATAAAATCTGGCTGATGTTGTGTAATGGCTTTCAATCCCTCAAATCCATCGCTGCATTCGGCCACCACTTCTATATCCGGAAAACTGCTCAGGTAGTGTTTTACAATGTCCCTGGCTAGCGATTCATCATCAATTAGTATCGTTCTCATCATGTGCTTGAGGTATTTTAAGCGTTGTTATGTAAATATTTTCAGGGGTCGAATGGGTATGTAGTAGTTTTTCATCAGCAAAAAGCAGGTATAACCTCCTCTTAATCGCCGTCAGGCCGAATCCCGTGCCCCCTGTAGCCTTCATTTCCGGATCAAAGGGATTTTGCACCTGTACCACAAGCGTCTGTTGAATTACTTTAACAGAAACGACAATAGTAATGGCTTTTGCAGTATTGTATAGTCCAAATTTGATTGCATTTTCCACAATCGGCTGTAGCAATGTACCTGGCAATTTCAACCCCAGCGTTTCATCAGCTATAGAAATATCTATATTGAGTCGATGACTGAACCTTACCTTCTCGATATCTAAATAGAGCTGGATGTATTCCATTTCTTCAGCTACACTTACCCATACATCATCGTCTCTCTTGAGTGTTCCCCTTAAAAAAGCAGCAAGCTTAGTAATCATTGTACCCGCTTCCTTGGGATTTACAATCGTTAGTGCATATACCGAATTGAGACTATTGAATAAAAAGTGAGGCTGTAACTGATGCCTTAGCTTATTCAGTTCTGCTTCTTTGGACAGGTTCTGTGCAGTCAGTAAACGTTCTTGTGTGGCAGACTGTTCTTCCAGACGATACCATAAGATGTTGGCTAATGCGCACCAGGCCAGGAACACAAAGATTACGATAAAACGCAGCAACATAGAAAGATTCAGAAAACTCTTGTAAGTCAGCTCATCCACAAACATGACTTTTAACATAAACTTGCTGATCAGCGTTACAATCAACGCCAGCACAAGGGTCAGCACCAGCACAAATAAGATCGTCTCATTTTTTGGCTGATAGTAGCCCAGCATATTACTCAAAATGATACATCCCAAGCCCATCAGGCCGTTGGTGATCAAACTATCGGAAATAGAGATCAGTAAGCTAAAGTTTAGTGTATAGTAAAATAAAAATACAAAAACGGCTACCCAGGCTATAAAAATAGTCCCGGCAACCCGCTGTATTCTCCCTATGGACAATGGACTTGTCGTCATTATTTTTGCAATTCCTGCATAGCCAAGCGGTTGATTAAAAATACCCTTCGCTGATCTACATAATTTAAAAATCCCTGAACATCGTTTGGTTCATGCACTACCGAACTCACTTCAGCGCCGTCTCCAGGATATTCTATTTCATACATGTCAGCTATCCCGACAAACTTCCACTGTACCGTTTCGCCCTTATAATTCGTAAAAGGCATATGAAAACCTTGTGCCAGCCCTTCTGCTTTTCCAAAAGCATCGCCAAAACTCAGGGCTTTGATCAATCTCAGCTGTTCATCAAATTGTGCTTTATAGGTACCTACTCCGCTAATAATCTCATAAATATACTTTACTAAAAACCATTTCATATGCATTGGGATTAAAAATTTCTAATATCTACTCCGCCAAATAAGGCAACACCTTTAATGATGATCATTTTGCGCGGCTCCTCAAATACCTGGCCCAATGCACGCTTGTCGTCTATTCCTCCAAATATTGCCGTCACCTCAGACTTCACTTCCCAGCTAGGGGGGATGATGATCTTGATACCTCCAAATATCGCTACCACATCCAGGATAATTGTACCGGTAAAGTCAGCCTGGGTCAGGTTGATATCCGCTCCGCCAAAAATTGCAATGGCATCTCCGCCCTTGAAATTTTTGGAATAAATGTTCTGGTGGCTGCCGCCAAATACATTAGTGGTGTCAAGAATATCATTTTTATCGATGTCATAGAAGGTCTTTTCTTCTTCTCCCACCTCTTCAGTAGCGTATTCATTAAAATCTACAGATTTCTTTCCAAATTTGCGTTTGAAACGCCTCTTATCAAACGAACTCTTGGGTTTCAAGATCAGGTACATACCAACCAGAATAAAGATCAATGCAAAATAATATTTTGACATGTCTATTTCCATAATGGATTCAACAGTAAAAAAGCCCCCTATCACCAGAAAAAATATCCAGGGTCCACCACTAAATTTTCGTTTAAAACCGATCAGTAAACCAATGGCAATCATCCCTGTAGGCCAACTGATCAACCAATCTGGAATATTCACACCAATGTTATCTAAAAAAAATACCAACCCCACTACAAGAATCACCAATCCTGTACACACTCTGCTGGAATTATTTGTCTTATTCAACTTATCCATTTCTAATCTTGTTATTTAGCAATTGTTATTTGCCTGACCAAATGTAACCAGCGCCGACCGATAAAAAAATGCATCTGATTCAGATAACGGATAAACCTCGGTAAACAGCTCCATTTTATCGGTAAAAAAATCGAATACAACTTAAAAGAGATCCTATTCTTATACACCACGACATCTTTTGGTCTGACTAAGCGCTATGGTCCAAACCCTCTCCGCTCCGTCTTTTCTCCGTCTCCTTTACGTCTTACATACGTCAGGAAGAGGAAATGAGACGGTCCTGGGAGGATGCTCCATCATAAGGATTTATGACTCATCTAAGGCTCAGGAATCGACAAACGAAAACGATCTGTCTCCTGAATCCGGAACCATACCGAACTCGTATCTTATAAAGGGTATTTAGGAGTGCGTATTTTTCAATAAAATTTAAACAAAGTTTGCAGTGCTTAGTTAATATTTAAATATTTGATATTAGCCTGCCCTGACGGTCAAGCCTTATCTGCTAATATCCCGACGGTAAATTGATAGAAAGAGAGGAATCTGGAAAATGAATAAAAAAGTGATGGTTTGTGACGACGACAAAAGTATCCTTGAAATGATGGAAATGATCATGCAGGAATTCGGATATCATGTATTCACAGAATCCAATAGCCTGAATGTATTGAAAGACCTGGAAGAAGAACAACCAGATCTTTTACTTTTGGATATATGGATGCCTGCCCGCTCCGGAGACCAGGTATTGAAAATGATTAAGACCGAACCAAAGTTTTCAGAATTGCCTGTAATCATGTACTCTGCAAGTGCAGAGGGTGTTGCTATTGCAAAAAATTCCGGAGCAGACGATTATATCGCAAAGCCTTTCGACCTGGATATGCTGGAGAGTAAGATCAAGGCGCTAATCTGATCTGTTGCCAGCTTATCAGACATCCAAAAGGCGCTATTGTTTACTTTGCCTTCAGCAAATCGCGAATCTCAGTCAGCAAAACTTGTTCTTTTGAAGGTGCTGGTGGTACCGATGGCGCTGCCTCCTCTTTGCGCTTCATCCGGTTGATTGCTTTTACCATCAGAAAAATAATGAAGGCAAGAATAAAAAAGTTGATCACCTCAGTTGCGAAATTGCCCCATGCAAACACGGGACCAGCTTTTTTTGCATCTTCCAGGGAAGCATTTGGGTTTGTAGCCACAAACGCTCTTACCTTATCATTCAATGGGACATAAAAATTAGTGAAACCCTTATCGCCGATCAAAAGGCTGATTGGCGGCATGATCAGATCGTTGACCAATGAGGTTACGATCTTACCAAAAGCCCCTCCAATGATGACACCGACAGCCAGGTCGATCACGTTACCTTTGATCGCAAATTCTTTAAATTCTTTTACAAATCCCATAGTGATATACGTATTGATGTACCTAAAAATAGAAAGTTTTTCGCAAAAAAAGGGCTTTTAAAGTAATATATTTGTGTGATTACTTTTATCAGCCCGAAATGTGTATTTTTGGACAGGTATAAAAATATCGTTCGTACTATCTATGCTAAAACAACATTTACAACAAAAACTCCTTCAAAAACTATCACCGCAGCAAATTCAATTCATCAAATTGCTGCAAGTACCTACCGTTGCATTAGATACACGTATCAAAGAAGAATTAGAAGAAAATCCTGCTTTGGAAGATCCCAGCCTTATGATTGCTGAAGAACCAAAAGGGGAATATGACGACCTGAATGATGGTCCCGATGATTTTGAATCATCTTCAAAAGAAGAAAGTACTGACGAATTTAATGTAGACGACTATTTACAGGATGATAGCGTCAATGACTACAGCACTTCGTATAACAATAGTGATGACGATGAAGAAAAGAAAGAAACACCAATAGCCATTGAAAGCACTTTCTTTGAGAGTCTGCAGGAACAACTCGACCTCGTCCCGCTTTCTGACCAGGACTTCATCATTGGTAAACAAATCATTGGAAGTCTGGACGACGATGGGTATCTGCGAAGACCAATTACATCGATGATAGACGATCTTGCTTTTTCTCAAAATGTAATGGTAGAAGAAGAAGATGTGTTGGAAATGCTGAAAGTGATCCAAAGCTTCGATCCTCCGGGAATTGCTGCGAGAGATCTACAGGAATGTCTTACACTTCAATTGAAACGTAAGGATACCGGCAATCCAATAGTCTTAAAGGCCATTGAAATTGTAGAAAACCACCTGGACGAGTTTACACGCAAACACTACGATAAACTGGAAAAGTCACTGGGGCTGAACAGTGAAGATCTTAAAGAGATTATTGCAGAAATACTGCGTTTGAACCCAAAGCCTGGAGATTCCAATCAGGTAACGACCAAGCAATTGCAAATCATACCTGATTTCCATGTATCCAACAATGATGGAATATTAATCCTGACGCTAAATTCCAAAAATGCGCCAGAACTGCGGGTCAGTCGTTCTTATATCGATATGTTCGACCATTACGATAAAGCTTCGCAAAAAGATAAAAAACTGAAAGAAGCGGTTCAGTTTGTGAAGCAGAAACTGGATTCTGCAAAATGGTTTATTGATGCCATTAAGCAAAGGCAACAAACACTCCTCAAAACAATGAATGCGATCATGCAGTACCAATATGAGTACTTGTTGACAGGCGACGAGCGTAAAATGCGTCCGATGATCCTGAAAGATATTGCGGATAAGATCGACATGGATATTTCTACGGTGTCCAGGGTGGCAAATTCCAAATATGTACAGACTGAGTTTGGCACTTTCCTCCTGAAATCCTTTTTCTCCGAAGCCATACAAACGGAAAGTGGTGAGGAAGTTTCCAATAAAGAAGTTAAAAAAATTCTGGAAGATTGTATAGGGAATGAAGACAAACGCAAGCCATTGGCGGATGAAAAGTTAACCGAAATCCTGAAAGATCGGGGTTACAATATCGCCCGTAGAACTGTAGCCAAATACCGCGAGCAGATGAATATCCCTGTTGCGCGCCTTAGAAAAGAACTATAAGGATTTAGCAGAATTCTACCACATTTTCGCTTTGCTCATGACTTCGTACACGTTGTTCAATTGAATTCCAAGTACGATTTCATGAGTCCCATTGCTTACCCTGCTCAGATCCGAAGTAATAAAATCATACGAGTAGGTAAGGTTGAGCAGTTTACTAACATTGATCCCCGCAAGTGCAGAGAAAGAATCATTCCGGCGATAGCTCCCTCCTACCCAAACCCTGTCCTTAAATGCAATTTTTAGATTTGCGTCAATAGACAAAGGGGTTGGACTTACCTTTCTTACCATCACAGAAGGAAGAGCGGTGATTTCCTCATCCAGAAACAAACGGTAACCGAGGGTAAAGAAATAGTGAGGCACATCCTTTCCCGTATTATAAATGGGCTCACTCGTAAATTTCAGCTTCTGTGGCAGCACTTGTTGTACAGATGCCCCTGCAAAAAAACTTGCCCCGTACAACCATACACCCAAACCCAAATCTGGTTTGATCTGACTGAGGTATGCATTTTGAATCACCTGGTCCGGGCCTGTCTGAAATTCCAGGGCATTTACGTCGAGTCCTATCCTGCTGATGCCTGCTGCAACACCAACAGAAAAATTCAGCTGATCGGTCATTTGCAAATGGTAGGCGTAAGTAAGACTCGCATCCAGTCTGGAGATTGGCCCTGCCTCATCGAGCACAGCGATAACTCCCATACCATGATGAGCCGGCGAAGCGGTATAGTTCTGCATATAATTCCGGCTCATTGGATCATCTGTATTTTCCGGGAGTGAAAGTGCATTCTTCCAGAGATACTCGTCGCCGAGCTTCCAGTGAGCAGAGACAAAAGACGTTTTCGGCGCATCCTTGATGCCTGTCCATTGCTGCCGGTAACCTACTTTTATGTCAGTATAATTTTCTATACCACTTATCGCGGGATTGACCAGGTAATTATTGAATATATACTGAGTATACTGAGGTCTTTGCTGCGCGTACAGAGCAACAACTGATAACATCAGGAGCCAGAATACATAAATTGAATATCTCATTTATCTAATAATCGTTAGAGAGCCTGTTATTCTGTTTCTACCGTTATAATTGGGATTGATGATGTAGTAGTAAACGCCTACCGGCAAAACCTCTCCTTTATAATTCCCATCAAAAGGTAGAGAATATCCACGACTAAAAAAAACAATTTCTCCGCTTCTGTTAAAAACCTGAACTGTAGGATCGGGATAATCGGTAAGGTAAGGAATCTGCCAGTTGTCATTTACACCGTCTCCGTTTGGAGAGAAGGCACTAGGCGGCTTGATTTCCTGCAGCACCCGGACCCAAACTTCGGTGGTAGCCGGGCAACCGTCGATCGTATAGACTGTGAGGGTATATTTGGTATCTTTCTGCGGAGTAGCGATTGGGTTAAGCACATTGTCTCTATCGAGCCCCAAAGCAGGACTCCATTTATAAGTAACCCCGGCTCCGGTTGTTGCTGTTGCATTGATCTTCGTACTCATACCTGAGAGAATATATACTGTCGGGCCTGCATCTGCTACCGGAGACTTCAGCACAGTGATGCTTTTCGTAATGGAAGCAGGACAACCGTTCAATCCAGTAAAAGTATAGGTTACCTGATGTATCCCTGCCTTTGCCAATTTAGCATTGAAACTTCCATTGCTGCTGACATACGGCCCGCTATAAATACCAGATCTCATCTGCATCCCCGAGGTTTCGCTGGCTTTTGCTACAGATATGGTCCCTTCATTTTCACAGACTGGCAACAAGTTATCAAAAAAAAGCTGGGGAGATGGATTTACTGTAATTACTTTAGAAACTTCTTTGAAACATCTTGTACCGGAATATGCGACGAGCCGAATCGTAAAATCCCTGGAACTGTTTCCACCGAAATCCTCATAATTAAGCGAAATATCCGCACCTGTTGGATATTGAACTGTTGTAAATTCCGAAGGTTTACCCAGAAAATCTTTATAGATCTCAATTTTAGTGATTTTACCGAAGAAAACGGAAGAGGTGTTGTTGATTAAAACGGGAGCTTTGCTGCATAGGGATGTCAAATTTTTAACCGTAAAATCAGCCTTTTCTACCCCTCCATTTACAGTGAATGTTTTCTGAACACTCACTTCGCAACCGTTTGAGTTTCGGACAATCAAGGTGACCTGATAATTTCCTGCGACTGAAAATTGATGTCTTCCATTTTTCAATATAGACCGATTGGCAGGCAATGCCGGATCACCATCAGCAAATCTCCATTCGTAACTTAAACCATTTTCTGTCTGGTCTACATTGAGGGATTTATTGGTAAATACGGCTACGGCATCTTCGAGGCAAACATCTGGCATATCAAAGTCGACCACAGGCAAGGCGGTTACCGTAATTGAAGTTATGTCAGATGTAATAGCGCAATCGTGGTCAGATACAGCAGTAAGCCGAACCTCATAAATGCCTTGCTTTTCAAATGAATGCAATACAGGACTGGGGTCTGTCTTTTCAATATCAGCACTGCCATCGCCGAAGCTCCAAATCCATTTTACGATATTTGCACCACTGGAGATGGTCGATCTATCTTCAAATTTGATACTTGTGTTGATACAGGTTAATGCTTTTGCAGCGATGAAACCGGTTTGAGGCACAGGATAGACAACAATTTTTTTCTCATATACATCCGAGAAACAACCTGTACCGGCTTTTACGGAAAGTTTCACGAGATACTCACCGGGATTTGAAAAAATATGCGCGGGATTCTGCTCAGTAGAGAGATTCGCGGGAGAACTGGGGTCATTAAAGTCCCATCTCCATTCTGTAATGGTAAAATCTTCAGCGTTTGGATTACTTTTATCCTTAAATGCAAAAGCTTGCCCAACACATCCTGTTACCAGTTCCGTTTCAAAGTCGGCAATAGGGTGTTCATAGATATTAAAGACATAACCCGTGGTTACCTCCCCCGTAATGCAACTGTTGGTATTGGCACTGATACTGGACCTTACTTCAATTCGGTGTTCTCCTACTTCGGGAAAGGCAAGATCCGCGGGTAAGCTATAAACATAAGTCACTTCATTGCCCGCAACTTTTATTTCCGCCTGAGGAAAAGTGAGTATAATTGGCGGCCGGTTATCCAGAGTCCAAATCAATCTGTCTACAGGATAGGGGAGATTGATTTTAAAGTCAAGTTGATCGCCGATGCAACCATCAGCGCTTTCAGTATTGCCATTATTTTTATTGACTACTGTTAGGTAATTGTTGGAAGACAGGTTGGTGCCTGCAGAATATGCATAGGATTCATGGTCGCCAAAGCCATAGGCAATGGCGTTAAATCCGTCTGAAGCGGTAAGCGTAAGGCTTTCGGCGAACACTGGCAGTTGTGCGTACACAAACAGCGGATTATCTGTCAGCGGCTGCCAGGTAACAGCAGGCTGATTGCCATTGATCCTAAAGCTCTGAGCGGCTGCCTTACGAATAAGAACATTGATGTATCTTGCGTTTTCGCTGATATTTTGTTTGGTAGAGGAAAATACGGTAATGCCCTTTATACTGAATTCGATCGGATTGAGCATTACCATTTCAGGATCTCCGATCAGGGATTGCCCGAAAGCCCCGGAACAGGACTGGGTTAGGGAAAATTGTGCAACGCTGATGACTTTGTCGGCACTTATATAAATGGCGTCGGTCAGTTTCCCCGTTTCAATAAACTGGCCCTTCCCGATCACTTTTGTCGTTCCATTAAAAGTAACGGAAGTGTTGTCATCCTGAGCCATGATCCGAAGGATATAATTGCGCTCAGCAAACGGAACAACACCATAATTCTTTCCCCAGCTGTTGACCGGATAGAGTTGTTGATACAGTGGATCATAGCTGTGGTTTGGAGGTGTTGGGCAATCTCCGATATCGATCATCGTACTTCCGGAAAAGACAGCGAATTTTTTGCAAGGTGTACTGGGGTCTATTTCTGTAAAAACACCCGTTAAGTCATCTCCGCGGTTCATATATTGATAGACATCGCCTGCCTTTGGCAGGTCTATGGTAAATTCCGGACCAGACTTGGGATGAACCCTGATCTTCGTGTCATCTTCCACTGCCATCAGAACCATAAAATTGTCACCAAAATTACCCTGGGTATAATTCATAGAATAATATTGTTGACCCATGGTCTCGAAAGGAAGGATAAGAGAGGCGGCGGAGCGTGCACCTGCATATATGTGCGCATATGCCGACACACTAGGCATTCCATCAGCTACTTTGACATGGATTCCGCGATTGCCAAGCGCTTTATTCGCATCAATCAGATCGATGTAGGCCTGGGCTCTGGGTATTTTAAATTCAACTGCAGTATTAGGCGCGATGTCTTGACTGCTGCTGTAGGTGCCGCAGGAAACGGTAACCCTGGTGTTTGCTTTTGCAGTTACGAAAACTGACAATTCCGCCAATTGAGGGCCATTATTACTGTTGCTTGGCACATGAGTCGGGAAAACCGCCCAAAAATCCGTTCCTTCACTGGATACAGTCTGAGCGTTGGTTTTTACTGCAGTCAGAGAAAGAATGAATACGCAAACGACTAATATCCATCTGTTCATCTTAAATCATCCCTTAGGATAACTAAGATAATAGATTTTGACGTAATAAAAATTCTAATTGTTTGTTTGCCAATAATAATTGTTCTGTGAGCTCCCTGTTCTCTTTCCTGAGCGCATAGATCTCGTAAGCTTTTTCGATATTAATCCTAAGGTCTTCATCCATCCATGGTTTTTGAATGTATTTATAAACCTGTCCTTTATTGATCGCATCGATAACTGCATTGATATCTGCATATCCGGTAAGCAGGATACGGATAGGGTCAGGGAAATCCGGAATGATAGATTCCAGAAATTCAATTCCCGTCATGACCGGCATTCTCTGATCTGTAATGATCACCTGAATGTTTTCAGCTTCAAGTATTTTTCTGCCCTCTGCCGCCGATTCTGCGACAAAGACGTTAAATAACCTTCTAAAGCCAGCTTTAAAAGAGTTCAAATTATGAACCTCGTCATCTACATATAGAACGTTTATTAATGCATCAGAACTCATACTTATCTAGAATTTTTTGTTAAATATATCGCTTTTATGAGTTTTAAAGAACTATTATCTATGAAAAAATATTTCTTCAAAAAATTTTGTATCATTTGAGCAAGTAGCTCTTAATCTGATATTGCTCATAATCAGGTCATAATTAGGAAATGATTAATTTAGCCAAAATAAAAGTTAAAGATACATTTTCATTATAGGCTTTAAAAGCATAATTTTATTAGATATTTAGCTTATTGCTAGATATACTTGCAAAAAGGGCCAACATTGATAAACAAAATGTATTTAAGTAAAGATAATTATAATTCCATTAAGGAATTAATTTCCGCAACGCAAAATTACAATGATATCTACCAGCCCACATTCTTCAGACTAAATAATCCGGACGATGTGGAAGCGCTAAACACATTATTACAGGCCAAACCCTATGTACAGGTATTTGACACCATCACCAGCCAGTTGAAAGACCTGATCAAAGGTCTAAATCCGACTAAGATCCTCAACGAGGAAGGCATTAGTGAAGCGATTGAAAGGCACCTAAACGGAAATGATCTTTTCAGTTATGGGGTTTGGGTCTACTACCCATGGCTCGAAAAATTGGTACATATCCTTGATGAAAGTGAATATATACAGGTACGCACCAACAGGAACAAGCATAAAATCACTCAACAAGAACAAGATTCGCTGGCCCAAAAAAAGATCGGTGTAATCGGTCTTTCAGTAGGACAGTCTGTTTCGCTTACCCTTGCGATAGAAAGAGGTTTTGGTGAATTAAGGATCGCCGATTTTGACACACTTGATCTGACCAACCTAAACCGTATCCGTTCCGGGGCGCACAACATAGACCTTAAAAAAACTGTAATAGTTGCCAGAGAGATTGCAGAAATTGATCCATTTCTCAAAGTAGTCCCTTTTCATGAAGGCATCACAGATGATAACCTGGAGCAATTTCTAACCGAAAATGGAAAACTGGATCTCCTGATCGACGAATGCGATAGCATTGACATTAAAATTACCTGCCGTGTAAAAGCCAAAGAACTACAAATCCCCGTGGTGATGGAGGCGAGTGACAGGGGAACCATCGACATCGAGCGATTTGATCTGGAACCTGAACGCCCAATACTACATGGTTCAGTAGCGCACCTCGACATCAGCAAGGTAAAGCACCTCAAGACCAGCGAAGAAAAACTGCCTTATATGGTTCCCATATCCGGATTGGAAACGTTATCTCCAAGGATGAAGGCGTCTGCTATCGAAATCATGCAGACCATTACCACCTGGCCGCAGTTGTCGAGTGCCGTAACGTATGGAGGTGGTATTACTGCAGATCTTTCACGCAAGATATTACTGGATCTCCTACATGTTTCCGGGAGGTTCTTCATCGACGTAGATGATCTGATCGGTGACCCTGCCGAAGACAGACCGATCCCTGAAAGTTCAGCGAAAGTGCTCAGCATTCCTGAGATGGACATTATGGCGTCAAAGACTACGCTTAGGGGAAGCGAAGCACTGACTACCACACAATTAAATTTTTTGGTAACAGCTGCCAACCTTGCTCCTTCCGGCGGAAACAGCCAGCCCTGGAAATGGCATTACAAAGATCGCATCCTTCACTTATTTTACGATAAAATCAGCTCAGAAGCTTTTCTTGATTACAACGATACGTCATCGCTCATTTCATTGGGTGCAGCAATAGAAAACCTGCTGCTAACTGCAGAACAGGAAGGTCTTTCTGTACATTGGACGTACTCGACATCGGATTTTCCGACACATATTGCTGCATTCAGCTTTGAAAAAGCAGAGATCAGGAAATCTGAACGCTCAAATACGCTGGCTGCCCAGATTTCTAACCGACATACCAACAGGAAAAAAAGTATAAGAACAGTGATGACACCTGAAGAGATCGGATATCTTTCAGGTGTAGTAAATGACATCCCCGGTACAACTATCGAATGGCTCTTTGATGAAGACAAACAACGGGTCATTGGGCAGATCATTGCCGAAACCGATCTTATGCGTTTCTTCACACCAGATGCACACTATGATTTCGTACATAAAGAAATGCGTTGGAGCCCTGCAGAGGTAGAAACAAGAAAGGATGGAATTGGTGTTCACACCCTGGATCTTGGGATGAATGACCTTATTGGACTTCGCCTGCTCAAAGATACTAAGGCAATCGATTTCCTGAAAAAAATCAATGGTGGAACGGTATTTAAAAAGGTATCCCTGACTCAAATGACAACAGCATCTGGAGTAGGCTTGGTGACCATGCCCGGTACCTCCGATAAAGATTATCTGGAAGGTGGGCGTGCCGTTGAGCGGCTTTGGCTGGCAGCAGCTAGCTTAGGTTATCAGATGCATCCCCTATCTGTGCCTTTAGCCTTCTTCTACAGAAACATCCATGGAAAAGGCATTGGATTGGACCAAAATACCTCGGTCCATCTGAATCAGCTCAGGGAAAAATTCACTGGCATATTTAATACTGACGATCAAAAAGGGGAAATATTTTTATTCCGGTTGTTCAAATCGACCGATTCGGAATTTAGAACGATACGTAAACCAACAAAAGAAACACTGAGCATTGGAAACTAACAAACCAAAAATAGATAAACTGTATTTCAAAGCTTTCAGAGCAGTTGATGACAGACAGGCCTGCCTCAGGTTCATTGAGGGACACACAAAAGTGCTCGAAATCTTTGGGATCACCCAGATTACTTCTGCAAAAATCGACTGGATGTTAAATCCCAACGTCTATCTGGTTGTCGTAACCACCGACAATGACGATAGAATCCTGGCCGGAGGAAGAATACAAATTGCTGGCGGGAACTTTCCGCTACCAATCGAAGATGCCGTTGGATATATGGACGACCGGATCTATCCGATGATCTCGGAGCAAAAAGAGCTTGTTACTGGCGAGTGCTGCGGACTGTGGAACTCATGGGAGGTGGCTGGACTTGGCATCGGAAGCATTTTTCTGGGACGAACTTGTGTCGCTATCACCGAACAACTAAAAATGAAGTCACTTTTCGCTCTTTGTGCACCTGCAACATATAGAAATTGCATTAGGACGGGTTTCCGGGTCATCGATTCGATTGGAAATAAAGGCAAATTTTATTATCCAAAAGAAGATTTGACAGCGACAGCGCTGGTCATTGACGATGTGATTACATTGGACAACACCTTTCCTGATGAAAAAACGGCCATTATGGAGCTCCGAAATAACCTAGTAATGAGTCAAATAGTAGATACTAAGCACGGTGCAATCGAGGTACACTTCGATTTGCGCATCAAAGGAATTACCTCGTGAGAAGAACCCTGTTCATAGCCTTTTTATTGGCTACATTGATTTCGGCAAAGAGCTTTGCCAACTATACTTATGCAGACCCTAATAGTGACCTGATTACCGATGTGGGGCAAAGCACCTGGCTGTTGAAACCATCCCCAGCCAACACTGACATAAAAGCGGTATTAAAATCAGATAAGTTCTACAAAAGCGAAACTAAGGTCATCAACTTTGGTATCTCTGAAGATGCCGGCTGGGCGAGAATGAACATTACCGCTCCAGCTACCGAAAATAGCTATTTACTCATAGAACAGTCCAGGTTGATCAATCCGGAATGTTATATTTTGTTCAACGATGGCATCTTAAAAAAAATACCCCTGGTCGCTATCAAGGACCTAAAAGACCAGCAATGGCCTGGAACTGGTTTCATAGCGAAACTTCCAAAAATGCTCCATACAGATTCTTACCAACTATTCGTAAAGCTGATGAGCCATGAACTATTGGTGACCACCTTAAAAATAGGCAAGAAGGATTCTTTTAGCGACGAACTGATTACTAAAGAGATGCTTTTTGGTCTCTATTCCGGAATTATGTTTGTAATGTTGATTTACAACTTGTTTCTTTATCTGTCTGTTCGTGACCGCAGCTACATTTACTATGTTTTTTATATCCTATCGATTTGGTTAACGCAGATATCTATTTCTGGATTTGCAGCCAAATACCTTTGGCCTGGAAGTGAGTGGCTGGGATTGAATTCAGTTAGCATATTCTCCTCGCTTACAGGAATCATGGCCTTTATCTTCATTAAAGAGTTCCTAAACATCAGTCGTGGAAGAAAGCCTTTGTCCGGTTATATTTATTTTAACCTGCTGACTTTCTCAATCAGCCTGCTGTTTACCTTTGCGGGAGCCAAACACCTGGGCTTCATTACCATGCAGCTCGCAACGTTTGTTGGTTCTCTTTTTGCGCTCTACATTGCATTTATCGTTTACAAGAGTGGCTTTGCCCCTGCCAAATACTTCCTGATTGCATGGTCATTGCTGCTGATCGGTGCCTGTCTGTTCATCATGAAGGACTACAACGTTATTCCTTATAATAACTTCACGGTATATATCCTACAGATAGCCTCAGCGACTGAAGTAACACTTCTTTCCTTTGCCCTTGCTGATAAGATCAATATCTTTAAAAAGGAAAAAGAGGAATCTCAGGCTGAAGCACTAAAGATATTGACGGAGAATGAGAAACTCGTAAGAGAACAAAACGTCCTTTTGGAAATCAAAGTAAAGGAACGTACAGAAGCTCTTGAAAACACAAATGAGACGCTGAATTCCACCCTGACCAATCTAAAAGAAGCACAGTCCCAATTGGTGGATGCGGAGAAAATGGCCGGACTGGGTCAGCTGACTGCGGGTATTGCCCATGAGATCAACAATCCGATCAATTTTGTGACCTCAAACATCAAGCCGCTGGAACTGGACATCAACGAGCTCAATGATGTCATCAATATGTATGAGCAACTTGACTTAACGGGAGATGTACAACAACAACTTCAGGCTATAGAATCCTTCAAGAAAAGAATAGACATCTCCTTTGTGAGGGATGAGATCAAATCATTGCTCTCTGGTATAGGCGAAGGAGCCAAAAGAACTGCTGAGATCATCAGAAGTCTGAAAAACTTCAGCAGACTGGACGAGAACGACACCAAGCCAGTAGATTTAATCGAAGGTCTGGACTCCACACTGGTACTGATCAGAAGTACATTCCCTCAGAATCTTACCATTGTAAAAGACTATCAACAGATCTCAGAGGTTGAATGTATGCCAGGTAAGATCAACCAGGTATTCATGAACCTCATGACCAACGCTGTACAGGCGATCAAGTACAAGCAGAACCATGAAGATGAGCAGTTCATTACACTGAAGACCTGGCAGGAAGGGAATATGGTGAAGATCAGCATCAAGGATTCAGGAACCGGAATGACCGATGAGGTGAAACAAAAGATATTTGAACCCTTCTTCACGACCAAAGATGTTGGAGAAGGCACAGGGCTTGGATTATCCATTGTTTTCCGGATCATTGAAAATCATCACGGTACGATAGACGTAATTACAAAAGTAAATCAAGGTACCGAATTTATTATTACCTTGCCTGTAAACTAAAAACAATCTTTACTATGAATGCACCTACTATACGAGTGCTGTATATTGATGATGAGGAGAACAACTTAAACGCATTTAAGGCGGGTTTTAGGAGGCAATATGAAATTTACACCGCGATTTCTGCTGCAGATGGTTTAAAAATACTGGAAAATGTTCCAGTTCATGTCATTATAGCGGATCAGAAAATGCCCCAGACCACGGGGGTGGAATTTTTCAAGAGCATAGTAAAGACCTTTCCCGATCCGATCAGGATATTGTTGACAGGATATACCGATATAGAAGCGCTTGCAGATGCGATTAACCATGGGGATATCTATAGATACATTACCAAGCCCTGGAATGATCTTGAATTGCATAACTCCATTAAGAATGCCTATGATGCTTATAAAGCAAAAATAGACCTCCGTGATAAGGTTGCAGAACTTGAAAAGACAAATGATGAACTCAATAGGTTTATCTATAGCATATCTCATGAACTGAGAGCCCCACTGGTGTCGGCAATGGGCATCGTCAATGTGGTGAAAATGGAAAACCTTTTTCATTCCAGCGGAGAATACTGGGGTATGATTGAAACCTGCTCAAATAAACTGGATTATTATATCCAGAAAACCCTTCAGTACTACAAGAATAACAAATTGGTAAATGAAAATACACCGATTGATTTTAAATCACTGGTGGCTGAGCTGATCGAACTTTATTCCTATACAGACAGGGAAACTAATTTCAAGGTCAATATCGAACAAGATATTCCTTTCATTGGTGATGCCTTCAGAATTGAAGTGATTTTAGGGAATCTGATCTCTAATGCGATTACGTATCAAAAAGAAGATGAGCAACATAAAATAGTAGATATTCAAATTCAGGTTAAAAAAGATGTTGCTGAGATTTCTATCAGTGACAACGGGATGGGTATTTTAAATGAGCATTTGGAAAAAATCTTTACCCAATTCTTTAAAAGTAAGACCAATCATGGAAGCGGTCTAGGCCTTTTTATCGTAAAGGAAGCCTTGAATAAAATCAATGGAAAAATTTCAGTAAGCTCAAATCTACAAGACGGTACAACTTTTAAAATAAAAATCCCCAATGTTAAATAAACCCAGAAAAGTAATGCTGATAGATGACAACGAAGTTGATCTTAAAATCAATTCGAAAATCATCACGATATCTAAATTATTTGACGAAATTATTCTTTGCATGTCTGGCGAAGAAGCACTTACCTATCTCAATGATCATATAGACAACGACAGTGCTTTGCCTGATTTTATCCTGCTGGACATACAGATGCCGGAAATGGACGGCTTTGAATTTCTGGAATTCTATAAAAAACTTCCAAAATCAGTCACAGAAAAATGTCTGATCGCCATACTTTCATCCACCTTGGATTTTGGTGATATTAAAAAGGCAGAAGCCAGTCCTTATGTCATTAAACTATTGAAGAAACCTTTGTTCCCGAAGGAGCTGGAAGAAGTACTAAAAAAATATTTCATTCTGTAGGTAGTTATTAAACCCCTGAAACAGATGTTCACAAAAAAGCCATTTCTATTGCTAGAAATGGCTTTGTAGTTGGTGGGCCATGATGGGCTCGAACCATCGACCAAAAGATTATGAGTCTTCTACTCTAACCAACTGAGCTAATGGCCCCACTAAAATCTTATTAGATTTTGCGAGTGCAATGTTACATATTTGTATTCAATTTTAAAAACTGTTTCATGCAAAAAATTAAAAATATCATCTTCGACTACGGCAACGTCATCTTTGAGATCGACTTTAGAATCGCGCAAAAAGCTCTTTCACAATTAGGTATCCCAGATATTGAACACTTTTTTGGCCATAAAGGGCATGATCAATTATTTAGCGATTTGGAGACTGGAGCTATATCCGCGGCAAGCTTTAGAGAAGGAATTCGCAAATTTGCCTGCAATCCAGATTTAAAAGACGAAGATATTGATGCTGCCTGGAATAGCTTGCTCATCGGGGTTCCGGAAAAAGTCCACGATACTCTGCTTCGGGTGAAGGAAAAATACCGGACATTCCTACTCAGCAATACCAATGAAATTCACCTGGACTACATTCTGAAATATCTGAAGAAAGAATTTGAACTGGAAAATAACGACAGTCTCTTCGAAAAGGCCTACTATTCTCAGCAAATGCGTTTACGCAAACCTCATGTTGAAATCTTTGAGCGCGTTATCCAGGAGAATAACCTGATTCCGGAAGAGACACTTTTTATTGACGATAGCCCTCAACATCTTGAAGGAGCCAAACAAGCCGGACTTCACACCCTTTTAATGGATAGGCATCCCCGCGATCTCAGCCAGTTTTTGGCCGATCAGGGCCTGCTATAGCCTATAATAGAATCCCTCTATATTCATATAGAAAATAGCAGTTTGCGAGCGCTATCCTTTATCCATAGTTTTATCGAAATACTAAAAAAAGATAAACTATGACAGAGGATAGCCCAAACAAACAGAAGCTGACAACCGCTTCCGGAAGACCATACGTAGAACATGAGAATACACAATCTGTAGGCAACAGGGGGCCTCTCTTGCTGCAGGATTTCATCTTGCATGAGAAAATGGCACACTTCAATCGTGAACGCATTCCAGAACGTGTTGTTCATGCGAAGGGAACGGGCGCATATGGAACTTTTAAGGTAACACAGGACATTAGCCAATATACCAAGGCTAAGATCTTTAACCAGATTGGTAAAGAATGCAAAATCTTCTTACGGTTTTCCACAGTTGGCGGCGAAAAAGGAAGTGCTGACTCGGAGCGGGATCCACGCGGATTTGCGCTCAGGTTATATACAGAAGATGGCAATTGGGACATTGTAGGAAACAATACGCCTGTATTTTTCGTGAAAGACCCAAAAAAATTCAGCGATTTCATCCACACACAGAAACGGGATCCCAGAACCAATTTGAAAAGTCCGACCATGATGTGGGATTTCTGGTCACTAAATCCTGAAAGTCTGCATCAGGTCATGATCCTGATGAGTGACAGGGGAACTCCATATTCCTATCGTCATATGGATGGATTCGGAAGTCATACCTTCTCCATGATCAATGCAGCAAATGAGCGGGTATGGGTAAAGTTCCATTTCAAAACCCAACAAGGCATACAAAATTTTACAGGACCGGAAGCTGACGCAATGCGAAGCCAAGATATGGACCATGCACAGCGAGACCTGGTCGATGCCATCGATCGCAAAGAGTTTCCGAAATGGTCTGTCAAAATACAGGTGATGACTGCACAGGAGGCCAAAATCTTCCGCTGGAATCCCTTCGACCTGACTAAGGTTTGGCCACACGGAGAATTCCCTTTGATCGACGTTGGTGAAATAGAGCTCAATGAAATTCCAAAGAATTACTTCGCACATGTGGAACAGGCAGCTTTTGCTCCTACCAATCAAGTGGATGGCATCGGTTTCTCGCCCGACAGAATGTTGCAGGGCAGAATCCTGTCCTACCCCGATGCAGCAAGGCATCGTCTGGGGGTCAATTACGAACAGCTATCGGTAAATGCCTGCCCCTTCATCACCAACAATTTTCACAGGGACGGTGCTATGAGATTTGATGACAATGGGAACGACAGTCCGAACTACTTTCCAAATAGTTTTGGGGACGTAGCTCCTGATTTAGCTTATAAAGAGCCTGCACAGGAACTGGATTCCAGTCTAGCGGATTGGTACGACAGGAATCATGGAGAGGGCGATAATGACCATTACACCCAACCTGGAAACCTATACCGGAATGTCATGAATGAAGCTGAACGCAAAAATCTCGTCAACAATATTGTGACAGCCATGAGCGGTGTGAGCGGTCCTAAGCGGGATCAGATCATTAACCTACAGTTGTGCCACTGGTTTAGGGCAGACATTGCACTGGGTATGGCCATAGCGAAAGGACTGGGTGTAGATGTCGAAAGTGCAGTACCCAAACAGCACAGCTAGTCCCATAAAAAAAGCGATCCTTCAGTGGGATCGCTTTTTTTCCAATTATAATTTTCTTCTTTGCTTCTCTTTGATGATGAGGCCGAGCTCACGGCTGGTCTGCCCTGCGATAGATGTGTTTTCCTGAGCTCTTCTGAACAAATAAGGCATCACAGCCTTAACCGGTCCATAGGGCACGTACTTAGCTACATTGTATCCTGCATCAGAGAGGTTGAAACTCAGGTTATCACTCATACCCAATAACTGTGCAAAATATACATGCGGATGATTATGGTCTATATCGTATTCGTCAAGCAACTGTGCCAGAAGTCTGCTACTTTGCTCATTATGCGTCCCGCAGACAATGGCTATTTCATTGATGTGCTCCATTGAATATTTCAACGACTCATCGTAATCTCTGTCAGACGCCTCTTTAGTGGGCTGTATTGGGGATGGATAGCCCATTTCCTCAGCGCGTTTACGTTCTTTTTCCATATAAGCACCCCTAACCATCTTCACTCCAAGAATAAAACCTTCCGCTCTTGCAATCAGGTGATCGGCCTTCATATCTGCCAACTTATCATGACGGTACATCTGATAAGTATTGTACACAATGATCTCCTCCTTATTGAAAAGACGCATCATGTCCAGTGCCAACTGATCAATGGTATCCTGAATCCATGTCTCTTCTGCGTCGATCATTACCGGAACCTTTTTATCATACGCAGCCCTGCAAATCTTTTCACACCTGGCTTGTACCTTTTTGAATTCGTCCTGTTCTTCAGCATTTAAGGCTTTACCGGCATCCAATTTCTCCAACAAACCAAATCGTCCGATACCTGTAACTTTAAATACGGTGATCGGAATGCGGGTATCGCCTGCAGCCCGCTCTATTGTCCTGATGATCTCCTCGCAGGTAAAATCAAAAACGGCCTCTTCCTCTTCCCCCTCTACAGAATAATCCAGAATGGTTCCTACCTGTCCGGAATTCAGTTGTGCGACAGTACTTTCACATTCAGCGATCGTTTCCCCTCCACAAAAATGTTTAAAAATGGTGGCTTTAATGATCCCTTTGATCGGCATACCAATGTTCATGAAAAAATTGGTGATCGGTGGGCCTACTTTAGTCAGAAAATTACTGCTGATGATCTTGAAAAGCCAATAGGCCGCATTGAGTTCTCCATTGGATTTGCTGCGAAAAGCTACTTCTGTGTTGTCAAAATTAATTGACTTTCTGGGGGATATTTTCATTCCTAAATGATCTGTTTGATAAAATCGTTGGCAAAAATATATATTCCTTGGTTAGGAGTGATAAAACACTTTATAAATAATTGTAAGTTTGCCTTATAATGATAGAATTTAAATTAGAAGGCGAATTTATTCCCCTCATTCAGTTGTTAAAAGCGACCGGACTTGTACAAAGTGGCGGTGAAGCACAAACGGTTGTAGAAGACGGTCTGATCAAATACAATGGAGCGGTTGATTACCGCAAGCGCTTAAAAGTGCGTGTCGGAGATGTGATTGATTTCATGGGCCAGAAAATAAAAGTAATTTAATGAAGACATTAGACAGCGCAGGTCACAGCATCCATTTCGAAACGCAGCTTGCTTCTTTAGCCCAAGTATTCGAATCTGGAAAATACAGTAAGGTATTTGTTTTCGCGGACGGCAATACTGCTATACACTGTTTGCCGCTCTTTCAGGAAATGCTGGATGACTTCAGCGGCTTTGACCTGATAGAAACCGATCCGGGTGAAGAGAATAAGAATATTGATTTCTGTATAGGCATATGGAAAACTTTGTTGGATTTTGGAGCAGACAGAAAATGCCTGATGATCAATCTCGGTGGAGGTGTAGTGACCGATTTGGGGGGATTCGTTGCTTCCACTTACAAACGGGGGATTGATTTCATCAATATTCCAACTACCTTACTGTCACAAGTAGATGCTTCTGTAGGCGGTAAGACCGGCATAGATATCGACAATGTGAAAAATATGGTCGGTACATTTACACTCCCTCAGGCGGTGTTCATCGAAACTGCATTTTTAAAGACTGTACCTTCACGTGAATTGCTTTCCGGTTTCGCCGAGATGATCAAACACGGTCTGATTGTAGACGAAGTCTATTATCAGGAGCTGAAAAATGCGGACTACGAGCACATCACTGCTGAAGCGATCTACCGTTCTGTAGCAATTAAAAATGAGGTAGTCACCGAAGATCCTCACGAAAAAGGATTGAGAAAGATATTAAATTACGGGCACACCATCGGTCATGCGGTAGAAACTTATGCGCTGACCAATGATGCTAAACCGCTGACACATGGTGAAGCCATTGCGATAGGGATGATCTGCGAAGCCTATCTTTCCGTTAAAAATAACACGCTGAAAGAAACAGAACTACAAGATATATCCACCTACCTGTTGAGGCTATACCCCAAATACCATATCCAACAAGAGAGTTATGACCAACTGCTGGAACTGATGCAAAGCGATAAGAAGAATGAAAACGGGTTGATCATGTTTTCATTACTGAGCCGGATCGGTGCCTGCGACTTCAACTGCAGGGTTTCCGAATCGGACATCCGCGACAGTTTGAGCTATTACAATAGCCTGAATGCCTAAGTAATTTGAGTGTCCGGAGGACGCAGAAGCAGACAATAAATTATTTTTTTAAAATAACTATTGACAAATTAAATTTTGTTGCTACATTTGGAAAAACAAAAAAAGAAATTTTGAACAACATCACTACATATTGGTTTGGTTACTTCTACTACTTTAGTAAGAGCCGGGACTGATATGCAATGAATCAAACAAGATAAATGTATACGAAAAGTCCCGGCCTAAAGCCGGGACTTTTTTCGTTTAAAGCAATAACGCAGAAAAACAAATGAAAAAAGGAGTAAGAGTAGCAATTCAGGGTATCAAAGCATCTTTCCACGAAGAGGCAGCCTTTAAATTTTTCGGAAAAGACATTCAAACCATTGAGTGTAATTCTTTTAAACTGACCTGCGAAAGTCTGGAGAATGATGAAGCTGATTTTGTGGTCATGGCAATAGAGAATTCGATTGCCGGAAGTTTGCTACCTAACTACACCCTAATCCGTGAATATAATTTCGCTATCGTAGGTGAAGTTTACCTACCCATCCAACTCCACCTGATGGCACTTCCCGGCGTAAAATTTGAAGATGTAAAATTCGCCACCTCCCACCCTATTGCCATCCGTCAATGTGTCGATTTCCTGGACGATTTCCCTAACATTCAAGTCATCGAAAGCAATGATACTGCAGCATGCGCCAAACGCATCAGAGATGAGCAGCTGAAAGATACCGTAGCTATCGCAAATGCACTTGCCGCGGAGTTATACGGCCTCAACATTATAGAAAGAAGGATCGAATCCAATAAGAAAAATTTCACCAGGTTTCTGATCCTGAAAAAAGATAAGACAGCAGAAGTCAATGACATCAACAAGGCTTCTATCTGTTTCCAGGTAGGCAACCACGTAGGTGCCTTGTCAAAAGTACTCAACATTTTCGCCGAACAGCAGGTCAACCTCACCAAAATCCAGAGTATGCCGGTATTGGGCAAAAGAAATGAATACTATTTCTATGTAGATATGGAATGGAAAAACATGGAAGATTACGACAAGGCCATTCGTCAGGCGCTAAAATATACGGTGAACTTCAACATCATGGGCGAATACCTGAAAAACGATAAAGTTTAATCCACAGAAAAAGAGAAAATTAAAATATTAACACAATATCAAACCCCGAAACAATGAAATTACAATTAAACATTCAGCCGATCAGCAGCTGGCTTGACATCAAAAATGAACCTCTGATCATCTCAGGACCATGCAGTGCAGAAACTGAAGAACAATTGCTCACTACAGCACATTTACTTGCAGCAACAGGTAAAGTATCTGTCCTGAGGGCAGGAATCTGGAAGCCGCGTACCCGTCCGGGAGAATTCGAAGGTATCGGCAGCATCGGTCTGGAGTGGTTGAAAAGAGCCAAAGCAGAAACAGGTTTACCAACTGCAGTAGAGGTAGCGAATGCAAAACACGTAGAAGAAGCTTTGGCAGCTGGCGTTGATATCCTTTGGATCGGCGCACGTTCCACTGTAAACCCATTTACCGTACAGGAAATTGCTGACGCCTTACAAGGTGTAGACGTCCCTGTATTGGTAAAAAATCCGGTAAACCCAGATCTTCAATTGTGGGCCGGTGCATTAGAACGCATTAACCGTGCTGGTATCACCAAATTGGGTGCAATCCACCGCGGGTTTTCTTCATTTGAAAAAAGTTCGTTCCGTAACGAACCAATGTGGGAACTCGCCATCCAATTGAAAACTTTATTACCTGACCTGCCTATCATCAATGATCCAAGTCACATTTGCGGTAACCGCGAACTGATTCCTTACATTGCTCAAAAAGCGTTGGATCTGGACATGCAGGGACTAATGATAGAATCACACGTAGATCCTTCCGTCGCCTGGACTGATGCAAAACAACAAGTAACTCCTGCTGCTTTGGGAGAACTGGCAGACCGTCTGACTGTACGTGAACCAGAATCTAAAAACGAAGCTTTCACTGATCAGCTGGCTGACCTTCGCAAGCAGATTGATAAAATCGACGACCTTCTGTTGCAAAAACTGGGAGAACGTATGGCTATTGTTGGTAAAATCGGTGAATTCAAACGCGATAATCAGGTTACTATTCTTCAGGTAAACCGCTGGGATGCCATCATTAAAAAAGGCATTTCATTTGCAAAAGCCCTTAAACTGGATGTAAACTTTACAGAGAAATTCCTCGAACTTGTTCACGGAGAATCTATCCGTAAGCAAACAGAGATCATGAACGCAGGTAAAGCAGAAAAAGGAATTGCTGCAGAAGCACACACTGAAGTTAAATCTTAATAATGAGTAAACATGCGCTTGTTTCCTTCAAAGGAAACAAACCTATTGAGACAGCGATTACCCTAACGGGTTCCAAAAGTGAATGTAACCGTGCATTGATCATCAGTGCATTGAGCAGAGGATCGGTGGAGATCGAAAACATGTCGAACGCAGCCGATACCGTCACTTTAAACCGCATACTCCAAAGCATTTCGCAGCAAAACCCACATCAGCAAACTGTTGATGTGGGACCTGCGGGTACCGCAATGCGTTTTCTGACAGCCTTTCTTTCTGTGCAGCAAGGTGATTTTTTATTGACAGGAACAGAAAGAATGAAACAAAGGCCAATCGGTATCCTGGCAGAAGCGCTCAAAGCAGTTGGGGCTTCCATTTCCTATGCCGGAGCGGAAGGTTTCCCTCCTCTTTCTATCCAGGGTCCCTTGCAGCAAAGTAATGACCGCGTAAGCATCAAAGGTGACGTAAGCAGCCAGTATATTTCAGCCCTGCTGATGGTTGCCCCCACACTTTCACAGGGTTTGACACTGGAGATTGAAGGTGAACTGACTTCGGTTCCTTATGTAAAAATGACTCTGGACATGCTGCAGGAAGCTGGTATCAGCCATACCTGGAGCGGCAACAGCATCAGTATTCAGGCGCAGGATTTTGGGACAGCCATTCTTGCAATAGAACCAGATTGGAGTGCAGCATCTTATTGGTATAGTATCGCCTGCTTAAGTGGTTCAGCTAATATCGAATTGCCCTACCTGAAAGAGAAAAGTCTTCAGGGCGATAGCCGGATCAGGGAAATCATGCAGGCTTTTGGTGTCAGCACCAGCAAAACAGAAAAAGGCATTTTAATCCAGTCTTCAGCAAAAGACTTCAACAAAGAAATACTAAATCTAAAGGATTGTCCGGACCTTGCGCAAACCATCATTGTATGTGCAGCGGCGCTAGGCAAAGACCTGGCATTTACCGGTCTGGAAACTTTGAAGATCAAAGAAACCGACCGCGTACAGGCATTGCAAAACGAACTCGCAAAGATTGGCGTATTGTTGAAGGAAGATAACCTGATTTATACCCTTGATTGCACAAACCTTCATTTCCCGGAGAAAGTTACTTTCGGAACCTATGAAGACCACAGAATGGCTATGGCTTTTGCACCACTGGCTTTGCTCATCAATGAAGTGGAACTGGAGGAAATGAATGTGGTAGAAAAATCCTATCCCGACTTCTGGAAGGATCTGGAAAAAGCAGGCTTTACCGTACAAGAAGTTTAAGCCCAATAAATCGTAAACCTAAAAACGTATATCAATGGCAGGCAATACATTTGGTCAATTATTTAGGATCAGCACTTTTGGAGAGTCACATGGAACTGCCATAGGTGTCATCCTGGATGGCTGTCCCGCACAGTTACCTATAGATCTGGACTTTATACAATCGGAACTGGATAAACGCAGGCCAGGGCAGTCTAAAATCACTACCCAACGCAAAGAAAGCGATACTGTACAGATCCTTTCAGGAACTTTTGAAGGGAAAAGTACAGGTACACCAATAGCGATGCTGATCCCAAATGAAGATCAGCGCAGTAAAGACTACAGTCACAATACAGATGTTTACCGCCCTTCCCACGCAGATTATACCTATGATGCGAAATACGGGATCAGGGATTACCGTGGGGGAGGCAGATCCTCTGCCAGGGAAACCGCAGCGCGGGTTGCCGCAGGAGCGATAGCTAAGCTCCTCCTTAAACATCATGGCATTGAGGTATTTGCACATGTTTCAGCCGTTGGGCAGATCCAGGCACCAAACCTCGCGCACGATGACATTGCCGAACTGCTGATCTCCAGGGAGGAAAACATCGTACGTTGCGCAGATCCGGCGACCGCCAACCAGATGATCGAATTTATTGATGGTGTGCGCAAAGATGGAGATACTGTCGGTGGAAAGGTAAGCTGCATCATCAAGAATTGTCCGGTTGGACTGGGAGAACCAGTATTCGACAAGCTCCATGCCGATCTGGGTAAGGCGATGCTTAGCATCAATGCCGTTCACGGCTTTGAATATGGCTCTGGCTTCCTCGGCAGTGAAATGCGCGGTTCAGAACACAATGATGTATTTCTGGTCAATGGAGGCCAACCCAAAACCCTTACCAATTTTTCCGGCGGGATACAGGGGGGGATTTCAAACGGGATGGAAATCAACTTCAGCGTTGCTTTTAAACCTGTTGCAACAATTATGCACAACCAGCAGACGATTAACGCTGCAGGAGAAGCTGCAGAAATCAAAGGAAAAGGCCGACACGATCCCTGTGTAGTACCAAGAGCAGTAGTAATTGTTGAGGCAATGGCAGCATTGGTACTTGCAGACCATTTACTGAGGAACAAGAGCAGTAAGCTTTAACCCGTTATTTCGTAAAAAAAGGGCTGAGAATAAATTCGCAGCCCTTTTTAATGTTTATCTTTCTTTAAAAAATAGATGGAAATTTCGTAGAATTATGGTCATGCATCATCTGGTAAACCAATTCTACAATATCATCTACAGACGGTTTGCTAAAATAGTCTCCGTCTGATCCATAAGGCGGGCGGTGTGCCTTTGCAGTTAGCGTTCTTGGTTGTCCGTCCAGATGATAGTAGCCATTCTGTTCCTCCAAGATCTGCTGGAGGATGAATCCTGCTCCCCCGCCGGGTACATCCTCATCTACGACAAGCAGTTTATTCGTTTTGCTCAGCGAAGCAGCACAAATCTGATGTTTATCAAAAGGCAACAAGGTTTGGGGATCAATGATCTCTACCAAAATACCAAACTGGGCGAGTTCCTCTGCAGCTTCCTGCACCACCCTTAGTGTAGACCCATAGGAAACTATGGTCACATCTGTTCCCTCTTTAATCACCTCCGCCTCACCCAAAGCAACGGTATATTCACCGACATTATCGGGCAATTTCTCTTTTAAGCGATATCCGTTTAGGCATTCAATAACAAGCGCAGGTTCATCTGAGCGAAATAAAGTATTGTACATTCCGGCAGCCTGGGTCATATTTCTCGGCACACAGATGTGCAGACCTCTCAAAGAACCCAGGATCATCGCCATAGGAGAACCTGAATGCCATACACCTTCCAGCCGGTGCCCGCGGGTCCTGATGATCACAGGTGCCTTTTGCCCTGCCTTAGTGCGGTAAGACAAGCTTGCTAAGTCATCGCTAAGAATATTTAATGCGTAGAGAAGGTAATCCAGATACTGAATTTCAGCAATCGGCTTAAGGCCTCTTAGTGCCAGGCCTATGCCCTGTCCTACTATGGTCATTTCTCTGATTCCGGTATCCGTAATCCTTAACTCTCCGTATTTTGCCTGAAGCCCTGCAAAACCCTGATTCACATCGCCTATCGCACCGAGATCTTCCCCGAAAGCAACTAAACGCTCATCACGCGAAAAATTAGCATCGAAACAGGCGTTTAACAATTCCCTTCCGTCTACCATTTTACTTTCGTCCGTGTAAACGGCGCCTACGCGATTCACTAAAAATGGGCTATCTATGCCATCAGTAAATAATTTAGAGTTGTAGCGTTCCTGATTCAGTTCACTTTGCTCAGCGTACCATTTTAGCAGTTCATCCCTCACAGCTGACGGGTCCGCGGCGCTTAAACGGAGTGCTTTTCTAGCTGCAGAAATGACTTCCTTACGCAAGGCATCCGGGGTACCGGAGAGTTGACTTGCAATTTTTGATATAGTTGAATTTCCTTTGGCAACTGAATTGATCAATGCGATCGCCTCATCTTTTTCTACCTTTATACTGGCCAAAAATTCGTTCCATGCTTCTATCTGTGTATCCCTAACCAGCTTTTTGGCTGCCGCTTCCAGGAGAATAAGCTCTTCTTCGGTAATGATTGCAGATTCCAGCATCCATTTACGCATTTGAAGGATGCAATCATATTCCTTTTCCCAATCCAGGCGGTCTTTATCTTTATAACGTTCATGCGAACCCGAAGTAGAGTGGCCCTGTGGCTGGGTTACTTCTGTCACATGGATCAGTACAGGCACGTGTTCCTCGCGACAAACATCTATCGCTTTCTGATAGATCTCACAAAGTGCAGGATAATCCCAGCCCCTTACCTTATAAATTTCATAGCCGGCAGCATTTTCGTCACGCTGGAAACCTTTAAGAATCTCGGAGATGTCTTCTTTCGTAGTCTGAAATTTCGCGGGTACGGAGATCCCATAACCGTCGTCCCAAATGGACATTGCCATTGGAATCTGCAGCACACCAGCAGCATTAATGGCTTCAAAAAATACACCTTCTGAAGTAGAGGCATTTCCTATAGTACCAAAAGCTACTTCATTCCCGTTTACCGAAAAGTTCTTTAAATAACTGAGTTCAGGATTTTGTCGGTATAATTTTGATGCATATGCCAGTCCAACGAGCCTGGCCATCTGTCCGCCTGTTGGCGCGATATCTGATGAACAGTTTTTGATCTCAGTAAGGTCTTTCCAGCTTCCATCTTCATTGATAGAACGCGAGGCGAAATGACAGTTCATCTGCCTCCCACCAGAAGCCGGATCAGCGGTTATGCTTGGATTTGCGTACAGTTGCGCGAAAAACTCTTTGAGTGTACAAATGCCTGTAGCAAAAGCGAATGTCTGATCCCTGTAATAGCCAGATCTCCAGTCGCCATTCTTGAAAGCCTTTGCCATTGCAATCTGCGGAACCTCTTTACCATCGCCAAAAATACCAAATTTGGCTTTCCCTGTTAACACTTCCTTCCGGCCCAATAAACTCGCCTGTCTACTTTCAAAGGCGATTTTGTAGTCGTTGATCACAATTGTTTTGAAGTCGTCAAAACTTAACTCTGAAGCGTCAATAGGATTAGTCGTCAGTTTCACATTTGGCGTCATAAGCAAATCGGTTATGTGCCAAAGATACACAAAATATAAAGTATGACTTACGTGTGTAATGGAATTAATATGTTGGAATACTTTTTGAAATACCAATGAAAAGATTAAATTTGTTTTAAAACCCCATTACAAATGAAAAAGCTATTCTTATTATTTACACTGGTGATAGGCATTACCGCCGCTGCGAATGCTCAGTCTAAACCTGCGGAATTTAAATTCGATAAAGAGACTTACGATTTTGGTAAAATCCCATTGAACAAACCAGCTTCGGTAGAGTTTAAATTCACCAATATTGGTGATCAGCCACTCATCCTGAGCAAAGTAGAGACAACTTGCGGATGTACTGTACCTGAATATACGCAGACTCCTGTAAAAAAAGGTGAAACCGGTACCATTAAAGTAACCTATAACCCAACAGGTGCTGCATTGCCATTCAGCAAAAGCATTACGATCACTTCTAACGCAAAAACAACTACCAAAGTCCTTTACATCAAAGGAGAAACGGTGGCTGCAAGTACGAAATAGAAATCCCGAAGATATTTTTAAATTAAAACCTCGTTAATCAACGAGGTTTTTTATTTTTGCGCCATGCCAAAAATATCAGAAAAAGGGATTCAAATGCCCGCTTCACCAATAAGAAAGTTAACGCCTTTTGCTGATCAGGCTAAAAGGTCAGGTAAAACTGTCTACCACCTGAATATCGGACAACCAGATATTGCCACTCCGGAAGGGATGCTCAATGCAATCAAGAACATCGATTTTGATGTATGGGCCTATACTCCATCAGAAGGAACACTGGCTTACCGGACTAAACTTGCTGAATATTACAACAAACTGGGCTACAACATTACGCCTGAAGATATACTCGTTACCGTAGGCGGATCTGAAGCCATCACCATAGCGATGCAAACTTGCGTGAATGAAGGTGATGAAATCATTATCCCAGAGCCTTTTTACGCAAACTACAACGGATTTGCCTGCATGAGCAATGTGGTGGTCAAACCGATTTTGTCTTATATAGAAAATGGCTTTGCATTACCACCGATTGCTGAATTTGAAAAACTGATCACAGATAAGACCAAAGCGATCATCATTTGCAATCCCAACAACCCTACTGGTTACCTGTATTCGAGAGAAGAACTGGATGCATTAAAGGCACTTTGCCTGAAATATGACCTGTTCCTGTTTTCCGATGAAGCTTACCGGGAATTCTGTTATGATGGCCGGGAGTTCATTTCACCAATGCACCTGGAAGGTTTAGATCAGAATGTGGTGGTGATGGATACAGTCTCCAAACGTTATAGTGCTTGCGGAGCACGGTTGGGCTGTTTAATCACGAAAAACAAAGAAGTGATCCAATCGGGTTTGAAATTTGCCCAAGCCAGGTTAAGCCCGGGTATGGTAGAACAAATTGCAGGTGCAGCAGCGGTAGATACCCCTGACAGTTATTTTGAAGCGGTAAATAAAGAATATACCCTCCGCAGAGATACTTTGGTGAAACGGCTAAATGCCATTGATGGCGTATTCTGCCCTAACCCGGGCGGTGCATTCTACGTGGTAGCCAAATTCCCGATAGATGATGCTGACAAATTCTGTCAGTGGATCCTAGAAAGTTTCGAACATGAAGGTGCTACTGTCATGATGGCACCAGCAACCGGATTTTATTCTACTGCGGGATCAGGAAAGAATGAAGTCAGGATGGCCTATGTTCTGAATACAAATGACCTTAACAAAGCCATGGACTGCCTTGAAGTTGCTTTGCAACAGTATCCGGGTAGGACAGTGTAAATCGGCATATTATTTGTATATTTGTATCCCGGTTGAAAATCTTATGAAGTTATGCATAGGTATTTAAACTTTAAAATGGGGCCGTTTTGGATTTGACAGGGTGGCGCTGAGTATGTTAGCATGCAGTGCGTTGTACGGAGAGCACTTAAAAGAGAACGTTCACACTATAATTGGCGAAAATAACTACGCCTTAGCTGCCTAATTTAGAATTAGCTTAGCTTTTGTCCCTCTAACTGCTGCGATGTTAGGTTAGAATATGGGGCATCGAAATAACAACGCTGGCAATTGTAAGGTGTGGTACAATTGTGAGATAAAGCACCTAAGGTGAACGGTTAGGTCGGTTTCCAGCCCGCCAGATCCCTACAATTAATTGGAAAATAAGCATGTAGAAGGCATAATTTATCACACAACTGGACAAGGGTTCGAACCCCTTCGGCTCCACAAAACACAGAAGCAGCTCAAATGAGCTGCTTTTTTAATTAATAGCCCTCAAAAAACTGTATCTATCTACCAATCCCCAATAGGCTCAATTGAGCTCAAGCTTATATACACCCGATGGAAAAGTAGCCTGAAATTTTCGCTTCAGTTTTTGAACAGGGACAGCCTGACCAGATTCATCTATGATGCTTGTTTTCCCGGCCGGCAAAACGAAAGTTGCTGAGGAATTTACCGGAATTTCAATCAGGATGTACATTTTGCCATTGCTTTCTTTTTTCCATTCCGAGCGAATTTTACCGTAAGGGCTATCATAGGAAGACTTACAGAAGCTGAGTTCTGCAACCGGTTTTGGTTCGATCCAAAAATGCTGCATACCCGGATATTTCTGATCTGGTTTTATTCCTCCGATCGCATAGTAGAACCACTCTACCACACTGCCAAACATAGGATGGCTTTTGGAGCCCTGCCCGTCCCAGGTTTCCCAAAGCGTGCTGTTCTTCGGATCCAGAAGGTAGCCAAAGCCGGGGAAACCTTTCTGATCCATGATCTGGTAGGCAAGATCATCCCTCCCCTGCTCAGAAAGTACTTTCAGTAGCAATGGGGTGCCCAAAATTCCGGTATCAAAATGATAATTGAGGCGCTTTAACTGAGCCAGTAAGGAATTGAAGACAAGTGTCCTATCTTCGGCAGGAACCAGGCCAAATGCCAGTGCAAATACATCGGCTCCCTGTCTACCTTGCCAGTAGCTTCCTTTCGAGCGGTCGTAATAGGCCTTATTGAAATCAACCCTGATCTTATCTGCAAGCTGCCTAAACTTAATCTGCTCTTCCTGTTTACCCAAAACAGCCGCTGCCTTGCTCATGATGTCGGTTACATGGTAGAAGTAGGCCGTATTTACGAAGGCTTCAGGAATTTCTATGTTGTTGGGCGTGCACCAGTCGCCCAAACACCATCCCTTTGGCTCCTCCCGGTCTACCAGTCCTGCTTGATTTGTCCTTGTTTGCAGATACCTTACCCATCCTTTCATGCCCGCATAGTGTTGTGCTAAAATGCTGCTGTCCCCATAAAAAGAAAAATAAGACCAGGGCATGATTACATACGCTGAGCCCCAGGCAGGGCCACCTCCCCCACCTCCAAATGGAGCAGTATGCGTTACGAATCCGGTTTTCTTGTTTCTGGCATCACCCATATCGTCGAACCATTTACGATAAAACCGGCGCATGTCGTAACTAAATATGGAGCTCGCCACCAGTACTTGTCCATCGCCGGTATACCCTAGCCGTTCCCTATGCGGACAGTCGCTACTGATGCTTCCATGGAAATTGGCGTTCTGCGTCCTGATGTAGGCCGAATTTATTTTATTGAGGAAAGTATTGGAGCTCTCGAAAGTCCCATTAGACCGCACTTCTGTATGTACTTCCCTGATGATCAAGCTACTCTTATCCAGTACTATATCCCTTGAAATCACTTCAATACGTCTGAATGCATGCCAGGTAAATTTAGGCTCCCAGCTTTCCACTCCTGAACCCTTTACGATGTAAGTATCTACCTGACCATAATCATCCCCCTCCTCGCTGATATACCTGATTTTCAAAATGCTCCCCGCTTTACCTTTCAGGCGAATGGCCGCCCAGCCCGATACCGTTTCATCCAAATGGTAGGTATACACTGAATCCTTAGACCTGCCTTCAAAAACGGGACTAAGGGTACGGACAATTTGATCAAAGGGCGCATGCTGTGCCCTTAAAATACCTGTAGGAGGACTGACCAATACGGCGTCTTTCCATTTTGAGTCCTCAAAACCTACTTTGTTCCAGGGGCCAAACTCCAGTCGGGCATCATACTTTTCACCTGTAAAAATTCCGTCTTTAATCAGTGGTCCATTTGCAGTCTTCCAACTTGGATCAGAAACAATTATTTCATTTGTACCATCTTCATATTGTATTTCCAGCTGGAAGATCAGTTTCGGGTCGTCATACCACATATCGCCCTCTACCCGCCGGTCCCTTTGGTTGTACCAGCCGTTGCCAAGCTGCATTCCAATCGCATTCTTCTTCGCGCTGAGCTGGGCAGTCACCTCAAAACTATTGTAAAAAACACGCTGTGTAGATTGGTCATCATATGGGTAGAGTAAGTTCTGAAGTGGCCTGTGGTCGTAATTCGTTACCGCCGGTGCCAGGACTTGATCCCCTATTTTATTCCCATTGAGCGAAAGTTCATAAAAGCCCAGACCACTGACATGTACAATGGCCTGCCTGACCTTCTTTGCAATCTGAAATTCTTTTCGAAAGAAAGGCGAGGGATAGGTAAAGGAGGGGTTCTCCCTGGGGGCATGCGCCGAACCGATCCATTTAGCTTTCCAGTCTGAGGCTTGCAATAAGCCCATAGACCAGGAAGAAACCCGGCTCCAGGGAGATGGCAGATCTTTTTCATCCCATACCATTACCTTCCAGTATACCCTGTCACGGGAAGATAGCGGCTTCCCCTGGTAAATAACCTGGCTCGAATTGTCAGAATTGATTTTACCCGTATCCCAATAGTCACCTTTGTTTTGTTTTAGTAAGGAAGCACTGCTTGCTACGATAATGCGGTAGGCTTTTTGAGACTTGGCTTTATGAGGGGAAATCAAATACCAGCCCAGGCTTGGATGTCCAGTTTCAATAGCTAAGGGGTCTGTCATGTGTTCGCATTCAAGACGTTCAACCTCAACCTCTCCTCCTGCAGCAGCGGCCAAAATTGAAAAAGAAAGGAACAAGGCAATCATGAGCATTAATTTCATAGCATACGTGGATTGAATAAAATAAATCCAAGCTACGAATATATTTACAGCTAAGTGTAGAAGAAATAAATATGGATAAAAAAGACACCGCAGTTCCCATCCAAGACACTGCAATGTCCACCAAATAAATAACCCCTTGGGGATTAATTCTTAAACCGGCTTAGCCTCGCCTAAATTAAGCGATCCAGCGGCATCAGTTTGTTCATCCTTTTGCCGATCTGTCTCAATTTCAATCCGCATTTCCAGATGGAGCGCTCAGGTATTTACTTTCTCATATGGCACAGCCAACAATTCCATCAGGAAATTTTTCAGCCAGTCAGCCGTAAAACTGGCTTGGATGGTTGGAGTTGAAGAACAACATTTCCAGGGATGGTACTTCAGGGAGCTGTTCCTCCCTTTTGTATCAGTAATACCCGTTTCTGTATAATTTTCGGAAAGTCGGCCACTATACCTTTGTGTTATCAATTACAAAGACAATGGCAAAAACAATTTTAATAACAGGTGCATCAAGGGGTTTTGGAAAACTCTGGGCAAAATCATTTCTAGAACGCGGAGATAAAGTAGCTGCAACAGCCCGCAAACTTTCAGATCTGGATGATCTGGTAGAAGAATTTGGCGATTTGGTCAGCCCTATCCAATTGGATGTGAACGACAGGACAGCAGTTTTTGAGGCTGTAAAGCATGCAAACTCTGCAATGGGCAGCATCGATGTTCTGATCAACAACGCGGGCTTTGGCCTTTTCGGCACTATAGAAGAAACTACCGAAGCGGAAGCCAGACAGCAAATAGAAACAAATGTATTTGGTCTGCTCTGGGCAACACAGGCTGTCCTGCCCATCATGAGGAAGCAGGGGAAAGGCCACATTATCCAGGTATCCAGTGTACTAGGCATCACGACACTTCCAACCCTGGGCATTTACAACGCCTCTAAATTTGCAGTGGAGGGATTGAGCGAAACGCTGGCTTCTGAAGTTGCTGGATTTGGCATAAACGTCACCCTTGTGGAACCAAACGGCTTCTCTACCGATTGGGCCGGGGCTTCTGCTACCCAAAGTACGGCAATGGAAGAATATGCCGGGGTTCATGCCGCTTTCCAATCTGGGCTTACCGCGGAGAGCTTTGGCGATCCGGCAGCTACACCCGTGGCCATCCTGAAACTCGTCGATAGCGAGCAGCCTCCCTTGCGCTTATTCCTTGGAAAAGTCGCCTTCCCATGGGCCAAACAGGTGTACGAACAAAAACTCGCTACCTGGGAAGCATGGAATGATGTGGCAGCAGCGGCTCATGGTGCCTAGCAACCGGTCCATAAATTTAAATTCAACTGACATAATCTACGCCGCAAAGGGCGTAGATTTATTTATATTTTTTCGACATGAAACATTTTAAGTCCTTAAATGAACTGCATCGGACAAACGGTTTTACTTTACCCGAAAATCCCCTGATCAGTCTGGTCAAATGTGGGGGTCAGTGCAGCACGGCCGACATCGAATTCAGTACAGATTTCTACATGATCGGTTTTAAGAAACTGCAGTCGGGCATATTCAGTTACGGCAAGACGAAATATGACCACCAAAACGGCTCTATGTCCTATGTAAAACCGGGACAGGTTGTTTCGTTCCAGGATCTGAGGTTCGAGGAAAACGGCTTCCTGATCTTCTTCCACGAGGATTTCTTAATCGGCCATTCCCTTTACCAGGAAATCAAAAAATACAGTTTCTTCGATTATGATGTCAACGAAGCCCTGCACCTTTCCCCAAGCGAAGAGAAGATCATCTGGGAGCTTTACGACAAAATCCAAACGGAATACCTGAACAACCAGGATGAATACAGTCGCGAGATCATGATCGGGCATATCAGTTCCATTCTCAAATATTCACAGCGTTATTACAAAAGACAGTTCATCAACCGTAAAGAATTGACCGGTAAAATCGTTTCCAAATTCAATCAGTTGCTGACGAGCTATGCAGAAAGCGGCTCCTTAAGAGAAAACGGCTTTCCTTCGGTTAAGCATATGGCAGAACAACTGAACATCTCTGCACATTACCTGAGTGACCTGCTCAAACAGGAGTCTGGGAAGACAGCACTGGAATTGATCCACATTTTCCTGATCTCGGAAGCTAAAAATTTATTGAAGGGAACGGGCAACAACATTACAGAGACGGCTTATACCCTGGGTTTCGACAACCTGCCTTACTTCTCAAGACTTTTCAAAAAGGAAACCGGCATCAGTCCCAAGCAGTTTCAGAATCAGATCTGGAACTAGTTTACCTCGGCGAGCATAGCGATGCATTGTTTTATATAAATAGGGCCGACCACATCGGCAGGCCCTCTTTTCTTAATTATTTTTCAGTTCGAAACTTTTAAAAAGTCCTGTCGCGGTTGCTTCGCCTTTGACAACGATACCAGCCCTGTATCCCATACCCCAAGGTACATATTTTGCGGCATTAAAGTCAAGGCTATGGATTTTCTGCCATTCCGATCCCTCGTTTTTATAAAGGAATTCGATCAGTTTCCCTCCGTTGCGGATCTGCATTTTCAGCTTTGCGGTACCTGACAGCGATTCCTCCGACTGCTTCAGGACTGTATATTTCCCATCAAAATTGTTGAAAACGGTATAGCCGCCTTTACTGGCTGCAATTCCGATCCCGCCCAGTTCTCCGGGCCATTTACTTTTGAAAATGGCACCGCCCAGGCAAATTCCTGTAGCAGCCGCGCCAGCTTCTACTTCCGCAACGATGTCAAAATCCACCGATTTGATGTACTGCCCCAGGAAAGTCCCCAATTCGTGATTTTCATTGGAAGCGGCCAGGTTCAGTCCTTTATCGAAGCTCATAGCAGGCTTTTGCAATTTTGAGGGCCATTGCCATGCCAGGTTCAGCTTTTTGTCTTTCTGGAAATCCTCGAAAAAATCGAGTTCTGCTTTCGGACGGTTGGCCACTGTCGCATTGTGCAGTACAGGCCAGCCATCTGCACCCATTTTCAATTCTTCGATGATGCCTTCGCGACCGACAAACACATCGTAATTTTTATTGAAGGCGTGGTACAGCATAAACAGCCTGTCGTCGGCAGAGCGGACCACGGTTCCGTGACCAGGACAGTTCCAGCGCTCATTGCTCACCATGATCGGATTCTTTTCGTATTTCTCCCAGGTACCGTTAGCCAGACTCCTGGTCCTGGCAATCCCGGTCTTGTAATTGCACTGGGCATCGCAGCAGCCACCTACTGCGTAAAGGCTATAGATATAATCGCCCATCCTGAAAAAGCAGGCACCTTCCACCAGGGCAGTTTCCCATGGCTGACTGTTCGTATAGGCTTTCTTTTTCTGGCCCAGCAACTGGGTACGGCTTTCGTTGATTTCCTGCATCCAAATCCAGCTTTCTTTTCCACAGCCATTGCCGTCATTTTTCCAGAAGGCATAGATCTTGCCCCCATCCTGGAGTTCAAACGCATCAATCGCACCGCAATCATCCTCTATGATCACAGGGCCATTGTCTGTAAATTTACCCGTTTCAATCTGATCTGCATCAATCCAGGCAATACCGCACTGCAGGCCTGGATTTCCTTTCACCTCACGGTTATGTGCGGTATAGTAAGCATAGATGCGGTTTTGTTTGGCATCGTAAGCAAGTTCAGATGCCCAGAAATTATTTTCTCCCCATTGATTTTTCATGTCCTTGAAACCTTCTGGAAATACATGATTGACCAGTTTCCAGTCTTTCAGGTTGGTAGATTTATAAATGGTGAAATAGGGTGCCCATTCATTGGTTGTAGAGGTCGCGTAATATACCTTTCCTACCCTGATGATGGATGGATCGGGATTATCTCCGGGCAAAGCGGGGTTGACAAGTGGGGATTCAACCGGACTGCCGGTCGTTCTTGAGGCATCTTTCTTCTTTACACCACAGGATAGCAGCGTAAGCGTCAGTAAAAAATATAGTAGTTTAGTGTTCATCAGTGAATTCATTCTGTATTTATTTTTCAGTCAAAAATCTCCAGCTCTTGCTGTCCATCTGCAATACTTCTGTCTGGTCTGCCTGTTTTACAAACTGCGCAGATATGAGGGCCGTTCTGCGCTTTCCTTTGGGCTGCTCATTTGATTCATGGGTATGGAAAATGTAGTTCAGTTTTCCTTCAGCATCTGTAAAAAAATCGCCATGTCCGGAACCGTTCTCTCCCGTCTGGGCTTTGCTCAGTACCGGGCTGCCCGCGTACTTTTTCCATGGACCTACGGGACTTTTGCTCGTGGCGTAACCTACTGCATAATCCGGATTGCGGAAGTCATTTGCAGAATAGAACAGGTAGTACAGCCCCCCTCTTTTTAAAACGGTAGGCCCTTCAGTAACCGGCCAATCCGTTTTAGCAGTATTTTCCCAATGTTCAGTACCGCTGATGCATTCTTTTGCTGTTTCTTCTTTGATGGAAGAAAGGTCATCATTCATCTCCGCTACAAAGATCCTGTTGCCATTTTGCAACCTCACATGGTAAAGGTAAATTTTATCACCATCGAAGAACACGAAGGGATCGATGAGCTTTACAGGCGCATCAATGGATTTTTTTACTTTTTGTGTAAAGGGTCCCAGGGGACTGTCACTTTCGGCAATTGCTATATTTTCATTGGCCACATAGGCCATGTAAAATTTATTCTTGTATTCGAAGACCTGTGGTGCCCAGAAACCTGCGGTACCAAAAGCATCTCCTTTCCTGAGTGCTTTTCCATGGTCAGTCCAGCTTTTTTTGTCCTTGGAAGTATAGACGCTAAATCCGCCGCCTGAACCCGCTTCCATGGTGCCGTAGAGGTAATAGGTCTGATCGTGGTAAAAAATGGTCGGATCAGCGAAAGTGATGGTCCTGGCTTTTTGGGCTTTGAGGTTTAAAGAAATGAGCGCGACAAATAAAGTGAGGCAAATTTTGAAACTGTTCTTGAGCATATGTGATAAATTGACTGCAATATAATAGTTAAACTAGATTATTGTGCAATTTATCCCAAAAGCAGGCAAGGAAGGCCGAGGCAGAAATGCCTAAAACAACAAGTTCTGGAGCAACAGCACACCAAATAGTCCAAGCAGGGAAACAATCGTTTCCATAGCAGTCCAGGTGCGAAAGGTCTCCGGAAGACTCAAATTGAAGTACTCTTTAAACATCCAGAAACCAGTATCGTTGACATGGGAAAACATCAGACTACCGGCACCAACAGAAAGGACCATCAGTTCAGGAGAGGCTTGAGCTCCCAGCAGCGGCAGCACCAGTCCGGAGGCCGTTAGTGCCGCAACGGTAGCCGAACCCAGTGTCACACGTAGCGATGCGGTAATCAGCCAGGCCAAAAATAGGGGCGATAAGGCCAGGCCCGCTGTAATTGTCTTTACCGTCTCTCCCACCCCACTGTTGATCAGAATCTGTTTGAATGCACCGCCCGCCGCGATGATCAAAATGATCATTGAAATGCTCTTTACACCTTCTGTACAGGATTCCATTGCTTCCGTGATGGAAAAGCGATAAGTGCTGATGCTGATCAGTACGGCCAGCAGCAAGGCTGCAGCAGGATCCGCAAAAAAGACGAATACAGATCTTAGGGGTTCTGTGGCGATAAAAGTGCTGCCTAAGGTACCGGCTATGATCAGGAACACAGGCAGCAGTGCCGTGATAAAGCTCTTTACTGCGGAAGGGAGCCCGGCATCTTCTTCAGGCAGGATCAACACCTGGCCTACTGCCATTTTGCCTTTCAGGATAAACCGGGGAAAGACCACACCGGCGATGGTGGCTATGGGTACACTCAGCAGCAGTCCATAAATCAGTGTTTTTCCGATGTCTGCTTTAAAGATCGCGGCCAGTGCTATAGGTCCCGGATGTGGCGGCAGAAAGCCATGTGTGACTGAAAGCGCCGCAGCCATAGGGATTCCCAGGTATAATGTGGGCAGCTTCGTGGCAGAAGCGATCGCAAAAACCAGGGGGATCAGTACCACAAAGCCTGCGTTGTAAAACAAGGGAATGCCCACAAGAAAGCCAGTGAGCAGTACTGCCCACTGGATATTTTTGGTACCAAAAGCTTTCATCAGCACCAGGACGATCCTTTGAGCGGCGCCGCTATCGGCGATCAGCTTACCCAGCATCGCACCCAGTGCTAGCACCAGCACCATGCCCCCCAAAGTGCTTCCAATGCCGTTGCCGATTGAAGTCATCACTTTTTGTACCGGCATCCCCAGCAATAAACCTGTAGAGATGGAAACGACAACCAATGCGATCATTGGATTGAGCTTTTTAACTGTAAGGAAGATCAGCAGCAAAATGCCAAGCAAAACGATAAATAGGGACATCATGAATTGTTGAGTTGAGAAAGGTGGTGCATGCTGCTCTTCAGGTCGACATAGAGCTGTTTAAACAAGTTGAAATACCTGGAATAGCTGTGGTGATGGCCGGGGTTTGGATGCAGAACATTTTCAGTTGGTTCTGCGGGAGAAGGAATTTCCATCCCCAGAGATTTGGCAGAAAAATAAGCTGCCCCGATTGCCGAAGCATCTTCAGTATGGACCAGCACGATCTTCTTACCGCTGATGTCGGCAAGGATCTGCAGCCATACCGCCGAACGCACAAAGCCCCCGCTCACCTGCAACTGGACGATGTCTCCGGAAATTTCTGCTAAGCCTTCCAGTACATCGTAAAGGGCAAAACAGATTCCCTCCAACAGGGCACGTGCGAAATGGGCTTGCGTATGGATGAGCTTTAGGCCAAAAAAGGTTCCGGAACTTTCTTCGTCCCAGATGGGGGCACGCTCCCCCGTCAGGTAAGGCAGAAACAGTAGTCCATCGCTGCCCGGCTTCAGTTCTGACAGATCCGCGAATACTTTCTCATAGACCTCTGCGCTGACTTCTTTTACTGCGAATACTTCTTTCAATAGCCATTGCAGTGCCATTCCCCCGTTATTGATCGCCCCTCCACAGATATAAGTTTCTTCATCCAGGATATAGCTAAATGGCATCCGGGCCCTGTTGAGCAGCGGGCTTCTGCTGGCAATGCGAACCGCGGCACTGGTGCCAATCGTCAACGCAGCGACACCGGGCTGCAGGGCCTGACTGCCGACATTGGCCAGGCAACCATCTGTAGCCCCGATGACAAATGAAGTCGCGGCGAGGGAAGCGGATAAGTGAGCGGCGGCAGCGCCTTTTCTGCGGTAACTGGTAGAAACCGGTCCGGAAAGCTTTTCGGAACTGATCCCCGCCATGGCAAGGGCCGGAAGGTGCCATTCCCCGGAATGGATGTCAAACAAGCCGGTGCAGGAAGCCATGGAATGCTCTATTTTAAATTCCTGAAAGAGCTGGTACCAGATGTACTCTTTTATGGAAATGAATTTGTGGGCAGCCGCAAAGACCTCCGCCTGGTTTTCCCGCATCCAGATCAGCTTGCAGAGCGGAGACATGGCATGCAGGGGTGTCCCTGTAGCCAGATAGATTGCAGTACCTTCGGCTGTTTCTTTCAGGCGCCCGGCGATCGCTGCGCTTCTGGAGTCTGCCCAGGTCATCATGTCGCCAAGCGGTCGGCATGCGGCATCAACGGCAATCAAGCTATGCATGGCCGCACTGAGGCCTACTAAATCAGGTGCAGTACCCATTTTGGAAATGACCTCATCAAGGCAGGCCAGGAACGCCTCCCAGATCAAGCGGGAGTCCTGCTCGCTGTAACCGGCTTGCCGCTGCTGCGTTGGGTAATGAAACTGCGCGGAGACCAGCGGTTTAAAGTCAGCCCCCAGGGCCACGGCTTTTGTACTTCCTGTACCAATATCTATCCCAAGTATGTATTTCATCAACATGAAGATACATCTTTTTAATATATTGATACATTTGTGTGAAACCAATAAATAAACACGAAAGTATGTCTTCCTTACGCGACGTTTACCAGCATCCGCTACTCAAACCTGATGAGCTTGAGGCCATTTATGCCGCCCATGAACCGCTTAGCTTTCAGAAAGGGGATTTTTTACTGAAAAAGGGCCAGGTGGCCAATTCCTATTTCTGCATCGAAGAGGGACTCATCCGTTCCTATGTGTACGACTATGATGGAAATGACATTACCACCGGTTTCATCGGGAAAAATGAGATTGCGATTGATGTGGTCTCTCTTTTTCACCAGGTCCCTACGGTAGAATATTTCCAGGCACTGACCGACTGCAAATGTCAGGTTATCGCCCTGGACCGTTTCCAGGTGCTCTACCATTCGATCAAAGGCTTCAACGAATGGGGTCGGGCATGGATGTCAGAAAGTCTGTTCCAGCTGAAACAGCGTACGATCGCCATGATTACCGATTCTGCCGCTGAACGCTACCAAAGACTACAGCGCCAGCACCCTCAAATCCTGCAGCAGGCACCTTTAAAATTCATTGCCAGTTACCTGGGCATTACAGACACATCGCTGAGCAGGATCAGGAAAGAACTGGTCAGGGAAAGCTGAGCCATTTCTTGCCCTATGGCAAGCCGACCAAACCGCTAATCTCTTAGTTTTGTTATAAACAAAATAACCAAAGCTATGAAAGTTAATCCGTATTTAAATTTTGAAGGGAAAGCAGAAGAAGCTTTCAAATTCTACCAGTCAGTTTTCGGCGGCGAGCTATTCATCCAGAAAATGAGCGATGCGCCGGGCACAGAAAACCTCAGCGCCGAAGAAAAGGACTACGCACTGCATGTTTCCCTGCCTATTGGCGATGGGCAGTTCCTGATGGCCTCCGACTGTGTGTCTTCCATGGGTCAGGTGCTACAGCTGGGCAACAACAATTACATTTCTATTTCACCAGACAGCCGCGATGAAGCCACCAGGATCTTCAACGGACTGTCTGAAGGCGGAAAAATCGAAATGCCTTTGGATGACATGTTCTGGGGCGATTATTTCGGATCTTTCAAAGACAAATACGGCGTCTGCTGGATGATCAATTACGCGAACAAAAAATAGTATTTTTCATTTTTAAATCTGAGACTATGGAAAGGATGCAATTTAAAACCAGTATCAATGCTGGTGTGAAAAAAGTATATGATACGATGTTGGGCCAGGACACATTCAAACAATGGACCGCTGCTTTCAACCCTACTTCCGACTTTGAAGGCAGCTGGGAAAAAGGCAGCAAAATCGCATTTACCGGCATCAGTAAAACCGGAAAACGGGAGGGAATGCTGGGCGTCATTGAGGAAAACATCCCTGAACAATTTGTATCGATCAAATATTCAGGCCTGATAGACGGCGACCGGGAGATCACTGAGGGACCGGACGTGGCAGACTGGGCAGGAAGCCATGAGAACTACACTTTCGAAGAAAACAATGGCCTCACTGAGCTGACGGTAGACATAGACATCAACGACGAAATGCGAGAATATTTTAAAAGCACCTACCCTAAGGCACTGGCCCTACTAAAAAACCTTTGTGAAGCATAAACTATGAAACAAACCATATACCCCTGCATCTGGTTTAACGGGGATGCCAAGGAAGCAGCTGCACTATATAGTGCGGCATTTCCAGATGCCGAGATGAAAATTTGCAGCCCCATGGTGGTGACCTTTCAAATCAAAGGAAAAACCATCATGGGCCTGAACGGTGGTCCGCATTACAGGCCCAATCCCTCCATATCGTTTTTCAACAACTGCGAATCGGCGGCGGAAATCGATCAGGCCTGGGAAGTTTTGTCGGAAGGCGGAAAAATACTGATGCCATTGGACAGCTATCCCTGGAGCAACAGGTATGGCTGGTTGGAAGACAGGTACGGTGTCTCCTGGCAACTCTCTTTGGGAACAGGTACTGAACAACAGCCGGCAGCGCTCTTTCCCAGCCTGATGTTTACCAATGAACAGAATGGTAAAGCGGAAAAAGCCATCAATTTTTACACCTCTCTTTTTGAAGATTCTGCGATAGAATTCATCGCCAGATATGAAGCCGGCGAACAGGATGTGGAGGGACATGTCAAGTTTGGAAAATTCAATATCGGCGGTTACAGCCTTTCTGCCATGGACAGTTCGGGCGCTCATCAGTTTAATTTCAACCAGGGAGTTAGCCTGGTGGTCAATTGTGATACGCAGGAAGAAATTGATTTCTTTTGGCTCAACCTGAGCGAAGGAGGTGAGGAATCCATGTGCGGCTGGTGCAAGGATGCCTTTGGTGTTTGGTGGCAGATCGTGCCTTTCATCCTTGGCAGCCTCATGAGCGATCCGGAAAAAGCACCGAAAGTCATGGAAGCATTCCTTAAAATGAAAAAATTTGACATTGCAGCCCTGAAAAAAGCAGCAGAATAAATTTCATTTTATCATGTGCATGCAACAATCTGTCAATGTATGCGTCTTATAGGTACAAAATAAGATGATTTACTAATTTTACAGCATATTTATACACATGAAAACATTCCTGCCTTTTATATTCGCCTCTTTTGTCCTGATCAATCCCATAATGGCTGAGGAAGGGCGACCGATTACCATCAGCTCCTCGCGGCTTTCAGATGACGAACGCATCGTTAAGAATTTCAATGGAGTAGCTGCCGGCGGTCCAATCGATGTGGTGATCAAATTTGGCGATAAAGAAAGCATCCGTTTTGAAGGTGATCAGGAAGCCATCAGCACCCTGATCAGTGAGGTGAGAGGAAGCATCCTGATCATCAGGCCACAAAACAGCTGGAAAAGCTGGGCCAAAAAATACGAGAACAAAAAGATCACCGCATACGTGACAGCCAAACAGATCAGCAGCATTACCATGAGCGGAGATGGCACCATCACAGTAAATGGCACGGTCACAGCAGCCGAATTTGCGACGACACTCAGTGGTTCAGGTGCCATTAAAGCAAATGTAGAAGCCGACAAAATCACCGGCGTACTCAGTGGCTCTGGTAGTTTAAACCTGACCGGGAAGGCAGAAGAAGCCAGCGTGACCTTAAGCGGATCTGGTAGTTTCGGCAGTAAAAGCCTGGCCATAAACAGCATCTCCACACGCATCAGTGGTTCCGGAAATGTGAACGTACAGAGTAATGGAAAAATAAAAGCGGTAATCAGCGGTTCAGGACATGTGTACTACAGCGGAAATGCCGAAGTGAACGAGACTGTGCTGATCGGCTCAGGACGGGTGAGCAAGCAGTAATCAATCCGGCAGTATATATTCAAAGGGCAGCTGATCTCCAATTCTTCTGCTGCCCCAATAACCCTGAATAAAAAAACTCTTATAGTCTACGTAACTTCCCTTCTGGTCCAGGACCGCCTCGCTGAGGTAGAGCTTCAGGGTACTCCCACCGGTAACTATAGATTTGGCAGGACGCTGCCCACTCGGCTGATAGGCCTTTAAGGCATTTTCTTTATCGTAGCGAACATAAATAGGATTGATGTAATGCAGGGAAACAAAATTACTGTCGATCCGGCTGACTGCTTCCTCAACATACTTCAGTTTCAGACCTGCGCCATTTTGATCGTACGTGATAAAACCCTCTTCTCTGCTGTTGTTGTGATATACAGTCCTCAGGTAATGCATCAGGGAGCCGAGATATGCTTTTCTCCGGTTGACCAGCCACTGTGTTTCTGCTGAAGCTGAACCTTCCAGCTGTTCAAAGATCACCTCCCCGTCATAGCTCGCAACACGGGTCTGACGGTTATACCTAAAGGCCCTTAGCAGGTATTTGATCCTGAAGCCCAGGTTCTTATTGATGATGATCAGAAAATCGTCGGATGTTGCCTCCAGAAGACCAGTCTTCTTGTCATTCACAAAGTCCAGTATTTCTGTGTTCAGGATCTCACAGGCAACAGCGTTTTCGGTATTGCCCAGAAAGTTGCTGGTAAAGAGCTCCAAAAATGCAGCACGTTCAGAATTGCTTTTGATCACGACTTCCTTCAGTGCAAATTCCTTTACTTTCAGCGTAATCATCAGTGCTTTGGAAGTTTTTTCGAGGTTGACCGTTTGCTTTACGGAATGGTACCCCACCATATTCACCACTACCTTATAAGTGCCGGGATTCAGTTCAGTAAACCTAAACTGCCCCAACTCATTGGTCGCGGTAATCTTTTTGGAGCCATCGATAAACACGGTAGCTGCAACAAGGGGCTTGCCCTGGGCATCGGAGACTACACCAGTGATGCTGAGAAATTCGGCTGCAGAGGTGGCCAGTGCATTACATATGAACAGGAAAAGAAACAGGGAGATGCGTTTCATAAAAATCACAGATATATTGGTTGGTACAATATATCGATTTTATATTATGATATCTTTGCGGCAATGGATTATTTCAACAAGCTGCAGGATCTGCTCAGGACAGAGCGCGAGGAAGATCTTCGTTCTTACACCCGATTGACCGCATCAGCCTCAGTGGCGGAACGCCGCAGCAATGGACTCAGTTGGTACCCCATAGCCATACGAGGTACGGAGATGAGCAAAGGCGACTACATTACAGTAGAGATAGAACGTACTACCCATCATGAGATTCCTCACCAGCTCCGTTTCGGTGCTTCCGTTGCCCTGTTTTCCAACCACGACCCTAAGGACCGGATCGAAGGTACAGTGACGCACCAGAGCGGGAATAAACTTAAGGTACTTTTCCGCACAGAAGAACTTCCGGACTGGAGCCGGGATGGTAAACTCGGTGTCGACGTATTGTTTGACAACAACAGTTACGATGAAATGCAGCAGGCCCTGAAACAGGCTGCCGCAACTGAACCCAATAGTCCTGGCGGAAAATTGGTCCGGATCCTTACCGGCGCATTAAGTCCTTCCTTTCAGGAAATCCACCACTATCCCATCCCTGTGCTAAACGAGGTACAACAATTGGCAGTAGCGCAGGTCCTGGCTGCAAAAGAACTCGCTATAGTACATGGCCCTCCCGGCACCGGAAAAACCACGACCCTGGTACAGGCGGTAAAAGCCTTACTGAAACAGGATAAACAACAGATCCTTGTGGTGGCACCCAGTAACACGGCCGTGGACCTGCTGAGTGAAAAGCTGGCGGAAGAAGGCCTCCAGGTATTGCGTGTCGGCAACCCATCCAGGGTTTCGGCAAGGCTCCAGGAACTGACACTCGACAGTAAAATGGCCGCTCACCCGGAAATGAAACTCATTCGGGGACTAAAAAAGCAAGCGGCTGAATATAAAAATATGGCGCATAAGTATAAGCGCAATTTCGGACGGGCAGAAAAGGAACAGCGGAAAGCGCTTTTTGATGAGGCGCATAAACTGATGAAAGAAGTGTCGAAGGCAGAGCAGTACATCATAGACGACGTACTGGCGAAAGTCCAGATCGTTACGGCCACACTGGTCGGCGCTAACCACCATACCGTACGCAAACTGACTTATAAGACCCTGATCATAGATGAAGCAGGACAGGCGCTGGAACCTGCCTGTTGGATTCCCATCCTGAAGGCCGAAAAAGTGGTACTTGCCGGCGATCACTGTCAGCTTTCCCCGACCATCAAATCAAATGAAGCTGCGCTGAAAGGCTTACAAAACACCCTACTGGAAAAAGCGATACAACATCACCCTCAGGCAGTCACACTGCTCGAGGAGCAATACCGGATGCACCGGACCATCATGGGCTACTCTTCTAAAGTCTTCTATAATAACCAATTGAAAGCACATGCTTCCATAGCAGAGCACCTGTTATTTGAAGGTGATGCAGCACTTTCCTTCATCGACACGGCAGGCTGCAGCTTTGAAGAAAAACTGGAGGGTACCAGTCTCAGCAATCCCGACGAAGCGGCGTTCTTATTTCGCCAGTTGAGCAAGCTCGTGTCCGAACTGCAACTCCGCTACAAAGCAGAAGATTTTCCCACGCTGTCTGTCATCTCCCCCTACAAACAGCAGGTCCTGTACCTGCAGGAGCTCCTGCTGAACAGCCCCGATCTGGAGCCCCTGCAGAAAAAGATCAGTATCAATACCATTGATAGTTTTCAAGGACAGGAGCGCGATGTGGTTTTCATCAGCATGACCAGGAGTAATGACGAAGGAAGCATTGGATTTCTTTCAGATATCAGACGAATGAATGTGGCCATGACCAGGGCGAGAAAAAAACTGGTTGTCATTGGCGACAGTGCCACCCTATCACGCCTGCCCTTCTATGCGGACTTCATTTCCTATGCGGAACACCAGAATGCCTATCAAAGCGCCTGGGAATTTGTCGATTAGTGGGGAATATCCCACCTCAATATGGTGAATTATCTCCATTGTCTAAGAAAGACCACCCTGCCTGACAACCATTTAAAGGCCCTTTACGTATATGGCTATATGTTTGCATAAGTACATATAATGGCAGCAGCCATTTTAATAAGACTTCGTAAGAAAAATTAGTTATAGGGAGCTAAACGAAGAATTGAGGGGAGAAGAGGGGGAGTGAAGTGATGATGTGTGGCGCATCCATCACAATGAGCTTAAGGGCGGATGTTGTTAGGGTTACATCCGCCCCGGCTCAATTTTCAAGATGCTATTTTTGACCAGTCATCGCATTCATGATTTTTCTGTAGATCTCTGTATTGTTATAGGTTCCTATGAAAGTACCGGACTGGGGACCATAAGCAAAGACGGGCACCATGATGTTGGTATGGTCATCGGTACTGAAATTGCCCCGGACCATTCCTTTCTTATAGTCGGCATCCAGGAGGGAAAGCCCGCCTGTTTCGTGATCGGCAGTGACAATTACCAATGTTTCTCCATCCCTGTCTGCAAAACGCAAAGCCTCAGCTACCAAACGGTCAAAATCATGCTGTTCCGTGACCACATAAGGAAGGTCATTGGCATGCCCGCCATGATCAATCTGAGCACCCTCCGCCATGATGAAAAACCTTCCTTTATTTGCAGAAAGCAATTCAATGGTTTTCAACAGGGAGGTCTTCAGCATATCACCTCTCCCATCCAGCATGTGTCTTGTTACAGAATCGTCCAGCAGCACCAGGTGTCTGCCTCCTTTTGCGGCTTTAAATTCTTCCAGGCTTTTGGAATAGGCATAGCCCTTTTTCGCCAGCGCATCCATCAAGCCGGTATTTTTATTGGCCACAAAGCTTTTTCTGTTGGCACCCACCAATATGTCTACATGGCTGTTGAGCAAATCTGCAGCAATTTCCTGGGACATCGTACGCTCCACCTGGTGTGCATAAAAGGCGGCAGGAGTAGCATCCGTGATGTCGCCACTGCTGATGATCCCGGTTTTTACCTGATGCAGGGCCAGGGCATCCGGAATTGCGCTCAGCGGCTTACCTGCAGTATCTGTACCGATATAACGGTTATTGGTTTTCTTTCCGCTGGCCATTGCGGTAGCTCCCGCTGCGGAATCTGTAAAATCGGAATTGACCGCTTCTGTCCGGGACAGCCCGATATATCGGATTTGCTGCAGGTTGGACTGACCAAAATTTGCACTCAGGCCAGCCTGGATCTGTGCCAAACCCATTCCATCGCCGATCAGCAGAATTACATTTTTCACCTTAGCAGACTTGCCATCGCTTTTGTAACTGGGCTGATAAGGTTCGTAAGCTTTAGGCTGGATGTATTCCAGTTTATCCCTGTGGCTGTAAAATTCTTTTAATTTCTCAGGATGGTCGGTGCCGATCCAGTCGGCCCCCATATTTTCCAGTTCCTTCCAGGTATTGGGATTGTCTTTTGTACCCCAAAAGCGGAAGGATTTCTTTAAAGCATGTGCTTTGGCCACTACTGCCCTTAATTTTTTAAGGTCGGGAGGTGTAGGTGTTCCTTTTCCGTTCCAGGCTGTATAGGAACTGATGTCATCACTGATCATCCCGATCCGGCTCAGCTGATCGGGAGTATAAGTTTTGTACGGACGGCCGTCGAATAAAATGTAATCGGGATAATCCTTAAAGTTTTCTGCCGGGGGAACATCACCACTGATTAAAATGCTAACGGCATTTTTATTTTGCTGCTTACTAAATACATCAAGGTAAGGTTTTAGTTCCGTGACAAGTTGTGCGAGCACTTCCTTATGGTTTGCTTTGATGTCAATGAGGAGCTGGAGCGCTTTAGTGGTATCAGCATAGGCATGCCCTTTGTGTTCCCTGAAAACTTTAGCGATTGGCTTTAAGTACAGCGATTCCAGGGTCTTTTCCGGATCTGTGTCCTCTTCATTATGGGCCACCAGAAGTTTGCCATTCTTTAAAAAGACATCTGCCTCTACTGAACCCATACCGGAATAATAAGCCTGAAAAAAAGGAAAGTTCTGGTGATAGTCGTTATGACTATGACCAGAATTTCCTGTACGCTTCAGCTGCTGCGCCAGCGCAGATAGTTGAAGAAAACATACGAATAATGCTGTCCACAAAACTGAGGAATTGAATGCGATGCGATTTCCCTTGATCTCCATATTCTGCAAAGAACATCTGCTCCCATTAAGCTAAGATTACGCGAGTGTTACTTTTTGACCGTAATTGTTCTCCCCGTCACCAAATGAAAATGATATACCCGGTACAGACCATCGTCTGTGATCTCTATTTTTTCTACCAGGCCGGTTTTACTGAACGTATCTGTCACCAGATTTCCTTCTCGCACATCCTGTAACACACTGGAGGGGGTATCGTTATTCAATCTTATCATGATTTCTTAATTCTATTCTTGTCCGCGGCAAGCTTTCCGGGTAGTTTTCACGGATAAAGGTAATCATATGTTCCCTTACAAAGCAACGCAGGTCGAATGCTTCTCCGGATGTCCGGGCACTCATCAGGAAACGTACTTCGATGTGGTCTGCTTTATTGTCCGTCACCTGCACCACATTCACCCGCTGGTCCCAGAGCTGGTGTGCCTTCAATACTTTCCCCAGTTCTTCCCGGAGCACAGGAACCGGAATGGTATAGTCCAGGTAAAGGAATACCGTACCCAGGAGCTCTGCTGAGACTCTCGTCCAGTTCTGAAAAGGCTTTTCGATAAAATACGTGATGGGCAGGATCAATCTCCTCTGGTCCCAGATGTTGACGACCACATAGGTTAAAGTGATCTCCTCTATCCTGCCCCATTCGCCTTCTACGATCACCACATCATCAATACGGATGGGCTGGGTAAAAGCGATCTGGAAACCGGCCAGTAAATTCCCCAGCGATTTCTGCGCAGCAAAACCGATGATGATCCCACCGATCCCCACACCGGTCAGCAATCCAGCACCGATTTTGCGCATGCTTTCAAAGCTCAGTAGTACGATGGCTGCGGTTATGATGACGATTAATGAGATGGTAAATTTACGAACAAACTGCAACTGTGTCCTGATCTTTCGTTCCTTAAGGTTATCGGCTTTGTTGAGGTCATATTTATGGTAAAAATAATCTTCACAGACCTTGATGATCCTGATGAGGATCAGGGCAACCAGAATGGTCAATGCGATTTCCAGTACCTTATCCAAAGACCGCAGGTATCTGGGGTCCATTCTCATGAAATTCAGGGCTCCGTTGAGCAACAACAGTGGAATGAACACATTGATGGGACCCTGCAACCTTCTGATGATCGAATGGATGACAAAAGTGAGCCAGATCTTAGAAAAGATCATAAAGATCTTTCGGCCAATATAACTGATGATCATGCCGATGATTATGGCGGCGATGGCAAGGATCACATTGTAAGCATAATCGTGAATTTCGTAGTTCAGGTACTTTTCTACATCCATGATTTAAGAACAATGGATCCCCTAAATGGTTTTCCCGAGGTTCTATCCCTTACTTAATCCTGCAGGTCTTCAAAGCCTTTACCCATTTTTTACGTCCGCATCTATGACATTGATGGGATTTTACCGGCTGAAGCTGTTCTACATTCCCACAATGTGCGCAGGCAAATTTGCCCGCTTCCCGCAACTCTTCGCTGGCCTGGTCAAATAGCGCCGGCATGATCGGAAGACCATATTTAACCTGATCGTCCGGGTAATAAAAAATGCTCAGGTTTCCGGATGTTTCCAGAATAGCCGTTTCCACCTGACCAAGATGCGATACGCTCTGTTGCCTCAGCTCAGAAAAGAACTCGTCCTGCGCAAGGCCTTCCTTATTGAACTGATCTATGGAAAACTCCCCATCGATAATAAAGTGAACACATTTCCCTTCTACCAGGTCATCTATTTTTTTACTTTTCGCCATCAGCATCGTCGTTAAACGGTATGCCGCAACGATGATCGCGAAAATGACCACAGGAAACAGAAGCCCGATCTCCTTGTAAAACATGGGATCACCTGCTGCGGAACCCAAACTGATGATGACGACCAGTTCGAATACAGAGAGCTGCCGCACTCCCCGTTTCCCCAATAAGCGCAGGCCAATCAGGATGATAAAATACATGATCACGGTACGCAGGGAAATCTCCAGCAGAAATTCCCAGTCCTCTTCTCCGAAGAAAAATTTAGTCCAGTCTATCTGACTCATTGAAATACCTCCTTCGCTTTCTTCACTGCTTTTGCCAGGTCAATCCCCTTACCAAGCACCCCCTTGAAGAGGTCGCCGGTTTCTTTCAAGCGGTCTACCGCATTGAAGATGTTAAAATCCTGCATCTTCATGCCAGGCTTCACTTCATCCCAGGATAAAGGCATGGAGACTGTAGCACCCGGCTTAGGCCGAAGAGAATAGGGTCCGGCAATGGTTGCCCCCGGCCTGTTCTGCAAAAAATCCAGGTACATTTTACCTTTGCGGTTGGACACGGTGCGTTCCAGACTGGTAAAATCGGGTACCTGCTGGTGTACGAGGTTCACAATTAGCCGGGCAAACATTTGGGACTGGTCATAGCTGTACTTCGCAGCCATGGGGATGTAAATGTGCATGCCGGTGGAACCAGAAGTTTTGACATAAGCAGGTACATCGATCTGGTCCAGCAACTCCTTAACCAGGCAGGCCACCTCGATCACCTGGTCGAAGGTATTTTTGTCGGGATCCAGGTCAATGACACAATAATCAGGATTGTCAGGACTTCCCGCCCTTGAAAACCAGGGGTTCATTTCTATACAGCCCAAAGAGGCCATCCAAAGCAATGCCGCTTCATCGTTGCCCAACAGGTATTCCTTGCGTTCGCCCTCACTGGTGGTATAAGGAAAGGTCTCTGCCCATTCCGGTGCCTTTCCCTTTACATCCTTTTGGTAAAATCCCTTGCCCTTGATGCCGCCGGGGAAGCGGTTCAGCGACATAGGCCTATCCTTGAGATAAGGCAGGATGTACTCCGCGACCTGGTAGTAATAGTTGAACATATCCCTTTTGCTCACTTTGTCTTCCGGCCAGTATAACTTGCTCAGGTGCGTGAATTTGAGTTCATGCCCCTTTACCTTGCGCACCTGGGTTTCGTCCTTTGGGTTGAGCAGCGTTTTGCGGCTCCGGTTCTTCGGCGCAGCGATTGACCCGGCATGCTGGTCTTTCTGCAGTGGCCTGGTATCTGCCTCCTCAGGCAGCTCTGCATGGACAATCGCCTTGATTTCCACTGCCGCCTCCCTTGTCACCTCTTTTGCCTTCTTGTCGATCCTCATGCCCTGGAAGGAAGGGTGCCTGAATACCCCATCGCTGGTCACTTCCGTAAAAGCCACTTCACAGACCAGTTCAGGCTTCAGCCAGGTGGCTTTGGCTTTCGGCGGATTTGGCCGGAACCTTGAGGGTTTGTTGACATCAGGCAGCGTAGCAAAAGGACTTTTCTCTATGATCAGGGTTTTAAACTGTGCCATCATTTCCTTCTGGTCCTGCACATTAAATCCAGTGCCCACCTTACCCACATAATGCAGCTCCGAACCTTCATATACACCAAGGAGCAGGGAACTGAAAGCCTTGGGGCTATCGGCATTCTTAGTAAAACCTGCGATCACGACCTCCTGCCTTTTGCTTACTTTGATCTTCAGCCATTCTTTAGACCGGTTATTTTTGCTGTAAGTGCTGTCCGACCGCTTTGCGATGATACCTTCGAGGCCCATTTTCTGTGCTGCTTTAAAGAAATCTGTACCCTTGGCCTCAAACACCTTGCTCAACCTCACGCGGTCATCGTTCTGTGGCAATACCGCCTCCAGAATTTCCTGCCGTTCACTTAGGGGAAATGCTGTAAGGTCTTTTCCTTCATACCAAATGAGGTCGAACACGTAATAAACCAGTTCACCATCCGCTTCGCTGCGCCAGTTTTGAAGGTCGCCAAAATTGGAAACACCTTTATCGTTGATCACCAGGATTTCGCCGTCGACAACAATATCTGTTTTCCAGCCTTGCAATACCTCGCATATGGGATAAAACTTGTCATTGAACTGCTTATTGTTCCTGGAAAGGATCTGGACATCACCATTTTTCAGACAAAAGCCCAATGCCCTGTAACCGTCCCATTTCACCTCATACCTCCAATCCGGATCGTCAAAAGGATTGTCTACAAGAGTAGCCAGCATGGGTTTCATCCCGATTGGTATTTTAGATTTCGTCCCCTTCTTCAAGAGTTTTTTAATCGCAGCGGAAAGCTGTTGTTTTGCCGGAGCAGGTGCTATAGCCTCCTCATGACCATGTCGCCATACCTTCTCACTGCTTTTTTCCATCTGCTCGATGGTCTTTTCAGAAAGCACCGATTTGTCTTTTTTGGTAATGTCGGTCACCGCCGCATGATCGTCCTTATGCTTGATCAACAACCAGCCATTTTCCCCCATGCCATGGGTTTTCACCAATGCGAACTCCCCTTTCAGTTTCTGGCCATGGAGCACGATCTTTAATGAACCTTCTTCCAATTGTTGCAGGAGGTGCTTTTCCTGCGCTTTTTTGGTTTTTAATTTTTCAATCGGTTCATAAGTTCCCTCATCCCAGACGATCACTGTGCCACCGCCATACTCACCTTTAGGAATGATGCCCTCGAAACTTTTATAATCAAAAGGGTGATCCTCCACCATCATCGCCAGCCTTTTGGTCTTTGGATCCGTAGAAGGACCCTTGGGTACCGCCCAGCTTTTCAGCACTCCGTCCATCTCCAGTCGAAAATCATAATGCAGTCTTGAAGCGTCGTGCTTCTGGATCACAAATTGAAGTTTTCCCGTCGGTTTGGGTTTGCCGGCTTTGGGTTCAGCCGTTTTGGTAAAATCCCGTTTTTTGTTGTACTTCTCCAGGCTCATGTTCAAGAAATTTTGCAATAGCTATAACAGCCCGGAATCATATAAGTTTTGGGGAGAGCATCTCCCCCATTTCAGCCGCTAGCTATGAGATACAGCTTTCAGGCCAATGATGGAGCCGATGAGCGTGAAGAGGAACAGCAAACGCAGGAAGGTGGCGGTTTCTTTGAAAATGAAAATCCCCACCAGCACGGTGCCGACCGCACCTATACCGGTCCATACGGCATAGGCTGTTCCAATGGGCAGGGTCTGGGTAGCTTTGATCAAAAGTCCCATGCTGATGCAAAGCGCAATTAAAAACCCGGCATACCACAGGTACATTTCATTTCCAGAACTGTCTTTGGTTTTTCCCAGACAAAAAGCAAAAGCGACTTCAAACAAGCCAGCTACAATTAAGATGATCCAATTCATAATGTTGTTTATGAATGCAAAAATCGGCAACCTGATCGGCTAAACCTTTTACAAATGTTAAAAAATGAGGCTCAACGCAATTCTGCGCGTATCCTGCTGAGGCTGACCTGCGACATCCCAAGGTAGGAAGCGATATAACCAAGCTGTACCCTGAGCAACAAGCCGGGTTGCTTGCTGATCAGCTCTGTGTAGCGCTCCTGTGCCGTTTTGAACTGCATGCCAATGAGACGCTCTTCGGTCTTCACCAGTTCCTGTTCAGCCAGTTTTCTGCCCCAGTTGGCGAGCTGCAGGTCTTTTTCGTACAGGTTCCTGAGCTCGATGATATTCAGCTCATACAGATCACAGTCTTCCAGCAGTTCAATATTTTCATAACTTTTGTCGCCCGAAATGTAACTTTTCATAGAAAGCACCAGATCCCCTTCCTGACCGAACCAGAAAGTAACCTGCTCGCCCGCATGGTCAGCATATGCCCGCACCATGCCTTTCCTGATGAAATAGATGTTCTTTTCTACGCGCGCTGCTTTCAGCAGGATATGCCCTTTACGGTAAGATACCTGCTTAACCTTAGCCTGCAATGCGGCCATTGAAGCCTCAGGCAATACAGAAAGCTTTAGAATAATGTCTTCGAGATCCATGGGCCCTGATATTTGTGTAAAAGTAGGTAAATTACGACAAGCCAGCTCAGATAAAAATCGGGCGGGCGGAAAATCGGCCCGAACAAAAAACGGAGAACAGTTGTTATTCAATGAGTTAAAAACAAAACAATAAAGATGATGATACTGCAATCGCTATTGGGAGAATTTGAACAGGAAGTAAAGAGCACAAGAAAATTACTGCAGGCTGTTCCTGAAAAAGACCTGGACTACAAACCTTCGGAGATTTCCTGGACCATGGGCGAACTTGCCCAGCACATCGCCACGATCTACTATTGGTATGTAGGCACGCTCACCAAGGATGTTTACGACATGGCCGCCGACCATTTGGAACGTGGCGAACCGGGGGATATTAAGGCTACTTTGGCACTTTTTGAAAGCAATGTAGAGAAAGCCAGGCTTGCCCTTCAGTCGCTTACAGAACAAAAACTACAAGACAACTGGACCATGAAGGTCGGGGACAAAGTCGTTTTAGGTCCTTTGCCCCGGGGTATGGTGTCGCGAGGCTTTCTCTTCAATCACATCTACCACCACCGTGGTGAAATGATCGTTTACCTGCGTGCTACCGGAAATAAAGTACCGGGAATGTATGGCCCTACCTATGAAGACAGTGTCAATTCCATTTCCTGATCCAGTCCGCATAACACCTGATGCTGCGCTTGTGGCGCAGTTTTCTCCACACGCCATCGCCGTCGCGTTCGTTGGCCGCCGAAGTATTGCCTTCGATCGACATGATGTACGATCCGTTGACACGCTCAATAATCCCGCAGTGCCCCAGGCGGCCTAGATGGGCGAAATAAATACCCAGCACAAGGCCCTCCTTCGCCTCCCTGGCCTGTCTCGAAGCAGGAAACAAGGACGGGCACCAAGCTGTCTTAGGCTGCGGATAGCCTGCCTGTCCAAACACATAAGAAAGCCATGCTGCACACCATGGAGCGGCTGTTTTGATGCCGACATAGCTGAGGTAAGCAGATACTTTTGGCCCAGTGTTCGGAAAATTGCCCTCACGAGTGCCGATTTCCTTTCTGGCGGCATCGACAATGCGCCGATAATGTTCATCAACATTGTGATCAGTTTTGAAGTTCAGGATAGGTCTCCTATCATTGACATCGGAGTAAGTTCCGATAGGACGGTGAGCGTTGGGCTGTGCTAAATAATTGCGCTCAGTACCCCCACTGCAGCCAGTAAGAGCAAAGCAAAAAGCGCAAAGCAGAATTTTAGCTGTTGCCATGATTGCAGGTTGTTAAATTTTGAAACCATCGTATTCATTTCGGGTAGCCCCAATGCCTGGCATATGGTCCGCAACAGCCAGATGCTGATGCCGAGCAACAGGAAATAACTGATGAGCGAAAAGATCAGGAGCATCCATATGCTGGGATCCACCGCAGCAGCCGTCGGATCAAAGCGCCCTATGATCCCCGGCACCGCAAACCAAATCAGGAGCAGCAGTCCGAAGAACAAATAGGGAAGTTTGGCTAAGATCAAGTCAGGAAGACTTGATCCAGTATATCGTTTCAGGTCTTCAGCACTCTGGTTCAAGTCTTCACGACTCTGTTTCAGGTCTTCAGCACTCTGTTTCAAGTCTTCAGACTTGGAACCGGTATAAAATTTCGAATTAACGCTTAAAATTTTCATGATTTAATTATTTGATCAATTGATTTCTTCCATAAAACCTACATATTGGCTATTACTCACTTCATACCTGTCCTCACTGATGAAAGCCAAATAACAATGTAACTCCTTTTGCAGCCTGAGTGCATCCAGTGCCAAAAACACCGTCCCTTCCTGTCTTTGTCCGGCATTCAGCATGCATAAAGCCTCTGGCCCTTCCGGAAAATACACCAGGATCATTACCCCATGATATCTGTCCTGATAGTCCATGCCGATATTCTCCCAAGTAAAGCGAAGTCCATCGACTTCCTTATTCAGTAGAAGATTGGAAGCAGGGAGCAGATTCCCTTTACTGAGCACTATCTTCGCATAATTCAATTTCACATCCGGATACGCACCAACCGTAGCCTGCTCCAGATTGTATTTTACTGCGGCATTGTAAGGAAAAGCCGCAGTGCCTGCCACCAACTTTGCAAAACCCGCATTGATGAAAGCTTTTACCGGTTTGAAAAACACACTGAGCACTTTCAGCCTTTGCCTACAGGTCTGCTGCGCAGGCGTGGCGGGCTTTTCGATCTTGCCCAGTTTCCGCGCTACTTGTTTCCCGTTGCGCACGTAATAAACCGTATTTCCTATTCTTCCGTGGAAATTTCCAAATATTCCACCTTCTAGTCTTGCCATTTTTTTAGTATTAAGTTTTCAATAATGATACAGCCGGGCCAGGTTTCAGTTAAGCCGCGACCTAATAAGTGTAAATAAATCCCTGTCCTGTCAGTCAGTTTGCTGGAGAAAAATTGCGGTGTCGCTGACAGGCCTCAGCGCTGTTTGCTCGCCAGGAACCTGGAAGCGATCACCTGCAATTTTTCAGAACTAGCCTACAGGCACAGGGCCCAAATGCAGGCTGTCACTAACCAGCTTTCCATTTTCGCTGACAACCGTGACCCAGCACCTGACCATATTCCCGCTAAACGCAGCCGGCAACAACATCTCATAAGAAAGTGCCGACCTCGGAACCACATTCAGCAGCATTGCGTACTCCCCATTAAGCGGATCATAGACCACGAAGGACATCTTGTCTGTGGCCCTGGCATTAGAAGAGCCTAAAGGTGCCTCCCATTCAAAAAGCACAGAAATGCCCGCACCTGTCGCCACCGTAGGCAAGTTTGGCCCAGTAAGTACACCTCTGCTCAGCACAATTTTGCTATAGTCCACTACAAAATCAGGAGCAGATCCCGACAAAATACCGAGCTTGGAATTGTAAGACAGGCAGGCATTTCTGGCCGACATCTTCGCATCGTAACCCTTAAAACCCTGGTCAATAAAACCAGACAGCGGCGCCAGCCATTGCGTCAGAAAGCCAAATTTGGCACGTTGCAGCTCCTGCAATAAAGTAGCAGGTTTACTGCTCGGCACAGGCCGCATGGCGATGACGTTTTCGCCTCTCAGATACCGGCCGACGTGGTTGCCGAGCCTTCCCCGCATCATGTCGTCGATGCCACGGAATAATTTTCCCATATTAAAAATTGATTTAGATGACCACCACCATGGTGATCTGATGCAAACATAATGTGCTCAAAAACAATAAAAAAGGCCCGTTGGGATTATGGCAGGGATTGACATACACAGCAATCAAATTGGCAGGGATTGGCAAGTTCCCTTCCTTTTTTCCACATTTTTTTAATCAGGATTTGGGTTTTCTCAGCCACTCTGGCTAGGTTCGCTCTATGCGATACAATTCCTCATATATTACCTACACAACCATCTGCGAGCCGGGCTTTCTCTACGACAAAAAAACTCCGGAGCCAGTGGAAATAGTGGTTAAGCCAGCAAAATCACTTCAGCGCGATGACCTGCTTTACAAAGGTCTTTTAGAAGACCTGTTCCAGGACTTCCTCTGTTTCATGGTGCCGGATGCCCCTAGGCATTTCGACTTCAGTCGTGGCTTTTCATTCCTCAACAAGGAACTCGATCAATTATTCCCGCCAGAAGGCGACGAATACAAGCCGAAGATCATTGATAAGCTCGTAAAGGTTTACAGCAGAAAAGGCACTGAAGAATGGGTCTTGGTTCATCTGGAAGTACAGGACAAGTACGGCAAAGATTTTAGTGCAAGAATGTTCAGCTATTTCGCCAGGATTTACGACAAATACCAAAAGCCCGTCACCGCTTTTGCCATACTGACTGAACCGATCAAGAAGACGCGGAGTAATAGCTTTAGCCTCTCTTATGTAGGGACGACGTTGAACTACACCTTTAACATCCTGAAAATCGCAAATCAAAACGACCAGGAATTAGAAGCCAGCGACAATCCCTTCGCCATGGCCCTATTGATTGCAAAAGCTGCGCTGCAGGGCAAGCGCCTGAGTTCTGGAAATAAAGATGCCTTCCTTTTGGAAGTAAAAATGAAACTAGCAAAACAGTTGCTCTCCAAAAAAATGGCAAAAAGCAAAATAGACGCATTACTCAATTTTTTGACCTATTACATCCGTTTTGCCAATGCAGAAAATAACAGTAAATTTGAACAAGAACTAAATAAAATTACAGGGAGGAACACCACAATGGGAATCAGAGAACTGCTTGTAGGTTTCGGTAATACTGGTTCTTCCCCACTTTTGGTGGTCACATATTTTCAAACAGAAATTATCTTTTTAAAAAGATCCTTAGTTTTGGTTTTCTAGTGAGCTTTTTATCAGTTGGAATGTAA